>ENA-OROK01004521-OROK01004521.1-human-gut-metagenome-genome-assembly--contig:-NODE-4521-length-10093-cov-10.954772_pt1 | contig 10093 bp, 9 predicted proteins | sample MGYA00242127_ERZ509046 | MGnify/ENA primary metagenome ERZ509046 (study PRJEB26280, sample SAMEA2338728) | human gut metagenome | biome: human gut; feature: human-associated habitat; material: faeces... | reverse complement strand
GCCGATTACCCGCGATGGGACGAAAAGACCCCGTGAACCTTTACTATAGCTTAACGTTGTACCCGGGCTGTCGATGTGTAGGATAGGCCGGAGGCGTCGAGTCGGGCACGCCAGTGTCCGTGGAGCCGTTGTTGAAATACGGCCCTTTGGCCGTCTGGGTACTAACTTGGTGAATCCAAGGACCGCGTTTGGTGGGTAGTTTGACTGGGGTGGTCGCCTCCAAAAGCGTAACGGAGGCTCCTCAAGGTGCCCTCAGGCCGATTGGTAACCGGCCGCAGAGTGTAATGGCAAAAGGGCGCTTGACTGGGAGGCCGACAGGCCGCACAGGCAGGAAACTGGAGCATAGTGATCCGGCGGTTCCGCATGGAAGGTCCGTCGCTCAAAGGATAAAAGGTACTCCGGGGATAACAGGCTGATCCCTCCCAAGAGCTCATATCGACGGAGTGGTTTGGCACCTCGATGTCGGCTCGTCACATCCTGGGGCTGGAGAAGGTCCCAAGGGTTGGGCTGTTCGCCCATTAAAGTGGCACGCGAGCTGGGTTCAGAACGTCGTGAGACAGTTCGGTCTCTATCTATCGTGGGCGCAGGAAATTTGCGTGGTTCTGACACTAGTACGAGAGGACCGTGTTGGACCGACCTCCGGTTTGCCGGTTGTGCCGCCAGGTGCACCGCCGGGTATCCGCGTCGGGTATGGATAAGCGCTGAAAGCATCTAAGCGCGAAGCCTTCCACAAGATTAGATTTCCTTTATGAGGGTCGTCAGAGACGATGACGTGGATAGGGTGCAGGTGTAAAGACGGCGACGTCAAAGCCGAGCACTACTAATAGCCCGAAAGCTTTTGCTTGGTACGCGGTACTTTTTTTCGCATGGGTGTTTTTTCATGTACATTTTAGTTTGTTTTTTTATGTTTTGTTGGTTTGATGTCAAGGGTATGATACGTCCCTCTTCGAAATGATGTTGTGCGGCGTGTATTCCCGAGTCAGATATTATGGTGGCTATTGCAGCGGTGTCCCACCTCTTCCCATTCCGAACAGAGAAGTTAAGCCCGCTCACGCCGATGGTACTGCCTGCAAAGCGGGAGAGTAGGTAGCCGCCTTTTTTTTAGGTAAGAGAGGATATTCCGGTCAAGACGGGGATATCCTCTTTTTTTGTTTCCTTTTTGCCGTGCCGGTAATCCGTCAAGGCTGTTTGTCCCTTGGTAAGAGAGCAATTCCGTCAGCACGGGGGGATTTTCGTTTGCATGCGGGTTGAAGTGCCCCGAAAGCCGGACATAATGCTCTTTTGATGTCGGGGTACTCCTTGAATAATATTTTCGGCTCTGATTTTCTGTGATTCACTCCACGGTTGTCAATCCGAAAGCCCTGTTGTTGCTTTATGTAGATAAAGTAAAATTGTGTCTTACGGAGAAGGGGAAGAGTTCCAATTTACATTTGTTTGTATTCGGACTGAAGCGAGGGCGGTCTACCATTATTCTTAAATAAATATGATATTTTCTTATTCTTATATAATAATGTTTCGCTGAATTTAGAAAAATGACTAACTTGCAACATGATATCTTTATGGGCAATTAATACTAAAAATCAAATCAATATGAATCGTTCATTTCTTATGTTTTCTTTCCTCTCGGGAACTTTGGTGTTTTCGAGTTGTGTGACTAAGAAACAGTATGCGCAGTTACAGACGGACTATAACAAATTGGACAAGTCGTACCAGGATACAAAAATGAAACTGGTGGCTTGCGGTACGAAATCCAAGAGCTTAGAGGAGCGTTTGGCCGAAGCTCAGAAGGCGAATGAAGAGTTGAAAGCTTCGTACGCAGCTTTGCAAGGTTCATTGGATAAGAGTATCCAACAGAATTCGCAAGGTAACGTGAATATCTCGAAGTTGGTAGACGAAATCAATGCTTCCAATAAGTTCATCAAACAGTTGGTGGAGGCAAAGGATAAGTCTGACTCCTTGAATATGGTGCTGACCAACAACTTGACGCGTTCGCTGAGCCGTGAGGAAATGAAAGACGTGGATATTCAGGTGTTGAAAGGCGTAGTCTATATTTCCTTGGCAGACAATATGCTGTACAAGTCGGGCAGTTATGAAATCAGTGAGCGTGCCGGTGAGACATTGAGCAAGATTGCCAAAATCATCATGGATTACAAGGAGTATGAAGTGCTGATCGAGGGGAATACGGATACCGATCCTATTTCGCGGCCTAATATCCGTAATAATTGGGACTTGAGTACATTGCGTGCTTCTTCTGTGGTTCAGGCTTTGCAAAATACATACGGGGTGGATCCCAAGCGTTTGACGGCAGCAGGACGGGGTGAGTATAATCCTGTGGCTTCCAATGACACTCCGGAAGGTAAGATGCGTAACCGTCGGACGCAAATCATCATTACGCCGAAGTTGGACCAGTTCATGGAACTTATAGACCAGGCTCCCGAAGCTACGGAGCCCGTGGCTGAATAAGCCTTATAATAAACAAACGTGAAAACGCCCCAACCTAAACTTTCTGTATAGAGTTTAGGTTGGGGCGTTTTTTATTCCTTCTTTGTATTGCAGAATAATCACAATCGTTGGGTTTCTTTAGCGAAGAACTGTAACGGATACAGGATTTTATATGATTTTTTATGCCGGATAATGCTTGTTCTTTGTTTTTTATTGTATATTTGCTTTTGAGCAAATATCATAAGTATGAGGAAGTTATTACTTGAATTTTGGTGCCTTGCGTTCTGGGGGCTGATGGCTTACGGACAGGAGGATTATTACAGGCCGGTGGAAGGGCTGAAGAAGTCGGAGTTGAAAACCGCGCTTCATGAGTTGATACAGCCGGAGAGAGTATTGGACTATGGTGGTAAGGGCGAAGGCTATACCTGGTCGGGCTTTGTCGTGACCGACCGTATGCCGGACGGAACGGTGCGCGACCGTTACAGTAACGTCGTTCGTGAGTTCAACGGATTGAATGCTGTGGAGGGCATGAACATCGAGCATTCTTTTGCCAACAGTTGGTGGGGACATACTGTGAACAATGCCTACTGTGATTTGTTTAACCTGTTTCCCAGTGACGGAACGGCCAACGGGAGGAAAAGCAACAACCCGATTGGAGTGGTCACGGAAATGCCCGCTTTCGACAATGGGATGACCCGCGTCGGGAAATCCGCATCTTATCGTACGGATTCGTTGATTACTGTGTGGGAACCGGCGGATGAATGGAAAGGAGATTTTGCACGTACTTACTTCTATATGGCTACTTGTTATGAGGATTACGCTGATTTTTGGCAAACGACAGAAGGTTTGTTGATGGTAGAGAAAAACCGTTATCCAACTTTGCGGCCTTGGGAGAGCAACCTATTGTTAGCGTGGAGCGAAGCCGACCCTGTGGACGACGTAGAACGTGAGCGTAACGAAGCCGTGTCCGGTATTCAGGGAAATCGTAATCCCTTTGTGGATTATCCGCAGTTGGCCTCTTATATTTGGGGAGACAGTACGGATTATGCTTTTTATATCGACCGCACATCCACGAGCCCCGAGTTGTTTGTGCCCGGAGAAGGGGAGACGGTGGACTTCGGGCTGCAAGCCTTGTCCAAGGGATTGGAGGGCCGTTTGACCATTCGGGGGCGTAACTTACCCGGAGGACTGGCTTTAGATTTCGGGCAGTCCGGTTTTGAGGCGGACAAGACGCAACTGACGGAAGACGAAATCGTTCGGGGAGTGACCTTGACGGTACGTTGCCGTACTGCCGAAGCCGGGGTGCACGAGGCTGTACTCCTGTTGAAAGGCGACGGTTTCGAGCACCGGAATCCCCTGAGAGTAGAGTATGTGGACGGTATCCCTGCCTATCCGGCCCGTGATGTGGTTTGTACGGTGAATGCCCAACGATTTACGGCTTCGTGGATGGACATGGGAGAGGGATTGGATTACACGCTGGCTGTCTATACGAAGGACGAGAGTGGACAACAGCATATGCTTGAAGGCTATCCCAAAACGTTGACAGGTGTTTCCGCCACAGTGGAAGGCCTGCTTCCCGCTGCGACTTATTATTATACGGTAAGTCTTCCGGACGGAGAGGGCGGAGAGGCGATGGTTTCCAACGAGGTGGAAGTCCGTATGCCGGAGGTCACGCCTGTGTTTACGGCCGATGCTTCTGAATTGCATTTCACGTCTGTGCCCGGACGGGTTTCTTCCCCGCAGACAGTGACGGTTACGGCTTTAGGCGTAGACCAGTATGTGACCACAGCCACGGTAGAGGCTCCGTTTGAAGTGAGTGCAGACGGTAAGGAATGGAGTACCAAGGCATCCGTGGAAGGCACGGAACAACGTTTCATGGTGCGCATGGGGGCAATGCCTGAGGAAGGGATGACGGAAGGCGAAATGGTGCTGTCCACTCCTGGGGCGGAAGACATCATCGTGAGCCTTTCGGGAGAAGTGGATAAGAAAAAGGCGTTTTTCGAGACCTTTGAGACCGGTTTTAAGAATGGTTATGCGGAAGCTGAAGTGACGTGTGTGGCCGCGCAGTGGAGGATGGCGCAGACCTTGATAGGCAACTTGGCGGACGACAGGAAAAACGGTGATTGGAGCGTGCGTATGCAGGCCAAATCCGGTGTCACGACAGAACTGGAGATGATGGAAGACAAGACGGAGGGTTGCGACTCTTTGTGGTTCTATGCCGGGCTGTATGGTGAGAAGGATACGGGCGTGAAGCTCAGTGTGGACTATTCCTTGGATGGGGGAATGACGTGGCTGCCTGTGGCAAAGAATCTGGCTTTCAACAAAGGAGAATGGAAACGTTACGGTTATAAATTAGACGTAGACGGTCTTGTGCGGTTGAAGTTCAGCGTGACGGGAACCTCTTCGAAGCGAATCAACGTGGACGACATACAGATGAGCGATTACGGTACGGGCGATGGTGTGCGGCAAATCCGGGTGGAGAATCCCGACGAGTGGGTGGATGTGTATACCCTGGGCGGCATTTGGGTACGTAAGGCTAAGCGTAAAGATGCGCTGAAGGGTTTGAGGCCGGATTATTATATTGTGAAATAAACGCATACCGGCATGATACATTGGAGCAATACGTAACGAGTCTGCTAAAATGGCGTTTCGTTACGTATTGTTCTTTTGGGTGTAAGGCTCATGAGAAAGAGGAAAAATAAACTGCCACTGTTTTTATTTCACTGAAAAGAAGTAAAAAGAGCCTCCTGTCGTTCTGCATAAACTGCATTTTTAGTACTTTTGCAGAAATACTGTTGAACGAAAATACGACTATATGAATAAGGAAGTCCTATATGTCCTTTTGCCCGATTATGCGGCACATGAGATGGTATATCTCTCAGAAGCCATTGCTTCCGATGAGTTTGCCTTGAAAGAGAACCCGAAATATGTTAATAAAGTTGTGGCTCCGACTTTAGAGCCGGTAAAGTCGATAGGCGGATTCCGAGTCATACCGGATTATTCGTTTGACACGATGCCTGAAGACTATGCGGCGTTGGTGCTGATTGGCGGTTTCGGATGGACTGCACCGGTTGCAGAGAAAGTCGCACCGATTGTCAGTAAGGCCATTGAGGCAGGCAAGGTGGTAGGTGCGATATGTAATGCCGCATCGTTCATGGCTAAATGTGGTTTCCTTAATCATGTCCGGCACACCGGGAATGGTTTGGAACAACTTAAGCTTTGGGGAGGAGACCATTATACCCATTTCGAAGGTTACGTCCATACGTCGGCAGTCAGTGATAACAGGATTGTAACAGCCAACGGTTCTGCAACGCTTGAATTTGCCAAAGAACTTCTTCTGTTGCTTGAAAACGATACGCCGGAACGTATCGAAATGTACTATCAATTTAACAAGCGAGGGTTTTGTGACTTGTTCCCGCAATACAAGCAAATCTGAAAGTATATAGGTATGCCTTTAAACAATAAAGATGATAGAAATAGGAACATATTCAACGTGTGATAAAGAAAGCGTCATAGCCCTTGTGCTACATTGCCAGAATGACGGTACCCGTCCGTTGGTGGGTGTCGAAGACCAGTCGGATTTACTTCATATCGAAGAAGAGTATATCTATAACGGAGGTAATTTTTGGGTGGCAAAGGAAAACGGAAAGGTCGCCGGGACTATCGGTTTGATGAATAAGGGAAACGGCTTATGTATATTGAAAAAATTCTTTGTGTACGAACCGTATAGGGGGAAACCGCATAACCTCGGACAGCAGTTGTACGGTGTGTTTTTGGAGTTTGCGAAACTACATGGTTTTTCAAGGATAATTCTCGATACACCCAAAAATACGGATAGGGCGCATTTGTTTTACGAGAAGGCCGGTTTCAGGAGAATAGAAAAAGAAGAACTTCCGGTTGAGTATGACTATCCTTACGATGATTCCCACTTCTTTTATTTGGACTTATAGTGTAAAAAGCCTATGGTGTTACGATATAGGTAGTAAGGAAAAACCGGTGAGAATCTAAATAAAAGCATTATCTTTGCATCCGTTTACAAATCAGACGGATGCAAAGATATTTTTTATATTTGGCCTATGACGGCACGAGTTACCACGGTTGGCAGATTCAGCCCAACGGTATCAGTGTGCAAGAGGTGTTGCAGAAAGCTTTGGCCACCCTCTTGCGGCAGCCCGTATCCATCACGGGGGCGGGACGGACGGATACCGGAGTACACGCCCGGATGATGGTAGCCCATTTCGATTTCGAGTATGCCGACGACCCTGTGCGCCGGATTGACGGAAGGTGGCTGACGGACAAGCTCAACCGCCTGTTGCCGCCGGATATCTCCATTTACAAGACGGTGCCTGTGGTAGCCGATGCACATGCCCGTTTCGATGCCGTCGAGCGGGAGTATAAGTATTATGTTTCTCCCCGTAAAGACCTACCATTATTACCTGCATTTCGGCAAGTCCCCGTTCTTGCGGGCTTATTCCTGCCGTCTGTACCGGATGATCGATTTTGAAAAGATGAACGAAGCCGCTGCCGCATTGTTCGATTATACCGACTTCACCAGTTTCAGCAAAGTGAATACCGACACGAAGACCAACAACTGCCGTATCATGCAAGCTCGCTGGACGGAGCTTGCGCCCGGCGAATGGCGTTTTGAAATCCAGGCGGACCGTTTTTTGCGTAACATGGTGCGTGCCATCGTTGGTACGCTCGTCGAGGTGGGGCGGGGCAAGCTTACGCCGGAAGGCTTCCGGGCGGTGATAGAAGGAAAAGACCGTTGCAGGGCTGGAGAGTCCATGCCGGGGAACGCCCTGTTTTTAGTGGATGTGGCCTATCCGGACAAATGTTTCATGGTAGAGAATAGAAACGGAAAAGAAAAAGATATATGTGGTTGATTCTGGCGTTTACTTCCGCCGCCCTGTTGGGCTTTTACGATGTGTTCAAGAAAAAGTCGTTGAGAGACAATGCGGTGATTCCCGTCTTGTTTCTCAATACATTGTTTTGCAGCCTTATCTTCCTGCCGTTCATCCTTGGTTCGGCTTGGGGAATGACGGACACCGACAACCTGTTTTATATCCCCCCGACCGATTGGGGAGCGCAGAAGTACATCCTGTTGAAGTCCTGCATCGTGCTTTCCTCATGGATATTCGGTTATTTCGGCATGAAGCATTTGCCGTTGACGATAGTGGGACCCATCAATGCCACACGCCCCGTCATGGTGCTCGTCGGTGCGCTGCTGGTCTTCGGCGAGCGGTTGAACCTTTATCAGTGGGTGGGTGTGGCCTTGGCTGTGCTGTCGTTCTTCATGTTGAGCCGGAGCGGTAAAAAAGAAGGCATCAACTTCCGGCACGACAAGTGGATTTATTTCATCGTCTTGGCCAGTGTACTCGGAGCCGTGAGCGGCTTGTACGACAAATATCTGATGGCTTCGCCGGAGAATGGGGGAGTGGGGCTGGACCGCATGGTGGTGCAGAGTTATTATAACCTCTACCAGTTGGCGATGATGGGCGTCATGATGCTTCTGTTGTGGTGGCCGCGCAGGAAGCAGACCACGCCTTTCCGGTGGGATTGGTGCATCCTTCCGATTTCGCTCTTCCTGTCAGCGGCAGACTTCGTCTACTTTTATGCACTCAGCTTGGACGGTGCCATGATTTCCATTGTCTCCATGGTGCGCCGCGGCAGTGTGGTCGTTTCGTTCCTGTTCGGAGCCATGGTTTTCCGCGAGAAGAACTTGCAGAGCAAGGCGGTGGACCTGGTGTTGGTCCTGCTCGGAATGGTGTTCCTCTATTTGGGTTCCCGTTAACGTGAAGAGATGTTATTAATAAGGTGCGAGGCGCGTAATGTCGATAAAAATGACTAAGTTTGTGCCCGTAAAATAAAATGGATATATGAAACGTTTTTTACCTCTTATCATAACGTTGGCATTGGGCCAGGCTCTTCAGGCACAGAAGATGCGCGACGTGTTTGCCGCTATGCCCGACAGCGTGTTGGGCATCATGACGAAAAATAACCGTTTGGATTGTATCGACTTCATAGAAAACGACATGGAGGCTAAAGTGCGCAACCGTTTCGACGGTTTTAGCGTGTTGAAAGCGTTGACGGTGGACTATCTCGACTTGCAACTGACGCCGAATTGCCGGGTGGAGATGAAGCTTTTGCCGGCCGAAGATACGCTGAACTATATTTGCGTGGCGCGTACTTATTCCGGGCCGGTAACCGAGACGAAGGTCACCCTTTACGCGCCGGATTGGAACGTGTTGCCGGAAGAGAAGTGGATACCCTTTCCCGCGTATGCCGATTTTTGGGAAACGAACGATTCGGTGGACAAGGAGGAAGTGTCACGCCTGCAGCATTTGCAGGACATGCGCTTTGTGACGGCTTCCCTGCAACCGGACGATATGCGGCTGACTTTTGTTTTGCAGCCCGGCGAAGTGGACAAGGAGGAGGTGGAGCGTATGAAAAAGGTTTTACGTCCTGTCGTATATGAATGGCAGGGTAAACGTTTTGTCTTGGTCGACGGCAAGTGATTGTCTTTTAGCTTGTTGAGTGTTCTCAAAAAATCTAAGGAGAACGAAAAACGAATCTCAGCAGATTGAAAAATCAATCTGCTGAGATTCGTTTTTCGTTTGGCGGAGATTGAAATCAGATGCTCCGCAAGTGCATCCGAAAGCCTCCGGAGGTGTGGAAAAATATGGACTTTTCCGTGATCCCCTTGTACGGGGAAGGAAAAGAAAAACGGTGTGGAAACTGTTGTCACCACACCGTTTTTTATCTTTCCGATAAAATATGGAATCCCGATTTATTTGCGGCTCTTTGCGTAGCGGCTCATGAACTTGTCTACGCGACCTGCCGTGTCCACCAATTTGTTCTTACCCGTATAGAAGGGATGTGAACTGCTGGAAATTTCAATTTTCACTACCGGATAGGTTTCGCCTTCAAATTCTATGGTCTCGCTCGTTTTGCAAGTAGAACGTGAAAGGAACATGTCACCGTTGCTCATGTCCTTGAACACTACGGGACGATAATTCTCAGGATGAATATCTTTCTTCATTGTCTTATAAATTTTTGTCAGTTCAACTTATAGCTGGTAACTATATGTGTAATGGTCTGATTTACGAGGTGCAAAGTTAAGCCTTTTATTCAGAACCGCCAAACTTTCTGCGGAATATTTTCGGCTATAATCCGCTCCAACTTTCTATATTATAAGTCTGTTCTACCGGTATTTCTATCCGGTCGGGCAGATTGCAGAAGAAATCGATCCCTGTCTTTTCTTCCAGTTCGTCGATGCTGACGGCCCACGTGCGGAGTGATGGAGTCGTGCCGTATCGTTTGTGTTCCACCCAAAAACCGATGGCTTTGTAAGTGTTTTGTCCGCCGTCGTACTTTTTGCAGAGCAAAGCCATGAAGTAGTACTTCGGTACGGCGACTTTCGTGGGGGAACTGGGGTCTTTTCCACCGATGTATTCTATGATTTGGTCGTCACGTATCGTTCCGCCTTTTACGACAAAAAGTGTGTCGCGGAAATTGTTGTTGCGTCCCCAATTGCGTACTTGCGTTTCGAGGTCCGACCAGTTGGGGGAGTTGAAACTGCCTATTTGCGGACTCATGTTGGAGAGGTAGAACGTTTGTCCGTTGGCATCCATGGAGAAGAGGCGGTCGG
>ENA-OROK01004519-OROK01004519.1-human-gut-metagenome-genome-assembly--contig:-NODE-4519-length-10094-cov-2.942225_pt1 | contig 10094 bp, 8 predicted proteins | sample MGYA00242127_ERZ509046 | MGnify/ENA primary metagenome ERZ509046 (study PRJEB26280, sample SAMEA2338728) | human gut metagenome | biome: human gut; feature: human-associated habitat; material: faeces... | reverse complement strand
GAGGATTATCACATGATCGACGCCGGAGACGTGGTGGCCGTGGGCGTGTCCGGCGCCAAGGCGCTGGCCTTGGCTGCGAACAAGCCGATTTACGGCATCAACCATGTGATCGGGCACATCGCCGTCACTCAGCTGCAGTTCGGCCCGTTCCCCAAGGACACGCTGGCTCTGATCGTCTCCGGCGGCCACACCTCGCTGCTGCACGTGGAAGACATGCCGCGCAAAATCGATGTGGTGGGCACCACGCTGGATGACGCGGCGGGGGAATCCTTCGACAAGGTCGCGCGGGTGCTGGGGATGCCCTATCCCGGCGGCGCGGCGCTGGACAGGGCCGCAAGGCAGGGGGACGAGACAAAATACGTTCTTCCCCGCAGCAAACCCGGTGAAAATCCCTACAATATGAGCTTTTCCGGGCTGAAAACAGCCGCTTTGAACCTGATCCACCATGCCGAACAGGTGGGGGAAGAGCTGGATATTCCCAGCCTTTGCGCCGCCTTTTCCGCGGCGGTGTCCGACACGCTGGTGCCCCGGGCGGTAATGGCGCTGGAACAGACCGGCTATCGGAAAATTGCCGTGGCCGGGGGCGTTGCCGCAAATTCCCGCATCCGCGCGGACATCCTCGCGGCGGCGGAGAAGCTGGGGGCGGAGGTCTATCTGCCGCCGCTTCACCTGTGCGGGGACAACGGCGCCATGATCGGCGCTCAGGCGTATTACGAGTACAAAGCGGGGCATGTGGCCGACATGAGCCTGAATGCCTACGCCACCAAGTCCATTCTGGGGGAAGCACTATAGAATGTGGGGGAGACGGGAAGTCTCCCCCTTTTGCATGAATATCGACGAATATACGGTGGATGCAAACTAAGTTGTAACTAAAGGTTACAAATACATTACATTTTTCGGATCATAACGGATTTTGGCGGGTGTTATGTAGATTGCCTGTGGATAAAATTGTGGAAACTGTGTATAACGGTGTGAATAAACCCGGCTTATCCACCGCCGGAACGGAGAATGTTGGTTGACAAAGGAAAACCGGCGTGTTATGATATGCTCACAATTGTGAGAAAGGAGGAAGTGAATATGTTGAAGAACGGCTGGAACGTTTATGGCAGAAGACTTGCTCCGGAGGGAACCGTGCGGTAGGAATACCGGCATGGGCTGTTTGTGCGGCGCAGGCTTCGGCCTGGGCCGTTTTTCTATGCAAATGCATAGAAAAATAAGAAATGTGCCATTTCCTCGCCCCTACGAGGCAACCGGAAATGATGCACAAAAACTTCATGCATCAGCATTTGCGCATTTTCACGGTGCAGCGCACATGCATGAAGTTTTATTGCTTGAGGTAGAAAAATGAAAGAAATGATGCATTATCTGAAGCCCTACTGGAGGGGGCTGCTCGCCGCGACCATTGCCGTGGCGATATCCACGGTCTGCGACCTGCTGCTGCCCGCCATCATGAGCGAAATTCTCAACAAGGGCGTTTATCGGGCGGATTTTGCCTACATCGTCAAATGCTGCGCCATCATGGCGGCGGTGGCGCTGGTGGGGCTGGGAACGGTGCTCTTGGGATCGAAAATTTCCAACGACGTGGTGGCGTCTTTCTGCGCCGACCTCCGCGCCGCCGTGTTCCGCAAGGTCAACCAGATGAGCTTTGAGGAATTCGGCGAGCTGGGGACGGCGGCGCTTGTGACCCGCTGTTCCCACGATGTGGAGACGGTGAGCTGGATCGCGGCGGAGCTGTCCGGCACTGTCATCATGATCCCGGTGCTGTTTTTTGGCGGTGTGGTGCTGTCCCTGCGGAAGGACGTGGCGCTGTCGCTGACCATGCTGGCCTTTGTTCCTGTGATTCTGGCAATCGTTATCTTCATCGGAAAGAAGATCGACGGCATCTGGGAAGTATCCGACAAGTTTGTAGACCGGCAGAATGAGATCATGCGGGAGCGTCTGCGGGGCATCCGGGTCATCCGGGCGTTCAACTCCGAGAAGCGGGAGCATGAGCGGGTGTCCGAAGCTACCCGTATCATGGCAAGCAGCTTCATCCGGGGCAATGTGGCCATGGGCGCCATTTCCCCGCTGGCGACCTTCCTGCTGAACGTGGCGGCGGTGCTGATCGTGTACTTAGGCGGCTGGCGGATGGAGACATCCACCGGTCTGACCGGCGGCGACATTTTTGCCATCGTCCAGTATGTGTCTCTGGTCTCTGCGGGCGTTGTCACCGGTGCGTTTGCCATTATCAGCTTTCCCCAGGCCGAAGTGGCGGCAAAGCGCATTCATGCCAAGGGCATGGCCGACCCCATCGAGCGGCAGGACATCACCCTGTCCGGGGATATCGACTTTGACCATGTGACCTTCCGCTACGAGGGCGCGGCGGAGGCCGCCCTGAAAGACATCACCCTTTCCGTGAAAAAGGGACAGCGGGCGGCGATCATCGGCGGCACCGGTTCGGGAAAAAGCACGCTGGTGCAGCTCCTGCTGGGCTTCCGTATGCCCACCTCCGGGGAGGTTCGCATGGACGGAATGCCGACTCAGACCCTCAGCCGCCGCACCATGCGGGACAATATCAGCTGCGTGCTGCAAAACGCGACCATCTATTCCGGCACCATCCGGGACAATGTGCGCATGGGCAGGCTGGAAGCGGGGGACGTGGAGATCCGGGAAGCGCTGGAGATCGCGCAGGCCGGAGAATTCGTGAACGGCTTCTCGGATGGTATCGACCACATGATCCGCCAGTCGGGCAAGAACCTGTCCGGTGGACAGAAACAGCGGCTGAGCATTGCCCGTGCGCTGCTGAAAAATGCGCCCATCTACATTTTTGACGACAGCTTTTCCGCGCTGGACTTCCTGACGGAAGCGAAGCTCCGCGCCACCCTGAACCGGAATCTTGCAGGGAAGACCCAGCTGATCATCACCCAGCGGGTGACCTCCGCCATGCACTGCGATGTGATTTTCGTCATGGACGGCGGCGCGCTGGTGGACAGCGGCACCCACGCCCAGCTGTTGGAACGGTGCGGGGTGTACCGGGAAATCTATGCGTCCCAGACGGGAGGGAACCTGAATGCGTGAAAAGAATGAACTGCTGGACGAGACCACATGGCGGATCATCCGGGAGGCGAAGGGCATTGCCGGATGGGTCGCGGTCAGTGCGGTGCTGGGAATTCTCGCGGTGCTGTGCTCCATTGCCGCGCCGGAAATTCTGGGAAACCTGATACAAAAGCTCTATGATTTTGGCCTGAGCGACCGGCAGACGCCCATCCGGGACAGTCTTGTCAGCGGACTTCTCCTGCTGACAGCGGTGTACGCGGCGCAGGGCGTGTTCCGCTATCTGAATATGCAGCTGATGAACCGGACGGTGAGCCGTCATTTTACCTGCGACCTGCGAATTGCCATTTCCGACAAAATCCGGCGTCTTCCGGTGAAATACGTCGATCAGACCCCGGTGGGTGACGTACTGAACCGCATGATCGACGATGTGAGCGCCATGGGCAACTACATCCATCAGGTGTTTGACGTGATGGTGGAGGGCGTTTTCCAGATCACCATGATCGCCGTCGCCATGTTTCTGAAGAACTGGGTGCTGGCCTGCCTTGTCATCGTACTGACCCCGATCTCCCTGTGGATCTCCTCGAAAATCGCGGGCGCCAGCGGGAAATACTACGACGAGTGGTTCAAAAAATCCGGAGAGCTGACGGAGATCGTGGAGGAGAGCTTCACCAACTTCGCCACGGCCAAAGCCTACAATCTGGAAGAATACACGGCGCAGAAGCACGCCGTCGTCAACGAGCAGCTGCGCAAGGCCGTGTCCAAGGCCAACTTTACCGGCTCTATCGTGCAGCCGCTGATCAAATTTGCCAACGCCATGGCCTATATCTGCATCAACCTCATTGGCGGATGGCTGATCGTGCGCCGGGGCGTGGGCGTGGGGACTGTGGTGACCATTGTGCTGTTTGCCCGGCAGTTTGCGTCTCCTTTGGAGCAGATCGCCTCGGGGTTTGCGAACCTGACCCATGTCAAAGCCTCCGCCAAGCGGGTGTTCCGGATAATGGACATGGAGGAAGAGGAGCAGCCGGAGGGAACGCTTCCGGAACCCTGCCGGGGCGAGGTCGTCTTTGACAAGGCCGCTTTCTCCTACACCAAGGACGAGCCGCTGATCGAAAATCTGAACCTCAGCGTCCATCCCGGCCAGCGGGTGGCCATCGTCGGCCCTACCGGCGCGGGAAAGACCACCATCGTCAATCTGCTGATGCGGTTCTACGACGTGGACGGCGGAAAAATTCTGCTGGACGGGCAGGATATCAAGTCCCTATCCCGGGACGAGGTGCGCCGGAATTTCGGCATGGTTTTGCAGGATACATGGCTGTTCCGGGGTACCATCGCCCAGAATGTGGCCTACGGCAAGCCGGACGCCACCCGGGAGGAAATTGAGCTTGCCTGCCGGGAAGCATACTGCGACCACTTTATCCGCACCATGCCCGACGGCTACGACACCCTGATCAGCGAGGACACCACCAACCTTTCCGGCGGGCAGAAGCAGCTGCTGACCATCGCCCGTGCGCTGCTGGCAAGTCGTCCGCTGCTGATTCTGGACGAGGCCACCTCCAACGTGGACACCCGGACGGAAATACTGGTGCAGAAGGCCATGGACAAGCTGATGAAGGGGAGAACCTGCTTCGTCATCGCCCACCGGCTCAGCACCATCGTGGACGCCGACCTCATTCTGGTGCTGAATCACGGCCACATTGTGGAGCAGGGGACTCACGCTCAGCTGCTGGCGAAAAAGGGCTTCTATTACGACCTCTACACCAGCCAGTACGCGGTATAAGGAGAAGAAATGCTGTATCTTGCGCGGAGCCTTTCCCGGCTGCATTTTAGCAGCCTGATGGCAGTCTATGCAGAATCCAACCGGGAAAACGGCCGGGAATTCTGGCCGGAGGAGCCGGAAATGCGTCAAATCCAGTTGGCGGAAGAAGATTTCTACCGCTATCTGAGTCAGGTGTTTTTTAGGTCACCGGGGGCGGTTTACGCCGTCTGGGAGGAAAACGGGCGGTATGTCAGCGCCCTGCGTTTGGAACCGTATCGGGACGGGCTTTTACTGGAAGCGCTGGAGACTGCCCCGGAGCAGCGGCGAAAGGGGTTTGCCGCCGCGCTGATACGGGCGGTACAGTGCTTCCTTGAGGGAAAAACGAAGCTCTATTCTCATGTGGACAAGCGAAACCTGTCCTCCCTGAAAGTCCACGAAAAATGCGGCTTCCGCCGCGTCGCGGACTTTGCCGTCTGCGTGGACGGTTCGGTGAATCAGAAAATGTACACCCTGTGTTGGGACGACAAAACCTCCGTATGACTTTGGTCATACGGAGGTTTTTGTTTTTCTTACAGATTCACCACGTTCTTGGGCTTTCCTTCCAGAAAACAGCGGATGTTTTCCACAACGCAGTCCAGAAGCCGCTGGCGGCTTTCCAGCGGCGCCCATGCCATGTGGGGCGTGATGATGCAGTTGGGCGCGGTCAGAAGGGGATTGCCCGCCGTGATGGGTTCTTCGGATACTACGTCCACAGCGGCGGCGCGGAGACGGCCGCTTTCCAGCGCGGCTTTTACCGCCGCTTCGTCCATGAGACCGCCCCGGGAGGTGTTGATGAGGATGGCGCCCGCCTTCATTTTCGCGAGGGTGCCGGCGTTTATCAGCTTCGCTGTCGCCGGGGTGAGGGGGCAGTGGAGGGAGACAAAATCCGACTGGGCGAGCAGGGTGTCCAGATCGACATACTTCGCCAGCGCTTCCCCTTCGGGACGGCGGGTGCGGCTGTAGGAAAGGACATTCATGCCAAAGGCGCGGGCAATGTTCGCCACGGCCTGACCGATGCGCCCGAAGCCGACAATGCCCAGCGTCTTCCCGGCCAGCTCCATCTGCGGGGTGTCCCAGAAGCAGAAGGAGCCGCAGCTTTCCCACCGACCCGCATGTACCAGCACGTCGTGGTGTCCGACCCGGTGACACAGCTCCAGCATCAGCGCGAACGTAAACTGCGCCACGGCGGCGGTACCGTAGGTGGGGACGTTGGTCACGGGAATGCCCCGGCGGGCGCAGGCGGCACAGTCCACGGTATTGTAGCCCGTCGCCTGAACGCAGATCAGACGGATGCTGGGACAGGCATCCAGCAGCCGCTCGGTGACGGGGAGCTTGTTCACCAGCACGATCTCACTATCCGCAATGCGGGCAATGGCTTCGTCCTCGGTGTCCGTGCGGTCGTAAATGGTCAGTTCGCCGAACTGGCGAAGAGGCTCGTAGCTCAAATCGCCGGGATTTAAGGCGTAACCGTCGAGAATGACGATCTTCATGGCAATTCCTCCTTGCAAAACAGGCGTATTTTTGATAGGATAGGGAAAACGCTTTTGTGGGGTGCGCAATGGAAATTCTGTATCAGAACGCTAATATTCTGGTCTGCATCAAGCCGGCGAGAGTCCTCTCCACCGACGAGCCGGGGGGACTGCCGGAGCTGGTGCGGGAAGCTCTGGGCGACCCCAAGGCCGACGTGCGCACGGTGCACCGGCTTGACCGGGTGGTCAGCGGCGTGATGGTGCTGGCGAGAAACGCCCGCGCGGCGTCGGAGCTGTCCCGACAGATTCGGGAAGACCAGTTCAGCAAAGAATATCTGGCCGTCGTCCATGGCAGACCGGAAAGTCCGGAGGGGACGCTTCGTGACCTGCTGGCGCGGGACAAGGCAAGACGGATGACCTTCGTGGCGGACGCGCCGGGGAAGGGCGTGCAGGAGGCGGCGCTTTCCTACCGTGTTCTGGAATATGCGGATGGCATGTCTCTTGTGCGTGTGCGGCTCCACACCGGGCGCACTCATCAGATACGGGTGCAGTTTTCCAGCCGGGGAATGCCGCTGGTGGGGGAGCGGAAGTACGCCGTTCTGGACGACCCCTGTGAAATTGCCCTGTGGTCGGCGAAAATCGGCTTTCATCATCCGGAAACGGGGGAGTGGGCGGAGTTCTCCAAAGAGCCGCCCGCTGTGTTCCCGTGGACGGAATTTGGAAAAATTATACCATAGATTTGCGGCGCTGAAAAGAGCGGAGGAAGAAAAATGACGTTAAAGCTTGTAAAATTGGAACCAAAGTACCGGCGGCACCTGAACGATATGATGTCCCAGTGGTACGCGACGGGGGAGAAGATCGTCCCTTACGCCATTCGCCGATTGGATTACCGGGACTTTGACAATTACCTTGCCAATCTGGATGTGAAGGATGAGACGGAGGGACTTGTGCCGGACTCTACATTCTTCTGTCTGGACACGGAGCAGGATATCTTCGTGGGCGCGGTGAATATCCGCCACCGGCTGAATGACAGGCTGCTGTTGGACGGCGGCCACATCGGCGACGGTGTGCTGCCCTCCCAGCGGCGCAGGGGCGTTGCCACCCGTATGATTGCTCTGGCGCTGGAGGAATGCAAGAAGCTGGGGATCGACCGGGTGCTGATGGTCTGTGACAAGGACAACATCGGTTCTGCCAGGAGCATCCGGCGCAACGGCGGCGTCCTGGAAAACGAAGTGGAAGTGGACGGCGTGGTGGAGCAGCGCTATTGGATTGACCTGAGACGCCAGACTCACTACGATTTCTTCCAGAACCGGGAATGCGAATATTTTCCCTGCCATCAGGGCGCTGACCCGGAGACCTTCAGTTGCCTGTTCTGCTACTGCCCGCTGTACTGTCTGGGTGACAAATGCGGCGGCGCGTTCCGGTATACGGAAAGCGGCATCAAGGATTGCTCTGCCTGCTTAAGACCCCACCGCCGGGAGAACTACAATGCCATCTGCGGAAAAATGAGCGAGGTTCTGGAACTGGTCAGACGGAAATAAAATCAGCCCTGCGGCATTTTGAAATGCCGCGGGGCTGTATTGCATCAGGAAAGGGAGAGCGCTTCCGGAGAAGCCTCTCCCTTATGCGTTATTTCAGCAGATTGTCCGCCATTTGCGAGATCATGGCGTGGTCGTAAGTATCCTGACTGCACTCCCAGACGATCAGACCGGCAATGCCTTTCTGCTCGATGAAGTCCAGCTTGTCCTGTAGGGTCATGGGGGTCTCGTAAGAGATGTACCAGCAGTAATACGGGGACTTTTCGTCGTCGTTGTACAGATACGCACCACGGTTGAAGGCATCGTAGCCGTAATGCCAGCCGGTGCCGCCATTATCGAAGGACTCGCCCATGACAGGCTTGCCGTCCACCCACTCGGTGGTGTAGCCGCTGACGGCTTCGGCTTCCCACGCTTTCAGCATTTCCTGCGTGATCTCCACGTCAGAGGGGGCCTTGGATTCCACAGAAACGCCCACGGGGTTGCTGCCGGAGGGCGGGGTGAACATTTTCAGATCGGTGCCGTACATGGGGCTGCCGATGCAGATCTTGCGCAGCTCCACGCCGTAGCCAAGATTCATGACGGTGACGGCGTCCTTCGCGTGCTGCAGCTTGCTGGCATGGCCGGTGATCTTATCCCATGTGCCCGCCATGTCATAGGTCATGATGTTCACAAAATCCATGTAGGGAGACACGAGACGCCAGTTCTGCATGGGCAGCGTCCAGCCGGTGGAGGCGGAGGCGCAGGCGGTGAGCCGCTTCACGCCGGGGCCGTAGGCGTCGTCCATGGCCTGACGGAGCTGCTGGGCAAGGGCGGCAAAGTTGGCGCTGTCCTCCTCAGGCGTACCCCAGATGGGACAGCCCTGATCTTCTTCGCTTTCGGGCAGGCGCGCGCCGTCTTTACTGCCGCCGAAATATTCCCAGTCAATGTCGAAGCCGTCCACCCATGGGTATTCCTCCAGAATGTCCAGACAGCTCTCCACGAAGGAGGTGCGGCCCTCGGGGGTGTAGGCCATTTCGGAGAAATAGCCGCAGCGGGTCCAGCCGCCGATGGAGATCAGAATTTTGACATCCGGGTACTGCTCGGAATAATACTGATATTGGGCAAAGTGGTTCCGGGGCAGGCCGGGCGCCATCCGGCTCGGCTCGTCATTATCAAAATCCGCCTTGGGGAGGGTGGACGCCACGCGGAAGCTGGTTCGGGGTTCCCCGGGCGCCGCCAGCCGGTCCCATGAGGTCTCCGTGGAGCCGTCGGCGGGTTCTACCGCCCAGAAAGCGTGGTTGATGCAGGTGACCTTATCCCATGGAATGCTGCACACCTCCGCACCTTCCTCGGCGGTTTTGGTGTCCAGATACCAGTTGGCGAAGTAGACGATGACCTCTTTTTCCTCCGCCACCGGCGAAATGGTCTCCGCCGGCTCGGTTTCAGTGGGGACAGTCGTTTCGGAAGCGGTGGGGGCTGTGGTTTCCTGCGGGGCAGAACTGCACGCCGTCAGCAGACACAGGCAGACAAGCAGCAGAGCAAGAATCGTTCTTCGCATGGTAAAGTCCTCCTTGTATTGGCGGTACGGTAAAATACCAGATGCTGCCATTATACCATGGGGCTACTCGTTATACGATGGATTTCGGCGGCAATTCTTGTTGCTGCTTGGCGTGTAGATGACAAGAATAGTAAAATCCGCGTACCCCCGGCAGGGGGTACGCGGCGGTAAGCGCTTGTGAAGTTATTCGACAGGGGCGGCTTCCTGGAGCTTCTTCAGCTCCTCTTCCTCCAGAACCCGGTAGGCCACCTTGCCGACCAGCGTCTTGGGCAGCTCGTCCCGGAACTCGATGTCGTAGGGCATGGCGTATTTGGCTACGTACTTCCGGCAATACTCCATAATGGAACGCTTGGTTTCGTCGTTCTTTTCCACGCCGGGAACCAGCTTGACGAAGGCTTTGACCTTCTGCATCTTGTAGGAATCCGGCACGCCGATGACGCAGCTCATCTGCACGAATTCGTGGGCGTCCAGAATGTTCTCAATCTGGGCGGGGTAGACGTTGTAGCCGGAGGTGATGATCATCCGCTTGGCTCTGCCGCGGAAATACACGAAGCCCTCGCTGTCCATGGTGCCGAGGTCGCCGGTGCAGACCCAGGTCAGGCCGTCGGCGTGGTGCTGTAAGGTTTTCGCGGTTTCCTCCGGATGGTGCATGTACTCCTTCATCACCGTGGGACCGGCCAGAAGGATCTCGCCCTCCTCACCGTAGGGAAGCTCCTCCT
>ENA-OROK01004512-OROK01004512.1-human-gut-metagenome-genome-assembly--contig:-NODE-4512-length-10100-cov-16.692782_pt1 | contig 10100 bp, 7 predicted proteins | sample MGYA00242127_ERZ509046 | MGnify/ENA primary metagenome ERZ509046 (study PRJEB26280, sample SAMEA2338728) | human gut metagenome | biome: human gut; feature: human-associated habitat; material: faeces... | reverse complement strand
ACAAGCCCTCGGCGTCAAAAACGTGCAGTTTGTCAACGCCGTAGCTCAAGATTTCCTTTTCAACCTTGCCCTTGATGCCGTTGCCCGCAACGATGGCTTCGAGCTGAACGCCGAGCTGGTTGGCCAGTTTGCGGCCTTTGGTGAGGAGTTCAAAAGACACTTCCTCAACCGTGTATTTATCGATTTCGCAATAAACGAATACGTTGTTCATAATGTTGTATTATCCAATTGTGTGGCTGTCTAACAATTCTTTAACCAAGCCTTCCACGTCGGCATCGGAGCCCGTGAGGCGCTTGCTTTCCTTCGCTTTGAACACGATGTTCTGAACGGCCTTCACCTTTGTTGGCGAACCGGCCAAGCCGCACTGGCTCACGTCGCCGTCAACATCGGCAACGCTCCATTGCGTCACGGTCAAATAAGGCTTCTTGTCGTATTCTTCAGCGTGTGGCATGTCGGCGGTGCGTTCCATCGGCGCCGTTGCACGCTTATATTTCATCACCAGTTTGGCGTTACGCGGGCGGCATGGTGCAGCGTTGCCGTTCACGGTGAGGAGAATGGGCAGCGGTGCTTCCACGCGCTCAATACCTCCATCGATGGTGCGCGTCACGGTGATTTTGCCGTTTTCAACGCTGTCGACGCTGGTCACGTAAGTCACTTGGTTGAGGTCGAGTTTCTGAGCCACCTGTGGTCCCACCTGTGCCGTGTCGCCGTCAATGGCCTGGCGTCCGCCGATAACGATGTCGGGCATGCCGATTTTCTTGATGGCTGTTGCCAAAGCATAGCTGGTGGCCAACGTGTCGGCGCCAGCAAAGGCGCGGTCGCTCAGCAAGTAGCCGTTGTCAGCACCGCGATAGAGTCCTTCGCGAATGACATCGGTGGCGCGGGGAGGTCCCATCGTGAGAATACTAACCGTTGAACCAGGATTCTGTTCCTTCAATCGCAAAGCCTGCTCAAGAGCGTTGAGGTCTTCGGGATTGAAAATGGCGGGCAGGGCTGCGCGGTTAACGGTGCCCTCTGGCGTCATGGCGTCTTTGCCCACGTTTCGAGTGTCGGGTACTTGTTTGGCAAGTACAACAATTTTCAAACTCATGTTTATTAGGGATGTATTGATTTTAAATACTTTGTTTTGCACACGGCATAGCATGTGCAGGCCGTAAACACACTGATTTAGTAATGGTGAAAGAATAAGTTGACCGATTTTGACCTGTATTTTTGTTGGTTTTGGAATTTGGAAGAGGGAGCATAGCGGGCTATGTGACCGATGACAAATTTCAAAAACGGCAAAAAGACAGGGCATAAGAACTAATTTCTTACTCCACAAAATTGGTCAAGTTATTTTTTTACCATTACTTACGTGTCGCAAATATAACGATTAATCGCAAAACAGGCAAAGCGAAAGCCGTTTTTTTGCCAAACCCTTTTTCCTGTCGGCTGTTTCAGACCTGTTGCGAGGCCAGATATTTGCGGCGTTCTCTTCAGCCAGCAATCGCGCATATCATTTGATGCCCATCTCTTCAAGCTTGGCTTTGATGAGCCAGAGTTGGTGATATTGTCCGCTGAAAGTGGGGTTGCTGCCGTAGAGGTCAAACACTTCGAAGTAAGTCTTAACGGTGTTCTTCAGATCTTTGTAATAAGTCGCGGCATCGAGTTGCAGTGTGTCGGGCATCTGCTCCTTGTGTGCTTCAAACCAATCGTGGATGGACTTGATGTCCTCGGGGGTATAATTCTTCTTGAACATATCAGTTGGATTTATAAGTAGGCGTGAAATCGCCGGAGCCGCCGACGATTCTTGCTCATCAGAGGCTGGCTGGAAAATAATTGTGGCCCAAGCTTTGGGCGAAGTTACAAAAAAACGTGCAAAACGTTTGGCGTAAATTCGTAAAACAATTAAATTTGCAACCACAAGTAGATGTTTTCTACTGGCTTACCTAATCAAAAACCTAAAACCGAACCGCCTATCGAAACACATTACGCTTAACATCAAACATAAGTTGTAATGGAAAAATTATCCCGCCACACCGATGAGGAGTTGGTCAAACTGTATGTGGAAGGTCTCAACGAGGCTTTCGACACATTGCTCATACGATATAAAGACAGGCTTTTCGGATACATCCTTTCTAATGTCCATGACGAGGACATCGCCAACGACATCTTTCAAGAAACCTTTTTCAAGGTGATTGTCTCCCTGCGTAAAGGACGGTATGTTGAGAATGGCAAATTCTATGTCTGGCTCTCCAGCATCGCCCATAATGTCATCGTTGATAGTTTCAGAAAACAGCAGACGCAAGATAACGCCTTTTGCAGTAAGGAAATAGAATGGATGGCGGCAGACTGTTTGCAGAATGATGTCAACGAGCGTGAGAATAACCTCAGCAGAAACTTCTGTGAAGTCAATGCGCTCGTCAGCTGTCTGCCAGAGGCCCAGCAGGACATCGTGCGCATGTTTTATTATCAGAAGATGAGTTTCAAGGAAATTGCTGCGGCCAAAAGCATCTGCCTCAACACGGCGCTCGGACGCATGCATTATGCCATCTGTAATATGCGCAAGATGGCCGCCAAGCGCCAGTTTGAACCTTATGTCTGAAGCGTTTATAGCTTCTGTTTCTCCTGCCGTCTGCCAATTCAAATCATATCTTTTTATTATTAGTATATGAAAATTATCCGTACGTCATCAAGACGTGTCAAACTTCTTTTCCTATTGGCCGCCGTGTGTATGGCCAGCCAAGCACAAATCAGTTTGCGTTTCTCGCGAAGCACAACGGCGGCTTCGAGCGTGAAAGTCAGTGTCTGCGACGCGGCAGGAAAGCCCATTGACGGCGCCACTGCTTCGCTCACTTCTTCCCATGCTTTCAAAGCCACGGGCAACGCGGTCACTGCAGCCATGCTCTGCCCCAATGTCAATGGCAACACTTCGCCCACCATCACGCTTACTTTCAAGATTGACGGTCTGCCCGACGCGTTGCCGACTCCGCATTATGCCTTGCTCGACATCCATGCGCTGAATGCTTCGGGCAGTTACCAGTCGAACAATGACGGGAAGGCCCGCCAATTCAACGTTGAAATAAACGGAGGAGCTAAAGCGGCTTCCTCCGAAATCAAAGGTCAACTGACGAATGTGGACATCGCTGCCGGCATCGGCGACGAGACAGGCGTGCATCAGGAATGGTCGCTGCCTTTGTCGGCCACTTGCCAGTTGGGCAACAGCCTTTATCTCCGCCTCACCGTCACCGCTGGAAAATCAAACATGGGCTGCTTCTTCGGTCTCACCTCTGTCAGTCTGGTAGAGAAAATGCCTGAGCCGGAGTTCCGTCCGTTTGAGGCATCGGATGAAACTGGCAGTCCGAAGATGATTTATTCCCTGCTCACGCCGAAGGGACAGGCCCTTGCCATGAATGCCGAAGGAACACTCGCTCTGGAACCGCGCACTGACGCGCCTTCACAGACTTGGTATTTCGTTGGCAAAAACGCCCTTGCTGGCGGCTACCTCTTGGTCAATGCACAAGGCAACCGCAGTTATGTCGTCTCAGGCAACGAGGCGGCCCGCTGGGTGGCCAAGCAGTCTGCCGAGCAACCAGCATTCTTCTCTCTGCGCCAGATGGTCGGGGATGTGGCAGGCGAAGCGTTAAACGTTTCTGGCGACACGTTGTTCGTTGTCCGCCCGGCACGTAACGCCTATTCCCACCACGCACAGATATACGACATGCCTTGTGGTACGCTCAGCGGAACGTATCTCACGCATCTGGAGTTGCGCGATACGCAAGATGCCCAGCCGCTCATCTATCCTGCCAACGCTTTGGCCAATGATGCCGTCGTTGGCAAGAAAGCTGGGAAACCGGCCAACTGGTACACCATCTACACCAAGGCCGCGGCCCACACCTCGCCGGGAAGCACACTCACTTTGTCGGGCTTGCTAAACCAGCGCTTGGACGACGGCGAAAGTCTCACGGCGTATTTCGACTGGAACCGCGACGGCATCTTTGAATCCTCCGTTGCCTTGAACGCCACCGACCGTTTTGAAGAAAGCATTCCCGTTCCTGAAGACGCCCTCCTGGGAGAATCGCGCATGCGTCTGCGCCTCACGGCCAACGGATTGCTGGATGCGGAAGACGAAGTGGCAGGGCAGACCGCCGATTTCATCGTGAAGGTTGTCGAGGCTCAAGATGCCACCTCCGTGGTGGCCCTCTCTTGCGACACGCTTCGCGGCACCGTGAGCATGCAACCAGAAGAATCTGGCTACCGCCTCACAGCTACCGCCCTCGGCAATGCGAAATTCCTCGGATGGTATTGCGGCGACAATGCAGTGAGCGGCGAGGCCGACTTCCTGCTCTCCCCCGCAGTTGGCGGTGTCTACACGGCCCTCTTCTCTCCCAATACGCAGGAAACGCCGACAGGCATCCACGTCGTCCCTGCCAAGCAGGAAACCGCCGTGTCGTTCAGTGTCAAGGGAAGCGTCGTGACGGCAGAAGGTCCGGTAAAGCGCCTGAGCCTCTACACCGTGAATGGCCGCAGATTGGCTGAAAAGCGCGGCGCGAGCATCAATTGCAAGCGCTTGCCAAAGGGAAACTATTTGGTCGTGGCACACACGGGCAACGGCGATTTTATGCAGAAGATATTTCTGGATTTATAAAAATCGCATTTGAAAATCCGCCAAGCCTCTGGCTTAGTGGTAGTTCTTGAAAACCAAGTAACGGTGACGGAGCGGATGTCGTTCGGCCTGCATACGCCACCATTGCATAATCACACAAAAACAACAACATGAAGAGCAACATCATCGTCGGCGGACTCGGGCTTATGGCCGCATTTGCCGCCAACGCACAAAACCGCCCCAACATCCTTTACATCATGTGTGACGACATGGGATATGGCGACCTGGCTTGCTACGGCCAGCGCTACATCTCAACGCCCAACGTCGACCGCCTCGCCGCCGAGGGCATGCGTTTCTCGCAGGCCTATGCGGGCAGTCCGGTGTCGGCCCCGTCACGTGCAACGTTTATGACGGGCCAGCATTCTGGCCACACGCATGTCCGTGGCAATAAAGAGTATTGGAGATACGACAACATGGTGAAATATGGTAACAACTCCGATTTCGCCGTGGTGGGACAGGAACCGTATGACACCGCTCACGTCATCATTCCGGAAATCTTCAAAGATAACGGCTATACCACCGGTATGTTCGGCAAGTGGGCCGGCGGCTACGAGGGTTCGGTGTCCACGCCCGACAAGCGCGGCATTGACGAATACTATGGTTTCATCTGCCAGTTCCAGGCCCACCTCTATTATCCTAACTTCCTGAACGCCTACAGCCGCTCGGCTGGCGACAAGGGCGTGCGTCGCGAAGTGTTGGAAGAGAACATCAAATATCCCATGTTTGGTGAGGAATACAAGAAACGCCCGCAATATTCGTCCGACATCATCCACCAAAAGGCCCTCGAATGGCTCGATAAGCAAACGAAAGACCAGCCTTTCCTCGGTATCTTCACCTATACCTTGCCGCACGCCGAACTCGCTCAGCCGGAAGACTCTATCTTCTTGGCCTACAAGGGACACTTCTGTCAGGAGAAAACCTTCGGCGGTGACCAGGGTTCGCGCTATAACCCAACGAACTACGGTCATGCGCAGTTTGCTGGCATGATTTCGCGTCTGGACGCGCAGGTGGGACAGATTATGGCCAAACTGAAGGAGAAGGGCCTCGACGAGAACACCATCGTTATCTTCACGTCGGACAACGGACCGCATGAGGAAGGCGGCGCCGACCCCGATTTCTTCAACCGCGACGGTCTGCTTCAAGGCAAGAAACGTAGCACCTACGAGGGCGGCATCCGCATCCCCTTCATCGTACGCTGGCCAGGCCACGTCAAGGCCGGAACGGTCAACGACCATCAGTTGGCCTTCTACGACCTCATGCCGACGTTCTGCGATTTGGCTGGCATCAAAAACTACGAGAAGCGCTACCGCAACAAATCGCTTGCCAACGATTATTTCGACGGCATCTCCTTCTATCCCACTTTGACCGGAAAGGGCAAACAGAAGAAGCACGACTACCTCTATTGGGAATTTCATGAGACAAACATGATGGGCTTGCGCATGGGCAACTGGAAACTGGTGGTGAAGGCTGGTCAATGCCGTCTTTACGACCTCGCAACAGACCTTCACGAAGACCACGACATCGCTGCCAAGCATCCAGACATCGTCAAGAAAATGAAGAACATCATTTTGAAGGAACACACCGACAGCCCTATCTTCAAACTGACGTTGCCGAAATAAACTGCTGACGCACGTGTAGAACAAATTTTTCGACAAATATCCTCTCATGCAGGCATACATAGATAGAAATATCAGTGTGTGCCTGCATTTTTATTGGGTTTGACACACTAAAAACGTTCCCTCCACGTTTATGGATAAACGAGCAATTGAAAACAGACGGAAGAACGAACCTTTTCTTCGTTCAGCGGGGTGTCTTTAATGGCTCTTACATAATCAACACACATCGCCTATGCCGCATACTACACCATTAAAACATCCCGCTCCGAAAGAGAGCACCTTGAAACGCATCATGGAGTTTGCAAGACTCCGCATTGAGGGGGATTTCGAGGGGCAAAGCTACGCTGAATTATTAAATATGCTTGAAAGAGAGAAACCGTTTGCCCAAGCATTTTCTTAAAAAGATGTATCTTTGCATAAGATAGGCTGCATCTCGGCAAAATATTCAAGCCAGCTTGAATATTCTGCTCTCGATTTGCGCTATCTTTGCAGTTAGAAATACCTCAACGAAGATACGGACGATGACTGAAAGGCCACCACGTATGATATATAATATATATAAGCCTGCACGTTCCCGTTCTGTATCTTCCACAAAAAATCCTCACATGAAAAAAATCTTATTGCTTGGCTCCGGTGAACTCGGCAAAGAGTTCACCATTGCTGCCCAACGCCTCGGACAGCATGTCATTGCTTGCGATGCTTATCCCTCTGCTCCCGCCATGCAGGTGGCAGACGAAGCTGAAGTCTTTTCAATGCTCGATGGCGAAGCTCTGGAACGCGTCGTTGAAAAGCACCATCCAGACCTCATCGTGCCAGAAATCGAAGCCATCCGCACGGAGCGCCTCTACGATTTCGAGAAAGAAGGCATCCAGGTGGTGCCTTCTGCCAAAGCGGTCAACTTTACCATGAACCGTAAGGCCATCCGCGACTTGGCGGCCAAAGAACTCGGACTGAAAACGGCACGCTATTTTTACGCCAAGACGTATGAAGAACTCTGCGAAGCCGCTGAGAAGATTGGCTATCCGTGTATCGTCAAGCCGCTCATGTCGTCGTCGGGTAAGGGCCAGTCGATGGTCAAAACGGCTGCCGACTTGGAACACGCTTGGCACTATGGCTTGGAGGGTAGCCGCGGAGATATTCAGGAACTCATCATTGAGGAATTTATTCATTTCGACAGCGAAATCACCCTTCTCACGGTGACGCAGAAAAACGGTCCGACCTTGTTCTGCCCGCCCATCGGACATGTGCAGAAAGGCGGTGACTATCGCGAAAGCTTCCAGCCGGCCCACATCGCGCCGGAACATTTGGCCGAAGCGCAGCGCATGGCCGACAAGGTGACGCACGCTTTGACGGGCGCCGGACTTTGGGGCGTGGAGTTCTTCCTCAGCCACGAAAACGGTGTTTATTTCTCCGAACTCTCGCCGCGTCCGCACGACACGGGTATGGTCACATTGGCCGGAACGCAGAATTTCAACGAATTTGAGCTCCATCTGCGTGCCGTGCTCGGTTTGCCAATTCCTTGTATCAAGCAAATGCGCATCGGTGCCAGTGCCGTCATCCTTTCGCCGATAGAGAGCCAGGAGCCGCCGCGTTATAAGGGACTGGAAGAAACGTGTGAAGAAGACGCCGACGTGCGCATCTTCGGCAAACCAACCACGCGTGTCAACCGCCGCATGGGTGTCGTGGTGTGCAATGCCCCGCTTGATGCCGACCTCAACCAGTTGCGCGACAAAGCCAAGCGATTGGCTGCCTGTGTTGAAGTGTACTGATAAACCGTAGGGCGCAACGCCCCTCTTTCAATGCAAACAAGGCAGTGCATGCCTCATGTGCTACTTGCTGAAATATCTAAAAAGTGCCGATAAGTCGTGGAAATCTATGTATTTTCGATAGATTTCCACGACTTATAGGCACTTTTTTTAGGAAAATACGGGTACCATCAGGCCAACTCTCATTTCACTTATTCTTTCAACATTACTTAAACAAGTCTGCCATTGTAACTTGGCAGTGAATATCGTCTGAATACCCGCCAGGGGCAAGTCCAAACGACGTAATCATTGTGATAAGCACCGTCTTTTCCGTACCAGTTTCCCTGATGAACGTTTCTCTGCGGTTGCGCAAACGGCAGTCTTCCTCTTCGGTGATGACGTATGGTGCGTTCGTGTATTTCATTTCGCAGAGATTGATGGTATCGTCGTTCCTGTTGATGAGCATATCAATTTGCGCTCCTTTCGTCAGTGTCTTTCCTGTGGTTGGGTCTTTCGTTCCCTTGTAACACCAGGAATGAACGCTGCTGACAACGGCAGAGAAACCGAGCGCTTCTTTGATTTGCTTGATATGTTGCATACAGACGCGTTCAAAAGCCCGGCCAGCCCAGCTGTAATGGATGGAAGTGTTGGCCGACGACGACCAGAAATGTTCATCGCCGTTGACGTTTTCAGAGATGAAATCGAAGTAAAACAGCGTGTAGTTGTCAATGAGTTGGAACGTTGCGTCCTTCGTTTTCTTGCCGATTGCCGTAAACTTTCGGATGAAGCCACATTGCTCAAGTTCCTGCAGTGCTTTTGAAAACTCCGCGTTGTCTGGAAGTTTGGAACTCTTCAGCAAATCCTCTCTTAGCAATCCCTGCTTTTTCTTGGCCAATGCCGTGATGATGGCGATGTGGTGTCGTGGCTTTTTAAACAAAGACACATATAGAGCGTTAAATTCCTGTGTCAGTTCTCCGCCTGGCTGGAAAAACATGCGGTCGAAGTTTTGCGCAACGCTTTGTCCCTTCTTCAGAAAGCTCCAGTAATAAGGTATGCCGCCCATTGCCATATACGCCTCGAGAATCTGTCGGTCTTTGTAGCCCATGTTCTTGACCTCGCAATATTCCTTACACTCTCCTAGCGTGAAAGGTTGCAGCAGCACTTGGCAGGTCAAACGGTTGTGTAGTCCGCCATAGTTCATCACCACGTTGTCGATAATCCATGAAGTGGCGCTGCCGCAGATAACGAGAATGAGATCTTTCCTCGTTGAGGCCCAGGCGTTCCAGAAATGGTCGAGCGAACGGACGAAATTCGATTTCGGAGTGTCCATCCAGGGAAGTTCATCTATGAAGATCACCTTCTTTTCCCCGTCTTCTGGAAACGTGCTCAGAAAATTTCTCAGCAATCCGAATGCCTCCAGCCATGTCTTTGGCATGGCGCATTTCTCCATCCCCGCAAGATACAGAGATTGTCGAAAGTCGCTTAACTGTTGTTTGCGTGTGGCTCCATATATGCCAGTATGTTGAAAGATGAATCGGTCTTTATACGCCTCCCTGATGAGAAAGGTCTTACCAACGCGACGCCTTCCGTAAACAGCCACGAATTGCGATTCATCAGAGGAAGTCAATCCGCGAAGCGTCGCCATTTCATATTCTCTGCCTATTAACATGATATATTAGCTTTTAGAGGATTGTCAATGTTTTGACAGGAAACTTCAGGATGTCTGTGCATCCCAGAATCTCCTCGTTTCTTTCTGCGAAGATACTAAAAAGTGCCGATAAGTCGTGGAAATCTATGTGTTTTCGATAGATTTCCACGACTTATCGGCACTTTTTTAGGAATATACAACTTCAACGGCGACCACAATAGCTCCCATTGTCGCATCTTAAAGTGTTGAATAACAAGGGAAACGCGTGGTTGGTCTGCGAGGTGAATGTAAAAAGTTACGGAGATTGTGCGAAAAAAGCCTTGTCTGCGGCCCTGCGCGGGCTGAAAGCCCAGCAAGTCCGTAGCCCAGGGCAACGCCCTGGGTACCATGCCCCCATTCCCTACGCCCTGTAAGGTAGGGTGTTCAAAATAGATTTTTTAGCGAGA
>ENA-OROK01004511-OROK01004511.1-human-gut-metagenome-genome-assembly--contig:-NODE-4511-length-10102-cov-3.057629_pt1 | contig 10102 bp, 7 predicted proteins | sample MGYA00242127_ERZ509046 | MGnify/ENA primary metagenome ERZ509046 (study PRJEB26280, sample SAMEA2338728) | human gut metagenome | biome: human gut; feature: human-associated habitat; material: faeces... | reverse complement strand
GGAGGGACGATGGATCAAAAAGAATACGGGATATACGGCGAGGAGCTGGCTGTCCGCTTTCTCAAGCGCCGCCGCTATACGCTGCTCGAGCGCAACTATCGCTGCGTGTACGGCGAGGCCGATATCATCGTCAAAAAGGGCAAGACCTATTGCTTTATCGAGGTCAAGGCCCGCTCGTCCGAGCATTTCGGCCTTCCCAAAGAGGCGGTCACACCCTATAAGCAGCACCGCTACCGCAAGATCGCCATGCAGTACCTGAAGTCCAACGGACTCATGAGCGATAAAATCGGCATCCGCTTTGACGTGATCGAGGTATTGGACGGGGAAGTCAACCACATCGAAAACGCATTCTGAAATTCCGGCAGACGCAATTCGCTGTGCTTTTACAAATTCTTTGCGCCTTCAGGGAAGTGCCGATCTTGGCGAGCCGCTCTGAGGACGCTTTGACCCATCTTTTTGCAAGAAACAATCGGCTGTTTTCCCTGCTGTCGTCTATGGCGGGCAGAGGATAGCTCTATTTTCCCTGTCTCCTGGACGGGAGATAACAGGCAGTTTGCTCTTTCATTCCGTAGGCGAGGCAAAAGAATCGCAAGCGGCGCTGCCGATGAAAAAATCGGCAGGAAACAGGGCTAAAACGCTTGACCCAACCGGCCTTTTATGATAAAATAGCTAAGTGACTTCGGGTGTTCCAATGAGACGGGAGAGTTTTACGAACACTTAGATATTTTGGAGGTATAAGTCCATGAACAAGATCATCGCTTCAATCGAACAGGAAAACATGAAAGCAGAGGTTCCCGTCTTTGAGATCGGCGACACGGTTCGCGTGTACGTCAAGGTCGTCGAGGGAACCCGTGAAAGATTACAGGCCTTTGAGGGCACGGTCATCGCCAGGAAGGGCGGCGGACTGACGGAGACCTTTACGGTCAGACGCATCTCCTTCGGCATCGGTGTCGAGAGGACCTTCCCCATTCATTCGCCCAGGGTTGACCATGTGGACGTCGTGCGCAAGGGTAAAGTGCGCAGGGCAAAGCTCTACTATCTGAGGGAGCGCACCGGCAAGGCCGCCAAGGTCAAGGAGCAGCTGGGCGAGGGCAACTACGAGCTGTACCGCATCCTCACTCCCATCGGCACATCCGACTATCAGGCCGAGAACCAGCGCCTTGAGTGCGGTATCATGATCTCTTCCAACGCTCTGAAAGAGCTGGGCGAGGACGAGTTCATCAAGATGATGCGCTTTGTTGACTGGCTGTGGTACTCTGACGAGGGCCTGACCCTGACCAAGTGGGGCAAAGAGGGCGAGACCTACACCGTCACCGACGGCGCCTACAGCCTGACCCCCGGTTACTACTGCAAAGGCCTGTCCATCGGACAGACCTCCGACGATCAGGTCGACCTGCGTGAAGAGCTGGGCTACGCCTGCGGCAACTTCATGTATGGCGGCAACACCGAGCTGCTGACCAGCAACTTCACCGATGATCTGCGTGACTTCTACGACCGTCAGGGCCAGTACCGCAAGCTGCGCCCGCTGGATCCCACCGTTACCTTCGACGAGGATCAGATGGAGATGCTGAACCTGTGGGGCACCCCCATGACCGATACCGTCAACGCTTGGACCTGCAAGTTTGCCATGAATCAGGCCGACATCAACAACGATTGGGATACCTACGTTGCTGAGGTCGAAGCCCAGAACATGCAGAACATCGTTGATATGTACAACGACACCTACAACGCAAACAAGTAATTTGTTTGGAAACTGACTGTCCCTGCGACAGTGATGCAACTGCCGGGGGCAGCCTCACGTAACAACATGGGGCTGCCCCCGGTTTGCTGTTTATGGTATGCAAGTACCGCGCCCCGGTGAGGGGGCGCACCGTGTGTGCCCGACACGGCCATGTCGGACCTGCACGGCACTTCCCGTCACATCCCCTTACCCTTATTAAAAGGAGCTGTTCCTTATGAAACGCACCGATTTCAGCGTCGACTGGCTGTTTGCCGCCTGCGCGCCGGATACCGAGCTGCTGCCTTGGAACGCGCAGTTCACCCCCGTCGACCTGCCCCACGATTGGCAGATTCGCCACGCGGACGATCTGTACCGCGATGGCACACTGTTCTACCGCAAATATTTCTTTGTCACTGATGTGCCCGGCATCCGCCGCATGCTTTGGTTCGGCGGGGCCTACATGGATACGACCGTTTTCGTCAACGGCACCGAAGTCGGCCAATGGAAGTACGGCTACACGTCGTTCTGGTTCGACATCACCGACGCGCTGCATGAGGGCCAGAACGAGGTTCTTGTCCGCTGCAATCTGCGCCACCCCAACTCCCGCTGGTACTCCGGTGCGGGCCTGTACCGCAATGTGGAACTGTGGGAGGCACCCGACCTCCACTTGATGCCCGATGGACTGTATGTAGCTGCCAAAGAGGGCGACAACGGCGCTTGGACCGTGGCCGTCACTGCCGAGGTGGGTTCCATCACCGCCGCCAGCACGGGCCGCACGCTGACGCTGCATCTGACCGATGATAACGGCAGCCTTCTTGGCACTGCCGCCATCCCTGCCGATGCATGGGCTGCTCTCCCCTCCCCCGATGGCTGGCGCACGGGCAAGGAAACCGCGATTTACAAAGCCTCGCACACCTTCACGCTGCAAGACCCCGCTTTGTGGGACTTGGACGCGCCGAGCTTCTACCACATCACGGCAGAGCTAACCGGCGCCGATGGCGTTACTGACACACTAACCACCCGCTTTGGCTGCCGCACCATCGAAGCCACACCCGACTGCGGGCTGCTGGTGAATCACAAGCGCGTTTTGATCAAGGGCGTCTGCATCCACCACGATTTCGGCTGTCTCGGTTCGGCGTTTGAGTACAGCGCCGCCAAGCGTCAGCTTGAAATCCTCAAGTCCATGGGGGTTAACAGCATCCGCACAGGTCACACACCGCCCGCGCCGCAGTTCATGGATCTGGCCGACGAGATGGGCATTTTGATGGATGTCGAGAGCTTCGACTGCTGGCGCAGCGGCAAGAACCCTTACGACTACGGCCGCTTCTTTGACGAGTGGCAGGAAAAGGATGTTGCTGCCTGGATCCGCCGCGACCGCAACCACCCAAGCCTGCTGTTCTGGTGCATCGGCAACGAGATCTACGACACCCACGCGGGTTCCGAGGGCGCGGACACAATGCGGATGCTGCTGGCCGAGGTCGCCGCGCACGACCCTGCGCGCAACGGCATCCCAACGCTCGGTTCCAACTACATGCCGTGGGAAAATACACAGCACTGTGCCGATATCATCAAGGTCGCGGGCTATAATTACGGCGAGCGCCTCTACGCCAGCCACCACGAGAAGCACCCCGACTGGGTCATCTACGGCAGTGAGACGTCGTCCATCGTGCAGAGCCGCGGCATCTACCACTTCCCGCTTTCGCAAAGCCTGCTGTCTGATGACGACCTGCAGTGCTCAAGCCTGGGCAACAGCCGCACAAGTTGGGGCGCGGAGAGCTGGGATGTCTGCCTGCAGAGCGAGCAGCGCTGGCCATTCACGCTGGGGCAGTACCTTTGGGCCGGGTGGGATTACATCGGCGAGCCGACACCTTACCACACGCGCAGCAGCTATTTCGGCACGATTGACACGGCAGGCTTCCCGAAGGACGCCTACTACGTTGTGCAGGCCGCATGGCTCGACCCCAAAACACACCCAATGGTACACCTGTTCCCCTACTGGGACTTCAACGAAGGGCAGCTGATTGACCTCTGCGCTTGCACCAACGCCCACAGCGTAGAACTGTTTGTGAACGGCGAGAGCCTTGGCCGCAAGGTGCTGGACTCCGCCAAGGGCCGTACCGCCAGCTGGCAGGCAGCCTACCACCCCGGCAGCGTTAAGGTCGTAGCCTACGATGAAAACGGCAAGGTCGTGGCAACCGACGAGCAGGATTCCTTCGATGACAGCGCTATGGTCTGCCTGCAGGCTGACCGCAAGACGATTTCCGGCGATGGCCGTGAGCTTGCGTTTATCACAATCACAACCCGCGACAAGAACGGCAACCCTGTGCGCAACGCGAACGACTGCGTGACGGTCCGCGTAAATGGCGCGGGTGTGCTGGTGGGCCTTGACAACAGCGACAGCGCCGACCCCGATGAGTACCAGACCGACAGCCGCCGCCTTTTTAGCGGCATGCTGCTGGCCGTTGTGGCGGGCAATGGCCTCACCGGCACAATTACCGTGGATGTCACGGCCCCCGGCCTGCGCCCTGCAGTGCTGACGCTGAACGCCGCCCCGTTTGAAGGCCCCGTCCGCCGCCGTCTGCCGCCGCTGACCTTTGGCGGCAGCACGCAGGAAATCCCTGTGCGCAAGCTAGCCCTGACCGCCGAGCGCACAGCGCTGGACAAGGAGCACCCCGTAACGCACATCACCGCCGCACGCCGGCCAGCGGCAGCAACCTTCACCGACATCGAGTGGCAGTTGACCGACGACAAGGGTGTACCCGCCGTGAACGCGGCCATGCAGCCAGACGGTGACGTGCTGACGGTGACCGCCCTGGGCGATGGCACACTGCGGGTTCGCGCCCTGGCGCGCAACGGCCACGATGCGCCGCAGCTGATCTCCCAATTGGAGTTGTCCATCTCTGGCGTCGGTCAGCTGCACAAGAACCCTTATGAATTTATCTCGGCCAGCCGTTTTGATGCGTCCTTCGGCGACATCGGCAACGGCAACGAGCGCGGCGTTTCCACCTCCCGCACGGGCCGCAGCTGGGTGCTGTTCGATGATATCGACTTTGGCCCCGATGGTGCAGATACGGTGGAGCTGCCAATCTTTGTGCTGGACGGAGAACCGACGACCTTCCGCTTCTGGGACGGCGAACCCTACGCCGAGGGCAGTACAATGATCGGCGAGCGCATCTACCACAAGCCCAAGCAGTGGAACGTCTACCAGCCCGACACATTCAAGCTGGACAAGCTCCTGCGCGGCATCGGCAGGTTTGCCGTGGAGCTGAACGTGAAGGTCCACATCAAGGGCTTTATCTTCACCCGTCATTCTCGCGCATGGGATACCCTGGCTGCAGGCGCGTGCGATGCCGTCTATGGCGATTCCTTTACCCGCGACGGGTCGCGTGTGCTGGGCATCGGCAACAATGTCTCACTGCTGTTTGACCGCATGGACTTTGGCGAGACCGGCTGCTGCGGCATCCGCATTACGGGCCGCAGCCCGTTGCCCGCCAACACGGTGCATCTGATGTTTGCCGCTGCAGACGGCGGTGAGACCGAGCGCCGTGTGGTCGAGTTTGGTCCACAGGCCGATTGGGGCGAGCAAACCTTCACGTTTGAGCCCGTCACGGGGGCGCGGCAGGTCACGTTCCTCTTCCTGCCCGGCACGCAGTTTGACTTTGATTCCTTTACATTTATTTGAGGCAACTACCTATGAACCATGAAATTTATGCGGACCATGCCGCCACCACGCCCATTGAGCCGCTGGCGCTGGAGGCCATGTATACCGCATACCAAGAGTACGCGAACCCCGCCGCACTCTACCGCAGCGCCCTGCACACCAAGCAGACCGTGGAAAAAGCACGGCTGACCGTGGCGGAAAATCTGGGCTGCACCCCCGACCATATATTTTTCACCTCCGGCGGCAGCGAGAGTAACACCTGGGCCATCCGTGGCACGGTGCCGCAGGGCGGCCATGTGGTCACAACGCCCATCGAGCACCACTCGGTTCTGAACGCTTGCGCGTCAATCCGGGACGACGGCGGCCGCATGACAACGCTGGAGGTTGACGGGTTCGGCCGCGTTATACCTGAGAGCTTGACCCGCGCCCTGGCGGCCCACCCCAACCTGGTCAGCTTGCAGTATGCCAACAACGAGGTAGGCGTTGTACAGAACATCCCCGCGCTGGCAGCGCTCTGCCGTGAGGCGGATGTGCTGCTGCACGTTGACGCTGTGCAGGCTGCGGGACACCTGGCCATCCCGCTGGACGGCATCGATTTTCTGTCGGCGTCGGCCCACAAGTTCGGCGGGCCGAAGGGCATCGGCTTCTTGTATGTGCGCGAACCTCGCAAACTGCGCCCGTTGATTTACGGTGGCAGTCAACAGTACGGCCTGCGCCCCGGCACTGAGCCCGCAGCGCTGATTGCGGGCTTGGCCGCAGCGTTCAAGGTCACCTGCGCCGAGCGCCGCCAGCGCACTGCCAAAAAGCGTGCCCTGGCCGAGGAGTTTTGGCAGACGCTGCATGCTGCCCGGCCCGAAGCACGGCTGCACACCCCTGCGGACGGCCTGCCGGGCCTGCTGAGCGTTGGCCTACCCGGCCGCAGCGGCCAGCGGCTGACCTACCAGCTGGATGTAGCAGGGGTCAGTGTCTCCCCTGGCGCAGCGTGCGACAACCGCGGCGTGCAGGAACCCTCCCACGTTTTGATGGCTCTGGGCGGCACTGCGGCCGAGGATGCGCTGTCGACCTTACGTTTCAGCTTCGGCAGTGCGAACCGCCCCGGCGACGGCAAAGAAGCTGCGGAACGGCTGATAAAAATTCTGGAACAACAATAATTTTATTCACATATATAGGAGGTTTTACCATGGCATTTACCAAGTGCTGGCTGGCATACCCGGAGATTAGGGGCTGCCATTGCGACGCGATTTCTCTGCATACCGAGCTGACGGGCGAAACCATCGACCGCGCCAAGGCAGAACTGGCCGAGGGCTTCAAGGGCCTGTACGGCGCAGCGCTGACCGAGGGCGACGACATCACCCTGGCGCTGGACATGGCCCTGGACCCTGAGGGTTACCGCTTGAAGGCCGCCGACGGCCATTGCACCATCGAGGGCGGCAGCGAAGTAGGCGTTTTGTACGGCGTTTTTGCACTGCTGCGCAATCTGCAGACTGCAGGCAAGGCGTGGGCGCAGTTCACCGCCGATGAGGAGAAGGCACCATCCAACCGCCTGCGCATGCTGAACCACTGGGACAACATGGACGGCAGCATTGAGCGCGGCTACTCCGGCGATTCCTTCTTTTTCAAAGATTCCGAAATTCTAATCGATGTACCGCGTTTGACGGCTTACGCCCGTATGCTCGCGTCCGTGGGTATCAACGGCATCACAATCAATAACGTCAACGTCAAGGACGCCGCCAGCTGGCTCATCACCGACCGCTACTTCGGCGCCCTGCAGGAGTATCTGAAAATCTTCACCCCCTACGGCGTCAAGCTGTATCTGAGCATCAACTTTGCCGCCCCGATGGAGCTGGGCGGCATGGACTCCGCCGACCCCTGCGACCCCGCCGTGGCCAAGTGGTGGGCGGATAAGGCCCAGGAGGTCTGGGCAAACCTGCCCGGCCTGGGTGGTTTCCTGGTAAAGGCCGACTCCGAGGGCCGCCCCGGCCCCTTCACCTACGGTCGCAACCAGGCCGACGGCGCAAACATGCTGGCCGATGCCGTGGCCCCCTGCGGTGGTCACATTGTCTGGCGTTGTTTCGTCTACAACTGCCAGCAGGATTGGCGCAATACCAAGATTGACCGTGCCCGCGCAGGCTACGACTATTTTATGCCGCTGGACGGCACCTTCCGCGACAACGTCACGCTGCAAATCAAGAACGGCCCCATGGACTTCCAGGTGCGCGAACCGGTCTCCCCGCTGATTGGCGGCCTGCAGCACACCCACATTGCCGTGGAGTTCCAAATTGCGCAGGAGTACACGGGCCAGCAGCGCCACGTCTGCTACTTGATGCCTTGGTTCCGCCAGATTTTGGACTTCGACATGCACACCCGCCCGAACGGCGACGCCCATGTGCGTGCGCTGATCCAAGGCGCGGGCAACGGAATGGTGGCCGTGACCAACACCGGCAACGATGAAAACTGGACCGGCCACGACCTGGCCGCTGCGAACCTCTACGGATTCGGCCGCTTGAGCTATGACACCACGCTGGACCCCGCCGTGATTGCCGGCGAGTGGCTGCGGCTGACCTTCGGCAACAATGAGCCTGTGGAAAAGACGCTGCACCGCATTTTGATGCAGTCCTGGCCCACCTATGAGAAATACAACGCCCCCCTGGGCGTGGGCTGGATGGTCAACCCCAACTACCACTACGGCCCCAACGTTGACGGTTATGAGTACAGCCGCTGGGGCTGCTACCACCGCGCCTCCTTCGACGGCATTGGCATTGACCGCTCGCCCACGGGCAGCGATTACTGCCACCAGTACGCCCCAGAACTGGCCGAAATGTACGCCAATGTGGAGACCTGCCCCGAAGAGCTGCTGCTCTTCTTCCACCACATGCCGTACAACTATGTGCTCAAGAGCGGCAAAACGATCCTGCAGCACATCTACGACACCCACTTCGAGGGTGCCGAGGACGCCGCGCGGTTCTACGACGAGGTTGTGACGCTGAAGCCTTACCTGGATCCTGCCGTGTACGCCCGCCTGGAGGCACGCTTTGCCCACCAGAAGGAGCACGCCTGTGAGTGGCGCGATGTCATCAACACCTACTTCTACCGCAAAACGGGCATCGGCGATGCCCACGGCCGCAAAATTTACGAATGATTAAAAAGCGCCGCCGCGTGGAACTTTCACGCGGTGGCGCTTTTTTATCCGTGGGAGGCCATCTGGCGGTACTCGGTAGGGGTATAGCCTATCTGTGCCTTGAACAGGCGGTTGAAGGTTGCGATCGAGTTGAAGCCCGACCGCATAGCGATCTCGGTGATGGGGATCGTATCGTCCACCAGCAGTGCTTTGGCATAGATGATGCGGCGCGCCACCAGGTAATTGTGGCAGGTCATGCCCGTGTTTTCCTTGAACAGGCGCGAAAAATGGTAGACACTAAACCCCGCGCGGGAGGCCAGATCCTCGACCGAGAGACGCTCGGTGCAGTGGTTGTTGATGTAGGCGCACAGCTCTGCAAAGCGGCGCATGTGGTCCTGCTGCTTGGGGTAATCCAGCACCTGCTCGCTGTTCTGGCGGTGCTCATACCGCCCGAAGATCGAGAAAAAGTGCAGCATCAAGGCCATGATCTCGCTCTCACGGCAGACGTTCGTGCTGAAATACTCGCCCTCTATCTGCGCCAGCACCGCAAACAGCTGGTCGGCCAGTTCGGGGGCCTCCTGCCGGGTGACAAGGCGGAAGGGGTAGAACGTGTTGAACAACTCGGCCATGTCCTGTATCTGATGAAAGTACGATACGCTGTAGTTCATGATGTATCGCTCCCCCGTTTTGGGTGCGCGAATGCTGTGCAGCTCGCCCGATGCGATAATCAGCACATCATGGGGCTGCAGCGTCACGGTCTTGCCCGCAATCGTAACCGTGTAGGTACCCTCGATGGGGGAGATGATCTCGCCAGGGGCATGCCAGTGCAGTGGGAAATCGGCGTCCTCCATGTTGCGGTAAAAGCGGATCGCCGTTGAAAAGCGGAAATCGACAGTTTCAGTCGTGCCGTCCAGATTCTCTATTTTGCCGGGGCTCACACTGCCGTATTTTTTGAGCAGTTCTACTTCCATAGTTTGTTTTCCTCGTGGCCTGCTGCCGTAAAAAGGTCGTTTCTTTTATTGTATCGCGGTTTTCCGCTCCAGTCAACAGGTACGGGGATGGAGTTTCCCCGCTAGAGTTTTATAATAAACGCAAAGCTCCAAAAACAGAGCTTTAGCACAAAAAGTACAAATATTGTCTATCAACATTCTTGGCATCAAGCATTCGGGAAAAACCGAAGTATCAATTACACCTGATACGGTGCTGTCCGGGGAAATAACGATTTTAGCGTTGGGCGAATACAAAGCGCTGCAAAAGTGCTTCCGAATCTGAACGGACGGTGAGGGTATGTGGAAGATGTCGTTTTGATCGCTGGGACAGCGTTAATGTTCCTGTTCGGCTGGTTTTTGATGAAGCGGCTGGATCGCTTTCTGGATGAAAATCAGAAGCGAATCGAGGAAGCGCCCGAACAACAGCAGCCTGAGCCGTGCGTGCATCTGGTCGGAAATATTTCTCCTGACGAACTTGAGGAAACGCTTTCCCGGTTTCGCAGCAGTCATGCCCATGTAGAAATCGTGATCTATGATTCAGAGCAAATTTCATTTCCAAACAACGAATCCGATTGGGCGCAGTAGAAACCTTCACATCTTGGTGCTATAATATC
>ENA-OROK01004508-OROK01004508.1-human-gut-metagenome-genome-assembly--contig:-NODE-4508-length-10112-cov-4.526002_pt1 | contig 10112 bp, 4 predicted proteins | sample MGYA00242127_ERZ509046 | MGnify/ENA primary metagenome ERZ509046 (study PRJEB26280, sample SAMEA2338728) | human gut metagenome | biome: human gut; feature: human-associated habitat; material: faeces... | reverse complement strand
GACCGCCGCAACATGGTAGATGTAAAAAGTATCGCTATCTAACCCCAGCAAAATTAGTTCCGGTATAACCGTCATCGCAAAACTCTGCTTCGTAGAGTATGTCCGCCTGTTTCCGAAGAAAGGCTTGTATCAAATCACGCTGCGTTGAGATACTGTTACTTTCGTTCTTGTCGGAAACAGAAATGTCGCCATCTTCCTGTGATAATCTTAGGTAGATGGCGGCATGATAAGTCTTATCATTTAATTTTAGCATAGTAACGCCACTCCTTTTATTTGGGGTCAAGCCCATCAAACAAACGGAGTTCCGCTGATTTTTTGTCCGTCATTATTGTACTATACTCGGATGCGAAAATCCAGTTTGTCGGGATGAATACAGCGATGTAATGTTTTCCATCACATCGCCGCAATCATGTTCACGAAATTGTCGTTCATCGTTCTGTTGGTGTCGGCGTATGAAACACGGACAATCGTGTTTCCGACTTTGAACATATAGGGGTTCTTGACCTGCTCCACATAAGACTTCACTCGTTCCTCCATCGGGAGAGTTCGGTCAATCCGTACATCACGAATATCAACCAAAGAAGCGAGCAAATCATTATGGGTCTGCGTTTTTTCTATCATGCTTGCACCGCCTTTCGATACTTATTATTAGCCAAAAGTTTCCTCTTTATTCTATGAAACCGAGACTATTTACTCAGTCCAAGGCTGACCATAATCGCTTCGTCGATGCGTTTCATCTGCTCATCGGAAACCTTTCCTAAGTATTTGATTACCCTCGACTTGTCTATGGTAAGTATCTGCTCGGCAAGTACCATCGAAGGATTTGTGAGATTGTCCACTCCCACAAGAGCAAAATGTGTAGGTTGATTCGCTTTTTTGGCAAAGCGTGAGGTGATTGGAGCGACAATCAAGGTGGGACCGTAATAATTGCCCACATTGTTCTGGATTAGCAGAACGGAGGGTTTTTTCGCTCGCACATCCTCAAACGGCAGCACCGCCAGCTTACCATTGAGCCGCATAAACATTTCCGGCGTATTGAACTTTTCCTTGAATTGCTTTGTGTGTTCGGGTGTGAGCGAGAAGAAATCTTCCTCGCCCAAACCTACGATGAGAAAAGTACCGGCAACAATATCGTAAATCTTGCCGTCTTCATCACGAAGTGCTCGGTTCAGCTGACTTCCTTTCAATTTTGCTTCCTCATCGCAAATGATTGCGACAGGTTCTTCATAAGGGTAGACGGCTTGAATATAGCCGCCTACCTCTTTCTGCAACGAAGAAAGTCCGGATGAAATTTCTTTCACATAGGGCTTTTTCTCCGGCTCTACAACGAGCACGGAAATCATTTCATTATCCATTGTCAAAGTACCTCCTCTTGAGATTTTTTCGGTTCTGTCGTTACTGATTTGCTCTGCTTCTCGTAGGAGTGGAGCTTCTGCAGAACGGACGGTCTTGCGGATTTTGCGACTTCGTTTTTTGTCGGCGTTTCCTCCGCCATCGCTTCAAGTGGCGTCTTATCGTCGATATTCAAAGCAATATTCAGCTCCGCAAGCCTTGCAGATTTCACTCGCAGCTCGTCCTCCTGCGGGAACGGCTTTCCAAACTCCTGCTTTGCTGTCTCCATCTGTGAATAGAGACTTTCCAACTTGCTTTGCACGGTTGCCAGACGGTCAGCCATGCCGTTTAAGGCATTGTCGATTCTCGTCAAATTACCACGAGGGTCTTTGCCGAGGGTAACACGGTGGGTCATTTGTCCTTTAAGGGTCAGAACGTAGTCACGTCCGAAGTCCTCCAAGGTCAGCGACATTTGAAAACCTCGGTAACTGCCGACCGGAACAGGGTCTAAGCCCTTTACTTCCTTAAAGGCATCGACAAGGGCAGCTCCCGCATTTTCCTTATCAGTCAGAACGTCTCCACGAACCGTCATCCCCGCAAAGCCGTCTGTCGGGTGCGGATGTTCAGCAAGAGTTTTCATATCAGCTTCAAAGCCTGCGATAAATCCTTTGCTTTGCTCAATCTGTTCGGGAAAATAGCGCAGGAGGTTATCTTCCAGACGGTACTGCTGACTTTGGTGATTTGACTTCATCAGCTTCAAACGAGCGACATCAACATCCAGGTCCATTTTCTCTTTAATTCGCTCGTCGCCTGCACACAGAGCTTTTATTTCCGCATAGGACAATGCGGTTTCGTCAATATCGTCGCAGGCACGTACAGGCGATTTGCTCGTCATAATCTGACTGATGAACTTCTGCTTGTTTTCAAGGGTTTGCCAAAGGTACGCATCAAAGGTCGCTTCGGTGACATAGCGGTAAATGTGGACTTCGGGATTCATATTACCCTGGCGAATGATACGACCGCTGCGCTGCTCAAGGTCGCCGGGTCTCCAAGGTGCGTCAAGGTCATGCAGAGCAATAAGCCTGTCCTGGACATTCATGCCGGCTCCCATCTTGAAGGTAGACCCCATAAGCACACGGACTTGCCCGGAACGGACTTTGCTGAACAATTCCTTTTTTCGGGCTTCGGTGTTTGCTTCGTGAATGAAAGCAATCTGCTCCCTCGGAATACCTCTTGCTACAAGTTTTTCACGGATGTCATCATATACGGTGAAGTCGGCTTCTTCGGGGGTGCTGTCTTTTTCCGCAAGATGCTCCAAGGCTCGAATCTCCGGGCTGTCTAAATTACCGGCAGGAGCTTTTGCAACCTTCTTTGCCGCAGAGCTTTTAGGTGTCGAGAGGTCGCAGAACACGAGCTGTGTCAGTTTGTTGTCGTGTCCGTCCTTCCAAATGCGGTGAATGTTATCCACACACATATTGACTTTGCTTGTCGGCTCATCGGGAAGATTCGGATTGATGATACGCTGGTCGAGTCCGAGCTTGCGACCATCGGAGGTAATGCGGAGCATATTGTCCTCGGATGGGTCAACCGTGCCTGCGTGAACGGCGGCAGCTCTTTCGGAAAGTTCCTGCACCATAGCTTGTTGGATTTCGGTGGGCTGTGCTACTTCGTTGTGATAGATTGCTTTCGGTGTCGGCAGATTGAGCTGGTCGGCTGTTTTGATGTCTGCTGCTTCTTTGAACAGGTTCATAAGCTCCGGCAGATTAAAGAACTTTGCAAAACGGGTTCTCGCACGGTATCCTGTACCCTCCGGGGCAAGCTCAATGGCGGTTGTGGTCTCGCCAAAAGTCGAAGCCCAGCAGTCAAAGTGCGCTAAGCCCTTGTTGCGGATAGTGTCGTGCTGCAGGTATCGCATCATCGTGTAAAGCTCAGTCATGGAGTTACTGACCGGCGTTCCCGTTGCGAATACAACACCTCTGCTGTCGGTCAGCTCGTCGATGTAGCGGCACTTCAAGAGCATATCGGAGGACTTCTGTGCATCGGTAGTCGAAAGCCCTGCCACATTTCTCATTTTTGTGTAGAGGAACAAGTTCTTAAAACTGTGCGCTTCGTCAACATAGAGACGGTCAACGCCGAGCTGTTCAAAGGTGATAACATCGTCCTTGCGGGTGTTGTCCTGCAATTTGCTGAGTCTTGTTTCCAAGCCTTTTTTCGTTCGCTCCAAAGACTTGATTGTGAAGCGTTCCGCACGGCTCGCTTTGAGTTCCTCCAGACCTTCCTCGATTTCCGCAATCTGTTCCTGTAAAAGTCGCTCCTGCCTCTCCTGCGATACCGGGATGCGCTCAAACTGGCTGTGTCCGATGATGATGGCGTCGTAGTCGCCGGTGGCAATTCTGCCGCAGAATTTCTTGCGGTTTCTCGGCTCAAAGTCCTTTTTGGTTGCGGCGAGAATATTGGCAGAGGGGTATAACCGGAGAAATTCGCTTGCCCATTGTTCGGTCAAGTGGTTCGGAACGACAAACAGCGGCTTTTGGCAGAGTCCGAGACGTTTGCTTTCCATGGCGGCGGCGACCATTTCAAAAGTCTTGCCTGCGCCAACTTCGTGTGCAAGCAAGGTGTTACCGCCGTAGATAATGTGTGCAACGGCGTTCTTCTGATGCTCACGGAGCTTGATTTCGGGATTCATACCGCTGAACTCGATATGACTGCCGTCATATTCACGGGGGCGAGTGGAGTTGAAAAGCTCATTGTACTTGGTGACAAGCTCTTGCCGCCTGTCGGGGTCTTTCCAAATCCAATCACGGAACGCATCCTTGATAGCCTGCTGCTTCTGCTGTGCAAGGGTCGTTTCCTTGGAGTTGAGCACACGGCGTTCCTTGCCGTCGGGGTCGGTAACGGTGTCATAGATACGGACATCACGCAGATTCAGAGTATCCTCTAAAATCTTGTATGCGTTGGCTCTGTCCGTTCCGTAGGTCATATAGGCGTTGACATCGCTGTAGGACGGCTGAGATTTTCCCGTGATGTTCCATTCCGCAGAGAACGGCGAATAGTTGACTTCAATGGTTCTACGCAGGTAATACGGCGGCTCAAATGTCTCTACCATAAACTGCTGAATGTAGGACTTATCAATCCATGTTGCGCCCAGGCGAACCTCTATCTCGGAAGCATCAAGGTCTTTGGGCTGTGCTGTTTTCAATGCTGCCACGTTATCGGCAATCTCGTTGCGGTGGTTCGCATCTTCCGGCAGCAAATCCAAGGCTCTCTGATAGTAGGCGAGCTTTTCACGGACATTACCGGACAGAAAATCATCGGCGGTTCTCCAAGTATAGGAGCCGTCGGGCTTTCTGTTAAAGTCCATGTAGATAACGCCACGCAAATCGCTTGCGAGTTCTTCTTCGGTCTTGCCTGTAAGAGAGGACATATATTCCATATCCACACAGGCTTTTTCTGCGATGGATACCGCAAGAGCTTCCGAGGCGGTATCAACCGATGTTACGACCTCGCTCGGCTTGATGGTGCGTTTGGTGAACATATCCGCTTTGCGTTTGAGATTGTTGTCCTCGTCGAGAACTTCCAGAGAGCAAAGCAGATAGTAGGAGCTGTCATCGGCAAAGGCAAGAGCATTGCCACGGCTATTGATAAGACCGTGCTTTGCCGTGAAATTGTCGTAGAGCGTGTTCAGTTCACGTTGGGTCTGTCGGATAGTTTCATCGGAGATATACCCGTCCATCTGCTGAGCGATTAGCTTCTGAACACAATCACGAAGCTCCACCATACCCTTAACACGTTCCGTTGCCGTTGCGTTGAGTTCAGGCTTTACCATGCGACTGTTTTCACGGTAATAAACCTCGCCGTCAACCACGGTGTAGCTGTAGTTCTTTACATTCGGGTCGGCAGGGATAGAGGTGTCGATTGCTTCGCCGTCGCCAAGGTCGGGCAGCTCCGCTTCTGTGTAACTGCCTTTAATGTTCTGAATAGCGTATTTGAGCTGAACGCCAAGGTCGAGGTCTTCATACGGCTCGACCGTAAAATCCTGCTTACCGTACTGTGTGCTCTCCGAGGTCTGCCGTCCAAGAACCATTTCGGGGTTATCAATGAAATAACTGTTGATGGAAAAGCCGTCGTCGTTCTTGCCGAGGTGAATCCAGTCGGGTTCAATTTGGGTAGGACGGTCACGCTTCTGCAGGAAAATAATATCGGACACAACCTCTGTTCCTGCGTTCGCCTTGAAAGCGTTATTCGGTAAACGGATAGCTCCGAGCAGTTCCGCCCTCTGAGCGATATACTTACGGACTTCGGGAGACTGCTTATCCATCGTATATCGGCTCGTCACGAAAGCGATAACGCCGCCCGGTCGAACCTGGTCGAGTGCCTTGGCGAAGAAATAATCGTGGATAGAAAAGCCGAGCTTGTTATAAGCACGGTCGTTCACCTGGTACTGACCGAAAGGCACGTTACCGATAGCGAGGTCGAAGAAATCTCGCCTGTCGGTGGTTTCAAAGCCGGCAACGGTAATGTCTGCCTTGGGGTAAAGCTGTTTTGCGATTCGCCCTGTGATGCTGTCAAGCTCTACGCCGTAGAGCTTGCTGTTCTGCATCGCTTCGGGCAAAAGCCCAAAGAAGTTGCCGACACCCATTGAAGGCTCCAGAATGTTTCCGGTCTCAAAGCCCATATTACCGACAGCTTCATAGATTGCCTTAATGACGGTAGGGTTTGTGTAGTGAGCGTTCAGCGTTGAGCTTCTTGCTGCGGCGTATTCTTCCGGAGAGAGTGTGGCATATAGCTCCGCAAATTCGTTCTTCCAGTTGTCCTTTGTTTCATCAAAGGCATCTGCAAGACCGCCCCATCCGACATACTTGGAAAGGATGACCTGTTCTTCGGGTGTAGCTGGTCTGCCGTCAAACTCCAATTCTTTCAGGAGATTGATGGCATCCATATTCATACGGAACTTCGCTTTTGCACCGCCTTCGCCCAAGTGGTCGTCGGTGATACGGAAGTTGTGAAGTTCGGGCTTTGGTTCTGCCACGGTCGGTTCGGCAGGCAGCTCTGCAACACGCTGTGCTTCGCTGATTTCCACGAGCCTACGCATAAACTGAATGGATTCGCTTCTGAAAATCGGAAATCCCGTGGCATTTTGGAACGTGACATCCTGCAGGCTCACCGTTCCGAAGTCGAGATTTACACTGTCAACGACAAATCTGCGACCGTCAATCTCATAGGTGGATTCACGGGGAATAAGATGCTCACTTGCGAAAGCTTCGTCAGAAATACGCTGCTCATCACGGCTTATCTGCTCTGTGTCATTCAACACTTGCTGAATAAACGGGTCGCTGTCCGGAGCTTCGGGGTCAACCGATTCGCCGTTCACAATGCCACGCTCGGCAAGAGCCTCCCGGATAGCAATAGGGTCAATGTGCTCAAATGCGTCTTGCTCGGCTTCGGTGAAAAACTTGTCCTCTTTGATGAGCTGGGCGATACGTCTCTGAACCTTCGTCCAGGACATTTCATAATCAATGTCTGTGCTGGTAACGGTGATGTGCAAATACTTTGATACATCGCTTGCGCCGTATTCCTTAGAGAGCCACGCCGCAGTATCACGCTCACGGGCGTGTTCTGCCATATATCGGACAACAGCCCGCTTGCTTGCAATGTCGCCGTTCCACTTCTGGAGAGCTTCATCAATGTCATCCTGTGTGAGTTCCCGCATGGCGGTGGGAGTTTGTGCTGTGGTGATTGGGTTCTCATCCGGGGCTTCTGTAACGATTGCAGGCTCGTTCTCGACTTTCTGCGGTGATTCCTTTTCAGAGCCTAAAACACCCAAAGAATAGGTCGTATGCTCGTTTATAATGCTGTTGTGACGAGCAATAGTAACACCATAGTTTTCACGAATTTTCTTAACGGATTGCTCTAAAATGTGAGAAGGGATACCGCACATTTCTACCCATTCGGCATCGGGTACGGCTCTTGTGGTGAGCTTTAGGTCAAGCAGGTCTGAAACGACTTTTGCATCCTCGCCGTACATTTCAAAGAAATCTCCGACCTGGAAAAGTACAACATCGTCGGGATGGTCGTGCTTAATATCGTTGTATGCGTCCATCTGCTTGCGGAACTGCCACTCACGGGTCTGCATTTCCTCATACTTGGCTTTTTCTTCGGGCGTGAAGTATCTGCCGTTTCGGATAATGCTTTCAAACTTTGCGGCGACCTTGCTCCAATTCAGTTCCACATCGGCACAATCGGGCTTTTGCAGACGGATACCTTTACCGGAGCTTTCAATCCAGCCTTGTCCCGACACCGCATGAGAGCTGCCGCTAATACCGTACTCGTTCTTTAGAAAATCCGCTTTTTCCTTGGAATTATGAGCACCGGTAAAATATTCGTAGATACGACCTTTACCGCCCTCAACGCTGCTCCCACGGGTCAGGGTGGCGTCAATCTCATCCTCGGTTATGAACATTCCCGCTTTAGGGACCTCTGCCATATCGGAGGTGTATTCTCGTCTCGGCAGGTCGAGGTCTTGCAGAGCGTTCCAAATCTCAATAGGTTTGTGGTAACGGAAACGCAGAACATTACGGTCTTCCTTGTAGGCTTCCATAAATGCAGAGAAATCAGTAGCAATTTTTTGACGGATAGCAGGATTCTTCAAATCCTCTGCCAAACGTTCCGTTGCATCTGGAAAGCCACCTTTTCGATAATCTTCTAAGGTGGAGAGGATACCGAGTTCTCTTGAATCGTCGCTCAAATCCCCACGGAGATACCACAGCTTATGGGAAAGCTCGGTACGCTCGTGCAGTTCAGTCTCAGCAAGCTCTACATTGGAGGCAAACTTACCCTCATCCATAAGCTGACCGATACGCTCGGCTGCGGCTTCCCACAAAATGATTTGTGCGGTACGGGAATATCTTGCGGTGCGACCTTTTGCAAGGCGAATGCCGTCCTCGGCATACCACACCGAAAACTCACCGTTATCAGATTTGATACCGGCACCGCCGTGATATTCCTTTTTGAGCAGAGACACGATTTCGTCCATCGGCTTCTGCTTTTGGAAAGCGGCAGCTACATTCATTCGTGTATACTCGGAGTTGCTGGCACGGCGGAGCACATCGTCAATATCGTTTTGGGCAAAAGATAAAGCGAAGGGTGTAGGTTTTACACTTTCCGCTTCGTTTATGATAGCAATTTGCTCTTGCTCTGTCGGGAACAGCCCAACATCAAAGAGGGTAAGCTGTTCGCTTAACTGTGAATCAGTTCTGCGAGAATTACTTCCTCTGCCCGGTGCTTGAGATTGTTCATCAAGCCCGTCCACATCATCGGGTCGCTGGCTTTCAGTTCCTCCGTCACGCCGTTCCGCTTCATCAGTTCGGGCATCATCTGTTCCAATCTCCGGTTCGCCGCCTCGTCGATTTCCCTCAGATGCGGGTACAGAGTCTCCGACAAAATCATGCTGTTCCACAGCACCGGACGATTCTCCCGCAGATACTTCTTCCTCATGCGACCGTACTTGCCCAGAGGCTTCGTTGCGGTCTCGTTCAAGGTCAGATTCGGAATTAAATAATCCCCGTTCTGCGTGTAGTTCAGTTTGTTCTCCATAATCCTGTGTCCTTTCTGCCTGTCTCTGCAGGCTTGCTTCTCGCTCGTTGTTTTTTACTGTAACAGCGATTTGCCTTAAAATCTGCTCACTGCTGTTGGAGATAGCGGAGCCGAGTACGGCAATCGTATCACGGGTGTTAAAGTCGAATACGCTTAAAAAGTCTTCATGCTCAAAGTAATCGCCGGGGTTCAGCCCGCAGCGAGACATAAGAGCGTAGGTGGTGCTGACGGTAGCGGCATTTCGGAACGCAACCTCTACATTATAATCATCATACTCCTCAAGAAAGGAATCGGCAAGGATGCCGAGAATGTCACGGCGGTTGTCGTTCCAGTATTCGGTTACGAGCTTAGATGCAATCTGTTCCAGTTGGTCGGCAAGACCTTTTTCACCCGACACACCGAAGCGATTTTCCAAATCTGTGGTAACGGAGTTGTGATGCTCGTCTTTGTATTCCCAAAGATTAAGACGGCGTGAATTTTCCCTGCCGCCTGTATCGGAAACATCAAACACATATTTGAGCCTTGGATTATCGCCGGTGGTGTCAAGGAGCGCAATCCCTTTGGAGCCACGGCGGACATATCTGTCCATCTGTTTGTTCCAAAGGTCGTAATCGGCACAGGCGGTTGCGTTCGGCTTCTGAGCGAAAATCATCAACTGCTCATGGAACGGATATTTGTACAGCCGTCCCATCGTTTCAAGGAACGCTGTCCATTCACCGAAGCTGCCCGTAACCTGTCTTGCGGTGGTGTCTGCCATCTGCGTGTAAAATTGCAATTTGCTTGGCAATAGTCTGTCCTCCTTCTTTTGATTTTGGGTATAAGAAAAGCACCTCCGCAGAGATGCTTTCTTATACTGTTTGAAATTGTTTAGATGAGATTGCTCGGAATAAAGCAGTTATCCGCATCAATCGGTATCGGCTCCTCGCACATACAGATGATGCCGCCATTGCCACGCTTTAAGGAAGCCTTATCAATGACGCTGTACTTTTTGACTTCACGACGGTCGGGTGCAGCGCTCTTTTTGATTTCCAACGGATGAATGACGTTGTTTTCCTCAACAAACACATCAATCTCTTTTGCGTTGGAATCCCGGAAGTAAGTGAGGTTCACCTTGGACTTTGCGTAGGCGTAGTTCTTGACCAGCTCCATCACAACATAGTTCTCGTAATAATGACCGCTTGCAGCTC
>ENA-OROK01004507-OROK01004507.1-human-gut-metagenome-genome-assembly--contig:-NODE-4507-length-10113-cov-2.162060_pt1 | contig 10113 bp, 6 predicted proteins | sample MGYA00242127_ERZ509046 | MGnify/ENA primary metagenome ERZ509046 (study PRJEB26280, sample SAMEA2338728) | human gut metagenome | biome: human gut; feature: human-associated habitat; material: faeces... | reverse complement strand
TAAAGTCCCTTATCCGCGGCAATGCCGCGGATGATGGCCTGCGCTCCGGTCATTCTGTCTAAACTGCCGCGAGTACTCTCATATAACATTCTGTTTCCTCCTATTTAAAAAAGCCGACTTTGCCTGCCCCATACCGGGCAGGGGCAAAATCGGCTGTCTGATTTGATTTTTTAAAGCGTGGCGAATGAATTACTTCAGCTTTGCAACCATTTCACCGGCCTTCACCTGCTGTCCCTCGGAAACATAGATTCTTTCAACAACTCCGCCTTCTCTTGCGATGATGTTTGTTTCCATCTTCATGGCCTCGATTACAGCAATCGGCTGGTTGGCAGCGACCGTTTCGCCTTCCTTAACGAGCACCTTGATGATGTTGCCCGGGATATTAGCGCCGACTTCCATCGGATTGTCTTCATTTGCATAAAGAACCGAGTTGGAAGAGTTTACGGTTACTGTTTTGTCTTTAATCTTTATGATACGGCGGTTTCCGTTAACTTCGAAAATTGCTTCGCGGAAGCCGTCATTGTCAACCGGACGAACCTCCTGAAGTTTAACCATGAGATTTACGCCGTCTTTAACCTTAACTTCGCAGGTTTCCCCTTCTTCGAGTGAGTGGAAGAAGATATCCGAACCCATGTAACGGAAGGATCCTTCCTTGCGGATGGACTTGATGTAATCCTCGAATACCTTCGGATACAGAGCATAGGAAATGACTTCTCTGTCGGTTCCTTCGAGTTCCAGCTCATCCTGCAATTTCTTTCTGATTGCTTCGAAATCTTCCGGTTCCAGGAGTTCTCCCGGTCTGCAGGTAATCGGCTTTTTGTCCTTGAGAACAACTTTCTGAATGTCTTCCGGGAATCCGCCTTCCGGCTGTCCCATCATACCTTCGAAGTAGGAAACCGTGGAATCCGGGAAGTCGATGTTTGCACCCTTTTCCACGATGTTTTCCGGAGTCAGTCCGTTCTGAACCATAAAGATTGCAAGGTCGCCTACAACCTTTGATGACGGTGTAACCTTTACGATATCGCCGAGCATCATGTTTACAGCCTTGTACATATCCTTTACTTCTTTCAGCTTGTGGCCGAGACCGAAGGATTCAACCTGTGCCTGAAGGTTGGAGTACTGACCTCCCGGAATCTCATACTTGTAGATTTCAGCGGAAGCGGTCTGAAGCTCGGATTCGAATTCTTTGTATACCGGACGAACATCTCTCCAGTATTCACTGATTTTCTGAAGTCCGTCCGAATCAAGGCCTGTATCTCTGTCGGAATTCTGCAAGGACGCAACGATGGAGTTGAGTGCCGGCTGCGATGTAAGTCCGGACATGGAGTTAAATGCCGCATCCACGATGTCAACGCCTGCCTGTGCTGCCATAAGCACGGTAGCAACTCCGTTTCCGGAAGTGTCGTGCGTATGCAGATGAATCGGAATACCGATTTCCTGCTTGAGCGTTCCGATCAGCTTCGAAGCAGCGGTTGGCTTGAGAAGTCCCGACATATCCTTGATGCCGAGGATGTGAGCCCCGCGTTTTTCGAGTTCTTTTGCCATTCTTACATAGTAATCAAGCGTGTATTTGGTTCTGGACGGATCCAGAATATCTCCGGTATAGCAGAGGCAAGGTTCCGCGATCATGCCCTGATTGAGAGTTTCGTCAAGTGCAACTTCCATGCCCTGAATCCAGTTGAGTGAGTCGAAAATACGGAATACGTCGATTCCGGATTTTGCAGACTGTTTTACAAACTCACGGATTACATTGTCCGGATAGTTCTTGTATCCAACGGCGTTTGCACCTCTGATAAGCATCTGCATGAGGATGTTCGGGCACCTTTCGCGAAGCACTTCGAGTCTTTCCCACGGATCTTCCTTGAGGAAACGGTACGCCGTATCAAAGGTAGCTCCGCCCCACATTTCGAGTGAGAAAAGCTTGCGTCCGTATACGGAAACCGCCGGAGCGATTTTTTCCATATCAACGGTTCTTACGCGGGTAGCCATGAGGGACTGCTGGGCATCACGCATAGTGGTATCTGTCACAAAAAGTCTCTGCTGTTTTCTTACCCACTGTGTAAAGTCCTTTGCGCCCATTTCGTCGAAAAGCTGTTTGGTTCCTCTGCCCTGAAGGTCCGCAATTTCTTCGCTCTTGAACTTCGGGAATACCGGTACGTTGTAGCTTCTCTTCCTGCCTTTTGTTTCGTTTACAAACTTATTGCCGAGGAATTCAATGACTCTCAGTTCGGTATCCTGTACCTTGCCGATGTCAAGCAGGTCCGGAGTGTTTGCGATAAATCCGGTATCACATTCACCTGCGGCAAAAGTCGGGTGATTCAGTACATTGAGCATGAAAGGAATATTCGTCTTTACGCCCTTGATGATGGTTTCACCGAGTGCACGGATAGCCTTTCTTCTCGTATCGTCAAAATCTCTTCCGAACGATGTTACCTTAAGAAGCAAGGAATCGTAGAACGGCGTGATCGTGGATCCCTGGAATCCGTTGCCGCCGTCAAGTCTGATTCCGAATCCGCCCGGTGAACGGTAGGATTCGATTGTTCCTGTATCCGGCATGAAGTCGTTTGCCGGATCTTCCGTAGTGATTCTGCACTGGATTGCGTGTCCGGTAACCTTGATATCGTCCTGACCCTTGATTCCGATTTCCCTGCTGTCGAGTCTGTGACCCTCTGCAATAAGAATCTGTGCCTGCACGATGTCGATTCCCGTAACCATTTCCGTTACGGTATGTTCAACCTGAATACGAGGATTCATTTCGATGAAATAATGCTTGCCTGTCGTGTGGTCAAGCAGGAATTCAACCGTACCTGCGGAGCGATAACTTACTGCCTTTGCGATTTTAATCGCGTCTTCACAGATTGCGCTGCGCTGCTCATCGGTCAGGCAGAGCACCGGCGTAAATTCGATAACCTTCTGGTGTCTTCTCTGGATGGAGCAGTCACGTTCATAAAGATGAACGATATTGCCTTCCTTGTCACCCAAAATCTGCACTTCGATGTGCTTTGGGTTCTCAAGGTACTTTTCAATGAAAATATCGTCAATGCCGAAAGCTTTCGCTGCTTCGGAACGCGCGGAACGGAACTGTGGAAGAAGTTCTTCTTCGCTTCTTACGATTCTCATTCCTCGTCCGCCCCCGCCGGCAGCTGCCTTGAGCATAACGGGATAACCGCATGAATTTGCGAATTCCAATGCTTCGGCTTCTGTTTCGATTGCTTTCTCAACGCCCGGAACTGTAGGAACTCCCACGGAGTGCGCTACGATTTTGGACTGAATTTTGTCCCCGAGGCTGTTCATCATTTCTGCCGTAGGCCCGATAAATTCGATTCCGGCATCGGCACAGGTCTTTGCAAATTCTTCATTTTCAGCCAGAAATCCGTATCCCGGATGAATTGCGTCTACACCCTTTGCCTTTGCAAGGGCAATGATTTCGTCGATGCTGAGATAAGCGCCGACCGGAGTTTTGCCCTTTCCGATTTGATAAGCTTCATCGGCTTTTGTTCTGAATAAAGAATTTTTGTCTTCTTCGGAATAAATCGCAACCGTTCGGATTCCAAGCTCTCTGCATGCTCTGAAAACTCGGATTGCAATCTCGCCTCTGTTGGCAACAAGCACTCTTTTGAATTTTTTGATTTCTCCCATTTCTTCCTCTCTCCTAAAAAAATTACTTGACCATGTGAATATCCATCTGCGGATATGGTATGTTTATGTCTGCTTCGTCAAAAGCAATCTTAACCTGCTCCTGCAGGTAATATTTTACACCCCAGTATTTCGGGGTTTCGCACCAGACTTTGAATTCAATTTCAATTGCACTGTCCCCATGTGCCGAAACTCCGAAAAACGGCTCCGGTGTTTTAAAAACATCCGGGCACGACTCTGCGACAGCCAAAAGCGTGTCTCTCACCTTTGAAAGGTCCGAATCATAGCCCACTGTGAACTTAAAGTCCACTCTTCTTGTTTCCTCTTTCGTGTGATTCACCAACACCGATGAGGTTATCGCACCGTTCGGAACCGCAATTATTTTGTTGTCATATGTTTTCAGGGTTGTAACCATAAGGTCGATTCCCTGAACGACTCCGGATGCTCCCGCAGTTTCAATAAAATCTCCCCGGATAAACGGCCGGTTGATCAAGATGATGATGCCGCTCGCTACATTTCCCAGGCTGTCCTTCATCGCAAGAGCGATTGCTGCACCTCCCGCTCCGAGCACCGTTACAAGCGGAGCTGTCGGTACGTGGAGGCAGGTAAGCACTACGATAAAAATCAGCACATACACCACATATTTCAACGTGTTCAGCAAGAATTTATATACCGACTCATCCAGCGAACTTTTGTCGAGGAGTTTCCGTGCAACCTTCAGTATGATTTTGGTGAGCAGTATTCCCACAATAAGCACAAGAAGTGCCAGCAGAATATCCTTTCCGTATTGCAGGAGTGCCTCCCATGTTTTTTCCGTAATTTTCATTGCGGTTTCACTCCTTTCCCTTGTTCGTGCAAAACTTATTCCGCGTAAACCCTGCCGCTTCTTCTTCTTTCAAGTTCGTGCAGGAGTTTCTTTCTCAGTCTGATATCGTCAGGCGTGATCTCAACAAGTTCATCGTCGTTTATGAATTCCAGGGCCTCTTCAAGGGTGAAGGTTCTCGCAGGACTGAGCTTAATCGCCTCATCCGAACCTGCCGCACGCATGTTGCTCACTTTCTTTGCCTTGCATGGGTTTACAACCATGTCGTCGTTTCTTGAATTCATACCCACAATCATGCCTTCGTAAACCTTGGTTCCCGGTTCCACAAACATCTGAACTCTCTCTCCGATGTTGAAAAGCGCATAAGGTGTGCAGACTCCCTCTTCCTGTGCAATCGCAACGCCGTTTACGCGCTGAGGAATTTCGCCCTTATACTCGTCGAAGGAGTCAAATCTTCTGACCATCGTTCCTTCGCCTCTCGTATCATTTATGAATTCGCTTCTGTAGCCGAGAAGGCCTCTTGTCGGCACAAGATATTCTATGCGCGAAAAACCGTTTTCGCCTGACATTTGCTTCATTAAGCCTTTTCTCATATTCAATTTATTAATAACCGTTCCGGCATATTCGTCCGGCACAGATATAACGACTTCTTCAATCGGTTCCAGTGGCTTGCCGTTTTCGTCGCGATGCAGAATCACCTCCGGTTTTGATACCGCAAGCTCATAGCCCTCACGTCTCATATTTTCGATCAGGATGGAAAGGTGCAGCTCACCTCTTCCCGATACCTTGAAGCAGTCCGTAGAATCCGTTTCCTCAACGACAAGTCCCACATTTACTTCCAGTTCCTTATTCAGTCTTTCTCTTATGTGTCTGGAAGTTACAAATTTGCCGACCTTGCCCGCAAACGGGGATTTATTTACCATGAAGTTCATGGAAAGTGTCGGCTCTTCGATGTGTATCATTTCCATCGGCTGCGGGTCTTTCGGATCGCAGATTGTTTCGCCTATCGAAATGTCGGATATGCCGGATACCACAACGATATCTCCGCAATGGGCTTCCGGTACGGCCGTACGCTTCAGTCCTCTATATACGAACACCTGATTTACCTTGCGGGAAACGATGCTCCCGTCCGCCTTTGCAACCGCAACGGTCTGACCTTCCTTAATGGTTCCCTTGGTGACCCTGCCGATTCCCAGTCTTCCGATATAGTCGTCATAAGCAAGCGTCGAAACCTGGAACTGCAGCGGTTCTTCATCAAGATCCGGATAAGGACTGCAGTGTTCGATGATTGTGTCAAACAGCGGTGTAAGGTCCAGTCCGCCGTAACCCGCCGGGCTCTTCTTAATCTTGGCATCGCCTTCTCCAACCAGAACGCCGAGCGCATCCTTCGGATCCTTAACGGCAATCCCCTGACGCGCGATTCCGTACAAAATCGGGAAGTCGAGCTGGTCGTCGTTTGCCTCAAGATCCATGAAAAGTTCGTAAACCTCATCAACAACCTCGTCGATTCTGGCATCCTTCTTGTCCAGCTTGTTTATAAACAAAATAGGGTTGATTCCCTGTTCCAGCGACTTTTTCAAAACAAATCTCGTCTGCGGCATAGGGCCCTCACTGGAATCCACGAGAAGGATAACGGTGTCCACCGTTTTCATGATACGCTCAACCTCGGAACTGAAGTCCGCGTGCCCCGGAGTGTCCACGATATTAATCTTTACATCGTTATGCATAATTGAACAGTTCTTGGAGTAAATCGTGATTCCTCTTTCTCTTTCTATATCATCACTGTCCATAACGCAGTCGACCACCTCTTCGTTTGCTCTGAAAACGCCGCTCTGATTCAAGAAAGCGTCTACCAAAGTTGACTTTCCGGCATCGACATGGGCGATCACAGCTATATTTATAATCTTTTCTTTTTGACTCATTGCATATTCCTTCTTTCGTTGAAATTTTAACAATTTCGCGTAAATCTTAATAACAATTTATTGTATCATAACAAACCGGAGCTTTCAAGCCCCGGCGTTTAATATTTCGGTTTTTTGCAGCAGGGTTTACACCCTGTATTTTCTGATAATTGCTTCCGCAGCTCTGATTCCGTCCACGGCGGCGGAAGTAATTCCTCCGGCATATCCCGCACCCTCTCCGCACGGATAAAGTCCATCAAGAATCACCGTTTCCGCTTCGTTTTGCATTTGTCCCTGCATGCTTTCGTCTCTTATGATTCTGACCGGCGACGAACTCCTTGTTTCCACCGCGGTAACAATGGCAGCATCGTCATCGAAGCCCTTGATTTTCTTTCCGAGATGCGGCATGGCCTCGCGGAATGCCTGTGCCGCAAATTCCGGCAGGGATCCTTCGACTTCGGGTGCTTTTGAATCTCTGAGCCTGCCCCAGGTTGACTTCGGAGCGTGATAATTCCCGCCTCCGTTTTGGAATGCAAGTCTTTCGTATTTTTCCTGGAATTCCACGCCTGCAAGCACATCTTCCGAGCCGAAATCCGTCACACGGACATCGCACAGCAAAGCACTGTTTGCGGCTCCGCTCGCTCTGTCCCGATAACTCATTCCGTTTGTCACAACACCGCCTTCCTGCGAAGATGCGACTATGACTTCTCCTCCGGGGCACATACAGAAGGTGTACACGCCTCTGCCGTTTTGGCATCTGTGATTTATCTTGTAATCTGCCGGCGCAAGTCCCAGCTCGCCTGCCGGCGCACCGTATTGGGCACGATCAATCAGTTCCTGCGGATGCTCAATTCTGACACCGATTGAAAACGGTTTCTGCTGCATGCAGATTCCCTTTGCGCTGAGCATTCGGAACGTGTCTCTGGCACTGTGGCCGAGTGCGAGCACAACCGGTCCACATTCCATGGTTTCCTCTCCGCAGTATTTCCCCTCATCGTCAATCTGCTTTATGAGGATGGAGGACAGTGCCGCCCCGCCGGGCATGGACCGAATGTTCATATCGTACATCTGCGAATTAAAACGCACTTCTCCGCCCAGCCGTATGATTTCTTCGCGAATGTTCTTCACGGCCTCCCTCAGTATATCCGTACCGACATGCGGTTTCTGCTTGTAAAGAATATCGTCCGGTGCCCCTGCTTTTGCAAGTTCTTCGAGGACCTTTGCGATTCTGAAGTCCTTCGTTCCGGTTGTCAGCTTGCCGTCACTGAAAGTTCCGGCTCCGCCTTCGCCGAATTGCACATTCGACTGAGGATTGAGCTGTCCCTCTTCCCAGAATCTTCTCACCGATGCAGTTCTGTCTTCGACTTTCTGTCCCCGCTCCAAAACAATCGGTCTGTATCCTGCCTGTGCAAGAATCAGAGCAGCAAACATTCCCGCAGGCCCAAATCCGACGATTACAGGTCTTTTCTCAAGTTTCGGAGCCGTATCATCGGGCTGCGGAAACCGGTATGTTGTGTCGGGCGTCATTTCGAGTTTTATCTTGCCGTCAGAAGCCAGTCTTGCCTTTTTTGACGGATTCTTTTTGGATACTGCAACAAAATCCACCGAATAAACCAGATAAATATTCTTTTTGTCTCTGGCATCAATGGACTCCTTTGCGATTTTCCAGTCTTTTATTATCAAATCGCTTCTGCCGAGTTTTTTGAGAACTTTCTGCGGCAGAAGATTCCGGCTTTCTCCGGGTCTGAGTTTAATTTGGTGTATTCTGTACATATGTTCCCCCCAAAGCGATTTCAGAAACAGTGCTTAAACTTCGGCAGCAATCGCCTTGCCTGCAAGGATTCCGGTCAGCCATGCGTGATGAAGGTTAAAGCCCCCGCACGGTCCCGCATAATCCGTCACTTCACCGCTGAAATACAGTCCCGGAACAATTTTGGATTCCATTGTCCCTGCTGTGATTTCCTCTGCGGCAACTCCCCCGCAGGTTATCTGCGCTTCCTTCCAGCCCTTGAGCCCGGTAACCGGAATTTCAAAATTTTTGATTGACCGCACGGTCTTCACAATTTCCTCTTCCGTAAGATCCGCAATCCGTTGTTCCGGCAAAATTCCCCCGCGCGATACGACCGCCTCCGCAAGCGGATATTTGATTAAGCTTTTGAGCGCGTCACACACGCTGAGGCCTTGCTTTGTCTGCATTGCTTTCATGTATGCCGTCAGCTCCTTTTCGTCGCAGAAAGGAGTAAAATCAGCCGCAATCACATAGCCGTCAAAAGACATGCTGCCATGCGGTTTCATGTGGTTGGAAAGGTTCATGACGCAGATTCCGGAAACGCTGTCGCTTCGGAACTGAATTTCTCCTTCCTCGCTGAAAAGCTGCTTTCCCTCAAACTTAAGACATACCTTTGCTTTGGCGCGCACGCCTTTCAGCGTCCGCAACTCCTTCATCTCCGTGCATACCGCGGTAAGCCCCGGTGCCGGAGGCGTAATTCCATGTCCGAGCCTTCTTGCCATGACATAACCGTCTCCCGTCGTTCCCATGGACGGATAAGACTTACCGCCGGCTGCGATGAGCAGTTTCTTTGCATACACGGTGCGTTCCGCACCTTTTTCTTCAACCAAAAGAAGGAAGCCGCCCTCAGGACACGCTTCCACCTTCTTTACTTCACTGTCTAATCTAATTCGCACGCCTGCTGAAACGGTCTCTTCCGTAAGGAGAGAAGCAAGCTGCCCCGCATCTTCACTGCAAGGATAGAATCTTCCGCTCTCATCTTTGCGAAGCATGATTCCGTTCTCACTGAAAAAACCAAAAACAACATCCTTGTTCTCGCAAGCTTCGTTTGAAAGATTGCATCTTCCGTTTCCCGTTGCGGCAAGTTTCTTTGCCGCGCGTTCTTTCTTCTCAAGCACAAGAACAGAAGCTCCCGGCTTATATTTTTTTACCGTCAGTGCCGCTGCAAGTCCCGACGCACCTGCACCTATAATTGCAGCATCATAATTACTGATTTGCTTCATTTTCGGCTTCCTCGGTACCCGGCTTCGGTGCCATGGTTACATCCAATAATTCTTCCGGTGTTTCCTCGATAACCTTAACCTCTGCCTTCGCTTCCTTCGCAACCTTGATTGCTTCCTTTGCAGCCTCGTGTGCTTCTTCTGCCTTAGCCGCCGCTTCCTGCAGAATTTCTTCCTTGGTCTTAAGGAAATCCGGTTTCAAGATGATAATCATTGCGCCGATATGGAAAATATTGAATCCCTGCACAACGATGCATAGTCCCACCATCGTAAGTGTCGCAAGATTGAAAATATCCGCATCGAAGAAAACGTAAATTCCGGCAATCAGATTCAGCAGGCTGAACCGGATGTCGGCGTTCAGTCCCATATAGCGCAGGTAGTAACGGAACGAGCCGTCATAACCCACATCCACCCGGTTGAGCGGCGAGAAAGGATCGTAGGCGCCACCCGGTCGGAAGCCGTTGAAACTATAACCCTCGGCGGCGAAATGTATGCCCCAAAAAGGGTTGAACCACTTGCCCACACCCAATGAGAAAGAGGGGGTGATTTGCTTGCCGAAGGCTATATCCTTCCAGCCCGGAGCGAAGAGCGTCTGCACGCCGCCTCCGACATCGATATAAAGATTACTGCCGAAATCTTCCCAAACAGACGGCTCGTGTGTCTGGGCTGTAACCGTAGCTCCCGACAGGAGAAGCAAGGCACTTGGTAAAAAATGTTTTATATTCATGCTTTCTTCTTTTTATT
>ENA-OROK01004504-OROK01004504.1-human-gut-metagenome-genome-assembly--contig:-NODE-4504-length-10120-cov-3.722504_pt1 | contig 10120 bp, 15 predicted proteins | sample MGYA00242127_ERZ509046 | MGnify/ENA primary metagenome ERZ509046 (study PRJEB26280, sample SAMEA2338728) | human gut metagenome | biome: human gut; feature: human-associated habitat; material: faeces... | reverse complement strand
CTCAGAAGAGCCGGGCGCTTTTGCGATCAGGGCTTTAATTTTCAGGAGGTGTGGCCTCTGTTTTTTTGCGTAGCCCGTCACGGTAGCGCTCGAGCGCTTCTTCGAGAGGAGATGTGTCGCCGAGTTCGCGCATGAGCCGGCCAATGTACTGGAGCTGTCTGCGGTGAGCTCCATGGCTCGGAATCTTCTGGAGATCCCGGAAAGCGGTGAGCAGAGCTGGGGTGAGGGGAAGATCGGCTATAACGCGCATGGGCAGGTTCGAGATTTCCTCGCCCAGATCCTGCAGCGCCGTGCTTTCGCGTTTCTTCTGGGATCTGCTTTTGCGCTGCGTTTCCTCTTCGGGAGTTTCAGGCTCCCACTGATAGGATTTTCTGTGGGCCATGATTCATCCTTCGCTGGTATGACATAGTGAACGGGTGTTCCTTGAAGCGTGAGATGTGTTAGGGTACATCTCCACACCAGTCAGATGCAAGGAGACACATGTTATGACAGAAAGACAGGACGATATCAGCGGACTTCATTCCCTCAAGGGCGGACACGCGTATCTGCCGGCCGAAGGTCCGGATGTCAGTATTCTTGAGGCTTTTCCCAACCGTTTCCCCGAGCGCCGCTACGTGGTAAGCATCAGTTTTCCCGAGTTCACCTCTCTCTGCCCTGTAACCGGACAGCCGGATTTTGGAACCATTGTACTCGAATACGTTCCGGCTAAGCTCTGCGTGGAATCCAAGAGCTTTAAACTCTACATGTTTGCCTACCGCAATCACCATTCCTTCATGGAGACCATTACCAACAATGTCCTGAACGACATCGTTACGCTCCTTGATCCGGACTGGGCCAGGGTGAAGGGCCTTTTTGTTCCCCGCGGGGGAACACGCATACACGTGTTCGCCGAGCATTTCCGCGATCTTCCCGCCTCCGGGTCAGCCGAACTGCACGAATTCGTGCGCGACTGGAAGATGGAACCTGATCCTCACCGTCCGTAACAGCATCCGGGACGAAAACGGGCATGGCTTTTCATGAGTCCTCGGGCAGAGAGGACGGAAGGAAAACGGGCCGGAGCAGATGGATGGGGCAGGTCATTCTTCTGGCCCTGTGGGCAGTGGTTTCCCGTCTGCTGGGGCTTGTCCGGGATTTGTCCATGGCCTGGCTTGTGGGATCAGGCTGGCTTGCCGACGCTCTCGTGGCAGCAACCGTTATACCGCACGCCCTGCGTAAGCTTCTCGCTGACGGCGTCCTGTCCATGCCTTTCACGGCCGCCGCAGCACGGGGCGGAGCCCGCGTTGCCGGCAGGGAGCTCTCCCCGCTGATTCTGCGCATTCTCGCTCTGGCCGGTGCTCTTTTGCTGGCGCTCCTCGCCTGCGCGCCGGTTGTGGTGAAGTGCCTCGCTCCCGGCGGCGGTCAGGATCCGGCATGGATCGGGAAGGCTGCTTTTCTTCTGCGTCTGGCAGCCCCGTTTTCCTTCTTCGTGCTTTTTTCCGCGCCTGCCATGGGACTTCTGCATGCCCGCGGGGCCTTCGCCGGCGCCTCGTCCGCGCCGGTGTGTTTCAACATCGTTATCCTGTGCTTTATCGTTGCGGCCTGGGCCGGGGCCGGTCAGGCAGATGAGATGATAGCCACAGGCTTTGCCGCAGGCGGCGCTGTTCAGGCTCTCCTTCTGTGGTTTTTCGTGCTTCGCGGCAGAAACGTGGCCGGAGCAGTGGGAAAGGGAGAACAGCCTGTTCCCCGCAAAGGAGAGGAGCATGCCGCCGCTTTCTGCACAGCGCTGAGGCGCCTTCCGGGTGTGGTTTTTTCCTGCTCATCCCTGCAGCTCTGCTTTCTTGCCGCCCTGGGGGCCGCGTCTCTGACGGGTGAGGGCGCCATAACGTCGCTTTATTTCGCGGACCGCCTCCTCGAGCTCCCCGTTGGTGTAGTCGGTGCCTGCATGGGGATAGCGGCTCTGCCGGATTTGACCCGAGAAGCGGCAGCCGAGGATCGGAGCGGCTTTATGGAGAGTCTGAGGCTTGCCCTGCATACGGGGCTGCTCTTCGCCATTCCTGCGGCGGCCGGGCTTTTTGCCGTCTCAGCCCCCCTTGTCGGCCTGCTTCTTGGGCATGGAGAATATTCAGATGCGGGGCTTTCCGGCACGGTTCTGTGTCTCAGAGCTCTGGTTCCCGCTCTTCCCGCCTGCATTATGCTGCGAACCCTTGTCGCCGCGTGTCATGCCTGGGGCATGGACCGGCTTGCTATCCTGAGCACGGCCGCCTCCGCTGCAGGTGCCGGTGTGACCGGCGTCTCCCTGACTTTCATGTGGGCTGGCTCTGAATTTTTCCCGGCTTCTGTCATCGGCCCTCTCTGCGCGAGCGCTGCCCTGTGGGTTCAGACCGGCATCCTGATTTGGGGGCTTCTTGTAAGAGCCCGCTCCGGAAAGCATCCGTTTACCGGAACATTTTTTTCTCTTCAGGTGCTGGCTGGACTCATTTTCTGCGGTCTGACTGCGGGGGCCGCTGCCATGGGTGTTCTGATGTCCGGCCTGGAGAACCGCCTCCTGACTCTGGTCCTGGCCGTGTGCGGGGGCGGAGCATGCTGGCTTGTCTCTGTACGGATACTGCTTCCGGATGATTTCAGGCTTCTGTTTGGGAAGGCGGGAAAGAAGCCTGGACATTCCGTACCCAGAGGCTCTGCTCAGGACAGGGACAGCTTCCGCCATTGTGATGGAAAAAATTCCTCAGAGTGAAGAACACGCATCCCCGGCTTCGAATTCAGGGGGCGGGCTTGCGAATGGAGGACTGTTGCGGCTATTCTAGACAGCTGAAATTCTGAAAATCCCGCGCGTCACAGGGATACCTGAAAAAGTGCGCCGAGATCTCTTTCCTGAGGAGGGCTGTATGGGCTTTTTTACAAAGCTGAAAAAAATATTCTCTGGCAAGGAGGAAGAGTCCGCTTCTTCCGAAGAAGAAAAGAAGGAAGCTGAAGTACAGGAGGGCGAAGGCGGTACCTCTCTGCAGGGTGAAGAGGCCGAAATCTCCGGGCAGGAAAAAAACGAACCTCCGGTTCAGCAGCCTGCGGACGGGGAGGGAGAGCCTTCCCCCAGGCAGAGTGAAGAGACTTCCTGTCACGTGGCTTCCGCAGGCCGGGATGAAAGCGGAGAAGAAAAAGCCGTGCACGGAGAGCCTGAGGAGGCTCCTTCTGAGCAGCAGATTTCCGAATCCGCTGCTCCGGCAGAGGAAGAAGTTCCTTCTGCGGCCGCGGTGCCTGAAAAAGTTGCAGAACAGCCGGCCGGAGCGGCAGCGTCACCGACGGCTTCTGATGAAGAGGAAGAACTGACTGTACGCCTCCGCTCCTGTGAACCCAGGCTTTCGGTCTGGCTTGATACAGTTCTTGACGGCGTGACGGAAGCCGGACCCCTGCTTGAAAAGAGAATCCGCTTCCTGCTCTCTTCCTTGGAAGCGCCGGCAGCCGAGATCGATTCCTTCGTCAGCGACTTCTCGGGCTGGCTGGAGCGGATGGAGTACAGAAATCTGGATGAGTTCCGCTCAGAACTGCAGTACAGGCTCGCTCTTGCCCTCGATCTTGAAGACGAGGAAGACGAGCGGAGCAGGCTTTTCATTAAGCTCTCAGATGGTCTGGCGAAAACACGTGAGCAGTTTTCCCGGCGCCTTGAGGGCCTCTTTGCCAGCAACGGGGAACTGAATGATGAGTTCTGGGAACAGATGGAGGAAATCTTCATCATGGCCGACCTCGGTTACGAGGCTTCCGAGGAACTTGTCAGCCGGCTGCGCGAACGGTGCCGGCAGGAGAGGGTAACTTCTTCGCAGGGCGTGCGGGAAGTGCTCCGTCAGGAGATCAAGTCAATTTTCGCTCAGCCCCGCCGCATCAGTGCGGTGAATCCGCCGGAAATCGTGCTCATGATAGGTGTCAACGGAGCAGGAAAGACAACGACCATCGCCAAACTTGCGTACCGTGACCGCATGCAGGGAAAAAAGGTCATGATCGCCGCTGCTGACACGTTCCGCGCAGCGGCCATAGATCAGCTCCGGGTCTGGTCCGAAAGGGTGGGCACGCTCTTCCATGCCAAGCAGCCTGGCGCAGATCCGGCTTCCGTGGCGTACGAGGCCGTTGACAGGGCGATCCGGGAAGGTGTCGATGTCCTGTACGTGGATACGGCAGGCCGCCTGCAGACAAAGGTCAACCTGATGGATGAACTTACCAAGATTCGTCAGGTCATTGGCAAGAAACATCCCGGGGCCCCGCACCGGACAGTCCTGGTGCTTGATGCCACCACCGGACAGAACGCTCTCTCGCAGGCCAAGCTCTTCAAGGAGTCTGCGGGCGTTGACGAACTTATTCTGACCAAGCTTGACGGGACGGCCAAGGGCGGCGTCGCCATTGCCGTTGCCATGCAGTACAAGCTTCCCATTACCTACATAGGGCTGGGTGAGAAAGTGGAGGATCTGCGTCCGTTCAATGGCGATGATTACGCCGACGCTCTCCTGGCGTCCGTTTAGCGTTTTTTTCGGATGATGTACCGCCCTGACACTGGGCACGGCCCGGTGAAGGGGCGGTGCGTCATAAGAATGCAAAGATTTTGTCTTTTTTACGTTGACAATCTCGCGGCTTACGACTAAAGAAGAAGAGCTTTCCGAAAGGAAGGTGTTCCCTGGACGGCAGGGAAGGGCAGATTAAGTCTGTCCTGATGCTCCAGAGCTGCACTCTGCAGCTTCTGGTTTTGACAAGTGCAGGCGTTACCAGACGTCGACTTGATCGAGCCGTTCCAGCCCACATTCGGATCCCACGCTGAAATATTGCGTGCCCGGGGCTGTAAAGGTGGAGGGACAAAGACCCTCATTTGGTGACCCTGCGGGACCATCCTCTCACCGCTTATTCTAGCGGAAGGGTGTGGAGAACGCCGGGAGCGTCACAAGATGATGCCAGGCGCGTTGCTCACGCCCTAATAAATCTCCGTACATACATCTTCTTGTGATCTGACGTCGTCAGACAAACGCTCCCCAGATGTTCGCTCCCAAAGGGCTGGACAGCTTCCGGGCCTATCTCTATTGGCCCCAGTGCAAGGAACCCACGTTGAACCCAACCGGCGCGGGATTTTGGTAAAACGGAGCAAAAAATGACGACAGTTAGCAGTGATTGCATTCGGATCAAGCTCAGGGCCTATGACTTCCGCATCCTTGATAAGGCTGTAGCGGAAATCGTGGACACTGCGCGCAACACCGGTGCCGGTGTGGCCGGGCCAATCCCCCTGCCCACCAGGATTCACAAATTTACGATTCAGCGTTCTGTGCATGTTGACAAGAAGTCCCGTGAACAGTTCGAGATGCGCGTGCACAAGAGACTCATGGATATCATTGAGCCTACCCAGCAGACTGTTGACGCCCTCGGCAAGCTTTCTCTTCCCGCCGGCGTTGACGTTGAAATTAAGCTTTAGTGAGAGGCAGTCATGGCTGAGAAAATGGGAATTATAGGTCGCAAGCTTGGCATGACCCGTATTTTCGGGGACGATGGTGCCTCTGTGGCCGTTACAGTTATTGAAGCCGGTCCTTGCCCCGTCACTCAGGTGAAAACCGTTGAGAAGGACGGCTATAATGCTCTGCAGATTGCTTTCGGCGACTGCAAGGAAAAGCATTCCAACAAGGCAATGAAGGGTCACTTCGCCAAGGCCGGCACGGCTCTTTTCACCAATGTTCGTGAAATCCGCCTGGCCGGTGCTCCTGAGCAGAAAGTTGGTGACTCTCTGACGGTTGATCTTTTCAAGACCGGTGACGTCCTGAAAATTACCGGCAAGAGCATTGGTAAGGGTTTCCAGGGCCGTATGCGCCGTTGGAACTTCAAGGGCTGCAAAGACACTCATGGTGACGAGAAGGTCCATAGGAACAACGGTTCCGTTGGTAACAACACCTTCCCCGGACACGTTATCAAGGGCCGTAAGATGGCCGGTCACTGGGGCAATGAAACCGTGACCCAGCCGAGCTGCCTTGTCGTGGCCGTTCGTCCTGAGGACAACGTCATTCTGGTCAGGGGCGCAGTGCCCGGTCCGAAGAACGGCATTGTGCTCATTCGTCAGCAGTAGCAGGTGATAAGATGGCTACCATTAAAGTATATGATCAGGAAAAGCAGGAAGTCGGTTCCGTTGAGCTTGCTCCCGAGGTTTTTGAGGTCGAGGCCCGTCCCGAGATCCTGAACCTCGTTGTGCGTGCGCAGAGAGCCGCTCAGCGTGCCGGTACCCACAAGGCCAAGACCCGTGCCTTCGTGTCCGGCGGCGGCGTGAAGCCCTGGAAGCAGAAGGGCACCGGTCGTGCCCGTGCCGGTTCGAACCGCTCCCCCATCTGGCGTGGCGGTGCGATTATCTTTGGACCCCTTCCCCGCGATTACTCCTTCAAGGTTAACAGCAAGGTCCGCTCTCTGGCCATGCGCATGGCTCTTTCCAGCCGTGTGGCCGGCAACAACCTTCTGGTCGTGAAGGGTATCAATCTTCCCGATGGGAAGACCAAGAATTTTGCCAAGGTTGCCAAGACCCTGGGCCTCACTCAGGCTCTCGTGGTCGCTCCTGAAATGACGGAGAATCTTGACCGTAGCTCCCGCAACCTTCCCAACGTCACCCTGACGACGCCCGACCGTCTCAGCGTGTACGAAATTCTGAAGAACAAGCAGCTTGTTCTCCTCCAGGACGCCATCGCCCCGGTGGAGGCCCGCTTTGTTGCAAAGGGGAAATAAGATGGAACTTACTCAGGTGCTTCTTAAGCCCCGTATCACTGAAAAGATGACCGAGCTTGCTGAAGGTGCCAATAAGGTTGCATTTCTTGTTAACCCCAAGGCCAACAAGCTCGAAGTGAAGAAAGCCGTCGAAGCCGCCTTCAATGTGACCGTGCTCAACGTGAACATTGTCAGCGTTGCTCCCCGTGACCGCGTGCGTCAGGGTAAGGCCGTCGGCACCAAGCCCGGTTACAAGAAAGCGTATGTGACCCTGGGCGCAAATGACAAGATCGAATACTTCGAGGGAGCGTAAGTCATGGCTGTTCGCAAGCTTAAACCGACTTCTGCTGGTCGTCGTGCCCAGACGGTTTCCGATTTTGCGGAAATCACCAGGACGACGCCTGAAAGGTCCCTTGTCTGTGGTCTGACCAGAAAGGCCGGCCGCAACAACGTGGGCCATGAGACCATGCGCCGCCGCGGCGGTGGGCATAAGCGTCTCTACCGCATCATTGATTTCAAACGTGAGAAGCAGGGCATCGAAGCCACTGTTTCCCATATCGAATACGATCCCAACCGTACTTCCCGTATCGCCCTTCTGACCTATGTTGACGGTGAAAAGCGTTACATCATCGCTCCCGCCGGTCTGAAGCAGGGTGATAAGGTTCTTTCCGGCGAAAAGGCTGACATCAAGCCTGGCAACGCTCTGCCTCTCGGCCGCATTCCGGTCGGCACCGTTGTGCACAATGTTGAGATGTATCCCGGCAAGGGCGGACAGATGTGCCGCGCTGCCGGCACCTACGCTCAGCTCGTCGGCAAGGAAAACAAGTACGTCCTCCTGCGTCTGCCTTCCGGCGAAGTGCGCAAGGTCCTCGCCACCTGCATCGCCACTATCGGTCAGGTAGGCAACATCAGCCATGAGAACGTTCATCTCGGCAAGGCCGGCCGCAACCGCTGGCTCAACCGCCGTCCGAAAGTCCGTGGTGTCGCTCAGAACCCCATTGACCATCCCCTCGGCGGTGGTGAAGGCAGAAGCTCCGGCGGCCGTCATCCCGTCTCTCCGTGGGGCATGCCGGCCAAGGGCTTCAAGACCCGCGATCCGAACAAGCCTTCGGGACGTCTCATTGTCAAGCGTCGCAGCCACAAGTAGGAGTGAGACATGCCTAGATCTCTTAAGAAGGGACCGTTTGTAGACGGTCATCTTATGGCTAAAGTTGAGGCCGCCCAGGCTAGCGGTGATCGCCGTGTCGTTAAGACATGGTCCCGCCGTTCCATGGTGCTGCCCGAAATGGTGGGCCTGACCTTCGCCGTGCACAACGGCAAGAAGTTCGTCCCCGTGTTTGTTACTGAAAATATGGTTGGCCACAAGCTCGGTGAATTTTCTCCGACCCGTACCTTCCACGGCCATTCTGCTGAAAAGAAAGCGGCCGCTGCCGCAAAGCCGGCGGCTAAGTAGGGAGATAAGTAATGGAAGCCAAAGCTATTGCTAAATTCCAGCGCGTGTCCCCCCGCAAGACCGCTCTGATTGCGCGGAATGTCCGCGGCAAGGGCATTGAAGAAGCGATGAATATCCTCCGCTTCACGCCCAACAAGCCCGCGGGAGCCATCCTCAACGTCCTGAAGAGCGCCGCTGCCAACGCCACCCAGATGGCTGTGAACGTCGACGCCATGTTCGTTAAGGAAATTCTGGTTACCTCCGGCCCGACCTGGAAGAGGTTCATGCCCCGTTCTCAGGGCCGTGCTACCAAGATTCATAAGCGCACCAGTCATATTACCGTTATACTCGCTGAAGGGCAGGAATAGGCTATGGGTCAGAAAGTACATCCGTTTGGTATCCGCCTCGGCTACAACAAGAACTGGCTTTCCCGCTGGTTCAGTGCCAAGGAATATCCTGCCTTCGTGTTTGAAGACAGCAAGATCCGCAAGTTCGTGAAGCAGCGCAATGCTGAAGCCGGTCTCGCCAAGATCGAAATCGAGCGCGCTGGCGGCAAAGTCCGTCTTATTCTCTCCACCGCCCGTCCCGGCATCATTATTGGCCGCAAGGGTGTGGAAATCGAGAAGCTCCGCACTGACCTGCGCAAGGAATTCGGCCGCGAATTCTCCATCGAGGTCAGCGAAATCCGCCGCCCCGAAGTGGATGCCCAGCTCGTTGCTGAAAATATCGCTCAGCAGCTTGAACGCCGCGTTGCCTTCCGCCGCGCCATGAAGCGCACGGTGACCCTGGCCCGCAAGTCCGGCGGCGACGGTATCAAGGTTTCCTGCGCTGGCCGCCTGGCCGGTGCTGAAATTGCCCGCCGTGAATGGTACCGTGACGGCCGTGTGCCGCTGCAGACCCTCCGCGCCGACATCGATTACGGCTTCGCTGAAGCCAGGACCACGTACGGTACAATTGGTGTCAAGGTTTGGATCTACAAGGGTGAAATCCTTGACAAAGAGGTAGAACAGAATGTTAGCGCCCAAAAGAGTTAAATATCGCAAGTGGCAGAAGGGCCGTCTCCGCGGACTGGCTCATCGTGGTTCCACCCTCGCGTTCGGTGATATCGGCCTGAAAACCACCCAGCACGGACACCTTTCCAGCCAGCAGATTGAAGCTGCCCGTATCGCCATGATGCGTCACATCCGCCGTGGCGGTAAGGTCTGGATCCGCGTGTTCCCTGACCGCCCCGTTACCGCGAAGCCTCTTGAAACCCGTCAGGGTTCCGGTAAGGGTGCTCCGGTCGGGTGGTGTGCTCCGATTAAGCCCGGCCGCATCCTCTATGAAGTCAAGGGCGTGCCCTACGACCTCGCGGTTCAGGCTCTTACCCTTGCTGCACACAAGCTTCCCGTTAAGACCATTATTGTGACCAGGGAGGGATTCTAATGGCTGACAAGAAGAAAAGTCCCGCCCGCGAGACGGTTAAGGAACTCCGCGAGCTCTCCGTCGAAGAGCTTTCTACCAAGCTCGCCGACCAGCGCAAGGAACTCCTTGACGCCCGCTTTAAGCATGCCACCGCTCAGCTCGAGAAAACGAGCGAGCTCAAGGCCATGAAGAAGCAGGTCGCTCGCATCAGCACGATTCTCAATGAAAAGGAACAGAGGGGCTAAGTATGCAGGCTCTTGAACACGTTAAGGGCAGAACTCTGACCGGTATCGTGATCAGTGACAAGAACGACAAGACCATTGTCGTGCGTGTCGAAACCCTGGTCAGGCATCCTCTGCTCAAGAAGTACATCAGGCGCCGCAAGAAGTTCACGGCTCATGACCCGAACAATGAATGCGGCATTGGCGATAAAGTTAAAATCGTGGAGTACCGCAGGCTGTCGCACAATAAGCGCTGGCACCTGGTCTCCATCATTGAAAAGGCTGTGTAGGTGAGGCCATGATCCAGGTAGAATCCACTCTCCAGGTTGCCGATAACTCCGGCGCCAAAAAGGTCGCCTGCATCAAGGTTATCGGCGGG
>ENA-OROK01004502-OROK01004502.1-human-gut-metagenome-genome-assembly--contig:-NODE-4502-length-10122-cov-2.711632_pt1 | contig 10122 bp, 7 predicted proteins | sample MGYA00242127_ERZ509046 | MGnify/ENA primary metagenome ERZ509046 (study PRJEB26280, sample SAMEA2338728) | human gut metagenome | biome: human gut; feature: human-associated habitat; material: faeces... | reverse complement strand
AATTTCAATAATAACTTTTGTGTGTAAAAAATCCCTGGAATGCTGAGTGTCTACAACACTTCCGGGGATTTCTATTAGTCGTCCAGTATGAACGGTTGTCCGTCTAATACTCTATTTTATCCTCCTTGTTCATCCATGCTTTGAAAGCGGAAATAGCTTCCTCGTGCAATAAAATCTCAGAAGGAAGTTTTCTCTCTTCCGGTTTCAGTTCCAGTTCATCATAGATGAAGGAATCATCGAAGCCAATATTTTTTGCGTCGGTTTTATTGTTGCCATAGTACATTTTGTCCAACCGTGCCCAGTAAATAGCACCTAAACACATGGGGCAAGGTTCGCAAGAAGTATATATCTCATATCCGCTAAGATTGAATGTACCAAGTTTTGCAGCGGCAGCGCGTATGGCGCTTACTTCGGCATGAGCGGTAGGATCGCAGGAAGCGGTGACACGATTTACTCCGGTGGCAACTATCTCTCCCTCTTGAGTGGCAATCACAGCACCGAAAGGACCTCCACCGTTCTCGATATTCTCCTTTGAAAGCTCGATGGCTTTCCGCATCAATTCTTCTTTAGTCATGGTATAAAATAGATTGTTAGTTTAATATGAGGATTATATCTTTCCAAGAATCTTATCCATTACCCAGTTGGTCAGTGTTGCACTTTCACCGTCGCAGGAACAGATAGATTTGCCCAATAAATGGTCTACTACGGCTTGGATAAGAGGTTGCTGTACGTGTTCCGGGTTGCCGATACAGATTTCTTTCCGTCCTTTTTCTGTGTGCAGGCCGATAGGTTCGTAAGTGAAGACAGAAAAACAAATCATTCCTTTGTCCCCAATAATCTCTATACGGTCTTCGCGAGCTGAATCATGAGCAACAAAGCACCAGGAACCACTGCCTACCAATCCGTTATCGAACTGGAAACAAGCGCTCAACGTATCCTCGGCAGGATAAAGTCCGCCGCGATTGCTCTTGTAGCCGTTTGCTTCGAGGATACATCCGAACATATCCTGTAATAAATCAATCTGATGCGGAGCAAGGTCGTAGAAGTAGCCGCCTCCGGCAATATCAGCCTGCACACGCCAGGGAAGATTATCACGATTGTAATCCAGATCGCGTGGCGGCTGGGCAAAACGAATTTGTACATTGATAACGTTGCCGATCGTCCCGTTCTCTACTAATTCCTTTACTTTCTGGAAATAAGGAAGATAACGGCGATAGTATGCTACGAAACAGGGAACTCCCGTTTCATTGGATATGCGGTTGATTCGGGTACATTCTTCATACGTCACCGCCATTGGCTTCTCAATATAGGCCGGTTTACCCGCTTTCATGGACATAATGGCATACGTAGCGTGTGAAGAAGGAGGAGTGGCGATATAGACAGCGTTTACTTCCGGATCATCTATCAGCTCCTGTGCATCGTCATACCATTTCTTGATTCCTCTCTCTTTGGCATACGCTTTCGCTTTCGCGCCGTCACGACTCATCACGGCTACGACTTCCGAATGTTCTACTTTCTGGAAAGCGGGACCGCTTTTCGTCTTGGTTACTTCTCCGCAACCAATGAAGCCCCATTTGATCATCTTTTCACTCATAATATAATATACCTATTGTGTCTGTTCTAACAAACCCCAAAGATAAAGCTATTTTTTGTCAAGAGCAACTTTATTGATTATTAACTTAGCGGGAACAGTTGGAAAACATACATTATGTTTTGTTTCAATAGAAGCTCCGTTTTACCCGAACAGAGGCTCTGTTTCAGGAGAATAGAACGTCTGTTTGATGTAAACGCACACTCTGATTTCGGTAAGAAGCAAGGCGAAGGTCGCTATGCCCCGGGGTGAGGGAGAATGAATACCGGGCCAAACAGAAAAGAAAGCCGGGGTGAGGGAATTCTTTTCCCCTGTGGATCTGATTTTTCCCCGGATGGATAAAAAGAAAGGAGGGAATTGCGATTCCCTCCTTTGCGTGTAGTTTAATTGAAACTACTTTATCATTAACTCTGTAAAGATACGACATTCAAAAGCGAAAGTCAAGTCTTTGGGAGTTTATTTCTCGTAATACACATCCATGGTGATAGTATTAAGCTCCTTCTTTTCTCCAAGAGTAACACTCTTTATCCTTATAATACCCATTTTATTTTTGTTCGTGTTTTTAAAGACAAGAACATCATTTTCGGTTACAGTAGGAGTGCTCGTTGAAGGATTGATGCTGCCGATATCTTCTTTTATATCTGTAATTTCGCCATTTAATACTTTCTGAATCAACGTGTTTTCAGTTTCGTTGCCTGAATTCAGTAACTTGAATTGAGTTTTCAGCGAAGTGCGTACAGTGGAATAATCCTTGCCATCACTGGATAGGGGTGAATCACCACATATTTGTGCCTTCATGAAATTATCGTTGATGTTGGCCGGATTGAGCAGGCGTGCTGCTGCGCTGCTAGTAGCATCCATGGCAAAGTCTACATTTGCTTGATTATCAAACAAGTCGCAAGGTGTGATTGTGCGTCCTGCAGAAGCGTCGAAAAGAGCACATTCAGTGGCCGGAGCTCCTAATGTTATATTCTCCCAATAAAGATAAGTAAGTACTACCGTGGCTTTCTTCACTTTCACCGTACCAATAGAGGCTGTCTCTTTATCGCTTTTACCATAAATCAGAGTCACTGTAAATTCGGTGTCGGCATCCACTTCCGGTGCTTTGAAGGTAAAACCTGTTGCTCCGGGATTGGTTATGACTATGTCGGACGAGACACCTCCTGCTTTTGTCAGGCGAACCGCGCTGACTACATTCAGATTAGTCCCTTCAATCGTGACATCTTTCCCCGTTTCCACTTCCCGGCTGTCACTTGCCACACTACCACCGGGAACAACTTCTTTCACCGTAAATTTGCCCGGCACTATCAATTTCTGATCGTTTCCAAGCGAATTATCATACACAAGCGTGATCGTAAATTCGGTATCGGCATCTACTTCCGGTGCTTTGAAAGTGATTTCGGTAGCCTTCTTATTGTCAATCGTAACAGACTCTCCATTGGCTTGAATAGCCTTGATGATATTCAGGTTCGTTCCCGCAATCGTGATGATATCCCCCGGTTTCACTTCACCCGATAAGGTGGTAGAAGTAGTCGGGATGACAGGAGCAATGTAAACAGTCAGTTCCTCACACACAACGAGACGATGAACGGAGTTGTAAAGTACAGCAAGGGAAACAGCTTTTGTCTCTTCGAACACTTCCGTAGGTACGTAAACCGTGAGCGATTGATGGTCACGATCTGCCTGCGGTGTTTTGATATCTAACGTAGTAACGTCACCAAAATAAACTTTAGATATGAGATGCATATTGTCACCCGTCAGAGTGATGGTTTCTCCCGGTTGCACGGTTGTTGCCCCCATGGTGTTGACAGACGTTTGCGGAATATCAATATCATTATCGCGGGTGCATCCGTTCAGCAGGCATATCAGGCAGCACAAGGCTGCCGTCAATGCGGTGGTTAATGTATAATTTCTTTTTTTCATGTTCTTTCTTTTTTAGCGTTGATAGTAAACATCGAATGTAATGTAGGCGATACCTTGATTATTCTTGTCGCCGTTATTGATGTTGTTGGTCTGACTGTAATCTACGAATACATCCAGAATATCAAGAATACCATATTTATCTTTGTGGTTATTGTAGAATACGACTACACTGCCTTTGTCAAATATCTGTTCGCTTACAGTACCTGCTGCTTCTGTCGATTTGCGCGTACGTGCAGAACTCTTGGTTATATTCAGACTGGTAAAGAGCGACGGAGTGATTTCCAGTTGATCTCTGCTTGCTCTGATTTGTTCGATAAGCGCGGCATGAGTGGTAGGATTCAGAACAAAGAACCTTGTTTGCACTGCCGTGAAAGGAGCAAATATCGTGAAGTTCTCCGCATTAGGCACAGCCGCTGTTCCGCACCAGTAATTCTTCAAGTTGTTTTTGGTGTTGGCCGGATCAGGATTAAGTATCGCATCCGGTGAATTGAGTGCAAAGTCGAGTCCGCTGTTCACATATCCGGCGAAGTCTATCTTATCAAAATTCTCTTCCTCTTTCAGTACACAAGGAGTGCATATCGGATTGCCGTCCGCAGAATTACCGTTGAACATACTGCCATAACCATACTTGCTGTTACGCGTTCCTATTGCCTGATTGGCACTGAACAAGTTCTTCATGCGAATCACCTCGCAAGCGTCGGATAAGATAATTTCCTTCGTTTCTCTATAATAGGTCACTTTAATCTTCACGGTGCGTGTCTCCGGCAAAGTGGGTACTCTGAAAACAATGGTATTTCCATCCTGGCTGACCGGTGCACACTTTTCTTCTCCGAAATAGATATACTCAATCAGATTGAGGTTTTTGCCGCCCAATGTGAGCAGGCTTCTTTCCATCAGACTTTCCTGATCTATCTTCTCTATTTCCGGTTCATCCTTCTCTACAATAAAGTCACCGGACTCTCCTTTAATTTCAGATTCGCCTCCTGTCTGGTTGGTATACTTTAATGATACAGTTGCCTCGTCATCAATAATAAACGGCACTTTTACCGCGATCTCTTTTTCACTCTGATAAATGATCTCTCCCTCTTCGTCGCCCATAAAGACCTTTGAGATAATGTCAAGGTCAGCTCCCAAAATCTCGACGTTGTTTCCTACTCTTCCACCTTTCGGGAAGTCAGTCACACGTGGAGTAGGATAGGTGACGGAGAATGATTGCGCGCTCTCTGCACGGGTGCTTTCGCCGGCATCGTCCTTGCGGGAAGTGGCAAGCACGATTTTCCCGCTTTTTGTTCTTTCACGTGGCACAACAATCACGATTTCCTGTTGTGACAGTTTATAAAGTATCTGGCTTTCTACACCACCGATGGTTGCAGAAACGATATCGCGCAGATTACTACCTTTCACAGTAATCTCCGTACCGGCTTTTCCGCTGGTTGGGGTAAACTCACTGATTTCCGGTGCACCTTGTATTTCAGTTTCAATACTCAACTTTTCGTTGCAGCCCGTCAGTGCCGCAAGTACGAAAAGGAGGATGAAGTAATGAAGTTTATTTTTCATGCTGTTTTCGTTTTAAAGGTTAGTAATTGGGATTCTGGGTAACTACGCTCGGATTATTGTCTATCACGCTTTGCGGGATAGGAAGCAGTAGTTGCCAGTCGGCAATCTTATTCACAGTGAAAGCATATTTGTCATAGAAACCTTCCGTTTCAGTGATTTGCTTGTTGACTACTTCCACTGCTTTGCCCCAACGCAGGAGGTCGAACCAACGTTGGTTCTCGAATGCCAGTTCCAGACGGCGTTCTTTTTCCAGTTTTTCGCGGAAAGCATATCTCACAGGCACTTCAGAAGCAGCTATGGCAGCCAGTCCGGCACGGCGGCGCACTTCGTTGAGATAAGGAAGTCCGGTGGCGGGGCCATCTGTTTCGTTCAACACTTCGGCATACATAAGCAGCACGTCGGCATGGCGAATGACAGGCCAGTCGTTTTCTCCGTCATAACGTACGCTCACGGGAGAAACGAACTTCTTGATATAAGCCGATTGATCTGAAATGACCACCGGGTCTTTCTTGCTCGGATCGATATAATGGTCGGTCACGCTGGCATCCTTACGCAAATCACCTTCCGGATAAATTCCGAGAACTTCTGTTGTCGGATAGTTACGTCCGTCACCGTCACCCGTCACTACATTGGCGCCGCTCTTGGTAGGAGCAAAAGTATTGGCAAAAGGCGAGCCGATACCCAGACTACCGGATTTATAGCGGATGGCAAAGATAATCTCATCGTTCATTTCTTTGGAAATATCGAATACATCGGAATAACTAACCGTCAACTGATCTCCTTTTACATCCACCACAGCTTTGAGCAAGCTCTTGGCTTCTGTATATTTCCCAAGAGTCAGGTAAACTTTGGCCAGCAGGGATTGAGCCGCTGCCTGCGTCACCCGTCCCAAGTCTGCTATGTCGTATGTAATTCCTTCCAAGTTGTCAACGGATCTTTGAAGGTCGTCGATAATCTGCTTGTAAGTCGCTTCCACGCTGCTACGATCTTTTTTCATGGCTTCGGCCACGCTCAATTCCTCCGTAACAATGAAGGTAGGGCCGAAAAGACGTACGAGGTTGAAGTAATGGTATGCACGGATGAAACGTACTTCTCCTTCAAATTGTGCCCGTTTCTTCTCGTTGGCTACGACAGCCAGATTCTCGGGAGCCAATACGTTATTGCAACTGTTGATATTGCTGTAAGTAGCTTCCCAGTAAGTACGTATGTTGGCATTGCTGGCATCCATGGTACCGAGGTCCAGCGCCTGTTGTTGCAGGAACGCATCGTTGGTCGAACTGTTGCTGTTCATACGCGTATTGTCGGCACGCAGTTCGGTCAGTGTCCATTCGATATTCAATGGAGCCTGCATTCCTCCGTAGCAACCGATGACGGCAGTATTCATTTCGGCTTCATTCTTGTAGAATGAACCGTCGGGGATATAGGAGTCCGGTGTAATGTTGAGGTCGCAGGAAGAAAGACCCAATACACAAGCGGACAGACTGGCGGTAAATATATGTTTTAGTTTCATTACTGTACGTTTTAAGGTGATTAGAAGTTAAGTTCAAATCCGATATTGACGGTAGACTGTATCGGGAATCCTCCACGCTGGTATCCGTTGACCAATGGGGAAGAGTAGGAGCCTGTAGTTACACGGGCTTCGGGATTGATTCCCCGGTAGCTTTTTCCCCAGAAGTAGAGCAGGTTCTGACCGGAAGCATAAAGGCGGAGTGAATTGAGTCCTGCCTTTTTCAACTTCTTCTTGTCGAAGGTATAACCGAGAACTACATCACGCAGAGCCACGAATGAACCGTCTTCAATCATATAGTCGGTGAATTCCCATGAAATACCTGCCGAACCGACAGTAGGAGTACGTCCGTTACCCGGATATTCGGCACTGATCCAACGGTCTTTCACATAATTGCGGTTGAACTTCTTGGATTCGGTGTAGTAGCCGTCGCCATTGAATACATCCAGTCCGCTTACCCCTTGAATGAGGAAATAAAGATCGAAACCTTTCCATCTGAAAGTATTTGAGATACCCCAGGTTGCTTTCGGGAAGGGGTTACCGATGACGGTACGGTCTTTGTCGTTGATAACGCCGTCATCATTGATGTCTACAATCTTGAGACTGCCCGGTGTGGCACTTGCCAAGTGTGGGGAAGCGTCGAGATCCGCCTGGTTGAGATAAACACCGTCGGTTTTGTAACCGAAGAATGAGATGGCACGGTGTCCTACTTGTGCCAGATATGTTTCATTACGTTCTCCGGTAGAGATCAGTCTTTCTTCGCCGGACAGTTCGAGCAGCTTGTTGAAGTTGGACGAGAGATTGAACGAAGTAGTCCATTCGAAGTTCTTGGTGCGAATGTTGTGCGTGTTCAACTCGATTTCAATACCACTGTTGCGGATACGTCCGATATTGTTCCAGTAATCACTGTAACCCATGAAAGAAACGACCGGTTGTTTGAACAGCAATTGTTTGGTGATGGAATAGTAGCCTTCCAGAGTCAGGCTGATACGGTTGTCCAGTGCGCTGAAGTCGATACCGGCGTTGTATTCGTACGTCTGTTCCCAAGTGATGTCATGGTTACCTTTGGTAGAGGTAGTCTTACCCAGTCCGGGGATCAGTGCGCCTGTGCCGCTACCCAACGCATAGTTGCTGGCGTAAAGCAGATTATAATAAGAGTTGGCAGGAATATTATTGTTACCCGTCACACCAAAGCTGGCACGCAGCTTCAGCATATTCAGCCAGCTTACGCCTTTCAGGAAGGCTTCTTCCGAAGCACGCCATCCGAGTGATACGGAAGGGAACCAACCCCACTGTTTACCGTCGGCAAAAAGGGAACTACCGTCCGTACGCAGACTGGCGGAAACAAGATATTTGTCAGCATAGCTGTAATTGACACGTGCAAGGGCAGACATCATAGCGGTACGGAACTTAATGGTGTTCGTTTGGCTGACGTCGAAAGAAGTGGCCGCATTGAGCGTATGCACATAATCGGTAGGGAAGCCCAGACCTACGATGCTGGCTGTCGTTTCCGAGGTAGTCTGTGCGGTGTAACCCAATAAGGCTGCATAATCATGCTTACCTTTCTTGCCGATGTAGTTCAGTGTGTTTTCACTCAACAAGTCGACATAGAGACGGTTTTTGTAAGTACCCATAGCCGACTCTTCGTCTTTGCGGGATTCGTAGTTACGGTATTCGTTGTTCTGACGATATTTAATGTAGAAACCGTTGGAAGTGGTGAAAGTCAAGCCTTTCATGATTTGTACATTGATAGAGGAATTGGCTTGCAGGTTATAGTCTTCTTTGAAGCGTTCTTCGGTATCCATCAATGACTTCGGATTGTTGTTGCTGGTATTGAACGGACTGGCTTTCACTTGCGTACCGTCTTCACGTGTGTACATGATGTTACTGAAATCGCTACCGCGTGCCCACGAACCGATGGCTTATCCTGTGAGGGCTGCCGTTTCTTCCGTATGACGTACCGGCATGAAAGACGGTGTACGGTAGAAATCGATGAAGTTGGTTGACGGTGTTTCCGTTTTGGTGTAGGACGGAGCTATGTTCAGGCTAAGATCTACCCGTTTGGACAACTTCGCATTGATGCGCGAACGAAGGTTCAGACGTTTGTAGTTGCTGTTAATCATAATACCGTCTTCCTGTGCATAGTTGCCGGAGATGTAATACGTAATGTCTTTTTTGCCGCCCGATACGGAGAGTTGTACCTGATGAATCTGCGGAGTGTCCTGCAATCCTTCCCGTTGCCAGTCGGTATAATTATTGATAAGTCCGAAGGCTTCGTCGTTGGCTGCTATGGATTTGTTTTGCAAGGCGGCTTCATAGCCCATCATGTTATAATAGTCTTTCGAACTCATGATCGGATGCAGTTTATACGCCCACTTTAATCCGGTAGAGGCTTTCACACTGTATTTCGCTTTGCTGGCGTTTCCTTCTTTGGTCGTTACCAAAATGACGCCATTCGCTGCACGTGAACCGTAGATAGCGGCGGAAGCGGCATCTTTCAATACTTCGATAGAAGCAATATCCGCCATATCGAGTGTAGAGAGTCCTTCGGGAACAGGGTAACCGTCGATGACAATCAGCGGAGAACTGTCGGCACTGATAGAACCCATACCACGTACACGGATTTGCGGAGCAGCTCCGGCCTCGGAAGTGGAGTTCTGAATATTAACACCGGCAATCTTTCCTTGAAGTAGTTGGTCTACTTGTGTCACGGGAATATCTGTCAGGTTGTTGACGTCCATCTTGGATACAGACCCGGTCAGGTGGGATTTCTTCTGTACACCATAACCTACCACCACTACTTCGTCCAACACTTTCGTATCTTCTTTTAAGTTGATATTCAGTATCTTCTGATTATTGACGGGTATTTCCTGCGTCGTATATCCGATGTAGGAGATGACAAGGACAGATTTGGAAGAGGGGACATTCAATGTAAATTTGCCGTCCATATCACTCGTCGTCCCTGTCGTTTCTTCTCCTTTTATTAATACAGAGGCGCCGATGATGGTTTCTCCTTGTTCGTCATAAATAATTCCTTTTATGGTTCTGTTCCCGCCTTCATCGGTTTCGTCTTCTTGCACTTCCGTCACCGGCTCTCCTTCTGTCGGGGCTTCCATCGGCATACTTGCTGCTTGTGAAAACAGATGTGATGGTAAAAGGAACACAAACAGAATGCTTAACAACCATTTGCTTTTTCTTGTCACTTTCATGTTTATTTAAGTTTAGATTTTCTTATAGGGATTGAATTCTGTTAATAGTTAGTGGGCAAGCAGCGTGCCAGACCATTCTATATACTGTCCGGATAAAACGTAAATAATTGATTTTTATTGTTATAGTATTTAAGAAATAAAGTGTGTTTTTTTAGAAGTGTGGAATTGCAGACTGTGGAATTGTGTAAAAATTCCACAGTGTGGTGGAGTATATTCCCCATTGTTTTATCGGTACGCATTGAAATAATTTATATCTTTGCACCGTTATGTACCGAAAATCCGGCAACTTATGAAAAAGATTGTTTTCACTCTTCTGATTTTGGCTTTTTCTTTTC
>ENA-OROK01004493-OROK01004493.1-human-gut-metagenome-genome-assembly--contig:-NODE-4493-length-10138-cov-4.565506_pt1 | contig 10138 bp, 7 predicted proteins | sample MGYA00242127_ERZ509046 | MGnify/ENA primary metagenome ERZ509046 (study PRJEB26280, sample SAMEA2338728) | human gut metagenome | biome: human gut; feature: human-associated habitat; material: faeces... | reverse complement strand
AAAAGCTGTTCACCGACGGCTTAAAGCAGATCGGCATTCCGTTTACCGACCCGCAAGGCGCGTATTTCGTACTGGCTGATATCGGCCCGTATATGCGCAAGGGTGAATCCGACGTGGATTTCTGCCTGGAAATGGCAAAAAAGGTTGGTGTGGCCTGCGTTCCCGGTACGTCGTTTTTCAATGAAAATGTCAATAACATCGTTCGCGTCCACTTTGCCAAGAAAGATGAGACGCTCTACGAGGCACTTGAGCGCCTGTCCCATCTGAAAGAAAAAATGGGCTGACAGAAAAGCAGCGGCTTCCAAAACGGAGGCCGCTGCTTTTGTATAAGCAGGTTATCCTTTTCACAAACTATCCCGACTTGATTGGAAAGTAGGGACGCATATGAAGGGATTTGCAATGCTGCGGATTGGAGAGGTCGGCTGGGTGGAAAAGTCCCGCCCAGTATGCGGGCCGATGGATGCGATCTGCCGTCCGCTTGCGGCAGCAGTCTGCACGTCGGACGTGCATACCGTCTGGGAAGGTGCAGTCGGCGACCGGCACGACCTGATTCTAGGACATGAGTGCTGCGCAGAGGTTGTAGAGACGGGCGCGCTGGTAAAGGATTTCAAGCCTGGCGACCGGGTACTTGTCCCGGCCATCACGCCGGACTGGAGTTCTTTGGAGGCGCAGGCAGGCTATGCAATGCACTCAGGCGGGATACTGGCCGGATGGAAATTTTCAAATATCAAGGACGGCGTATTTGCGGAATATTTCCATGTAAACGACGCCGACGGCAATCTGGCGCATTTGCCGGAGGGTATGGACATTATGGAAGCCTGCATGCTCTCGGACATGGTGCCGACCGGTTTTCACGGCGCAGAACTCGCAGACGTACAGTTTGGTGATACCGTGCTCGTAGTCGGCATCGGCCCGGTCGGACTGATGTCGGTGGCAGGGGCAGCGCTCCGCGGCGCAGCCAGAGTCTTCGCAGTCGGAACGCGGCCCGTCTGCGTAGATGCAGCGCGACAGTACGGTGCTTCCGATTTCATCAGCTATAAAAATGGCCCCATCGATGGGCAGGTTCTGGAATTGACTGGTGGAAGAGGTGTTGACTGTGCAATCATCGCAGGCGGCGATGTCAATACGTTCATTCCGGTCGTAAAAGTCCTGAAGCCAGGCGGAAGAATCGGAAATGTCAATTATCTCGGCAGCGGAGAATACATTCGCCTGCCGCGTGCGGAATGGGGCGTCGGGATGGGGCACAAGCAGATCAACGGTGGCCTCATGCCGGGCGGACGGCTGCGGATGGAAAAGCTTTCTGCGCTTGTGACAAGCGGGCGGCTCAACGTAAAGCCGCTGATCACGCATGTCTTCGACGGTTTGGATAAGCTTCCGGACGCGCTCCAACTCATGAAGGACAAGCCGCGCGACCTCATTAAGCCTGTGGTGCGGCTGTTATGAGTCTGCAGCCCCAGCTATCAAGTTGAGATAGTAGTACTCCGTCTGCGCGGACAACGGAACGGTGCTCCCCTGTCCACCAAAGTTAAAGTTCTGCCCGTAGATTGTAACCAGACCGTGTGTATCCATACGCGCGGTCTGGTTTTGGAATGTCAGAATGCTTCCGGTTGTCATAACGCCATAACCGTCAACCATTTTGTTATAAAATCCAAAGAAATCAAAGCTGTGCGGCTTGCGGGAGACGGCCTCAATGCAGACCGTGCCGCCCGCCGGGATGGTGATGTCCGCTGCGGCATAGCAGATACGCTGGACAGCTTCCATGTCCTGAAGCATGGCATCCAGCATTCCATCGCTGTAGCGCTCGGCGGATGCGGCGGAGCAAACACCGTATTGCATCAGAAGATCTGCGGCGGCAGCTGCGAGCCAGTCAATATCGTCGGCGGAAGCGTCCGCGCCAAGCTGCGCGGCGGCGGTCTGCCGCAGAAACTCCGCAAGGGTCATTTCGGTGCGCGTCACGGTTCCTTCGAGCGCGTCCAGTTCTTTCCCCTTCTCGCAGCTTCCGTCGGTATAGCCCTGCATGGTGCAGCCGGTCAGATCCTGCCCGAGCACAGCAAGCAGATGCAGCGTCTGATTATGCACTCTTGTAAAATAGCTGTACTGCGGCTGGCCTGTCGCGTCGTTCTGGCCATAGCCGTTGATCCCATAGGACAGGATCGTCGTTTTTTCCGGGTCTGCATCGACTGTGATTGCCAGCGTCGCTGCGTTTGCCGTCGTTTCGCCGGATGCGGTAAAGGAATAGACATAGACTGTCTGCTCCGGCAGTGTTTTCGGCGCGAGCGCGTCAGCCTGATAGCTGCCGGTCAACAGCGTCTGATACTCTGTCCAGCTTTCCGCGTGGCGGATATTCCAGCGTTCCTCCACGTTCTCCGGTTCGGGACTGGCCGGACCAAACCAGCCGGGGAACGCACCGGGATAGAGCGTGCTCTTCACAGCGACTCCATCTGCCGTCAGAACCGGTTGGAGCAAATTGAGGTCGCTGAGACTGGAAACGAAGGGATAAAGCGCCGTCACCGTGCAGTCCTCGCCGGAATCATTGCGGATCGTGTACCGGTCTGTCACTGTGATCGCGGCAGTATTCTCTTCGGCATAGGGTGCGCAGTCCAGCAGCAACTCCCGATCGGCAAAAAGCGCAGGCTCCGCCTGTGCCAGCGTCAGCGGAAAAACCGGGCCCGCATTGGACATAAAATCCGTTGCATCGACCGGCTTGGCCGGGGCGCTGCCGGGCGATTCGCCTGGAGAAGAAGCTGCGCAGCCGCAGAGCGCGGCGGTCAAAAGAAACGCAAGGAGCAGAGTTATCGTGCTTCGTACTGTTCGCATAGGTTTTCCCTCCTGATTCTTTCTGATAGTATATAAGACGAAATCTGCGCGCGATGGTTGCGTGAATGAAGAAAAAACACCCTCGCAGAAACTCCTGCAAGGGCGTTTTTCGTATCAGCAATAGAAATCCTTGATCTTTTTTGCGCGGGACGGGTGGCGCAGCTTGCGGATAGCTTTGTTTTCGATCTGACGGATGCGCTCACGCGTAACACCGAAGATCTGACCGACCTCCTCAAGCGTGTGCGTGCGGCCGTCGTACATACCGAAGCGCATACGCAGCACGTCCGCCTCACGCTCGGTCAGTGTGCCGAGAATCTCGGTCAGCGCCTCAGAGAGCATGGCGTTGGATGTTGCATCGACGGGACCGGGGGTATTATCGTCCTCGACAAAGGAGCCGATGGTCGTATCCTCTTCATCGCCGACGGGCATATCGAGAGAGAGCGTATCGGCTGCGGTGCGGTTGGCTTCGATGATTTTTTCAATCGGGAGGTTCAGCTCTGCGGCGATCTCCTCCAGCGTCGGCTCACGGCCCAGCTCCTGTACGAGCTTGCGGTTGCAGCGGGTCGCCTTGTTGATGACCTCGACCATATGCACCGGGACGCGGATGGTGCGCGCCTGATCGGCAATGGCGCGGGTAATGGCCTGCCGGATCCACCACGTTGCATATGTAGAGAATTTGTTTCCCTTTGTATAGTCGAACTTATCGACCGCACGGATCAGGCCCGTGTTGCCCTCCTGGATCAGGTCCAGAATGTGCAGACCTCTGCCGGAGTATTTTTTTGCAATCGACACGACAAGGCGCAGATTGGCCTCAGTCAAGCGGTCCTTGGCCTTTTTATCGCCCTCGGAGACGCGCTTGGCCAGCTCGATTTCCTCCTCGGCAGTCAGCAGCTTGACCTGACCGATCTCCTTGAGGTACATACGCACAGGGTCATCCAGATTGTATTCTGCAGCAAGCTCCAGCGGGTCTACAAGCTCTTCCTCGTCGTTGTCGGGAACCTCGTCCATGTCCATGCCAAGATCGTCAGAGACGTCCAGCTCCAGCTCAGGGCTGACGATCTGGATTCCCATCGCATCAAAGGTATCGTAAATATGCTCGATCTTCTCGACCGGCAGATCCAGCTTTTCCAGCTCGGCAGTCAGCTCGCTCGACTGAATGCTTCCTTCGCGCTTTGCCTTTGCGATCAGCGCGGAAACCGTTGCCATTGCGTCCTCAGTCGAGGGCTTCGGGTTCTTTGTGTTTGCCATTCTTTCGCTCATCCTCATTCATCTGGTAACATTGCCGCGCACTCGCGCAACTGTATTATTATAACCCCAACTTCATCGATTTGACAATGCCTGATTTGACTTTTTTTCTGTTTTTTCTTGTGTTTCAGAAAAAATCGCGAGTCCGGCGTCCTCAGATCTCCATAATGACCGGCAGGATCATCGGATTGCGCTTTGTCGTCTTAAACAGATACCCAGACAGGTCATTTTTGATATTGGCCTTCAGAACGCTCCAATCGCTGCGGCCGTTTTGGCTACACCGGTCAATGGCGTGCGCAGCAATCACGCGCAGTTCTTCCATTAGGTTCTCCGACTCTTTTACATAGACAAAGCCGCGGGTAATGATGTCAGGGCCGGTGATGACGCTGCCGTCCTCGCTGGAAATGTTGACGACCACGACCAGCATGCCGTCCTGCGCCAGATGCTTTCGGTCGCGCAGGACAACACTTCCGACGTCGCCGACACCAGTGCCATCAACCAGAATCCTGCCGGACGGAACGGTACCGCCCCACTTGCAGGTGGTCTTTGTAAGTTCAAGCACTTTGCCGATGTCGGAGATGAAAATATTCTTAGGATCCATGCCCATGGTCTGGGCCAGACGCGAATGCGCCTGCAGATGACGCTGCTCACCATGAACGGGAATAAAGAATCTGGGCTTCAGCAGGCCATGGATAATTTTCAGTTCCTCCTGACAAGCGTGACCAGAGACATGCAGGCCCTCAAGCTTGTCGTAGATGACCTCCGCTCCCTTGCGGTAAAGTTCGTTGATAATTTTTCCGATGGATTTTTCATTGCCGGGAATGGCGGATGCGGAGATGATCACACGGTCGGAAGCAGTAATCTCGACCTGACGATGGCCAGAGAATGCCATGCGGTAAAGCGCTGACATATTCTCCCCCTGTGAGCCGGTCGAAACAATCACAAGCTTGTTGTTTGGGATCTGCTTGATTTGATTGATATCAACAAGTGTCCCTGCCGGAATCTTCAGATAGCCGAGTTCCGTTGAAACCTTCAAGATATTTTCCATACTGCGGCCCGTGACTGCGACCTTGCGGCCAAATTTTTTTGCAACCGTAATGAGGCTTTGCAGGCGGAAGGCATTGGATGCGAAGGTCGTAACAATGATGCGCTTATTGCAGCCGGAAAACTGCCGTTCAAAGCTGCCCGCAACCGTGCGCTCGGAAGGCGTATAGCCCTGCCGCTCCACGTTAGTCGAATCACAAAGCAGCGCCAGCACGCCCTCCTTGCCCAACGCGCCCAAGCGTGCTAGATCGATCATGCCATCCTCCGCCGTGGCATCGATTTTAAAATCGCCCGTCATGACGACGGTGCCAACCGGGGTCTTAATGGCAAACGCGACAGCGTCAGCGATGGAATGATTCACATGGATGAATTCCACTGTAAAGCAGCCTGCTTTGACCTTCTCTCCTGCTTCATGTGTAAACAGGTGCACAGTATTCTGGAGTTGATGCTCTTCCAGTTTCAGCTGAACAATACCAGCGGTCAAACGCGTGGCGTGGATGGGGCAGTTGAACTGCTCCATAGCATAGGGAATGCCTCCAATATGATCTTCATGGCCATGCGTCAGGAACATACCTCGTATCTTGTCCTTGTTCTTTACAAGATATGTCATATCTGCAATAACCAGATCAACACCGTACATTTCATCATCCGGGAAGCCAAGGCCGCAGTCAACGATGATGATGTCCTTGCCGTATTCCAGCACGGTCATATTTTTTCCGATCTCGTTCAAACCGCCAAGCGGGATAATTTTCAATTTTTCTGCCAAATGATTTCACTCTTTTCTTAAAATTAGGTATGGATTAGGCTGCGCGAAGCCGTTCAGACAAGGAAGCTGCGCGCGGAGCAAATGCAAAAAAGACGCAGGAGAACAGGCACATGCTGGGAAGTATCCGGGGCCCCGTCTCGTCCCGGCCTGCTTCACCACTGCCTGCGCTCCATTTCAATATGCAGATGATCTATTTGCTGCGCCGTCTGAAGCGGCGCATAATCCCATAAGAGCCTCCTGTGAGGCAATTTCGATTAAGTATATCACACTTTTTTCAGAAAGTATACCTTTTTTCCGGCTTTTCCTGAAGTTTTCCCAAAGCGGGTTTGACCCGCTATACACTTAAACGCGATTTATGTTGATTTTACGGCCATATCTGGTATAATATATACAATATATAGTTTAATGCTTGCAAAGAGGAGGCGGCGGTATATGAAAAAGTCTGTTGGACGGCTGCTCTATCCCAATACAGTCTGGTATTTTGCGGTCATGCTGCTTTTCGCCGCCGCAGCTGCCGTGCTGCGGCAGTATTATCTGGCGGGAGGCGCTCTGATTGTAACGCTGATTGTGTTTACCATTAGCCGCGTCCAGCTTTCCCGGCGCAAGCGTCAACTCATGAGTTATGTACAAACTGCAACTGATTCCGTCGGAATTTCCGTCCATGCCGGTTCCGCATTCCCGATGGCGGTTATTCGGCTGCCGGAAAACGAGATCATCTGGGGAAACCCCAGCTTCTTTGCCATCACCGGCCTTTCCGACACGGCCTGCTATCAGACGCTTGATTCCGTGATCTCTGGCTTTTCTACCAGTTGGCTGCGCGAAGGTCAGTCCGAACTGCCTGGCGACCGGATTATAGGCGGGCGACGCTACCGTATCTACGGCAACTATGTTCGATCTGAGGACGATGCAACGACTGTGCAGCTTGCGACGATTTATTTCGCCGACATGACCGAAATGTTCAATGTCCGTGACGAATTTATGCGGACACGACCCATTGTATCGATCGTTCTGATCGATAACTACGACGAATTGACCGCCAATCTCTCCGATTCCGCTGTCTCTACGCTTGACGCCCAACTCAACGATGTCATAGCAAACTGGACAGCAGGACTGGAGGCACTGTGCCGGAAAACCGAACGCAACCGCTATCTGGTAATCTTTGAGAGCAAAGACCTTGCCAAACTTCAGGAAAACCGCTTCTCCGTTCTTTTGGATGACGTGCGGCACGTTTCATCAAGCAGCGGCATGTCGGCAACAATCTCACTCGGCATTGGAAAGGACGGCGGAAGCTTCGCGGAAAACTACCGCTTTGCGGCGCTTGCGATCGAAATGTCACTCTCCCGCGGCGGCGATCAGGCCGTTATCAAGGATCGCTTCAATTTTACCTTCTATGGCAGCAGAACCAAAGAAACTGACCGTCATACGCGCGTCAGATCCCGTGTCGTGGCAGGTTCTCTGTCAGAACTGATTGGCCAGTCCAGCACCATTTATATCATGGGACACCGCATGGCAGATCTCGATGCTCTCGGCTCTGCCGTCGGTCTTCTGTGCCTGTGCCGTACTAAGGGCCGCCCGGCAAGAATCGTGATCGATCTGCAAAAGAATGCCTGCCAGAGCCTGATTGAAGAACTCAAGGCCTCGCAGGACTATGCCGACCTCTTCATTTCCGGGCAGGACGCACTGGTTGAAGCAGACAACCGCAGTCTTCTTATTGTTGTTGACACGAACCGTCCTGATCAGGTCGAATGCAAGCCGCTTCTGGAATCGATCTCCCGCGTAGCCGTGATTGACCACCACCGCAGAGCAGCGGATTATATCGAGCAGCCGGTTCTCAACCTGCATGAGCCCTATGCTTCCTCAGCTTCCGAATTGGTGACAGAACTTCTGCAATACGCCGTAAACCAGCGCGATGTCAAGCCGCTTGAGGCGCAGGCACTGCTGGCCGGCATCGTATTGGATACAAAGAATTTTTCCATCCGCACAGGTTCACGCACGTTTGAATCTGCGGCCTATCTGCGCAAGGCAGGCGCAGACCCGGTCGAGGTTAAAAAGTTGTTCCAGTCTGATCTGGATGATACTCTTATGCGCTACCGCGTCGTGCAGGCTGCACGGCTGTACCGTAGCGAACTTGCCATCGCCTGTATCGACGAAACGATCACACGCGTGATTGCATCTCAGGCTGCAGATGAACTGATCAACATTTCGGGCATCACAGCCTCCTTCGTTCTCTTCCCGGACAGGGAGCAGGTTATAATCAGTGCGCGTTCCATCGGTTCATGCAATGTGCAGGCAGTTCTGGAGAAGCTTGGCGGTGGTGGAAACGGCGCAACGGCTGGAGCACAGATCAAAGGAAAACCGCTGCGCGAGGTTTTGCAGGAACTTGTCGCGGCGATCGATGCGTTCTATTCATAACACAATCCGATTTATCCCTCCGAAGCTTTCGGAGGGATTTTTTCGGCGATGCTTGCATATTTTCCCGTCTGGCGCAGAAACTACCTCTGTAACATCAAGAAGGAGGTTTTCCCTTTGAAACACCGCATCTGCTCACTTCGCGCTACGCTTGCCGCAGCGCTGGTTCTGGTCATTCTCTTCGTCCCTGCTCTGGCAGCAGAGATCACCGTCGATTATACGTCGGAATACCGATTTTCCGCTGCAGATTTTTCTTCCTCTGACGGACTGGAGGGCATCTACATTTCCTCCGTTCCCCCCGCGTATCAGGCTGAACTTTGCATCGGCAGCCGCGTGATCTGCCGGGGCGACATTCTGCCTGCGGCAGCACTGGAAAAGATGAAGCTGCGCCCGGTCTGCCTTGGAAACGCCGACTGTGAGCTGGTCTACTGCCCGATCGAAGACGGGACGCTCGGCGACGCCGTCACGGTATCCCTGCGCATTCTCTCCGGCACGAATACCGCGCCGGTCTGCGAGGACGGAACTCTGGAAACGTATAAGAACATTGCGAACACCGGCACGCTTTCAGCCACAGATCAGGAGGATCAGGAGCTGACGTATCAGCTTGTCAAGGAACCAAAGCGCGGCACGGTCGAGCTGCATACGGACGGCAGCTTCACCTATACGCCGGATAAAAACAAGGTCGGCAAGGATTCATTCGTTTTTACTGCGACCGATCCGGCCGGGAACGTCTCGAATGAGGCCTGCGTCAAGATCCGCATTCTGAAGCCCGCGGATAAGGCAACGTATCAGGATATGTCCGGCGACCGGGATGCGTTCGCCGCCATGTGGCTCAAGGACAAGGGGCTTTACACCGGCAGAGTCATTGCCGGGAACCTCTGCTTTGAGCCGGACTGCCCTGTCAGCCGCAGCGAGTTTCTGATCGCCTGCATGAAGCTGGCCGGACTTGAGCAGTCGGACGGGACGATCTCGACCGGCTTCGCGGATGAACTGGAAACGCCCCTCTGGCAGCAGCCGTATCTGGCCGCGGCCTATCAGTCCGGCATGATCTCCGGGACGCCGACCGAGGAGGGGCTGGTTTTCCGCCCGGAGGAGGATCTGAGCCGCGCAGAGGCAGCCGTCATGCTCCAAAAGCTCCTGTGCCTGCCGGGCGATGCCGCTGTCTTTGCGCCGGATGAGGCTTCCGCCATTCCTGCCTGGGCGCAGAGTGCGGTCAGCGCGCTCTCAAACGCAGGCATCCCGCTTGCTGCCTCGGACTATGAGGCGCCGCTGACGCGGCGTGAGGCGGCAAATATGCTGCTTGCAGCCGCTCCCGCAGCCGAAGCTTTCCGTCAAACAGGTACAGAAGCGCCAGCAGAATCGTTGCCACGCCGCAGTACACATTCAGCCCTACCTGTGTATCGGAGATATTCACCGGCTCCAGAAATGCCATGTGGTTTTTCAGCATTTCAAAGAGGCTTGTATAAAATTTGATCACCGTCGGAAATTTGTTTCCCTGCATCGACTCCGACGAGGACAGTCCCATGAAGGCCGGAAGCAGTACAAGTGACGCCATTCCGCCTGCCAGAAGTGCGTACCATGCAAAGGTGAGTGCACTTCTCCAGATGCCGTGCCATGTGATCTTCTCCGCTGAAATCCAGCGCACCAGATAATACAGACACGAAAAAATGCACAGCATAAATCCGATGTAATAGTTGCACCACAATCCGTAAAACAGCGCAATTCCGAAAATTCTTCCGCTCTTTCCGTCCACAATGCGCTCGATACCGTAAAGAATCAGAGGAAGCATCGCCACGCTGTCCAGCCACATCAGGTTGAAATAGTAGCCGATCACGAAATTGCTCAGGGCAAACATGA
>ENA-OROK01004487-OROK01004487.1-human-gut-metagenome-genome-assembly--contig:-NODE-4487-length-10144-cov-17.524333_pt1 | contig 10144 bp, 3 predicted proteins | sample MGYA00242127_ERZ509046 | MGnify/ENA primary metagenome ERZ509046 (study PRJEB26280, sample SAMEA2338728) | human gut metagenome | biome: human gut; feature: human-associated habitat; material: faeces... | reverse complement strand
TCGAACCCCGCCTTGCCCCCGGTGAGGAGTTGACGCCCACGGAGCTGCAAATTCTGCATCTGCTCTGCGCGGACAAGTCCAACGCCGAGATCGCGCAGATCATGGATGTGAAGCTGCCGACCGTGAAGACCCACGTCAGCCACATCCTCGACAAGCTGGACGTGAAGCGCCGGGCGGAGGCCAAGACCGCCGCGAAAAAGCTGTGGCTCATTCCGGATGATCTGTAAAAGCTGTGCCTGTGCTAAAACGGGCTGAATATAAACCCTATACGCATATCCTAAAGGAGGATCTTATGAAAAAACGAGTATTGAGCCTGCTGATGGCGCTGACGCTCTGTCTGACGACGCTGCCCACGGCAGTCTTCGCCGACGTCACGGAGAACGGCGAAGGAAGCGGCGGGACACACTACGTCGCGGAGAGCGGCGGGACGCAGTATGAAACGGTGCAGGAGATCTTGGACAATATGGAGGAAGGCGAGATCACGCTGCTCGACAGCGTCACGGAAGACCTCACCGTCTACGCCGCGACGACCATCCACATGAACGGGCACAGCATCACCGGCAATATTGATGCCACGGACAGTCTGACGCTGAACGGCGGCACGGTCGATGGTACTGTGAAGGTAGACGGCGGCACGCTCAACATGACCGCGCCCTCTGACGCTGCGGCTGCCATCGACGGCGGGCTGAACGTGGTTTCCGGCTCTGCTTCTGTCAGCGGCGCGAAGGTCGGCGTGAAGGGCACGCTGTACTTCGATGGCACGGATATGCTGATCTCCGGCGCAGTGAAGGCGGTCGAGCTGGATAGCGCGGCAAAGCCTGCCGCCAAAACGCTCTACGGCTCCGCCACAGTGAACGGCGATACCGCTGCGGAAGCTGGCTTTGACACCGATACCTATAAAGTAGGCGGCGAAATCGCAAAGAAGCTGACCAACAAACAGGTGGGCAGCACCACACCCGCAGCGCCGAGCCTGACGCTGACCGAAACGAGCAAGAGCCTTACCGCGGGCAAGACCGCCATGTTCACTGCCAATTATACCGGCACGGACACGCTGAACGCCTATGTTCAGGACAACGCGGTCAATGGCTACTTTACCATCAGCCAGAAGAACAACGGCGACGGCACTTATACCGTCTCCGTCAAGATCGATGAGGAAACGCCCGGTGGCACGTACACGCTGTTCGTTCACGAGGTGGGGAACACCTCCGTGCAGGCAAGCGCCACCATCACCGTCATCGGCTTGCCGGATGCAGCCGAGGTGAACGGCAAACAGTACAAGTCTCTCCCCAGGGCGCTGAATGCGGCGCAGGACGGTGACACCGTCAAGCTGCTGGCAGACCATGTGACGGATGCAGACGCCCTCAATGCGCTCGGTGAAGATTTTACGTTCGAACAGTATGCTTCCATCGTACCCGTTGTCACCAAAACCTTGACGCTCGATCTGAACCACAAGACGGTCGACTACCTCGAGGTTGGATTCTCAGAGACTAACGAGGAAACGCAGAAAAAAGAAACTCTCGCGACAGGCAACCTGACTGTTACAGGCGAGGGCGCTTACGGCAGAATTTCAAATCTCATGTTCATGGCCGGCGCACTGGACATCCGGAGCGGCGAGATCGGCGGTTCAGAAGGCGCGGGACTTGTCTGCGACGTGAACAGCGGCACTGCGACCATCAGCAACGGCATGGTGTATGGCCTCACCGTATTGGAGGGTGCTTCCGTCACCGTCAATGGTGGCTCCAAACACGCGGGTGAATGGGTTGTCGATTCCGGCGCCACGCTGAACATTACGGACGGCACGTTTGGCGAGGTGCAGTTCACACGCAACGGAACCATCGCCATCAGCGGTGGCACGTTCAAAAGCATTAAGAGCTACATCGCAGAAGAGTTGCAGCCGCTCATGTCCCTGTTGGATACGCAGAAGGTGCACGCTTTCTACAAGGGCGACGACGTGCAGGACGGCAATGCAACGGAGCTGGCCGACGTAACCGTCAAGGAGCACACCCACGCCATGGTGAACAACAAGTGCGCCTGCGGTCTGTCCTGCACCCACAAGAACGCCGAGGGCGCGAGCACCATCGGTAAAGACGGCAAGTGCACGGTCTGTGGGACGCAGTTTGCGGCCGGCATCGGTGAAACCTATTATACCGATGTGCCGTCCGCGCTGGATGCGGCAGCTGACGATCAGACCGTCAAGCTGCTGGCAAACGAGATGCTGCCCAGCGATACATATGTCAGCAAGATCCTCACGCTGGACCTGAACGGACATAGCCTGGATGGGTACAGCTTGAATGTGGGCGGCCTTACGGCCACGAGCCAGGTTCGCACCGGCAACCTGACGGTCATTGACAGCAGCGGCGGCAACGGCGCGGTGGGAGTGGCCGTGCGGAACGGCGGTACGCTGGTATTTGATCCGGAGAATGACCATACTACTTTGCTCCAGCTGGAGGTTTGGGGCGGCACAGTCGAGCTGTACGGCGGAAAGATTTCGAGAAGCGATCTGCGGCTAAATAATGGCATCACATTGGGCAATCTGCTTCCCGGGCAAGCGGGACTGGCTTACTACAATGGCGACACGCAGCTTACGCTGGAGGAAGCCGCTACCCAGACCTGCGACCTGGTGGTAAAGTCGTGCAGCCACGGCGGCAAGAACGGCTTTGATGGCACCAACTGTCCCTACTGCAACGCGCCCGCGGTGGCTGAAACAGCCTTGAACAATGGCGAGGGCAACCGCCCGTGGCGGAGATTTGCTGATTTGCAGACAGCCCTTGACGCAGACAGAGACGGCGGCGCAGAATTTAAGCTGCTGGCCGACGTGACCGGCGATTATACCATCAACGGCACGCAGGACACGGGACTTGATCTGCAAGGCCATTCCATCAAGGGCATGGTGACGGTCAAGGCGGCTACAGGCAACAATACCACCACTTTCAGCAACACACAAAACACCACCACAGCCAGCATTGACGCGGTCGTTGCCTACAGAGGAGCAAAACTCGCCGGGTCGAAATATCCCGCCGTGATCGGCGAATTGACGTTGGCAGAGGGCGCGACGTGGAAAAATATTCTGAATGACACAGCACTTGGATACAAGGTGCTCAACGCGGACGGCACCCACAAGTGGTATGCCCGGGATGATGTCAAAGGCTCGCAGTTGAACAATGTTATCATCAATAGACTGCCCATCACCTCCAAGACCCTGTATCTGAAGGTCGGTGGCAAGAACCTGACCGGCAACTCGCCGAAGGTGGAGCGCGGCACGACCGTCCAGCTTTGCGCCAGCTGCAATGCGAAGGGTGCGACGGTGGAATTCTCCATCCTGAAGAAGGGCGAAACAACGCCCATCACCTTGACGAAGCCGAGCTATGCCGATAGGAAGTATACAAAAGATTACTCCTTCGATACGATCGGAGAATACACCATCTATTTCACCGCCACCAAGGACGGCTATTCGGTGACGAGCAGCCACAAAAAGCTGACCGTCACCAAGCCGAACTTAAGCAATGCCGAGATCACCTTCCGCAGCAGCAACGAAAGCACCTATGAGCCTTATCAATCCACCACTACCGCGCCGGGCTTCACCGTAACGTACAACGGCAAGACGCTGAAATTGGGCGTTGATTACACCGCCAGCGGCACTGCTTCCTCTGCTGGCGTAAGCACCCAGACGCTGACCATCAAGGCAGTCGAAGGCAGCGACTACACCGGCTCGAAAACCGCCGAATGGAGAATCGTTCCGCACAAGGCGAAGGTCGAGGTCGGAGACGTGATCAAGGCTTACGACGGCACGACCGATCTGCCCGACGGCAAGATTTCGCTTGTAAGCGCAGCAGGCTCCGCAGGCTATCAGGCCGGACTGCCGCTTCCTCTGTCGGAGGGCAACGGTTTCGAGCTGACCGACGCCAAGTATGATTCCGCCAACGCAAGCGAAACAGAAAAGAACATCTCCTTCACCGTCAAGCTGACAGATACGAACTATACCTTTGAAGACGGCACGACGGAAAAGGCCTTTACGCTGAACGGCGCGGAGCTGGAGGATAAGTCTTTCAAAATTAACAAAGCCGCTGCGCCCACAAATATCCAGTCCGGTACGCTGAACATAATCAACGGCACACAGCAGACGTACACCTATGACTTCAAGGAACTGCTGCCCGAACTGTCCGAGAGCGAATATGGCACGATAAGCTATGGTAATCAGGCTGCTATTTCCCTTGTTAGCCAAAGCGGATATTATTACGACGAAACGATCGTAGAGTTTAAAAACGGCGTGCTGATTTTGGCACAGTTCTATGCGAAAGATGGAAACATGACCGGCCAGATCGGCACCGTCAAGGTGAAGGTCACCACCACCAACTACGAGGACTTTCAACTGACGCTCGTCCTCAACGCGGTGAACCAGATCAAGCCCACGCCGGACGGCGAAATCACCGCAGCCGAGATCACCTACGGCGACGCGCTGAGCAAGAGTACTATTTTGGGCAAGATGAAGGATCCCGACACCGGCGCAGAGGTCGAGGGTTCCTTCTCGTGGCAGCAGCCGGGCGATACGATTCTGGACGCGAACACGCTTGGTCATAATATCGGATGGAAGTTCACCCCGAAGGATGGGAATACCTATACGGAAGTGACCGGCATCGTGAAAGTCCCCGTCGCCCCCAAGTCCATCGAGGGCGCAACCATCACGCTGGAAAAATACGAATTCCAGTACAACGCGGTGGAGCAATCGCCGAGGATCACCGGCGTGACACTGGAGAACTGGGATGAAACAAGAATCACCTATGTTATCAAAAGCGGCGACAAGGCCACCGATGCCAATGACAGCATCACCCTGACCATCGAAGGTACCGGCAACTACACCGGTAAGGCCACGGTCGAGTGGAAAATCACGCCAAGAGAGGTGACGCCCACGATTGAAGTCGCGTCCTGCACCTACACCGGCGATGCGCTGGAACCGACCGTGACCCTCAAGGATGGGGCCGTGGTCATTTCGGAGGGAGAATACACGGTAGAGTATTCCAACAACACCAACGCCGGTACCGGCCGGGTGGCCATCAAGGACGTTGAAGGCGGCAACTACATCATCACGTCGATAAGCCGGGACTTCCCCATCGATCAAGCTGCCGCACCCACGAATATCCAACATGGCACGCTGAGCGTGATCAACGGCACCCATCTGACGTACACCTATGACTTCCAGCAGCTGCTGCCCGAAGCGCCCAATGGAGATTACGGCACCGTGCACTACGATTTGGGGAATCGGCAGACTGCTATTAGCTTCACCGCTCATGGATATTATATCGACCCGGAGATAGTGGAATTTGAGGGCAGCAAGCTGACTTTGGTAGGGCTCTATGCGAAAGATGGAACAGCGACCGGCCAGATCGGAACCGTCGAGGTGAAGGTCACCACCACCAACTACAAGGACTTTAAACTGACGCTCGTCCTCAACGCGGTGAACCGGATCAAGCCCACGCCGGACGGCGAAATCACCGCAGCCGAGATCACCTACGGCGATACACTGAGCAAGAGCGAAATTTCTGGCAAGATGAAGGATCCCGATACCGGCGCAGAGATCGAGGGTTCCTTCTCGTGGCAGCAGCCGGGCGATACGATTCTGGATGCGAACACGCTTGGTCATAATGTCGGATGGAAGTTCACCCCGAAGGATGGGAATACCTATACGGAAGCAACCGGCACCGCAACGGTCAAGGTCGACAAGGCTCAGCAGTATGGCAAGATCAGCATGGCGGGCTATACTTACGGTCAAACGCCAAGCACACCGACCTTGACAGACCAGACGGGTGATTTGAATGCTCAAGTGACCTACGGCTATGCCGTTGCTGGCAGCGGCTCCGGTCAGACGTGGGATATTCAGAATCCGCCTGCGCTGAACGCCGGTACCTACCGTATGTACGCCAGCATTGGTGATACGGATAACTACTACGGATTTGAAGCTGTGTATTGCGAATTTGTGGTAGCGAAGGCAACGCCGACCTACACCGCTCCCACCGGGCTGACGGCAAAATACGGTCAGACGCTGGCGGATGTGACGCTGCCGGACGGCTGGAGCTGGATGGACAGCAGCGAATCTGTGGGCGGCGCTTCGACTGCCGCCAAGACCTTCCAGGCGACGTTCACCCCGACAGACACCGAAAACTACAACGCAGTGGAGAATATCGAGCTTGAAGTCATGGTGAATAAGGCGGATGGCGGCAGCCTTAAGACGGTTGAGCTGGCGCAAAAGTACACGGACGCCTCCGTGCATACCTACACGCCAGACTGGTCGGGGCTTCCCAGCGGACAAGCGTGGAGCTATAATAGCGATTACAGCGTCAGCACCGGCTCGAATGTCACACTTGCCAAGCATGATTTCGCAGCGGACGGCAGCTTGCTGACCTACGCGATTTCCGGCGGCAAGGCCGGTGACACCGTCACCATCACCCTAAAAGCCTCCTGCAACAACTCCGAGGACTTCACCATCATTCTGAGCATCACCCTGACAGAAAAGGATCGTCAGGAGGCACTTGTCATCACCGGTGCGGACAGTGTGTTCTATGGTCAGACGCTGACATTGACCACCAGCGGCGGCTCCGGCACGGGCACAGTGACCTACCGCATTGACACTGCTCACAGCACCGGCGAAGCGACCATCGATCCCGAAACCGGCGTTCTGACTCCCGTCAAGGTCGGCTCTGTCAGCGTCATCGCGACTAAGGCGGGCGACAACGACTACAACGACGTCACCAGCGCTCCCTTCGTGCTCATGATCAAACCGGCCACGCCTACCGGCGAGCCGAACTACACCAAGATCACCACCAGCGGCAAGACGCTGAAGGACGCGGCGCTGACCACCAAGGGAAGCACTCTGAATCCCAGTGACGGCAAGCTGGAATGGGTAGATGACAAGGGCAACGTCCTGCCTGATAGTACCAGAATCGAAGCCAACACGACCTACAGGTGGCGCTTCACGCCCACGGGCGCCAACTACGCGACACTGACCGGCAAGATTGAGCTGTATCACGAGTCCAGCAGCGGTGGCGGCGGTTGGTACGACAGCTACTACACCATCGAGGCAACTGCCGGAACTGGCGGCTCTATCTCCCCCTCCGGCAGCGTCAGCGTCCGTGAGGGTAGGGATCAGACCTTCACCATCACTCCGGATAAGGGCTATGCTGTCGCCAACGTCAAAATCGACGGAGAGAGCATCGGCGCGGTGAAGTCCTACACCTTTGAGAATGTCAGCAAAGCCCATGCCATCGAGGTCATCTTCGTCAAGGGCACTGCCAGCGCCAGCACCGGAGACAGCAGCAATCTTCTGCTGTGGAGCGCTCTCCTGCTGGCAAGTACCCTTACTTTGGCCGGCGCCGTCCACTATAAGAGAAAACGCGCACGGTAATCGTCTTGTCACGGATTTAAGGCCAGCAAACAGCGCAGCCTCCAGGCAAATACCCGGAAGCTGCGCTGTTCTCTTTTCACTGCAAGAAGCTGATGATTTCATATTCCTGTCGGAGAAAGTAATCAGCTGCTCATATCGACTGCGGTAATGCCAGCGAGGCCGGCTCTCGTTTCGGATCCCCTCCTCGCACGCAAAAAAGCCATTCCCAAATGGGAATGGCTTTTCTGTGACTGCCCACAGGTTCTGTTGTCCGCATGCCCCCCCCGCATATCGCAAGGAAAGGAATGTGTGCAAGGGAAACCTTTGCCGGGTTTCCCTTGCGCGTTTAATCAAAGGGCCGCCGTTGGCGGCGCTGATTTTTGCTCCGCAAAAATCAGCAGCACCAAAAGAGAGCCACCCTTTGGGTGGCTCTCTTTTGGTGCCTCGTCGGGGATTCGAACCCCGGACACCCTGCTTAAAAGGCAGGTGCTCTGCCGACTGAGCTAACGAAGCGAAGGTATGAAAGCAGCGGAAAACGCTGTTATTCTCTGGCAGGGATGGCTGGATTTGAACCAGCGAATGAGGGAGTCAAAGTCCCTTGCCTTACCGCTTGGCTACACCCCTATAAGGGAAAAGAAAGGGGATCGGGACTCTATTCCCGATCCCGCTCTTTTTGTGGGGTGGGTAAAGGGACTCGAACCCTCGACACCCGGAACCACAATCCGGTGCTCTAACCAACTGAGCTACACCCACCACATATCTGGTATCACAAGGGAAACCTCGCCGCAGGCCGCTTTGGGGGAAATGGTACGCCAGAAGGGATTCGAACCCCCGGCCTACTGCTTAGAAGGCAGTTGCTCTATCCTGCTGAGCTACTGGCGCAAATGGATGGAGCAGGTGACGGGAATCGAACCCGCATCCCCAGCTTGGAAGGCTGGTGCCCTGGCCATTGTGCTACACCTGCAAGAGCCCTCCGCAACCTGTCAGCTTTTGCATGATAGCACGGAAGAGGCGTAATGTCAAGATGGAATTTTATACTTGCATCGCAAAATATACGTTTTTCGGCATTCGCGATGAAAAATTGCTTGCAAGCGCGCGGAAGTCATGGTATCATACCATGGTATGCAGCGGTATCGAAGCGGTCATAACGGGGCTGACTCGAAATGCGCGTTGGCTCTGGCCGTTTTCTCTGCTGAAAACCCTTGATTTATAAGGGTTTTCGCCGGATCGAATTTCAAAATTTCATATTGTTCTTGCGTGTTTTTCTTGCATTTTCTCAGCGCACGGAAAACAGTTGAGATATACGGAGGGCTATCGAAGAGGTCATAACGAGAACGACTCGAAATCGTTTGACGGCCAAAAACCGTCCGTGGGTTCGAATCCCACGCCCTCCGCCAGCGAAAAACCCAGTCATATCAAGGCTTTGCGCCCATATGACTGGGCTTTTCTTTTTGCTAATCTGCCATTGCTGCACATGATTTTCGGCAAGAAGTCATGTCTGCCATCCGACGGCCTCGGTTTCCGGCAGGGTCAGGACATTGTCCATGACGTTTGCGGACATAAGCTTGGACTTATAGTCCAGATGGCTGTAGATATTCGCCGTGGTGCTGATGTCGCTGTGACCCAGCCATTCCTGGATCTGCTTCATGGGCACGTCGTTGGCCAGCAGCAGCGAAGCGCAGCTGTGCCGGAGATCGTGGAAGCGGATATGCCGCAGACCTTTCAATTCCAGCAGCTTGCTGAAATTGCTGCTGAGATTCCTGGGATTAAAAATGTTCCCCATTACATCCACGAACACATAGCCGTCGTATTCCCGGTTGTAGCAGTTGCCGCAGATCCTCTTGTTTTCCTTCTGCTGCTCCTTCAAGGCCAGCAGCTTTTCACGGATGTTGGCGACCAGAGGAAGAGAGCGCAGACTGGATTTGGTTTTGGCGCGATCCGCACAGACGATCTCACACTTGCCGTCGATCTTGGCATTTGTTACGATGTGTCTGATGGTAATGGTGTTGCGTTCAAAGTCGATGGCGTCCCATCTCAGGCCCAGGGCCTCGCTGCGCCGCAGTCCGTAGAAGGCGGTGATCTGGATCAGCAGAGAATAGGGGTGATCCTTTGTCGCCTCAAAGAGCTGCTCCAGCTCCTCCAGACGGTAGTAATCCGCGATATACTTCTGCTTCTTCGGACGCTCCACCTTGTCGGCGGGGTTGTACGGAATGAGGTCCATCTTGACGGCATATTTCAGAGCCTTGTGAATATTGGCGTGCTCATGGATCACCGTGCTGGCAGACACGGTTTTCAGCTCGTACAAATAGAAGCTCTGAATATGCCTGGCCTGAAGCTCACCCAGCTTGACGCTGGTATCCCGAAAGTAGGGTACGATCTTCCCCTTTACCATCTGCGTGTAAGAGGAAAAGGTCGTCTTCTCAATCGAATTGCGAACGACCTCTAGCCAAAGCTCCATAAAGTCGGCAAAGAGCATATCGGCGGACAGTTCTCCATTTTCCTTGCTGACGGCGGGCGGCACATAGGTCTGACGCAGCTCCAGAAGCATCTTTTCCGCGCGCTTTTTGTTGTTCTTAATTGGCAGTCCCGTTGGAAACCACGGCTGCTTCCGTTTGCCGTTGGCGTCCAAATAGCTCAGGACCATATAATAGTAGTCGTTTTTGATTTGCAGGTGTCCCGCTATCATTCATCCATACCTCCTTTTCTGACAGCGTATGAACGGGCACCCTTTCGGACCGCTTTTATTATACGCCCGGCGGGAATGCCCGT
>ENA-OROK01004485-OROK01004485.1-human-gut-metagenome-genome-assembly--contig:-NODE-4485-length-10148-cov-2.969781_pt1 | contig 10148 bp, 5 predicted proteins | sample MGYA00242127_ERZ509046 | MGnify/ENA primary metagenome ERZ509046 (study PRJEB26280, sample SAMEA2338728) | human gut metagenome | biome: human gut; feature: human-associated habitat; material: faeces... | reverse complement strand
TGCAGATATTTTTTTAATTATATTTTTCATTGTTTATCCTCCGTTTTTATTGTTTATCTGTCCGAACCGACAACATATTTCTGCAAAACAGTTGCATCTTCACCGCTTGTATTATTGAACTCATATTTGTAATGCTTGCCTGCGGATGAAGCGAGCAAATCTATAACAGTCCAATAATAATACTTTTGATTTTTCGGAAGATTCAACTTCATATTATACCTCTCAATTGTTAATACTTGTCTAAGTTTATCAATCTATTTTTCTTATGTCAATAATTATAAAATAAATTCGGCATTTACGGCAATATATGCGTATTTTTCAAATATTAACTATTATAAATGACAGACAAAATACTCGGTCATTTCTGTTTTAAACAATCGGTCTTTAAACAAAAAACAGACTGCACCGTGATGCAGTCTGCTGTAAATTATGACACACGCTCACATATTACATAGTAACGGTCAAAACCGCCGTTGCCGTCACTTATGCAGGTAAACATCGTGAGCAAATCTCTGTCCTTCTGCAAATAGCAGTCGCCTGATTCGCTCGGCTTATTGACTTTGGTTTCAACGACCTTGTAATTGAGTGTATCCCAATAATTTGTGATTGAAACCCTGTCACCGATTTTGAGGTTTCGAAGGTTGTCAAAGAATATTCGACCGATGTATCCCGTGTGACCTGCAAGGACTGCGTTTGTATTCTTACCGCCGATCGGCAATGAGGTTGCACTCATATGTGCCGCACCGTAGCTCATATTTGAGCTGTTCGCACCGAGGTAAATCGGCAGACGCATATTTATTGTTTCGGCGGTAACATAGCCGTAAATGCCGTCGGTTATGCCGTAATCCTCAAGATTGACAGCAGCCTGTGAATAGGTATCGTTGCGGAGCATTTCATACTGGTTCGTTTCAAGTTTTTTGTTGTAGGCAACGCTGTCATTGAAAAGTCTGTCGAGGTCAGCCTTGAAAACAACGGGCTGTTTGGAAGTACGCTTGCCGTCCCTATCAATTTTGTAACCCTCTTCGTCAACCTTGCCGTCCTTGACCGCCTGTTCAAAAGAGCCGTCCTCAGCTTCTTCAACACGGGTATCAAAGCCGTCAGCCTCACCGTTTGAAATCTGTGTTCCGATAAAATTTGATATAGTGGGGAATGCGACAAGACCTATTCCGACAACGAGCATTGCTATTGCCACACCCGTAAGTATTTTTTTAATCATCGGAATCACCGCCCGAATTATTCTGATTTTCGTCAGCCGAGTCATCTCTCAGCCGTTTTGCACCGTTTGACTTCTTCTTTTTACGCTTGAGCAGAAATACAACCACAAACACAACAAGTGCAACAAAGCCGACAATTATGCCGATTGCGACTGCATAAGGGATTTTGTAACCGAGAAAAAATATGTAACCGTTATCAAATTTTGCAAGCGACTCGCCCGTTTCAATATACTTTGTATCGTCATAATCGACACGCTTGCCACGCACGAGAAGTCTGTGAGTATTAACGCCGTATGGGGTACAGGTGAGGAGCGTTACAAGGTCTTCACCGTCAACAATTCGCAAGGAATTGATTTCCGAGGGAAGAACAACTTCGATTTGATCAACCTCATATTTCAGCGTTCTGTCGAGGATATGAACATAGAATTCATCGCCGACCTTCATATCGGTGAGGTAATCGAAAAATGTTTCTCCCGGAAAACCCGAATGGGCAGAAATTACGGAATGTGTGCTTGCACCGCCGACAGGCAGGGAAGTGTTTTGAAGATGCCCTGCACCTTTAGAAAGAATCTCTTCGCTTGTGCCGTGATAAATCGGCAGATAAACATTGATTTTCGGCACATCAATATAGCCGATAAGACCGTTATCATCAATATTGAGAGTTTTCTCATAATTTGCGCCGATTTTCTGAAAAGCCTTTTCGTCGAACGGGTCGGTAATTATCATATTATTTGAAAGGCTGTTATTGTACTTTGTCGCCTCTTCAAACATTTTTTGAGTTTTCTCACTCGGCATCTGAGCAACCCTGTCGGTGTACTCCTTAACCCTGCTTCTACTGACATAGTTATTAATTGCGGAACTGACAAGCGGATAGCTCATTATGCCGATTCCTGCAACGAATATTAAAACTATTAGTAAAATTGACAGCTTTCGTTTCATAAAATTTTCCTTTTCTGCGTGTTTTTGTTCCGTTGTTATTATACTACATTTTGCCGTGCAGGGCAATACACGGCGAGCCGCCGTATGGACAGATATTATCCGCATATACGGCTCTTGTGTAAATAGAATGGGGATGCGTTGCCGCATCCCCTGAAAATTACATATATTACAGATTTTAAGATAAAAGATATTCAATCAATTATTTAGCTGCTTTCTTTCTCTTAAGAACAAAGAGGAGAACGCCTGCGCAAGCGATAAGTGCTGCACCGCCAACATAGAACATCATTGTACCCATACCACCTGTTGAAGGAACTGTTACAGGATAATCAGGAACTTCTACCTGATTTACTTCGCTTGAATTACCGTCAACTGAAACTGTAATAACACCTGTTGTGCTAATAACAACTGTGTACTCAGAAGAGTTAAGGTTGTATCCTGATGGTGCTTTTGTCTCCTGAACTGTGTATGTACCTGCAGCGAGCTTTGCAAATGTAACATTACCGCTACTGTCTGTTGTCTTAGTGTCAATCAATGTGCCCTCTTTTGTCTTGAGTTCAAATGTTGCATTGCCAAGACCCGTCTTGTCAGTTGTTGTGCCATCATACTTGAATACAGGAAGGTCGAATGTGTAAACATATACTGTATCATCGCCCGGCTTTGAAGTCTGACCGTATGTGTTTGTGTATGTAAGGCTGTCGCTGTTGCTGTTGTCTGTTGTATTGTAGCCTGAAGCAGCTGTGTCCTTAAGAATTGCTGTAAGTGTTACAACAACATCTGAACTTGCATAGAAGTCATTACTGCCTTCTTCACCTTCAGCTTTTTTAGCATTAGCAAGATAATCTGATGTAAGAGAAATCTGAATATCTAACAAATTTGTTTTATCTACAGTATAATCTGTACCTTCTTGAAGCTTAGTGCTGCCAACCATAACTTCTGTTACAGCTGGATCTCTAAAACTATCTGAAAGGTTATCGTGGATTGTGTACTCAGTAAGCGGAACTTCCTTAGAACCTGTAACTGAAGCTGTGAGCTTAAATGTTACTGTGTCGCCTGCAGAAGCAGTTGTGTGCTTAGTATTGATGTCGGCACCAACGATTTCCTTAGAAACTGTAACTTCACCTGTGTTAATCTTGAGTTCGATTGGAGCTTTTGCTGAACCCTGAGTTGTCTTTGTGCCCTCAGGAAGAGCAAAGAGAGCGCCGCCCTTTTTCTTTACGCTTGTTTCAGCAGGCTGGCCTGTAACCTTAACATAGTAAACACCTGCTTCATCTGTACCGAAATTGTAAACATCTTCGTCAGAAGCGAATGTGTGGTCACCCTTGCTGTCTGCAAATGTTGCATTTTCGCAAGCCTCGAGAAGAGCCTTTGAATCGTTACCTGATGCATTTTTCCAAGTCTTGAGAGCTGTTGCAACAGCTGTGCCACCCTGGATTTCTGTATATTCGCCTGTTGTTGTGTTGATTGTTGCTACCTTATAAACATTTACTTTAAAGCCGTTCTTGCCCTTGATAAATGCGTTATAAGCATCGCTTGTTGCTGCGCTTGCTGAGAATGGAATCATGAGAGCGATCATCATTACTGCAAGAACAGCTGCAAAGATTTTCTTTGTAGTTTTCATTTTTCTTTCTCCTTTGTGTTTGATTTAATATATGTAATTCTATTCTAACCGAATGGTTAAACTGAATTTGGGTGGCTGCGTGGCAGACACCGGCTAACAACGGTGTCCGTAGCAGTCAAAGAGGTTTTCTATGAAAGAAACATATGATTAAAAAATCACCTGTTCTAACAATTTAAATCATATCGGGTTACTTTCTGCGTCCTGCTCTGCGTTTTTTACGAACTTTTCCGTAATAGATTGCATAGCCCGTGAACATTGTCACCGCAAGACCTGCAACCGATACACCGAGAACAACATAACCGTTCATTCCGTCACCGCTTGCCGAAGGCATTGTGATTGCACCGTCAACATAATTATATGTAACATTGTACTCACCCTTAACAGGGAGTGTGAAGTATGAAAGTGTGTAGTTCGGGGTGTAACCCTCTGACGGTTTGTACTCAAACAGACAGTATGTTTGATATGTTGAAGTACCTGTTATATAATTGTCGGAACTTTCGTTCCATACAACTTTACCGTTTGTTTTTGTAAACTCGCCCTGACCGTCCTTGAAGATTGTCAGTTTGTCAAACACAGCCTGACCGTTGCTGTCTGTCTTTTTAGAAACCATATGAGTTTTCATTGAGGCATCATTAATGATTGTATTGATATCATCTGCAGTAAAGATACCCTCCTCGGATACCTTCATCACAGCAAATTCCGTATCACTTACATTACCGCCTGTCTGATTCTTCTTGTTTACTGTTGCACTTCCGTGTGTGGTTTCATTTTCAAACACGGCTTTTTCAACAGGAGAAGAATTGTTGAAGTAAGTTGCAAGCTGAGCATCGGTTTTGCCTTCAATATCTGAGTTCTTAACCTTAATGTACTTAGCCGCCGTTACTTCACCGCTTTCAAGCAATTCAATCTCGGCAAGCCAGGTGTTTGTATCCATTTTATAATCGGATGCATTTGCACCTTCGGCAAGAGCCTCGGTAATCTTAAATCTGTAAACACCCGCAGTGACTAATTTGAGGTTTTTGAATTCAACCTTACCGCTTTTGTCAGGTGTTTCCAAATTCGTGGAAATTGTTTTTGCGCTGTTTGTCTTGATAGGTTTGCCGTCGGCATCAGGTTTTGTTGTATCCATTGATTCAAGACCTGTCAATGTATAGACGAACTTGCTGCCGCTGTAAGCCTGACCGTCAAGAGTTTTATTTACCGAAATGGCAATGTTTGTAGGATTAACCTTATTGATAAAGTTAAGCGCATTTCCTGCTTCGGCGAGAGTACCGACAAATGTACCGTTGAAGTCCTGATTGCCTACTTTGTAGGGGACATAACCTATAACATTTTTCTCTGTAATCTTATAGGTTGCACCTACAGGAATATTGAGAAGCTTAATGCTTTCGCCCTTTTTGATTGTGAACGAACCGTCCAAGGGTGTACGGTAAGCTGTGCTTGAATAATCACTTGCGCCCTTCTCTTTGAGCTGATACTCAAGAGGATAGGTCTTGTAATCATAGGTTGAACCGTCGCCGTCAAAGTCGAGAGCAATCGCAAATGTAAACTGCTGATCTGTATCGTAATCGGTTTTACCGTCTTCACCAACAACATCCTTTGAAATTTCAAGAGGTGCTGTCATTATACTGTTGGTATAGTTGAGCTGGAGCTGTGCATAAGCCTTTTTATCAGCGGGATCCGCAAGATTGAATTCCGACTCCGTAGCTGAACCGCTCTTGATTATTGAACCGACTCTGTTGTTAACGAGTTCCCAGTTCGTTGTGTATTTAAGATTACTGCTGTCTGTTGACTCGTCAACCGTCATATCGTTGCCGGTCTTGAATGAGTTGTCAAAGTCAGCTATATAATTATCTTTAAGTGTGAAACCGCTGTTTGAAAGAGTTTCATTGCTTATGTTTTCGTCTGATTTTGTAAGCTTGTAGCTTTTACCGGAGGTATCTTTGCCGTTCTCTTTGATTGTATAATCAAAAGTTTCATTAGCTTTGAGGTCATCTGAAATTTCAGAAACAACATCGCCTGTATCAAGTGCCTTTGTAACCTTGAGGTCATTGTTGGCAGGTGTCATTGTAAAGTTTACTGAGAAGTTAGACTCAGCCTCACCACGCTCCATATAGAATACTACCATATGGTATGTCTTGTTAGGATCAAGCTGAACACCATTGTTGATTGTCTTTGTAACGATGCCAAGATTTGTATGATGTAACACAGCGTCTCCGGTATACGGAGTGCCGTTATCGTTCCACATTCCACCGTAAAGGTCTGAAAGCGTAAGGGGGGCATCTGGTGTAAGATTGCCGTCAGTTATATTCTGCCACTTACAGAAGTTAGCTTTTGTATTTTTGCCAAGGTCTGCCTTTTTGAATTTGTAAAAACCGTCTGATTTGTCATAAGGTTCTACATAACGTTTACCATTATTATCTACACCAACACTTGTATCCTCCCAAACATTCAGACAGAAGTATTTATTATTTGTCTTAACCCAAAACTCATCACTCGGAACTGTAACTGTTGTCGACGATGATGAAGATGAGTAGTCGGCAAATACATCGTCAGCTGTTGCTTTCATTGTATTAAAGTTAATTGAACCTTTTGCCTCTTTATGGTCACCACCGAGGTCGAGAGCAAGTTCTGCGTTAGCACCTGTTGAATCTTCACCGATATAAACCCAAAGGTCATCGTCACCGCTGAAGTTAAAGGTTGCAGGTTTGTCGTCTGCAAGTAAACCGTTCTTCGGAACTCTGAAGTCTATATCAAGTCTGATACCGAAACCATAGTCAAGGTTATCGTTAGTACCCTTGCCCGATGATGTATTTGAAGTATTGTTGAATGGGAAAACACCATAACCGTTTTCTGTACCGCCGAATTTTCCCAAATCATCATGTACACCAAATTGTTCGCCCGCACCGTAGTTAATTTTGGTAGGTGTGAGGCCGTTCCATGTAAAGTAGATGTTATCTTTTGCATTTTTTGAAGTGAATTCATAAGTAGTAACACCATCAGGGTCAGTAGTTGTACGGAACGGGAAAGATGACTTATAAACATTGGCAACTCTTTTATCATTATATGTAGCGGTTGAAAGTGCCTCAGCATCAAAGTAAGGAGCCTTGACACCATTTGCAACCTGAAGATTGCCCTTACTGTCAAGCCTGTTGTACATAAGACCCTGTAAGGACTGGTTATAATTACCGTCGCCCCATGCCATACCGTTGGCGTTGTTTACTGCATAGTAATAGTTATCATTAAAATCGTTGATGTTTGTAAGTCCTTCTGCGTGGGTCTTAAATGTATTGTAGTGTTTATCACCCCTATACATATTACCGAAGTAGAGAGGATACTTCCAGTCCGATTGATGATCTAAAGCAATGTCGCTTATGTACTTGTTGAAGTTATCAAACTGATACCAATAGTCATACATATTGTCGTTACCCTGACACTGAAGATACCCGTTCGCCTGCTCCATATCCGACCAGTAGTCAAAGTATGTTGCGTCAACGCCTACGATGTCAGGATTATCTTTGAATGAATTTTCAACGACAGCACCATAGTTTACATTGTCTATTTCCGAGAATTTTGTCCAGCCTTCGCCTCTGGCTGTCTTAACATATGTAGCCGTGTTATCGCTGTAGCCCGAACCATCATATTCCGAACCTGTCGGATATGATGTTGCAGAAGATGCACCGTTGAGGTTATGTTCGTTCGGATGGAATCTTAAAAGCGCACCCGCCGGAATTTCACCTTTGAACACCACAGAACCGCTTACCTTGGTGTCTTTGGTGTCTTTTGTAAGCTCAACTGTTCCTTCATAGGCATCGTTGTAGTCAAAAGTTGCATAAACCTTTGTAAGCGACTTCCAGTCATCGTTTGAAACATAAACTGTTTTATATTCTGCTTTCGACTGTTTGTCGGGAGCTTGAACAGAAAGGTATTTACTTTCTTTGAACGAGCCGTCGGTAGAAAGATAAAATTCTGTGTCGCCCGTAGCACCAGAAATGTCGATGGTCTTGATGAACGGGTTAGTCCACTGACTTTTTGAAGCATCATAAAGAGCATTATCGGCACTGTATGAGTCGTTAATACCGAGGTCGCTTGTTTGTGTTTCGCCCTTGTTGCTGAAGATTACATTTTTATGGGATGACTTAACATCTACATAGTAGTAATCGCTGTTTGAAGATGTCTTAGTCATTGCAACACCCGGCCACTCTGCGTTGAAGTCAGTATCGTTTACCCAAGAATATGCATAAGCTTCATTATAGGTATTATTGCTGTTATAAAGATAGATACGACGGGAATCGCTTGCAACAGTCTTATCGGGAAGAGTAAATTTAACCCCGGAAGAAAGCTCAATTTTTGTTGCACCGGATGGTGCAGTGGCTTCAAAAACTCCCGAAGAATTTTTGCTTACAGTACCCGTACTGAGAACCGTGCCGTCATCCTGAGCAAAACGACATGTAACAGAAGAAAAACCATTCCATTCCTTATTCTTTTTCAGGTTAATGTAAATCTTCTGATCCAAAGATGTTGCCGCAAACACATTAAGCGACATACCCGACACGGCACATATCGAAAGCATGAGGGTAAGTGCAAGCACAAGAGAAAAGCTTTTCTTTGCGGTTATGCAAAGCTTTTTACCTAATTTCATAATTTTTTCTTCTCCTTCATTGCCGATTACTTTGTTTTGGCAGTCAAAGTACAATTAAACAGAACTGCATAGGACAGTCCAATATATCTGCCAACTAATTATGAAACGCAATTTTTTGAATTTGTTCTTCTTTTTTACTTGTATACAAGTATATAATATTTTATTGCATATTTGTAGAGGCAATACAGCCAAACTTTGGGTAATATTTTTGGCTATTTTGCATATCTGCAAGCACGATTTAATATTTTTGACCATAATGTGATTTTATTACTTATTTATCGCCATTTTTTGTGTTTAAGATAAATTATACCCATTGTACAACCTTAACAGGCAGTTAAAAGTCAATTTCGGCACTAAATTTGTTGATTTTTAATTCTTTTTTCAAAAATATCAAAAATTTTATGCAGGTTTACTCCAAGCTGTGCGTGCGGAAATATGTATTATTTTGCGATTGCTGCTTTTAAAATGCCCCAAAACCGGCATTTTGCAGAATTTTCCAGATATATTTTTATAATCAATATCTATATCTCATCAAATTAATCACCGAACACCTTGAAAATTCGGCACAAATAAAGGGCAGAGTATTGCTCTCTGCCCCTCAAAATGTAATTCACTTAAATCGCAATTATACAAACCGCTTTATGCAAACATATTAAAGATCTCTGCCGCAGCACTTCTTGTACTTTTTACCGCTGCCGCACGGACAGGGATCGTTTCTGCCGATTTTCTTGCCCTTACGGATAGTCTTGTTGACAGAATCCGTACCGTCTGCAGAAGTTTCTGTAGGCTGAGCAACCTGCTCACGGTGAAGCGCTTGCTTTACGGCGTCCGACTGTTCAACAGCTTCTTCATCATCGGATGCAGACTTTGCCGCTGCGGCAGCCCTCTGAGCTGCTCTCTTTGCCGCTGCAATTGCATCCTGTCTTTTCTGAATCTCATAAACACGCTTTGGCATAATGAGCATCATCTTGACAGTATCTTCACGAATGCTTTCAATCATCTCATCAAACATATCAAAGCCTTCAACTCTGTACTCAACAACAGGATCGTGCTGACCGTATGAACGAAGTCTGATACCGCTCTTGAGCTGATCCATATTGTCGATGTGATCCATCCAATGTGTATCAACATTCTTGAGGAGGTAAACACGCTCCATCTCACGGATTGTTTCCTCGGGAAGAAGTTCTTCGTTTTCCTTGTAGATTTCAAGAGCATCGTCAACGAGCATCTTCTGAATCTCTTCGGGTTCCATATTTTCAAGATCTTCAAGGCTGAAATCATACTTTGATTCATCTCTGATAAGCCAGCCTGCGTAGTAATCCTTGAGGCTTTGGAAGTTCCAATGTTCTGCAGGACCTTCGGGGAGATACTGCTTGATTGAAGTTGCGATTGTATCCTCAACCATTTTGAGGATTGTTTCGTGGAGATCCTCACCGTTAAGAACCTGATCACGCTGACCGTAGATGATTTCACGCTGTTTGTTCATAACATCGTCGTACTGGAGGACATCCTTACGAATGCCGAAGTTACGAAGCTCAACCTTTTCCTGTGAGCCTTCGATAATACTTGTGAGCATTTTGTTCTCAATAGGCATATCTTCGGCAACATTCATACGCTCCATCATCATTTTCATTCTGTCACCGCCGAATAGACGCATAAGGTCATCCTCGGTTGAGAGGAAGAAACGGCTGACGCCCGGATCGCCCTGACGGCCTGCACGACCACGGAGCTGGTT
>ENA-OROK01004480-OROK01004480.1-human-gut-metagenome-genome-assembly--contig:-NODE-4480-length-10152-cov-9.218283_pt1 | contig 10152 bp, 12 predicted proteins | sample MGYA00242127_ERZ509046 | MGnify/ENA primary metagenome ERZ509046 (study PRJEB26280, sample SAMEA2338728) | human gut metagenome | biome: human gut; feature: human-associated habitat; material: faeces... | reverse complement strand
CCGCCGCGCGTTCCGGATTTTTCGGTGTGTTCTTTCCGCTGAGATATTCCTTGCCAAGCTGATAAGCGGCGTAGTCGTTTCCACTCTCCGCTGCCCGTTCCAGCCAGTAGAATCCCTGTGTAGGATTTTGTATTTCCGGATCATCCGAGAGGAGCAGCTTGCCCAGTGCATACTGTGCCGCCGCATGATTCTGCTGCGCTGCCAGTTCCAGATAGTGCCGCGCTTTTTCCGTGTCCGGAATCAGCAGCCCGCCATCGCGATAGAGGATTCCGGTCAGGTATTGCGCGTATCGATCTCCGCCATCTGCCAGCATTTCCAACTGCTTTGCGGCTTCATCGCGATCCTCCAACGGCAGGGTCTCGTCCGTCGCCATTGCGTACCACGCATTTGCTGGGTACGGAACATTGCAGGTGGCATTCTGTTCCGCTTTCTGTTCCGCGCCTACGTCCTCGAATGTGATCTCGTTTTGCCGCACCTGTTCCGCCACCTGAATGACCGCATTCTTGATCTGCCGGAATTCTTTCTGCTGGGAGAGCGGCGGACGCTGCCGCTCTTTTTCCGCGTAGAAATCGTTCAGCCTGCATTGCAGCTTCCACCAGCGCCCGTAGCATTCATACACGCTCGGCAGCAGCTCCATCTGATCGACAATGGCATCGACCTTCTGCTTGAGGTGCTTCGGCAGATATCCGTAGGACTTCTTTCCTTTGACGCTGCCCAACTCTCTCGCCAGCTCCCAGATCATTTGCTCCGCTTCCGGATGCTCACAGGCGGAGTTCTGCATCTTCTGTACAAGCGCCAGCATAGCAGACCGTGTTTCCCTTACCAGCTCGTCGCTGGATTGGCTCTTGTCCTCATAGATGTGCAGCAGCTCCTGCTGAAAGATCTGGTTGGTCAATACGGATTTTATCTTCCGGATACCATCCCGGTTCAGGTACGACTGCCCCGGCTTTTTCGACCACGCCATCATGTGGACGTGTGGATGACCGCCCTCGTCGTGGAACGCCGCGTACCAGCGAAAATCCTCCGGCGGAATGTTGAGAAGTTTTTGGAATGCGTGCTGGACGTGGATTCCGCTGGCCGCGAGCCGCAGAAGCAGGCGGCGAAAAACTATCATTACGACCAGCCGAGAAATCCGGAACTGTTCCGATTTGAGCCGATCCCGCTGAGCTTTGAACCGGTCGAACCGGGCCGCTGCGCGCCTGTCTTGTACTCGTCCGCCGTGCGGGATATGTGTTACATTTCCTTTTCGGCCAGCTCCAGCATCTTCTGCATGTCGCTGAGCTTGTACTCCATCGACCGCATCAGATCGACCGCTGTATAATACCGGGAAGAGAGCTGTGCCAGCTCCTTCTTCTGCTGGTCGATACGATCCTGCAAAAGCTGGGCCTGCCGTTCCCGTTCCGGCAGCAGCATATAGCAGTTATAGACCAAACGCTCAAAACGGGCGTTGAAGCTGTCGCCGATCTGCTGGTTGATGATCTCCATCAGTTCGTCCGAAAACCGGATGCTGCGAATGTTATTCTTGAGGGCCATATTAACCTCCTAAACTCTGGAAGTACTGAAACAGAAACCGAGCCAACATATAGCCAAAGCCGCCGATCAGCGCCCATAGAAACCTGTTCCAGAACCTCATAAGCTTTCTCCTGTACTTGTACCAGGTATGACGCAGGAAGCGCCACACCATGTAAAATATCTGAAATTCATTCATCCGAAAAACTTCTCAAACTTCGCTGCCAGGCGGTCAAAGTAATATTGCTTCACCAGATTCTCATACTTGGGATTCTTGCTTGTGGGCCGGTTGTCGATCATGGCCTTAAACTCGTTCAGACCGTAAATCTGGATCAGGCAATCAATAGCGTTGCCTGCCTGATTTACCACATAATCCCGACAGCGATCCACGTTGTAATCCATGCCCGGCGCGGAGTAGATGCTGATCGGTGTCAGCACTTCCAGCATGTCCAGCCAGTAAGGCCGCATCAGCCAGCGCCATTTGTTGGAATCCGTATCATCCGGGATCACATACCGGAGATAATTCAGCAGTACCCCGGAGAACGCTTCCCCGATCGGAAGCTGTAACTTGGTGAACTGTATCGCCCGATCATCCCGAAGCTGAAGCTCCACACGATTCCAATGGGTACCTTCCTCACAGTGCCGCTCACGGGCCTTGTCATAGATACGGACAAGCACCTTGCTCTGCGGACTGCCGATCTGCACCGTGGAGCCTTTGGAGGACAGCACCGTTTCCCAGTAATCAGACCGGCTCACAAAATTGCCGTCCTGCGTATCCTCGACCACATCCCGGATATCAAAGATTCCGGTATGATCATCGAAGGCCACGTCCAGACGGGTGATCTTCAAGCCGTTATTTGCAATGAACGCGAACAGAGCTGGCCAGCCGAGCCTTGATACCGTCTCAAAAGTGCGGCAGCCCTGACCCGACATTTCCACCCATACGCCCATATCCTCGCGGCCATTGTAGTGGATGCTGATGCAGGAAAAGTATTTGCGATCCCGGTAGCCGTGGGCACCCTTGATCTCCTGCCACGGGCATTGAGAGAGGCCCAGCGCCGATATCAAATCTTCCGGAGTATGTACCTTTGATGTAAAAGACAGCCAGTCATACAGTACAATGTTTTCTTTTGCACCATCCACAAAACGCCCCCCTTTTGGCTATCTTTGTAGGTAGTGCCCCCCTGTTAGCGGGGGGGGCCCACCGGGAGGAGCGACCTCCCGGTGCTTTTTGCGAATTACGAGGGGTTACGCTTTGCCTGCGGGAACCATATAGGAAATCTTCTTTTTGCTGTCAAAGAAGCATTTCACCTTCGTGCCGACCTTGATGTCTTTGAACACATCAGGACTGACACAACCATACTTCACAGCCTTCTGGCCGCTGAAATGATAGTCGTTGTTTTCCTCACCGCCGAAAGCCTCCAGCATGAAGACATTGCAGTAGTCCTGCATACGTCCCTCGTCATTCTGGAACCGCCCATAATTGAAGCCTACAAACGTCTTTTCTTCCATTGGAATTTCCTCCATACTTTCCGGGCCTTGGTACGGCCCTATATAATACGGACAGGCCGGACAGCGCTTCCAAAACATACAGGGAAGCTCTATCCAACCTGTCCAATTACATATTAAAACTTGCATCCTGCCGGAAAAGCGAAAAAAAACCTTGACAATCGCCGCGCGATCTTTTATAATGCACCGAGCGCCAAAACACAGGAGGTCAGTTATGCGGATTTGTTTCAAGCATGCCCAGGTATGGAAAGACGGCTCGCTCCGTCCGGCAGATGTTCTTGTTTCAGACGGCAGAATTGTTTCTATTGGAGATTGTGTTTCCTGCTCCACGGATACTGTTTGTATTGAAGTTCATAACGCAGTTATTTTTCCCGGTTTCGTTGATGTGCATGTTCATCTTCGTGAGCCGGGATTTTCTTATAAGGAGACGATCCGCACCGGAACACTCGCGGCGGCGCACGGCGGCTTTGCCCACGTGGCGGCGATGCCGAACCTGAACCCGGTGCCGGACTGCAAGGCGTCACTGGAAGAGGAGCTGCGCCGTATCCGGGAAAGCGCCTGCGTGCATGTGCACCCCTACGGCGCAATTTCCGTCGGGCAAAAGGGCGAGCAGCTGGCGGATCTGGACGCGATGGCCCCGGAGGTAATTGCATTTTCCGACGACGGAAAGGGCGTACAGTCGGAGAGCCTGATGCGCGAGGCGATGGAGCAGTGCAGAAGGCTTGGGAAAATTCTGGCCGCGCACTGCGAGGACAATAGCCTGCTTCGCGGCGGCTATATCCACGACGGCGCATATGCAAAGACCCACAGCCACCGGGGCATTTGCTCCGAGAGCGAGTGGGGCCAGATTGCGCGCGATGTGCGCCTGGCAGAGGAGACAGGCTGTGCATATCATGTGTGTCACGTCTCCACGAAGGAAAGTGTTTCGATCATCCGGGAGGCAAAACGGCGCGGCGTAAATGTAACATGCGAGACAGGACCGCATTATCTGACCTTTACGGAGGATGATTTGCAGGAGGACGGACGGTTCAAGATGAATCCACCGCTCAGAAGCAGGGAAGACCGCGACGCGCTGATCGAGGGACTTCTGGATGGAACGATTGACATGATTGTGACCGATCACGCGCCACACAGCCAGGAAGAAAAAGCCCGCGGACTGGAAAAAAGCGCGATGGGCGTTGTGGGTCTGGAAACCTCCTTTGCCGCCTGCTACACAAGCTTAGTGAAGCCCGGCGTTCTGCCGCTCGGAAAGCTTATGGATCTGATGCACGACGCGCCGATGCGCCGCTTTGGCTGCGGCACGGAGCTTGCCATCGGGCAGCCGGCAGATCTGACAGTCTTCAACCTGAGCGAGAGTTATGTAGTAGAGCCGGAACAGTTTTTGTCGATGGGTCGGGCGACGCCGTTTGCAGGCGTCACGCTCACCGGCGTATGCAAGATGACAATGATTGATGGAAAGATCGTCTGGAAGGAGGAAACGCTTTGAACGAAGTACGCTTTACACTGACAGAAAACGCGCGGCTTGCGCCGAATGTGTACCGGCTGCATTTGGCAGGGGACGCCTCGGCCATCAGCGCGCCGGGACAGTTCCTGGAGCTCAGTATTCCGGGCTTTTTCCTCAGACGGCCGCTTTCCGTCTGCGACTGGGAGGACGGAAGCGTCACAATTTTATACCGCGCGGTCGGAGATGGCACAAGGGCGCTGGCCGAAATGAAGCCTGGTCAGACGATTGATGCGCTGTGCGGCCTTGGAAATGGATTTGACGTGACGGCGTGCGGAGAAAAGACGCTTGTGATCGGCGGGGGCATCGGCGTGCCGCCGATGTATAGCCTTGCAAAGAGACTCCTTGCGGCTGGGAAAACACCGGCTGCAATTCTTGGATTTAATACGGCGAGCGAGATTTTCTACAAAGAAGAATTTGAAGCGCTTGGAATTGAGACGATTCTTGCAACCGCCGATGGAAGCGTGGGTAGCAAAGGCTTTGTAACAGATGCGCTGCCGGAAGCGTTTGACACATTCTGTGCCTGCGGGCCGATGCCGATGCTGCGCGCGCTGTGCGCCAGGACGGAAAAGCCGGGCTTTTTGAGCCTGGAAGCGCGGATGGGCTGCGGCTTTGGCGCGTGCATGGGTTGCACCATTGAGACAGCACATGGGCCGAAACGGGTCTGCAAGGAAGGACCCGTGTTCCGAAAGGAGGAACTGATATGGTGAGGGCAGCAGTTTCACTCTGCGGCATTGAGCTCGACAACCCCGTCATTCCGGCCAGCGGAACCTTTGGCTACGGGTACACGTTTGCAGAGCTCTACGATATCGATTGCCTTGGAACCTTTTCCTTTAAAGGAACAACACGCGAGCAGCGCCTTGGAAACGCGCAGCCGCGCATTGCAGAGGCGCCCGGCGGTATGCTCAACGCCGTGGGCCTGCAAAACCCGGGCGTGGACGCGGTGATAGCAGAAGAGCTTCCGCGGCTCAAGCAGGTTTTTCACAAGCCGGTCATGGCGAATGTGAGCGGGTTTTCGATCGAAGAGTACGTTGACGTCTGCCGGAAGCTTGACGCATGCGAGCAGGTCGGCTGGCTGGAAGTGAATATTTCCTGCCCGAACGTCCACGGCGGCGGCCTCGCCTTCGGAACGGATCCGAAAGCTGCTGCAAGCGTCACAAGGGCAGTAAAGGCTGCGGTCAAAAAGCCCGTTATTGTGAAGCTTTCTCCGAATGTCACAAGCATTGCAGATATCGCCAGGGCGTGCGAAGACGCGGGCGCGGATGCGGTGAGCTTAATCAACACGGTGCTTGGCATGCGCATCGACCTGCGCGCGAAGCGACCGCTGCTGGCAAACAAAACGGGCGGCATGTCCGGTCCAGCAATTTTTCCGCTTGCCGTGCGGATGGTCTGGCAGGTCTATGAGGCGGTCAGAATTCCGATCATCGGCATGGGCGGCGTGACGCGCGCGGAAGATGTGCTGGAGCTGATGCTGGCCGGAGCAACGGCGGTGGAGGTCGGCGCGGCAAACTTGGTGAATCCCTATGCCTGCCGCGATATTGTCCGGGATCTTCCGCAGGCAATGCAGAACTACAACATACAGAATCTGAAAGATATCATAGGAGGCGCACACCATGGGTAAAGACGTAATCATCGCTCTGGATTTTGACAGCCGCGAAAAGACGCTGGCCTTTCTCGATCAGTTCACAGACCGCAAGCCGTTTGTGAAGATCGGCATGGAGCTGTTCTATGCCGAGGGTCCGTCCATCGTCCGCGAAATCAAGGCAAGGGGTCACAAAATCTTCCTGGACCTCAAGCTCCACGACATTCCGAACACGGTCAAAAAGGCGATGGCGGTGCTCTCGGCGCTTGATGTGGATATGGTGAACCTGCATGCGGCAGGCACGCGCGCGATGATGACAGCCGCTCTGGAGGGTCTTACCCGCGCAGACGGAACGAGACCGCTTCTTATTGCCGTTACGCAGCTGACCTCGACAAGCCAGCAGAGCATGGAAGAGGAGATTGAAATTCACAAGGAGCTTTCCGAGGTCGTCATCGACTACGCGAAAAACGCGGAGCTGGCGGGACTTGACGGCGTGGTCTGTTCGCCGCTGGAGGCAGGCAAGATTCATGAGGCCTGCGGCAAACACTTTGCCACGGTCACACCCGGCATCCGCTTTGCAGACAGCAAGGCAGACGACCAGGTGCGCATCACAACTCCGGCACGCGCACGGGAGATTGGCTCTGACTACATTGTAGTTGGCCGTCCCATTACCCAGGCGGCCGACCCGGTTGCGGCGTATCTGCGGTGCGCAGAAGAGTTCGTGGGGTAAGCGATGCAGGAGCGTATCATTTTATTCGATCTGGACGGCACGCTGACCGATTCCGGTCCCGGCATTATGAAGGCCTCGCAGTTTGCGTTGCGCGCGTATGGGGTGGAGAGAGACTGGCAGGAGCTTGACTTTTTTGTCGGGCCGCCGCTTGACGAGACGTTCGGTCAGTTTATGCCGAAAGAGGATATCCCGGGCGCGATTGACCAGTTCCGCGTGTACTACCATGACGTCGGATGGTTAGAGAACGAGCCGTACCCGGGTGTGCGCGAGATGCTGGACACGCTGCAAAAAAACGGCTTTCGGCTGTTTGTGGCAACCTCGAAGCTCGAGAGCATGGCCGTGCAGGTGCTGGGGCATTTCGGCCTGGCGCCGTATTTTGAAGCGATCTGCGGCGCGCCGGGCGATAATACGCAAGCAGGAAAAAAGGTGAATGTAATCCGCGCGGCGCTGCAAAAAGCAGGCTGCACCGACCTTACGCAGGCGATGATTGTGGGCGACCGCAAGCACGATATCATTGGCGGCAAGCTGGCAGGCATCCGGACAGCCGGAATTTTGTACGGCTACGGAAGCCGGGAAGAGCTTGCGCAGGCAGGCGCAGATCTGATCTGCCGGACACCGGAGGAATTTACGAAGATCATGTTGTCAGAACAACAGGAGGACAAGCGCATGAACGCGACAGAACGCAAAATTGCAGAGGACTTACTTTCCATCCGCGCCGTGTTTTTCCGGCCGGACGAGCCGTTTACCTGGGCCAGCGGCATCAAGAGCCCGGTCTACTGCGACAATCGCCTGATTCTCACTGCACCTGATGTGCGCACGGAGGTGGAGACGGCGATCATGCAGACCATTGAGCGCGAATATCCGCAGGCGGAGGTGCTTATGGGCACGAGTACGGCAGGTATCGCGCACGCGGCCATTGTCGGACACATGATGAAGCTTCCAATGGGCTATGTCCGCGGCTCGAGCAAGGACCATGGCCGGCAGAACCAGATCGAAGGAAGACTTGAAAAGGGTCAGAAGGTCGTAGTGGTGGAGGACCTCGTTTCCACCGGCGGAAGCGTTCTGGACGTGGTGAAGGTTCTGCGCGCGGCAGGCGCGGAGGTGCTCGGTGTGGTGAGCATCTTCACCTACGGCATGAAAAAGGGTCTCGAGCGGCTGGCCGCGGCAAACGTGAAGAACGTGAGCCTGACAAATTTTGATGTGATCGCTGCTGTTGCAGCGGAGCAGAACTATATCAAGCAAGAAGACGTTGTCCGGCTGATTCAGTTCCGGAACAACCCCGCAGACGAATCCTGGATTGGAGGTAACAACTGATATGAACCATCTGATTGACATTTTGCAGCTGAGCACGCAGGAAATCGACGAGCTGGTCGAAAAGGCCAAGGATATCATCGCAAACCCCGAGGCATATGCCCACAAGTGCGACGGTAAAATTCTGGCCACGCTCTTCTTTGAGCCCTCAACCCGTACAAGACTGAGCTTTGAATCGGCCATGCTGAGCCTGGGCGGCAAGACACTCGGCTTCTCGTCTGCTAACAGCTCTTCCGCAGCAAAGGGCGAGAGCGTAGCGGATACGGTGCGCACGGTCAGCTGCTACGCAGACATCATTGCCATGCGCCACCCGAAGGAGGGCGCGCCGCTTGTCGCTTCGATGCGCTCGGAGGTTCCGGTCATCAACGCAGGCGACGGCGGACACAACCATCCGACCCAGACACTCACAGACCTTCTGACAATCAACCGCGAAAAGGGCCGCTTCAACGATCTGACGGTCGGCTTCTGCGGAGACCTCAAGTTTGGACGCACGGTTCATTCGCTCATCAGCGCGCTCAGCCGCTACACCGGCATCAAGTTTGTGCTTGTCTCGCCGGAGGAGCTGAAGCTGCCGAGCTATGTGAAAAACGAGGTCATCAAGAAGAACAGCATTCCCTATGAGCAGACGACCGATCTGGAATCCGTGATGCCGGAGCTTGACATTCTCTACATGACCCGCGTGCAGCGCGAGCGCTTCTTCAACGAGGAAGACTATCTGCGTCTGAAAGACAGCTATATCCTGACGCCGGAAAAGCTCAAAAACGCGAAGCAGGATCTTTGCATCATGCACCCGCTGCCCCGTGTCAATGAAATTTCCGTTGCGGTCGACGACGACCCGAGAGCCTGCTATTTCAAGCAGGTTCGCAACGGCCGGTATATCCGCATGGCGCTGATTATGAAGATGCTTGGTATCGAATAAGGGAGGTTCTGAAAGATGATTATTGATGCAATTTCCAATGGCATTGTCATTGACCACATTACTGCCGGTAAGGCCATGTATTTATATAAGGTACTGGAGCTCGACAAGCTCGATTGCTCGGTGGCGCTGCTCAAAAACGTTGTCAGCAATAAGCTTGGCCGCAAGGACATCATCAAAATTGACCGCATTCTGAACCTGGACTGGGACGTGATCGGCTATGTTGACCCGGGCATTACGGTGAACTTCATCAAGGACGGCAAGCAGGTGGAAAAGCGCCAGCTCAAGCTCCCGACGCGGATCAAAAATGTCATCCACTGCAAAAACCCGCGCTGCATAACCTCCGTGGAACAGGAGCTTCCGCAGGTATTCACGCTGACCGACCCGGCGACACGCACATACCGCTGCCTGTACTGCGAGGCAAAGGCAGAAAACGCCTGATTGAAAGAATAGTAAAAACACAACAGCCACCGGCTTCGCCGGTGGTTGTTCTTATGCGGGCATATTTCCACAGGTTCTTGCGATAGTTCAGGTCGCAGGAAACGGTAATGCCGCGCTTTTTGGCTTCCTGTACAGACTCCAGCGACAGCGCCCTCGCGGATTCGGAGATTGCAGGCGTAATACCCGTGATGTGAAACCACTCCACGCCCTCGAAGGCTTTATCCCAGTCGATATCGCCGGGCTTCGCCATGGCGATGGCCGACCATGCGCGGTCATAGATCACGCGGCTGGGAAGCTGGTTTGCGCCGCCTTCGACATAGTAGACGCCAAAGCGGCCGTCTCCGGTGACGATGCGGGAGGTGTCAACACCGAAGCCGCGCAGCTCCCGAACGCAGGCATCCGTGATATCGCCGCTTCGTCGATGCAAGCTCCATATCCCTCGCCCCGCCGCAAGCGGCAGATCTCGTCCAGTCCGCTGCATCTCCTCTTTCGACCGAACCCGCTACGCTGGGCTTCGGTCGAATTTTGTGCCGCACGTCGGCGCAACGTCCGGTTTTCTGGTGCTTAGCGGGTACGCGCTCGACTGTACCTCAAAAGCCGCACAAGCCGCCGACACGGGTTCGACGGCGTGGTAATCTTTGCTTACAGCGGCG
>ENA-OROK01004478-OROK01004478.1-human-gut-metagenome-genome-assembly--contig:-NODE-4478-length-10155-cov-12.529703_pt1 | contig 10155 bp, 10 predicted proteins | sample MGYA00242127_ERZ509046 | MGnify/ENA primary metagenome ERZ509046 (study PRJEB26280, sample SAMEA2338728) | human gut metagenome | biome: human gut; feature: human-associated habitat; material: faeces... | reverse complement strand
CCCCTTCCGTTGTAAACACACTTCCCAAAAGAGCTGGTATCAAATAGAAGCATATTGTTTCCGTATACATATTACTAATTGAACTCAGATAACCACATACTATACATACAATAACTTGATAAGCAATATATAAACTTAGTACTTTTATCCAGGAAACAGCCTTTTGGTTTTTTCTTATTTCTAAGATTTCACATATGCATGCAACGATAAATAATGTTCTAAAGAAATTTAATTCAATTTGTGTACTCATTTGAATAACAGCCATCACAATACTTGCTAAATATAGCCTCAATATATACATCCGCTTAGAACTAGTATACTTTACGCCATTAACAACACCAAAAATAAAAATAGGTGCAGCGATTCGTCCTATCCAATGTAACGGCAAAGACATTGGCAAATCAGGAAAGAAATAAGCTATATGGTCTAAAAACATAGCAATCATAGCTATTATTTTTAACTGAAATATATTCATTAACAATACTCCTTGATTTTATTTTAAAAATATGATATTATAAATTAATCAAAAAAACAAGGTGAAATTTCATGTGTAAGATATCCAAAAAAAATATTTTCGCTTCTTTATTGGCAGTGTCTATGATTTTCACAATGATGTCGACAACTGTTGTTCATGCTCAGTCAGTTAAAGATGGAAGTAATGAGGTAACCGTTACACCAAATGTTGGAGTTTCTTATGTTTCTCCAGAAGAAACTATTGAAACAAGAGGTACATCAAGACCTAGTAAGGTATGGAACATCAAGAGTAAAGGGCAATACGATTTTGCTGGTTCCTCTCATTATCAAAACTTGTATACTAATTATAAGTTTACAGGAAAAACGAGTTATAAGGTTTATGTAGAGAACACCGGAGATAATCCAATTACTGTGACAGCTAAAAGGCTTACTAAGACTTATGGCTCTACAAAAATTAGTGCTGGTAAAACTGGTTCTTTTGAGTTTTCTAATATTAAAAGCGATACTGAGTTTTATATTGTTTTTGAAGGAAATGGATACTCATTTAGCGGATATGTAAAATAACTTAAATACAGAAGAGAGTAAACGTTATGCTTGCTCTCTTTTTATATTAGAATCCTCCAGCTGCTACCCCTATGTAGAACAAGCTCATACTGCGATACCTGAGTCGCCTTTGTCTGATTATTAAGAAATTATACGGCAACGCGTGCTTTCACATTGCTTGTCTGTTCTCTCTTAAATTTCTTCTTTTTCTTATATTTTCGTTGTTTTCATCACTTGCGTTATCTACAACCTCCATGCCCCGGGTCAATTACAATAACGGTGGAATTAGTGTTTTTGCCGGTATTTTTTGCAAGAGCACAGACACCTCTTCCGAGGTAGAAGGACAGAATAAAGAGAGCTAAAATAAGACAGTATTTGTTTTTCTTAATAATGTACATATATTTTTTCATATAAGATACCTATAAAAAACCCGATGCACATAGAAGGCATCGGGTGTGTTTGTATATTATATGATTGGCTGATATCATTTATAACCTATAAAAGGTACAGAGTTAGACTGTAGCTGTAAAGGTACGGCCTCTTTCAGTAAGCCTTAAGCAATCAGTCCAGATATTTGATAACAGTATCCCAGACAGATGAATTCTCAAAGCCAAGCTTCCAGAATGCTGCACCGGCGAGCTTATTGTCGTCGACGAGCTTGAGCCTTTTCTCTAAAGATGTACTGTCCTCGAGCCATACCTTGTACAGCTTGTTGGATGCAGACCACTCAGCGTAGTTCTGACCGGATTCCTCATCAAGAGCAGCAGTGGCATTGTTTGTGGCAAGCTGTGCTGCAGCTGCGTCCATACTATATACCTGTGAGGCAACAGTGTACTTTGACTGATCCTCGGTATCGGTTACGGCATCATCGTCCTCCTTTGGAGTGAGCTCCCATATTCTGGTATAAAAAGGCATGCCGAGAATAATCTGGTCAGCGGGAACCTCCTTCAGAGTGGATTCAACACCCTCAGTTACCCACGGAATGGAAGAAACTGAGCCGGCATCAGAGCCCTTATAGTGTTCATCGTATCCCATAATCACAATATAATCGGCAAACTTTGCCATATCAGAGCGATTGAAGAACTTGTTGAAGCTGGCAGGTACTGTGACATCAACTGAAAGTGATATACCGTTATTGTGACACTTTATGGAGAGCTCTCTGATAAACTCGATGTAAGAGTCTCCATATGCTGCTTCTGTGATATTTTCAAAGTCAATATTTACACCATCAAGCTCATAGTTAAATGCAGCCGACATAATCTGATTGATAAGGGTAGTTCTCGTGGATGTATGTGTGAGCACATATGCTGCATCTACATCAGTATTTTCTAAGTTGCTGAACAGTCCCCATACCTCGATGCCCTGGGAATGGCAGTAGCTGACATAATCCTTGCTTGCTATATCTGCCAGATTACCGTTGTTGTCATTTAAATAAAACCAAGTTGGTGACATTACATTTATGCCCTTGGTTGATGAAATTACCTGGGGCACTTTACTGTTTGCTGACTGGCTTGTTACCTGATTCCAGGCAAGACATATATCCTTATCCTTCTTGATATGCGTAAAGGTCTCTTCCTCATAGTCAGGATTCGTAAGCTTAGTTTTTTTGCTCTCGGACAGAGCCTTGCGCTTTATATATCCAATAACACCATCCTCAGTGGCAACCTTATCCCATTTGTCACCGGAATCAAGAATAGTAATCTTGTCATCCTTTTTCACCTCTTTTAGAATAGGGCTCTTTATGCCGCCCTTCACGCGGACCTGGGTAGACTTGCTGACAGTTGCACTGTCTATTTCATCCCATTTGCTTGTGATGACGATGCGTGCCGGGTCATCATATGACTTAAATGTGATATTGGAGTACTGTTTTACATAGTCTAAAGCGATAAGCGCAGAGTCAGAGGTGGCTTTTACAATCGGATAGCCAAAGTCATTGGTCTGCTTGGTGACACTGTAGCTATTGCTGTCAGCCGCCGCTGAGATGATATCAGATGCGGTTGTGTAAAGAAGCACATTCTCATTTGCATCCCAGTAAAATCTGGAATTTAATGAGTCGTGAACAAATTTGTAATCAACGTATATTTTTTTATCTATTATTTTAGCCTTGTAATCGGATACCTCATTATCTACAATGAGAGCAACCTCATCATCAGAAGAGATATTGAAATACTCTTTAAGATCCTCTGTCTTTTTCGTAGGGGTGTATTTATTGATAAGAGCAGTTATACCCATTATTATTACAACGAGGATAATAAGTCCGGTTACTATAAGTGCAGGCAATAATTTCTTTTTCATGTGTAAAAATCCTTTCCTATTATTTGGTGTCGAAATTGCTTAAGCTAATTATACCATTGTGAAAAAGCATATTCAAATAATATGAAATAAATTTGTAATAAATTAAGAAATTTGTTTATGCATTTTGGCGCGGAAGGAGCAAAAGCTTCCCCCGCGCACATAGCTTTTCTTTTTAAAATATGTCTTTTGGTTGTCTTTTTGCATTTAAACTGGGTAAAGGACCAAAAATATGCTGACATCGATTTCTGCAGAGTAATAAAAATGATATTAATCGATAATGAATGATTTTTTATAGAAATTGATATTTCCGGAGCTTTCCACACCCAATTTAATTGCTGATTTTTAGTTTCGTTTAATTTGATAAAATATCTGTAAAAATTCCAATATATAAATATAGTTTATTCTTCTATAAAAATACCTCCGTCTATATATAATGATTATGAGTAAAAACTGATAAGTAACAAATGGCCCTATGTCATGAAGCGCTCTGTGGCATTAAAAGTATAAGCCCTCCGAAGGCTTCGGACATAAAATTGATAAACAGCTGGTTAAAGATGTCATTTTGCATCGTGATATTAATTCCTTTCTGATATCTTATCCAGAGTGCCAAACAGGCTGGTATTGATGAGGAACGGGTCCTCTAAGTAAGGAAAGCCTACCACCGGATACTTAAAATGTTTATGGTTAATTGTCTTTTTCTTTTCCACGAGATTAAACAATATTTTTACGCTTTCTGAATCAGTTATTTTGTTTGAATTGAATAGCTCGATAATTCTGTTAAAAGCGCCCCGGTTCCATTTACTTATTGTACACACAGCGATTCTTACGTCACACCTCATAAATTCCTTTAAGGTGTTTGGATTAAGTATGCCGAAATCAATGATCACACGCTCGTATCTCATGTTTAAAACTTCAGTTAGTGTGGACATGACTGCGTGAGGAAAGAAATCTACATTTTTATAAGTAAAAATCTTTTCGTCAGCTGTCTTTGACAGTGAAAGAATTTCGTGTGTACCATTCAGCTCAACATAGGCGGTTCTATACATGCATTTATTGCTCATATAATTACAAAGAGCAAGGCTTATATGTGTTGTGCCTACATTGTGAACGCTGCCACAGACCCCAACTAACTGTGGTGCAGAATGGACTTTCTTAAATATCCTTTTAAAGTGTCTGATAGTGATGTTCCTCCCTTTAGTTCTAACAGCTTTTGAATCAGCGTTTCCTTTTTAACTGAGCTCTTAAACATATCGCTGTCATAAGGAAAGTGATAAACACTGCAATTAAGTAGTGCCGCAATCGCGGAGGCATCTTGTCTGCTGCACATATTACATATAACACTCAGGGAAGCTGTCATTTTTTTGATAATAGAATGATTCCTGTAGATATCATTCAGGTGCCAAAAGCTGCCGTTACATACATATAATACGAGATCCATGTCATATATTTTCTCGTTGCACACGTCAGTGCCAAGGTCGTATATCTGTATAGCATCCTTTGGAATATTAAACTGTATACCGTCACTGTAGTCGGGTATGCCCTGAAAGCTTTTGTAATAATAATATCCGTTTTTCTGCTTAAAAATCTGCAGTCCGTCGTGATTACCATGGCAAAGTACGCTTTTTGCTGAGTCTATGTAGATACCATGATATCCAAGGATATTGAGTTCGCAGGTGAGTGAAACGGCCACGTGGGTGGAGCCGCAGCCTCTGTGACTGCCTAAAACTGCTATTTTGTGTATGAGATGTGGCTGACCGGTTAATTTTTGAATTTCCTGAATTTCCTGATATAGCTCTGCGACAGTCACGTAACGCAGTGATGCATCAGATGTTGTTGCTTTTTGGATAATATGCTGAAACTTATGGGAAAAGCTGTTTGGGGTAAAGGTCAGTATATACTGCAGAAGCTGACCTAAGCTGTAAATGTCTGCCGCCTGTGTAATTGTATCCTCGGTAAAGCATTCGGGGGCAGAGAATTCTATATTCCCATAGTGATTGAAGTTATTTCCATCCTGGATAACATATGCCGATACGCCAAAATCGATAAGCTTAAGTTTATTGTGGCATACTATAATATGCTCCGGTTTAAGGTCCCTGTAAATAATGGGAGTAGATATCTGTGTATGCAGATAGATAAAAACATTGCATAATTGTTCACAAATATTAAAAAATAAACCTGGGGAAATTAACTGCTGATGAAGCAAAAATGAATCTAATGTCTCGCCGTCGATATATTCCTCGACGATATAGTAAAAAGCATTGTCCTCTTCGAAGTCAAATATACGTGGTATAGACGGATGCTCAAGAGACTTGAGTAGTCTTGCTTCTGATAATGCGGATTCGGCGAAAGCAGAAGATTTAGGAACTTTCTTTAGAGCTCTCTCCTGATCCATAGATATGTGTCTGACAAGTGTAACGCTACCGGAGCTGCCGGTTCCGAGATCTTTAATCATCTCATATTTGTCAAACAAAGAATGATTTGTATTTTTCATACGCTCCTTTTGGGTCGAGCGCACATCTCATGGATAACTTATAACATACCTGTAAAATAATTGCAACATTTTTTTTATTTTTTTTTAATAGGCCTTGCGCTTTACAATATGACCGGTGTTTATTATAATAATTTTACGATTTACACGGATATTTTCGGAAAAGGATGTGAAAAATATGAAAATTGAGAAGGTAAATGATAATCAGATCCGCTGTACTCTTACCAGAGAGGATCTTGAGGACAGACATATAAAAATAAGCGAACTGGCATATGGATCAGCGAAGGCGAAAAGCCTTTTTAAAGATATGGTAGAGCAGGCCAATTACGAGTTTGGCTTTGAAACAAATGATATTCCACTCATGGTGGAGGCGATTCCACTGCCATCAGAGTCTATAGTGCTTATCATCACAAAGGTTGAATATCCGGATGAGCTTGACACCAGATTTTCAAAGTTTTCAGAGGCAGATGACGACTTTACGGACTTAGGAAATGCAGGACAGCCTCCGGTGATAAAGGGAGCTGCTGATATTTTGGAGCTGTTTGAGCGTATCAAGAAGGAAAATGAGAAGACAGCTGATAGTGAACAGAGCACTGATGATATTACAGAAGAACAGGCTGAGGCTGACGTGGTCAAGCTGTTTGTTTTTGATAAATTTGATGATGTGCGCAGGATTTCGCATGTGCTTGACGGCTTTTACAGCGGCAGAAATGACTTATACCGCGACGCTTCAAGCAATAAGTACTATCTTGTGGCCCACAAGAGTGAGCATACTCCGAAGGAATTCAACAAAGTGTGCAATATTATTTCAGAGTACGCATATCAGAAGAACTATGTGCCTGCCAATGAAGCATTTTTCAAGGAGCATGGTAATGTGATTATTGAAGAAGCTGCCATCCAGACGCTGGCAGTACTTTAACAGAATATTGATTGCAAATAAAAGACGGCCTGCATAAGCAAGCCGTCTTTTCGTAAATTAACCGAGGTCGTGATCGATGAATGTGTTGATTTCAACGACAAGATCATCCGGGTCAAGTCCGTGAACCATAGCAGCCTCTTCGATTGTCTCCATCTGTGATGATGGGCATCCGAGACAGTGCATGCCGATATTTAAAAGTAATGGTGCCACGTTCTGGTCAATCTGAAGAAGATCACCAATCATAGTGTCCTTAGTAACTCTAGCCATTATTGTTTCCTCCTATTAGTCTTTTAATGTGCCTATTATAATACGATTTGCATTTAATTGCAAATTATACTATAAAGATTTTTTTTGAGAAGGTACTTTCACTATTGTCGAGGTAATAAGCAATGAAAAATGAATTGAAGAAAACTGCCCTCGTGTCAGAGGACAAGGAAGCCTTGAGAAAGGGAGGGCCGGATGTACAGGCGGCACTTGATGAGCTGATGGGGGCACTTGACTTTAAGTATCCTCTCGCAGGACAGCTTTATCCACTGTACTCATACTGCAAGAGGCCTCTTTTTTAGTTCATTAAGCCTCATTAAACCTCATTAAGCCGCTTGGCACAGTTTAATAGAAATTTATACCGCATGGAAACAGCCTTGGCCTGATAGATGTAGTAGTCAATTAAATCGGGTTCAACCACATTTTCCAGGTTAGTGTATACAATTTGAAGTTCATCTGTTGTTTTCTTGATGTCATCCTGTAAGGTCTTGTAACCGTCATTTACAGGCGTTTCTTTAAATAATTTCATGAATTCCTCCAACAAAATAAGTCTTAATACAAGTATAAGCAAAAGAGTTTCTTCTATTCACAGATTTTGTAAAAAGTGCTTTTGACATGTGAAAAACCAGTAAAATCAAGGTTTTGACTGTGGATTAATGTGTTGGGTTTAGCTGCATTTTGTGGATAACTAACAAAAAGTATTTATTTTAAAAAAAGCTATAGACAAAATCGGGATTGCGTTGTTATAATTCGTCTCACGAAAGGAGAGGTGATGAAAATACAGTGATTGTGAAATTAATATCACACCTCATGCTGTATATACTGCTTACAGTAGCAGCAATTGGGGATTTCAAAAATTATAGAATCAGTAACCGGCTGATTCTGACGGGACTTGGTTGTGCGTTTCTATTTCGCTTAGTGGGGGGCAAGGTAGCGAGCATCATCTGGTTTCTTCCAGATATAGTTTTTCCGGTTGTCATTTTATATTTCTTATATCTTTCAGGCATTTTAGGAGCCGGGGATATCAAGTTATTTTCAGTAGTATGTGCATTTACAAATTTAAGATTTACCGCCTTGTGCATGGCAGCCGCTTTTGTGGCGGCAGCGGGATATGGTCTCATAAGTATGGTGCTTAAAAAGGAGCTCTTTGTGCGTATGAGGGATGGATTTTTATACTTAAACGGTATACTGTGTGGCAGATTTATGCGGTACCGCGGACAGGGGAAAGCTGTTAGTTTCGCGGTATACGTGCTTTTGGGAACAGCCATGGCAGATATCTGGTTTTACGGCATGAGGTGATGGAAGGAGGGTTAAAGTACCATAGATGAAAAAAATCAGACTAGGAATTTATATTGAGGATTCAGAATATGGCGACAGACTGACATGCTATTTCATGAATCATTATAAGGATCAGCTGGAGATACATATGTATACCATGAAAGAGCAGCTGGAACACTTAGAGGGCGAGATAGATATCATGCTTTCAAGTGAGCTTGATCAGTGGAATAACAAGTATATCCCACTGATACAGATTGTTGAGGAAACACCTATTGAGAGTGAGGAGGGTATATACTTTGTGGAAAAATATCAGGAAGTAAACCGAATAGTGGAAGAGATTTTAAAGCATGTGGGCGGTGAGGTGAGAGACCTTAAGAGTGAGGGCTCTTTGATAGGTCAGACGAGGCTTATAAGCGTGTATTCACTTGCTGATAATCAGTATCAGATGCCTTTTGCGATGACTTTGTCCTCTATTTTGAGTGAGAATGAAAAGGTACTGCTTATGGATTTTCAGGAGAATAGTGGATTATCGCGGATGCTTGAGCAGAGTGTGGAGCATAATCTGGACGAGCTATTGGTGATGGCCGAATCCGGACGATACTCGACCAACAGGATAAACAGCTGTATCGGAAGAAAGCATAAGCTGGATTATGTATATCCGATTGAAAATACAGAGTGTCTGTGTGAAATAAATACGGTAATATGCAACAATCTGCTTCAGATGCTTGGCAAGGAAATGCACTATGACTGCATAGTTCTCAATATGGGAACAAGATTTAAGGGCTTTTTTGATATTCTTGGCAGATGCAGTGATATCTACCTGGTACAGAAAAAAGGCGGAATCAGCCAGTGGAGAGAGTACGAGTTTACAGAGGAACTGATTGAAAGAGGCTTAAGCAATGTAGTTGAGAGGATTAAGCTGATTGAGCCTCCGGTCATCACGACACCGGTATCTACATGTGATAAGCTTGTAGAGCTGTGGAAGTGGAATGAGTTTGGAGATGTCATAAGAAACATGACTCGGGGTATTTCGTGTGCTGGATGATTTTGGACAGAGGATAAGAGATATTATACTTTCTGAAATGGATTTGTCCAGAGAGCTGAGTGATGAGGAAATATGTGATTTAATCGGAAGCGTGGTTTCAAGAGAGGCACGCGACAGACCAATGACTATAAAGGATAGAGCTGAGCTTGAGCGCACCATATTCAACTCTCTGCGTAAGCTTGATGTGCTGCAGGAGCTGGTGGATGACAGGGATGTGACTGAAATTATGGTAAACGGTCCCAATGATATATTCTATGAAAAAGCCGGAAGAATCCAAAGGTTCAAGGGTCATTTTTCATCGGAAGAGAAGCTGGAGGATGTGATACAGCAGATTGTGGGACGCCATAACAGGGTTGTAAATCAGGCATCACCGATAGTTGATACCAGGCTTAGTGACGGCTCCAGGGTAAATATAGTGCTAAACCCCATATCTATAGGCGGCTCGGCTGTATCAATCAGAAAGTTTCCGGAGCATCCTATGAGCATGGAGAGGCTTGTTGAGATAGAAGCTCTCTCGCCGGAGGTGGCAAGGCTTCTACAGATACTGACGCAGGCCAAATACAATATATTTATTTCCGGTGGTACAGGCTCCGGAAAAACGACCTTCCTGAATGCTCTGTCACAATATATTCCTGATGATGAGAGAATTATTACAATTGAAGACTCAGCGGAGCTGCAGCTTCTGGGAGCTAAAAATATAGTAAGGCTTGAGACCAGAAATGCAAATACCGATGGGGTTACTCCAATTACAATAAGAGATCTTATCAGGACGGCTCTTCGTATGAGACCGGACAGGATAATAGTGGGCGAGTGCAGAGGTGCAGAGGCGCTTGATATGCTTCAGGCTAT
>ENA-OROK01004455-OROK01004455.1-human-gut-metagenome-genome-assembly--contig:-NODE-4455-length-10213-cov-3.921835_pt1 | contig 10213 bp, 6 predicted proteins | sample MGYA00242127_ERZ509046 | MGnify/ENA primary metagenome ERZ509046 (study PRJEB26280, sample SAMEA2338728) | human gut metagenome | biome: human gut; feature: human-associated habitat; material: faeces... | reverse complement strand
TCCCAAGCGGCCTTGACGCTCGAATAGTACCAGCTATCGGACGGAACATCGAGGAACGGGAACTTGCTCACGTTGGAACCGGCGTTCGGATTGAACGGCAGCTTTGCCGGTTCGCTCGGGATGACCGGCGTCACAGGGGGCGGCGTCAGCTTCGGGATACTGACGTCCGTGACTTCCTCCGTGCCGTTCGCGTCTTTGAACTTTTTGCCGCAGCCGGAGCACATCCAATACTCGATGTTTCCTTCCGCATCCACTGTCGCGGCCTTTGCAGGAATGTGCGTCATGCTGTGCGTATGACCAAGCTTCGGGATGATCTCGGTCCTCGTTGCACCGCAAACGCAGGTGAAGGTCTTCAGGCCGTCTTCCGTTTCAGTTGCGGGCCTGGTAACAACGCCGTCGTCCCATGCATGGGCTGATTCATCCTGCTTTTCCTTGCACCGCGAGCATTCATGCCAGTGCGTGCTGTCGTCGTGCGACCACGCGCTGCTGAACGAATGATTCAACGCAGCACGCTTGATGCTGTCATGATCCTCGATCTCATGCTCCGCGTTTTCGTCGGAGAACCACTTCTCACAGGAACACTTGTAGTAAGCGTCGTGGCCATCCTCTGTGCAGGTCGCGTCTTTTGCTGCATCGTATGTCAGATGGTTTTTGTGCAGGTGACCAAGCTTTGCCTGCATGACGTATCCGCAGGTCGAGCAGGCAACGTCTTCTGTCTCGGTGGGCGCTTCACGATTTGCAATGTGATTTTCCTTTGCTGTTGTCGCGGTACAGTCTTCCACGGTGCAAACGTGCCAATGTCCGCTTTCATCACTATGCCAAGAATCGCTGAACACGTGCGCTTCTGTGCCTGCCTCATGGAGCGCTTGAACCTCGTCTGCCGTCAGAATCCGATTGTAAATCTGGATGTCGTCCAACGTGCCGACAAAGCCGTCACGCATCGCCCAGCCCTGACGTCCAATGTCGGTCTGATGCTCGGCGATATTGCTATAATTCTCATACTGATAATATCGTCCAGCAGGCACCCCGATCATAAAATAACCGATCTCGCTCAATGTGTTGTCGGAAATCTCGACTTCCTGAATGCGGCTTCCATCAACAAACAGGCGAAGCTTCTTTTCCTGCTGATCCAGCTCGCCAACAATATGATACCATGTTCCAATCTGCTTATCGCCATAATGCTTGTAATTGCCGTCCGTTGGAATCGTATAGGTGCTGGTATCTGTGATTGCGATTTGCTCGTATGTTTTTTCATCGATCACGCCGCTGCCGCTATACGGCTTGGCGGCCGTAAAGGCGATTGCAAATCTTCCGTCCATACGGCGGTCCTGACCGAGAACGCCGCGGGTCTCAAACGTTGCGACCGGGCGGCCGCTCTTATCATACAGACCCAGAATGGACATACGATGGCTGTTTTCAAATGCGGCATTCATCCAAAAACTGATGGTCAGCTTTTGTGTACCGTTGATCTGCATGCTCAACCATGCCGTATCTGCGTCAGATAGTGTGACCTTAGTGGGATCGACATAGCTCAGTCCATTGAAATATAGCGCACGGTTTTCCTGATTCTCCTGGTTTCTGGTGCCCCTTACAGCCTTGGTGGCAATCGCATCCCGCTGGTTGACGCTGCTATCCTTTACGTTTCCAACCTCATCCATGGTGTAGTGCAGAATGGGATCCGTCTGTTCGCCAAGCACAGCACTGGAATCCGTGGCGAAGGTACGCTCGGACGTCTGCGCAATGACGCCGGTTCCCTCGTTCTCACTGCGCGCAGGGCCGGATGTATACAGATTTTTTGCATCTGTCTGTGTCAGCTCGCCTGCATAGATCTGAACGTCATCTATCCTTCCGGTAAAGCGCCAACGAACATTCGAGTCTACCCAGTTGCGAGAAATGCAGCCGCCGATCTCAAATGCGCTTAAATTATCGTAAGAGCTGTCACCAACATCAGAATTTAAGGATTGCGTAGTTTCGCCGTTGCAATAGACTGTTACGGTACGGCCGCTCCGAACCACAACATAATGCCACCATTGCTGCATCCAATTTGTCGTTCTGAAATTCCCATGAATATAGCTTGAGCCGTCAGCGCCGCCGAGCGTTCCCGGCTTCGCAATGTATCTTTCGCCGGTGACCCAGGTATCCCAAACCGGATTTGCAGTATCCTTGTGTACGATAATATCCGGGCAATTCTGATAACGCCATTCAAAAACACCTGCAAACAGATTTTTCTGAATCTCTTCATCACGATACATACCGATAATGTCGGTAAAACGGTCCATTTCGACATCGTTGCAGACCCAGAAACTATACGAGAAGCTGTTGTCGACCTGCTGATTGATATATTTCATCGCTTCGTCCGTCATGTGGACGCGGTCAAGAACATCGGCAGTCTGATTTCCACGGAAACCCAGTGCGCCGCCGGAATTCCCGTTTTTGTCCTGTGCAGAATAGGTGCCCTCTACCAATGCATCGTAGCCATGGCCGCTGACATCTTTCAGATAGACCTGATCTCCCTGTTTATAGGTGTCTGCGGCATCCATTGTGTAGCTCATCAGCAGTCTTGGCGGCTGAACGACCTTTTCAAATGTCCAGTTTGTCCGGTTGATTTTGTAAAGGCTTGCCGAGCCACACTCTTTTCCGTTGCTGTTCCAGTTCGTGGCGCAATAGAAGTACCCATTTCCAAGCGAGGTCAGGCCTGTGGTAAACTGGGCTGCCTGACCGCAGATCTTGCACGGATGGCCGGTTGCACCGTATGTGACCGCCTCATGATCAGCTAACGTTTTCCCGTTTCCACAAAGGCATTTCAGGGTCATGTGCCAGCCAACTTCTTGTTCTTCGCGGTTGCCGTCGCCGTCAACGTCATCAATGTCCTTATAGCAGTTTGCGGTGGCCTTCGCTGCGGCCTGCGTTATAAATCCTTCTGCATCGGCGGTAACACTTTGGCCCACCTCAAGAGTGTCCAGATAGAGCGGAATAGAACCATCGACAACAAATCTGCTATACTGCGGGAACTCGCTACCTGCCGGGCGGCCATAGGTTTCCAGATAGAGATCTCCAGTGCCTTCGTCATATTCTACCTGCTGAACACCATACGTATGATTGCCAACATAGCAGAACATCTTATGCTTATAATAAAGTTTCTGATTTTCCGCATAATCAGCATTCAGCATTGTTTCGTTGAAAGGCTGAAGGTTGTTCTCCGTAATATCATCAGGATCGAAAACCAGCAGAACGATATTTTCGTTGTCATATCGCCTGGCGTTTCCATACGGGCCATGATTGACAATCAGATATTTTTTATCTTCGGTAGACTTACCTGCATCGACTTGACCGTCGTGGTCGGCGTCATATCCTTTGCCGGGAATAGTTCCAAACGTGATTCCATCAATCCCGCCTGAACCGTAGCGGTGTCCCATGGAGTCCGGATTATTGTTATGTTCGCCAGCGTTCAATTCGTTTTTGAAGTTGTCACCGACCTGCGGAACATATAACGCATACATAACTCCTTCGGTGGTATAGGACATATTTAGAGCATTGATTTTTTCGCAATCAAAAACGCAAATATACCAGCGCTCGGCTGCTTTATATTCAAGCGCACCATAAATTTTCCCTTGGTAATAGCATATATCGCCAATGTGTGCTCCGCTTGTAATGGAACCTGCGGCCATGCCAACAACACTGCCAACAATCTCGCCTGTTTCCATGTCAACCTTAACAAGCATATTTGTGAATGAAGCATACATATACTTGCCATCATCATCGCAGCAGATACCCTGTAAGTGGCCTGCACCGCCATCTTGAACTGCGGTTGACCATGCGCCAAGATCAAGAGAATATTTGCAGTTTTTAAGCACTTTTTCTGATAAACTGGTAGATGCGGGGGAGAGGAGAGGTGAATCTGTCGCAGCTATGGGCGAAGACACTACAAGAGAGAACAGTATCGCCGCTAGAAGAATCGCAAAAATATGGATTGATTGCTTACGTTTCATTATGTCTCCTTTCACTTCTTATCGCTCAGTTTGCTTTCTTTTCATATAAAGACTGGCAGCTAACGTACTATTCTGTTAGCTGCCAGTTCCTCACAGAGTTCGATTGTTTATTTGGAAAAAATACGCTTAGTCCATACACGCGCCGCCAGTCAGGTTCAACGACTGGCCAGTCATATACGAAGACAAATCGCTGGACAGGAACTCTACAAGATTCCAAATATCATCATATTCGCAAAGGCGTCCAAGCGGAGTGTTATGGATAAAGCGCGGCATTACATCGCTGTCAGCAATATGCCGTTTTTTTGCATAATCAGACAACTGTGCGTCCCACATCGGTGTCTGAACGACGCTGGGGCAAATTGCATTGCAGCGAATTTTTTCCGAAGCAAATTCAACAGCAACAGACTGCGTCAGTCCGCGAATGCCGAATTTACTTGCACAGTATGCTTCATAATTGTTAGTGCCTTTCTTACCGGACTGCGAAGAGAAGTTGATAATTGATCCACCATGGCCTTTCATCTTTGTTACAGCCGCTTGGCAGCCCAAGAATGTTCCGGTAAGGTTGATTGCGATTGTGCGATCCCAAATATCCTGTGTGCAATCCAAAAATGGGAGAATTTTTGAATATCCAGCACAGTTTACCCAAATATCGATCTCACCGAAAGTCTGAACAGCTTGATCGGCCGCATGGAAAACCATTTCTCTGTTTGTTACATCGGTGGGAACCGCAATCGCACTATAGCCGTTCGCCACGATTTCGTCTGCGGCAGCTTGAACCACATCCTTGTGAATGTCAAGCATAACAACATCTGCACCGTTTTTAGCGAAACGCTGTGCGAGAGACTTTCCTATACCACTCCCAGCGCCAGTAATTACAGCTGTTTTATTTTTGAAGCTCATAATCATCCTTCTTTTACATTGTGATATTGTCTGATTTTGAAATCTTATTGAAAAGCGCAAGGGAAAGAATTGTAAGTACCGTCAGAATTGAAGCAACGGCAGCAGCTTGGCCATAAGTTCCGCGATTTACCAAAGCATAGACCATAATCGTCAATGTCGTTGTTTTTACACTATAAAGCATAATGGACGAGGACAATTCTGTAATAACAGAAACCCAGCTCAGAATTGCACCGGCAATAATACCACTGCTCATCATCGGCACGGTGATACGGAAAAAGGTTTTCGGCTTTGAGGTTCCAAGACTGATCGCGGCTTCCTCGATACTAAGCGGAATTTGCTGCAACGTGGCGACGCTGCTTCGAATCGTATATGGGATACGGCGAATACACATTGCAATGATCATGATCGCGGCAGTACCCGTTAAGGTGAGCCAACCGGATTTGAAGCTTACGATCAACGCAATACCAACAACGGAGCCGGGAATAATATACGGAAGCATGGATACCGTATCGATGGCATTGTTCAGGAAGCTCTTTCGCCGCACGACCAGATATGCGATTAGTATCGCAAACAAAACGATAACGATCAACGTGGTCACGCCGATGAAGATAGTGTTGAAGATCGTATTGTTCATGCGGGCAAACGCCTTCTCATAATTCATCAGAGAGTAGCCATCCACGAAAGCAATGCCGGATTTGGAGCTGTTGCGGAACGAAGTATAAATCAGGTATAGCTGCGGGAGCATGGATATTCCGACGAGACCATAGGCATAAATATGGATCAGAACGTTTGCAAGCGGTTTTGCCTTTTTCCTGCTGATCGGATGCAGCGCATTCATTGTGAATTGGAATTTGCTGTTGGCAAATTTTTGGATCAGGAAAATGATGGCCGTAATGATAACGGCAATGACACTGATCGCGGCCGCAAAATTTTCGTTTGTTCCAGTTTCACCAACGAACTGATTATAGATTTCGACCGGGAAGGTCCGATAGCCTTCGCCAATCATCAGCGGAGTGCCGAAGTCGGCAAATGCACGCATGAAAATCATCAAGGCTGCCGCAAGAATGGAAGGCATACACAGAGAGATGCCGATCTTCCAGAAACGCTTGAAGCCGGTGCAGCCGAGATTTGCAGACGCTTCCAGCAAGGTATTGTCGATATTCTGCATCGCACTGGAAACGTACATAAACGCCAGTGGGAAAAGCCGGGTAGACATTGCCAGAAGGATGCCGCTGAAGCCATAAATGCTGGGGATTTTTATATTGAGTGCGGTTTTCAGGAAAGCTGTAATGACGCCGTTATTTCCAAGGAGAAGGATCCATGCGTAGGCGCCAATAAACGGGGCGGACATCGTGCAGAGGACGATAACCATCTGGAGCAGCTTTCGCCCGTGAATTTCATAGATGTTGTAAAAGTATGCGAGCGGAATGCCAAGAATAAGGGATACGGCAGTCGTAGCAATGGAAACCTTGAAGCTGTTCCAAAGCGTAGAAATATAGTATTCCTGCGAGAAAAATGTAATGAAGTATTTCAGCGTAAGCTTTCCATCTTCTACAACAGATCTTCCCAGAACATTAAACATCGGGTAGATCAAAAACAATAGGTAGAGCGCTAAAATGACCACGCTTACCATGATCCAGGGATCGATTCTTTTTGCCCTCTTCATAGCAGCCACCTATCAACAAATCAGTGTTCTGGCACCGTCTTCTGTAAAGATATTGATTTTTTCTTTCTTTACATTCAGATGGATCACAGACCCCTTACGCACCTCGTTTGCAAATGTGGACTCCTGCACAATAATTACATCCTCGCCGGTAGCCAGCTCCGCAAAGTAATGCGTGTTCATTCCGAGGAAGGCGCTGTCCTTTACCGTCGCCTCAATGCCGGTCGGGGCCAATACAAACTCTTCCGGACGGATAGAGACAATTACGGACTGCCCATTTACAACCGACGCATCCAGATTATCCATGTCAACGCGAGTTCCATTTTCAAATGTGACCCCGCGGCGGTTTCCGTCTGTAAAAATTTTTGCAGGAACAAAATTGGAGCTGCCTACAAAATTTGCAACGAACGTGTTCTGCGGACGCAAATACAATTCTTTTGGCGTACCGATCTGCTGAATTTCACCGTGATTCATAACCGCAATGCGATCAGACACCGCCATAGCTTCTTCCTGGTCATGCGTCACATACACGGTCGTGATCCCTAACTTGTTCTGAATTTCCTTAATGACTTCTCGCATCTCCAAGCGCAGCTTCGCGTCCAGATTGGAAAGCGGCTCATCCATCAGCAGCACATCCGGTTCGATCGCAAGCGCACGTGCAAGCGCGACGCGCTGCTGCTGTCCACCCGAAAGGCGATCTGGCATACGGTCTGCATATTCCTGAATTTTCATTAAATCAAGAAACCGTTCTGTGCGCTGCGCGATCTCTGTACGCTCAAGCTTGCGGTTTTTCAGACCGAACGCAACGTTCTTCCGCACAGTCATGTTCGGAAAAATTGCATAGTTCTGAAACACCATACCAATGTTGCGTTTTGCCGGATCCATGTCATTCACGCGCGTATCGTTAAAATAAAAGTCGCCGCCTTCGATCGAATTGAATCCGGCGATCATGCGAAGTAGCGTCGTTTTTCCGCAGCCAGAGGGACCAAGGAGGGTGAAAAATTCACCCTCCTTGATCGTTAAATTCAAGCTGGGAATAATCACGTTATTACCGTATTTCTTTACGGCATTGTCTATCTTGATCTGAACGCTCATAATTCCCTCCGTAAAATCAGCTTATCCGGCAATGTCCACCGTGTTGCTGCCATAAGCGGCAGTCCACAGCTCCGTCCACTTTTCCTGAATTTCAGCCTGATGGGTCGACAGATACTCCTGATCGCTGTCAACAAACTTGATCTCAGAAGCGTCAAGCAGGTTGGGGTTCGTGGTAGGAATGTTCATGTTGGCGCCACGCTGAACCGATGCGGCAAGCATACCCTGGCATTCATCCGAGGTGATCCAGTTGATGAAGATTTTTGCAAGTTCCATGTTCTTGGCATCCTTGATGATAGCCGCGCCGAACGGAGTAACAGTCGTGCCTTCTTTCATATAGACAATGTCAATGCCGTCGCCAACACCGTCGTCCTTATAGGTGACGCACGGACCTTCATAGGTAATACCGACAGGATATTCGCCTTCATAGACGCTCTTGTAAACCTTAGAAGAGGAGGAACTGATCTTGCCATCCAGATTGGCGATCAGCTTGGTAACATAGTCCCAACCAGCTTCGCTGGAGGCGTCGCCGTTGCCCATGACGGTCAGCATAGCGGCAAGATTATTCCAACCGCTGGAGGTGCTTGTCGGATCTGCTGCAATGATCTGGCCTTTCAGCTCAGGCTGAAGCAGGTCTTCGTAGCCAGTGACCTCAACGCCGAACTCAGCAAGCTTCTCTTTGTTGATGATCAGGTTAACGACCTGCGTGGTGATCCAGCTGACCTTGCCAGTGGTGTTCTTAACGCTTTCCGGCATATTGGCATCATTCGGAGAGACATACTCTTCAAACAGGTCGCCCTTTGTCAGTGCATCGACATACACAAGACCGCCAAGCATCACATCGCCCTGCGGGTTGCCGGCTTCCTCAGCAATACGCGTCTTCAACTCACCAGCGCCGCCGTTCACGCAATCCACCGTAACGTTGGGGTATTTTTCAAGGAAGGAGCCAACAAAAAGCTCGTACTCCGCATCACCCATGGTGCTGTAAACGACGAGATTGCCGGATACATCTTCTGCTGCTGGGGTGCTTTCGGCTTCGGTTTCTTCCGTGTTTGTGTCAGGAGCGTCGCTATTCTGTGCAGCATCCGTGGGTTGTGCCGTTTCTGCTGCGGTGGTGTCAGCGGGTGTTTCTGCTTTTTGCGTACAAGCAGCTAAGCTCAGCAACATTGTCGCTGCCAAAAGAAACGCTAAAATCTTTTTCATTTTTAATCTCCCTTTTGTTTTCATTTTATGATAACTTGCATTGCAAGCCGTCACCATCTTACGATATTGACACGCGACATTCCCGAACGCATCAACTTCTACAAAATATTATACATAGGATCGCTGAAAATTGTTTTCTTTTCCACGTACATTCTGGACGTAGTGCCTGAAAACATTTTCTGTTTCGTCATTGAGCTGAAACAATCGCAACAATAAATGGACAATATTGTAATTATGCACAAAGCACCATAAAGAAAAAGGCAAGGCGGTCCGTAGCGAGCGGCCGCCTTGCCTTTTGAATTATTTACTGATCGATCAGGTATTCCGTAATTGTCCGCATAATGATATGCAACGCCAACCTTGAGGTGCTTTTATACAAATGATTCGGAACGATCAATGTAGAATAACCTAATATAAATACATCCGCCAGTGTTTCCAGCTCCGTGCCGCTTGTGCAGCAGCAAACAACGAGTTTGGCGCCTTTTTTCTTACTGAGCTTCGCAGCAATGGCCAACTCCGGGGTTGAGTTTGCAACAGACAGTACAAATACGACATCCTCGCTGGAAACAAATTTATCAAGCTGCTTGAGCATTTGCGAATCGGAGATCGACCATACATGGTAGCCTTGACATTGAAGTTGAAATTCAAACTCCTGCACAACAAGATAGGTCACGCCGCAGCCGACGATAAAAATACGCTTGGCCTTACGAATATATTCGGCCGCAGAAAGAACAGATGTGATCTTAATATTGTCGATCGTCCGGATACATTCTTCATAAGACTTTGCAAGAATTTTATTGATCTGCGCCAAATTATGCTGCATTTTATCAGGCGAAGCAATTTTATAGCGCAATTCCATCAAGTTTTCATATCCACACTTGCGAATTGCGCGGGAAACGGTAGCGGTTGAAACAAAGGCCCTTTCGGCAATTTCTGTAATTGATAATTCTGCAACCAGTTCTGTATTCTGGTTAATATAGTCGATCGCGGCTTGCTCTGTTGCCGTTAATTTTCTCCCGTCAGAACAACTGATTCTCATTGTATGCAAGCACCTCGCTCGAATTATTTTGTTTATTTTATAACACATAAACGTATTTTTCAAGCCAATTATCGTGCGAAGCAATCCGGCCTAGCCACTGCCGTAAAGCCCGCTGAACCCGTGATGACCACGCTGTTTGCGCCGCCGCTGCAATGGACGATCAGGAGATTGCCGCCCGTATCGCGCCCGCCGACAATGCCGACATGGGTATCGCCGGGATAAAACACAAGGTCACCCGGCTGGGCCTCGCTCCACGAAATATCCGTGCAATAGCTGTGCTGCGTGGCTGCACCACCGCCGCGTCCGGGGTAGTAGCTGCCATTCGTC
>ENA-OROK01004452-OROK01004452.1-human-gut-metagenome-genome-assembly--contig:-NODE-4452-length-10217-cov-2.914781_pt1 | contig 10217 bp, 6 predicted proteins | sample MGYA00242127_ERZ509046 | MGnify/ENA primary metagenome ERZ509046 (study PRJEB26280, sample SAMEA2338728) | human gut metagenome | biome: human gut; feature: human-associated habitat; material: faeces... | reverse complement strand
AATGGGTTCTTGCCTGACTAACAAGTACGCAGAAGGTTATCCGGGCAAACGTTACTACGGAGGTTGTGAAGTAGTTGACCAAAGCGAACAAATCGCTATCGACCGCCTGAAAGAAATCTTCGGTGCCGAATGGGCAAACGTACAACCGCATTCAGGAGCACAAGCCAATGCAGCCGTATTTCTGGCTGTTTTGAATCCAGGCGACAAGTTTATGGGATTAAACCTCGCACACGGCGGACACCTTTCTCACGGTTCATTAGTAAACACTTCCGGCATTATCTACACTCCTTGCGAATACAATCTGAATCAGGAAACCGGCCGTGTAGACTACGACCAGATGGAAGAAGTTGCTTTGCGCGAAAAGCCGAAAATGATTATCGGCGGCGGCTCTGCTTATTCCCGCGAATGGGACTACAAACGTATGCGTGAAATCGCAGATAAAGTAGGCGCTATCCTGATGATCGACATGGCTCACCCTGCGGGTCTGATCGCTGCCGGACTGTTGGAGAACCCGGTTAAATATGCACACATCGTCACTTCGACTACACATAAAACACTTCGCGGACCTCGTGGTGGGGTCATCATGATGGGAAAAGATTTCCCTAATCCTTGGGGAAAGAAAACTCCGAAGGGTGAAATCAAAATGATGTCTCAATTACTGGATTCAGCTGTATTCCCAGGTGTACAGGGCGGACCGTTGGAACACGTAATCGCTGCCAAAGCCGTAGCTTTCGGTGAAATCCTGCAACCGGAATACAAGGAATATGCAAAACAGGTTCAGAAGAATGCTGCCATACTGGCACAGGCCTTGATAGACCGTGGTTTTACAATCGTTTCCGGTGGTACGGACAATCACTCCATGCTGGTTGACCTGCGTAGCAAATACCCTGATCTGACAGGTAAGGTAGCAGAAAAAGCATTAGTTTCTGCTGACATTACCGTGAATAAGAACATGGTTCCGTTTGACAGCCGTTCTGCTTTCCAAACTTCCGGTATCCGTCTGGGTACTCCTGCCATCACAACCCGTGGTGCGAAAGAAGACCTGATGATCGAAATTGCCGAAATGATCGAAACAGTTCTGTCTAACGTGGAAAATGAAGAGGTGATCGCACAAGTACGTGCACGTGTCAATGAGACAATGAAGAAATATCCTCTTTTTGCTGATTAAGATTTCTTTCTTTGAGTAACCAAATGCCGGTAATGTGAATTAGCAGCATTTGTGTTCAACATTTCATAAAGAATTTCTTTTGAATTTTATAAGCCTGCTTTCTGTGAAGAAAACAGGCTTTTCTTTTTTATTTATTAACAGAATCAGACAAACTATCTGCTCGAAAAGATGTTTTCTTACTACAAAAAGAGAAATTGAAATACGCACTATACTCTTCCGGAAAGCAGCGACTTCAATCGTACAGTGTATCAGACAAGGTCAACATACCGGTACACTGGACTCTATATACAATCATCCCCGTCTTCCCAAACTATCAGAAGTGGAAAGACGGGGATTTATATTGGATGATTGACAGTACAGAAATATACTAAATGAAATAGTAAAAATCAGCTCAGTCCTTCAATTTCACCATCTACAATGTCGATATGCAACGCTTGCGGTTCTTTGGGCAATCCCGGCATACGAAGGATTTCTCCTGCAATCGCTACAATCATTTCGGCACCGTTATTAATCACTATATCCTTGATATGGAACTCGAAATTATTCACGGCGCCATAAATCTTCGGATCGGCAGAAAAAGAGTATTGTGTCTTGGCAATACAAACCGGATAATGAGTGATTCCCATTTTCTCAATCAGCTTGATGCGGTTGCGGGCGATGCTGCTGTACGTAATGACGCTGGCTCCATAAAGGTTGGTAGCCACTTTCTCAATCTTCTGCTGTATGCTGTCTTCTTCTTTATACGTATAACGCAAAGGTTCGGACGGATTATTTTCTATCGTATCGACTACGAGGCGGGCCATATCTACCGCTCCATCACCACCGTCGCTGAACGCATTATTGATGGCGTAACCTACCCCCAACTGTTCGCAGTGCTCGCGCAGCATTTCCATTTCCTCGTCCGTGTCGGTGGCAAACTTATTGAAAGCAACCACTACCGTCTGTCCGAAGGAGCGAAGATTACGAATATGTTTATCCAGATTGCGCAATCCTTCTTTCAGTCCTTCCATGTTCGGTTCCTTGATGCGGTCGAGACTGACACCACCGTGCATCTTCAGTCCTTGCGCCGTAGCGACAATCACAGTCAGTTTGGGCTGGAGTCCGCTTTTGCGGCATTTGATGTTATAGAACTTTTCAGCACCGAGGTCTGCGCCGAATCCGGCTTCCGTGATCACATAGTCACCGAATGACATTGCCAGTTTGGTGGCAAGAATAGAGTTACAGCCATGAGCGATATTGGCAAACGGTCCGCCGTGTACGAAAGCGGCGGTACCTTCGGTCGTTTGCACCAGATTCGGATGGATGGCGTCTTTCAGCAATACCGTGATAGCTCCCGCCACTCCGAGATCTTTCACCGTAAAAGGCTGGTCATCATATGTAAAACCAAGCAGAATATTTTCAATGCGGCGGCGCAAGTCTTCCACATCTTTGGAAAGGCAGAGAATGGCCATAATTTCCGAAGCCGGAGTAATATCGAAGCCTGACTCCTGCGTGATGCCGTTCGACTTGGGTCCGAGTCCGACTACGATGCTGCGCAACGAACGGTCGTTCACGTCGAGCACCCGACGCCAGAGAATTTCTTTCAATCCGAAACCTTTCGCCTGATTCTGATAAAGATAATTATCGAGCAAAGCAGAAATCATGTTATGCGCGGAAGTAATCGCATGAAAGTCTCCCGTAAAATGAAGGTTGATCTTCTCCATCGGAAGCACCTGTGCATATCCCCCACCCGCTGCTCCTCCCTTCATACCGAAGCAAGGACCGAGAGACGGCTCGCGCAAAGCGACAATCGCCTTCTTTCCGATTTTGTTCAGTCCCAGGGCGAGACCGATAGATACTGTAGTTTTGCCAATGCCCGCTTTGGTTGCTGTGATAGCAGTTACCAGAATGAGATTGCTTTTCTTCACTTTCTCTTCATCAATCAGTTGTTCGGGGATCTTTGCTATGTAGCGGCCATAATTCTCCACTTCCTCACGAGGGATTCCGATACCTTCGGCAACTTGCTTAATCTTCTTCAGCTCAATGCTGCGAGCAATTTCTATGTCTGATTTCATGTCTTATGTAAGTTTAAGTGGAAAACAAAAGTAAATATATTTTTGTATAATAACAAAATGAAAAGTCAGGTAGTTTAGATACTATTGGATGATCATAAGGGAAAAGTATGGGAATATTTTCCTCTGGATTTGTTTCCGGTCGGAGGTGTAAAACTCTTCTCCGGTCCCGATATTCTCAAAATAATGGAAGTTCGTTTCCGGATGCAACCGGATGCAGGTCTGGACGGCCTCCACACATTGGGACAGCTTCATGATGACGATCACATTACCGGTCTTGATCTTTTTCGACAATTCTTCCGCCGTCAGCATTCCGGGTATGACGATAATTTGTTCTTCCTGCTTGACAATATGCAAGCCGGCTAAAGCACCCGCTGCAATGAAAGCTGGTATTCCGGCGGTTCGTTCCACTTCGATGTGGTTCTCTTTGAATTTGTCGTATATATATTGTATGGAAGAATAGAACCCTGCATCGCCTTCCGCCACAATGACCACCTTTTTCTCTTTGTCCCTGGCGGATATGGCCTTTTCATACAAGGTATCGTAGACTTTCCAGACTTTGGTCCGGTCTTTGCTCATCGGGAGCGTGAAGAACTGGACTACAGACTTCTCGATTTCCAGTCCTTCGATAATACGGGCCGCACGGGAGAGTAGTTGTCCGCTTTTGCTTATGGTGGCGGGGCAATAGATGATATCGGCCTGTCGGAGTTTTTTCAAGCCTTTCAAGGTGATCAGTTCGGGGTCTCCCGGACCGAGCGATACGAAGCAGATGGGGTACGACATGTGCGTTAGAATTATTTGGTGCGCAAAAGTGAGGAAAATTGCGGAACTTTCCAAATCTGCATTCCACAATTGTGGGGATAATTTCCACACTGCCTTTTCCACAGCCCGCTTTTTATTCTTTGGCATGCAATTTGTACTTGATGGAACGATTAGAAAAAGGTAAATAGATTGTTTAAGATTTTAGGTTATGAAGAAGTTTGTATTGATGGTGGCTATGGTGGTTTCGTGTGTCTGTATGGCTCAAAACAGTCATGCGCAGACTGGACGGGATGGGAATACGGATATCGATATGTTGAGTATGAAAAATTTCTATGCGATCGATATCGTCGATGTGGACCTTGCCGCACAGGAAGCGATTTACAACGCTTATGAAAATTGCTTGATCAAAGAGGTGTACAAGTCGAATGGTAGCGGCAGCCCTATTCAGTATAAGGTCTCTCTCGAGACGACTGATCAGCGGAATCTGGTTGTCGCTTTCGACGAAAGCGGCCATGTACTGAAAGTCATGCCGGAAGACGAATATCTGGCGGCTCGTAAGAAAAACTGATTTGTCTGCCACTTTTCTCTTGAAAGAAAAAGTAATATTATTATATTTGCCCTTTGAAACAGGTTTCCCTGTCCTCCTTACAGGACAGGGATGAAAAGGGAACCGGGTGGGAATCCCGGACAGACCACGCTGCTGTGAAACTTCGGTAACATACCGGCAATACTCAATGCCACTGATCGGGGGATCGGGAAGGTGTCCGGGGATGGAAGTAAGTCAGAAGACCTGCCGTTTCGGTTTTGAAGAGTCTCGTCCTCGTGGGGGGTGGACAACGCTCGCCCGGTTATAATAAAATAATATTGAATATGAAAAAATGCCTGGCAGGGTGCTGCCTGCTTATGTCGTTGTGTGTCGCATCCTCGTGTACGACCAAAAACAATCAACGGACCGATAAGGTGGAAACGACGGAAGAAAGCGCGTTTTCCGGTGTCCATATTGTACCCGAGTATGCCCGTGGTTTCGAATTATCCTATCGGGGCGGGTATGTCTTGCTGGATATCCAGGACCCGCAGAATGAGGAAAGTACGACTTTTCATTATGCGCTTGTCAGGAGAGGAACGAAACCGGCCGGCATCCCCGGATCGTATACTGTGATCGAGACACCCATCAGAAGTGTTGTCTGTATGACATCTTTGCAGTTGTCCAATTTTATCAAGATGGGCGAACTGGACAAGGTCGTAGGGGTGACCAGTACCCGGCATCTGTTCAATAGGGAGATGAACGAACGTCTCAAGAGCGGGAAGACCGTCAAAATCGGCATAGAAGGGAATTTCGACAACGAGGTGATCATGAGTATGAACCCAGACCTGATCCTTGTTTCGCCTTTTAAACGGGGCGGATATGAGACCTTGAAGGATGTCGGTATCCCATTGATCCCGCATTTAGGCTATAAGGAGATGACGCCGTTGGGACAGGCGGAATGGGTGAAGTTCGTCGGCCTGTTGGTGGGACAGGAGCAAAAGGCAAACGAGACATTCGACGCCATCGCGGCCCGTTATAATGAATTGAAGGAGCTGACGGCGGAAGGAAAAGTGAAGAAACGTCCGGTCGTGTTGAGCGGCGAGATGCGGGGCGGTAACTGGTATGCCGTAGGAGGGGAGAGCTTTCTCGCCCAACTTTTCAAGGACGCCGGTGCTGACTATTTCCTCAAAAACGACAAACGTTCGGGAGGTGTGACACTTGATTTCGAAACTGTCTACAATCAGGGTGACGAAGCCGATTACTGGCGCATTGTGAACAGCTATCCGGGTACGTTCAGCTATGAGGCATTGAAGGAGCAGGACCCGCGTTATGCCGATTTCCGTGCCTTCAGAGAGAAAGGGATCATCTATTGCAACATGAAAGATACGCCTTTTTACGAAAGTATGCCGACCGAGCCGGAAGTCGTACTAGCCGACCTGCTGCATATATTCCATCCGGACCTGCTGCCTGATCATACACCTGTTTATTATGCACGGCTCAAATAGGCTGCACGAATGAGACATTCCACTACTTTTCTGATGTCGCTCATCGTAGCGTCTATCCTGGTCCTGATGTTCCTGAATTTGGTGTTAGGATCGGTGTCTATCCCGTTGAAGTCTGTCTGGAACATTATTTGCGGACTGGGAGACGAGCCGGTGACCTGGCAGAATATCGTCTGGAAATCACGTCTTCCGCAGGCATTGACTGCTTTGGTGGCGGGAGCGGGCCTGGCGATAAGCGGCTTGCAGATGCAGACTGTTTTCCGGAATCCACTGGCGGGACCTTCCGTGCTGGGGATCAGCTCCGGTGCGAGCATGGGCGTGGCCTTCGTGGTGCTGTTGAGCGGTAGCCTCGGAGGGGTTGCGCTTAGTAAATTGGGGGTTATGGGAGAAATTGCGCTTTCGATAGCAGCCGTGATCGGTTCGCTCTCGGTGATGGCGTTAATCGTATATGTGTCGCAGAAGGTGAAGGGGAACGTGACGCTGCTGATTATCGGCGTGATGATCGGCTACGTGGCGAATGCGGTGATCGGCGTGCTGAAGTTCTTCAGCGTGGAGGAGGATATTCGCGCCTATGTGATCTGGGGGTTAGGCAGTTTTTCCCGTGTTTCCGGCAACCAGATGATGCTGTTTGTTGCGATCATGGCGATTCTGATCCCTTTGTCGTTCTTGTTGATCAAGACGTTGAACCTGATGCTGCTTGGCGACGGCTATGCCCGTAACTTGGGATTGAACATCAAGCGGGCACGTCTTTTGGTGATCACCTCGGCAGGAGTGCTGACGGCGATCGTGACGGCCTATTGTGGACCGGTCATCTTTCTTGGCCTGGCCGTCCCGCACCTGTGCCGGGCCATTTTTCAAACATCCGACCATAGGGTCCTGATGCCTGCCGTCCTGTTTGCCGGTGCCGCATTGGCACTCGTCTGCAACTTGATTGCTCGGATGCCCGGCTTCGAAGGGGCTTTGCCGGTCAACTCGGTGACTGCCCTGATCGGTGCTCCGGTAGTGGTCTCCGTTCTATTCCGTAAACGTAAAAACGAACTGAACGAATGATGAGACAAGATACGATTCATATAAACGATCTCTCTATCGGTTATCGGACAAAGAATGATACCAAGTTGGTGGCGAGCCATATACAGGCCCGGATTTATAGTGGAGAATTAACCTGCCTCTTAGGAGCGAACGGAGTCGGGAAGTCGACGCTTCTGCGCACGCTGTCGGCTTTCCAGCCGAAGCTGGGAGGCGAGATCGCCGTCTTGGGACGTGATATGGACAGTTATTCGGACAAGGAACTGAGCACGACGATCGGTGTGGTCCTGACGGAGAAGTGTGACATCCGGAATATGTCCGTGCGGGAATTGGTCGAGATGGGACGCAGTCCCTACACCGGTTTCTGGGGACGGTTGGACAAGGAGGACAAGCAGGTCGTGGAAGAATCGATCGCCTTGGTACGGATCGAGAACCTGGCCTCCCGCATGGTGCACACCCTGTCGGACGGAGAACGGCAGAAGGTCATGATCGCCAAGGCACTGGCTCAGGAAACACCTGTTATCTTTCTGGACGAGCCGACTGCTTTCCTCGATTTTCCGAGCAAGGTGGAGATCATGCAATTGCTCCACCATCTGACGCGAAGCACGAACAAGACGATTTTCCTCTCCACGCACGATCTCGAACTGGCGCTCCAGATCGCCGACAAGATTTGGCTGATGGACCGGACGAACGGGATTACGACTGGTACGCCCGAAGACCTCGCCCTGAACGGCCACTTGAGCGGTTTCTTCGCCCGCAAGGGAATCGTGTTCGACACGGAGACCGGCTTCCGCATCGATAACCGGTATTCGAAAGAAATACGCCTGATCGGGCACGGACAGAAATATGCGATGGTCCGCAAGGCACTCCAGCGGAACGGTATACGTGCCGATCGGCATGTGGAATCGCCTGTGTGGATCGAGACGGGCGATCTGTCTGTCGGTTCCGCATTCCTGATCCACTATCTTGACGGACGTACGCTGGCGGCCGATACCATAGAATCTCTCTTGCAGGAGCTTTCTGTTTGACAAAAAAACCTAAAAGGAAAAACTTTTCCCACTTCATTTGTTATTTCTATCAAAGAAGAATAATAGAGTCCTCGGAGAAGCAATTGGTAAATTATCCTATACTTTCCGTAACTCGGATAAGATTAAATGATATGAGAAAGTATTTCCTTTATGCTTGCCTGTTGTTCGCTGGCGTGTTTACCGCTTGCGATAACGATGATTCAGACGGGATCGACCCCTCGATCCCTTTTTATCAGAATTTGGGTGTCGAATATAATGTTACGCAGAACCATACCCATATAGGCGCAAATTTCAATAAATATAACAGCGAAGGGGCCAATCTGCGCCTGCCGGCCAAAGGCATTCTCTTTAACGGAAAAGTGCCGGACTTTTTAGGAATGGGAACTTATATGTATATGCTGTCGGAATCCGGGCTGGACCCGGTCACGTTCACCTTTTCCCGTTGGAAAGACCAGGTCTATACAAACAAGGCCTCTATCGACGATGTCGATCCAATCGCTCTTCCCGAATCCCTGACATCCGTCAAAGGCAATGGCTCAACCATTATCACTTGGGTAGGAAAGCCGATCGGGAAGGACGAGTATGTCCAGGTGCACCTGACCTACAGCGGCGGTGTTTATGATATCAACAATACGCAGGAAGGCGCGACCTCCATCACGCTAAACTTTACGAATCCGACTTCTGCCACCAAAGGAACCCTGTTCTTGAGCCGTGTCAGGGTACTTCCTTTACAGGAGAGCAACGGTGATGCGGGAGGAAAAATCGATGTCTCCTACGTGCAGAACAAGGATGTTACATTTGAATAATCACGCTTGAAAGGTTATTTCCCCACTTTCCGAAATCAGCAGAACGGATAGTTTCCCGTTGGGAAGCAAGGGGGTACAATGCTCTCGGCATTTCTGTAACAGAAGCGGGAAGAAACTTTGTTGTTCGGTCTTGCTGAACAGTTCCCATAGTTCTCTGGCCAGCGTCAGGGAATCTATTTTTTGTACGGACTCTGGTTTGCAACCCGCCTTTGCAGCCAATTCTTTCAGAAAGGCTTTGTTCATGACGACCTTTTTGCTGTGCGTATCCAGTGCTCCTTCCGCTAGTTTGACGGCTTTGCCAATCATGATTCCCATGACGACTTCGTCAAATTGCAGTTCGGCAGCTATTTTCAGTGTCTTTCCGATGAAGTTCCCGTAGTGCACAAACATTTGCGGAGGAAGTTCTTCCGACAGCCGTTCCGACAGGTAGCCTTTCAGGAAACGTTCACTTTTCGCTCCTGAGTTGATGACGAGGCGAGAACATCCTATTGCTTTTGCAACTTCGGCTTCTTTCCGGATCGAGGCGAGAAAGGCATCGTTCGAGAAAGGGCGTACGATGCCGGATGTCCCGATGATCGAGATTCCGCCGATGATTCCCAACTTCGGATTGAATGTCCGGGCAGCTAACTTTTTCCCTCCCGGAACGGAGATCGTGACGACCACCTCCTTTATCTTGCCGGACAGGCCGTTTTCCTCCAGTATTGTTGTCAATTCTCCAGTAATCAGACGGCGGGGAGTGGCGTTGATGGCTGGTCCTCCAATTTCGAGGCCGAGGCCGGGAAGCGTCACCGTTCCTACTCCTTCACCAGCCCGGAACAGGAAGGCGGGGGTAGGGGATTGCCCAGCCTGTAACTCGATACGGGCGATAACGGAACAGCCGTTTGTCACGTCCGGATCGTCGCCGGAGTCCTTTATAACCGTGCATAGGGCGGCGTTGTCCGCCCATTCGGTAGCGGCGACAGGGAGCATGATCTTTTCCCCGGAAGGGAGCGTGATGCAACTAACGATTTGTTCCGTTTGGTTCAGGAGGGCAACTAAGGCGGCTTTGGCGGCAGCCGTAGCACATGTGCCGGTCGTGAAACCGCTTCGGAGCGGGAAGAAACCGGGAGCGAGGCGTTCGATGGCTTTACGAAGTCCTTCCATGCCTTGCACAAAGGTGAAACTGTCAGGCAGGGGAGGGCGTTGTATGACATAAACGGGAATGCCGCAGGCTTGTGCTGCTTCGACCTTTTCCTTGAAATATCCGCTTTCCCCACTTTCCTTTGTCAGTACGGCATCTGGAAGAAGCTGGTCCAGCAGCTTCTTCTCGTCTTCTCCTTCATGGAAAAAAATAATCCGTTCCTTTGGG
>ENA-OROK01004451-OROK01004451.1-human-gut-metagenome-genome-assembly--contig:-NODE-4451-length-10220-cov-4.289031_pt1 | contig 10220 bp, 6 predicted proteins | sample MGYA00242127_ERZ509046 | MGnify/ENA primary metagenome ERZ509046 (study PRJEB26280, sample SAMEA2338728) | human gut metagenome | biome: human gut; feature: human-associated habitat; material: faeces... | reverse complement strand
CCTTTTTCTTGTGTAAAATCATGGTGTTATCGTTCTCCGTGGTCGATGGGCTTAATCTTTAGTTTGTTTCCGTCACGCTGGAATTGCTCATACTGTTCGGGGGTGCATTTCATCGGCAGAAAGCTGTGTACCATAGGCAGAAAGGCGATTGGGTAGTGGTAGAGTTTTTCGTAATAGGCCATCTGTTCATCGGTCAAACTGATAAGTCCATTATCACTATCCCCACAAACAATGAAAGACCCGGCAATGCAGCCATCATACCCATAAAGACGGTTTGGCGGCAAATCAAGGTCCTGCGCGGCGTCATTGCTGATAATGCAAGCGTTATCCCGCCACGGATGGCAAACGGTTAGATCTTCGCCTACAAGTTTCTGTCGTGCTTCGTATGTGTTGGGAATCGTGCGTTCCTCCGGGTACTTACCGGGCTGTACATACAGCACGCGGATTTCATTTTCACTCATAGGATTCACTCCATTTCACCGGGTTTAGTCGTGAGTAATTTGTAAGTCTTAGTATCCTTGGGTTGGGGGTTGTTGAATGGGATAAGGCTGTTGCCCATTTTGATAATACCCTCACCGGGTTGGGCCAACAGCAAATATTTCCGCTGCGGCTCGGACAGGCCGTACAACTCCACCACGCTGTCAATGTCCTTGGTTTGGCGCAGCATGACCACAAATTCGGAGTTTGCCAGCATGGCATAGGCGGTGTCATTGGTAAGGCAGTCCTGCACATTTTGCGTGATGCCGGTGGCGTAGGCGTTGTACTTTCTGAATCGCTTCCAACTTGTGTACAGGAAATTGGCGCTCAAAGAATCGCGCAGCAGCAGATAGATTTCATCAAAGTATACCCATGTGGCGGCCTTGGGGTCGTTGCGTTCGTTGCTCATAACAGCGGTGCTGATGTACTCCAGCATGGACAGCATGGCAACAGGTTTATGTCTAATTGTTCTGTTTAAGCCCATGGCAATGTTTAGCCAAGCGATGCCCTGCGCCGCACGGAATTGCTTGTCTTGCTGGATGTGGACGATGCCAAGTTCATCCATCTCAAAAGAACCAGATATTTCCAGCCGTACAGCGCAGCCAAAATCAGGTAGCCTGCTGCCGCCAACCCCGCAAAAAGCGGAGCCAGCATCAGATAAGTCGAAACGCCCTTGCCCAATGCCTCAACAAGACCGTGTCGCATACTGCTGAGCGTAATGACGGAAACGGGTACCAGCCCGCAATTCAGGCAGGTGAAAATCACGGTCGGGTTCTTCAGCATGGAAAACTCGTAGAACCAGCGGTATTTTCCGTCCGGACAAAGCCGGATGCTTCTGTTGCCGCCGACAGGCTGCTCGGGTAACGGCGTTTCTTCAGCAGATTCTTCACGGGGATCAACTTCCACTGCGGGTATTTGCCGCGCAATGGCGGACTGCCTTGTGCCGCACTGTTCGCAAAAAACGGAGTCGTCCGCGATTTGTGCGCCACACTGTTCACAAAAAGCCATAACCATAAACCTCACTTTCTGTTAATGTGTAGTTCTGATTCTATTGTACAATAGTTATGTCGCACTGTGACGCTGTGACATCCCGTGTTCAAAGACAGTTCCGCGTCACGCCACGGCGGAGCAACAGGAAAGAAGCTGTTATATAGTTAACCCGCTGTGCCCTGTTTCAGCCGGAATAAATCGTGCATTTACAGCGTCTGTTGCAAAAAAGCAGGATATTTGCTACAATACTTTTAACAAGCAAAAGGATGGTGAGCGCATTGTATAGGGTGGCAGTCTGTGAAGACGAAGCAATTCTATGTGCAAACCTGTGCGCACAGTGCGAATCTATTCTGGACAAGCTGAAGGTCGAACACAGAATCACATCATTTTCATCTGCCGAAAAACTGGAAAATGCGCTCTTGGCAGGAGAAGAATTTTCGCTGCTTTGTCTGGATATTCTGATGGGCGGAAAAAGCGGCATGAAACTGGCGCAGGAACTGCGGCAGCGCGACGACAAAACCAGCATCCTGTTTATCACAAGCTCTACGGAATTTCTCAAGGACGGCTACAGCGTCCGCCCTATCCAGTACCTGCTCAAGCCGGTTCAGGCGGCTGAGCTGGAACAGGCAATTACAACCGATCTGCGGTTGTACCACCGCCCTTCCACAGTGACCTTTCATGCGGGCGGCAAGACGCTTGTTATACCGACAGAGGATATTTACTATGCCGAGAGCCGGGAACACGGCACGGTTCTTCATATGACACATGGCGAGAAATTTTTGCCGCTGTCGCTGAGCCAAACGGAGGGAATTCTTCCCGGTTCACTTTTTTGCCGCTGCCACAACAGCTTTCTCGTAAATCTTTCCCACATTTGCGAAGAGGGCGGTCGGACTCTGTACCTGACGGATGGCAGCGACCTTGCCATTGGGCGGCGATATATGGAGCATTTTCAGAATCAATTTGTCCGATACCTCAACCAAAACTGAATACATTTGATTTTACCAGTGAAAAATGCGGCATCTCCCGTTTGGAAGATGCCGCATTTTCGCGCCTTATCGTTTACTGATTTTTCTTTTCCGGCAAGAGCTTCAGAGCTGTCATAACCGTAAATCGGTTTTCGTCATAGCTGATGTCCAGTACGCTGCCATACTTTTTTGCAATAGCACGCATTTTCATCAAGCCAAAGCCGTGGTCGGAAGCATCGTCCTTGGTCGTCAAGAGTTCTCCGTTTTCATCGGTGCGCAGGGTTCCGCTGTAGGTGTTTTCGCAGCGGATGGCAAGATACTGCCGGCGAATCTGCATCGAGCAGAGAATTTCTCCCTGCTCTGTCTGCGCGGCTGCCTCCAAAGCGTTGTCCAACATATTGAAAAGAAGGCTGCACAGGTCATCCTCTCTGATTTGCAGCATTTCCGGCAGAACCGCACTTACGCGGAAGGTGACATCCTTTTTCTTCGCCTGTGCCGCGAAACGCTGAAAAATCGTGTTGACTGTCGGGTTGGCAGTAAAATTCCGGGGCGAAAGCTGTTCCAACTCCCCGTCCAATCGGTCTAGATAGTTCCGAAGCTCCGTCCGATCCTGCCTCTGTGCCAACAGGTGCAGGGCGGCAATGTGGTTTTTCCATTCATGGCGAAACGCCGCCGTCTGGCGAACCGATGCCTGCGCCTGCTCGTATTTCTCTTGTGCTGTCTGGCTGCTGATTCTCATCATCTGCATTTGCCGTTGACGAAGCAGCATACTGCGCACAAATTCAACGACTACCTGTACAGCGCACAGCAGGCCGGCAACATTGCACAGCAGCGCATAAAATGCGTGCGGATATCCGCCCAGCATGGATGTTACCGGGTTGCTGAATGGATAGAGTACTTCTACGCCGACATAACGGGTGACACCCCAAATCAAAAACAGAAAGGCCGCAACCGCACACAGGCACCAACTGATTCTGCGCTGCATTTCTTCGTGCGAGAACAGCATCAGAACAATCGCTACGACCAATAAAGAGAGACCGAGCCAGTCACCGACTTTTTCGGTGAGAAGCGGCACCGCCGCAAAACTCCGCAAGGCAGTAAGCAGAATATGCAGCAGGGCTGTGGCAGCCAAGCCCCAACGTTTTTTGCCCCGAAGTTCGGCTGCCAAGTAAATGTACAGAAAGTCCATGTGGATCAGGCAGACCCAGTTCAGCAGACCACTGTCGGCATTCAGCCCCGAAGCACTTTCCAGAAAGGTGTTGCAAACGCCTGACACTGCCGCCAATAAAAAGTATCCACTCAAGGGCAATAGCTTCCACAGCGGCTGTCCGGCCTGAGCACCAAGCACCAGCACCAAAAGCAGGCTTAGCGCCAACATAAGCCTTACCGTCACGGCGGTCATACACCAAACAACGCCGGTGGTCTGCACCACGGCATCGGAAAAGCGGCTTGCCTGTGAGGGAAACACAGGTACGCGCAGCCCGTTTAGGGACGGCCCGTAGGTGACAATGCGAAGTGTTTTCCCCGCGCAGTCTAGCGGCAGCGGGATGCAAAGCCCGTTGTAGTTAATGCCGGCAAAATCTGCATTCTGCAAAAATACATCGACGCGGTTTTCTTGCTGCGGAAAATCCGTGTAGAGAAGTATATCCTCCAAAAACACCTGCAGACCCGCATTGACGCAGCTAAACTGCAAAAAGCATCGTTCGCCTGGTTCCTCCATGACGCGCTCCGCTACAACAGGACCGGCGCCTTCCGCCGGTACGCCGTCGATGTAGCCACCAAAACCGAACACAGGTTCGGTTTGCCCGGCTTCGGTGTAAAATGTCCAGCCACCCCGATCTGATGCCGTGCAATTCAGAAAGATGGATTGTTGCGCTTTGTCCGGTTGCGACAGACGAAACAAAAATAGCACGACCATTGTTGCCGCTGCGGTCAGCAGCACTCCGGCAGCGCAGAGATTTCTTTTTTGGGTGTTCACCGTCCCACCTCCTTGTTGCCTTAATTGTAGCAAAAACACAGAACGCGCACAAGCAGAGAAGCGCGGCTTCCTGCTAAACGACACGATTTTGCCCCTAAACGACACAGAAAAAAGACGAATAATATAGTAAAATAGATTATAGTAAGTTGCCATTGCGGTCTATGAAAATGCAACGGGAGGATCACAAGATGGACAAAAGATCTATATTCGAGCGAGGGTTTGCCATACTGCTGTCGGTTATTTTGATGGCGGCTTGCTTTCCGCTGTCAATCTTTGCGGAGGACACGACGCAAGACCCGGATTTTTCGGGTACAAATCTGATGAATCTGGAAAACGTACAGCCCAGCGGCTATACGACGACCACCAACCCTTACGGCTATGACATTGGCGAGCCGTTTCTGATGGTAGAACAGAACGAGCTGATGTATCTGAATGCCTGGGACAATAGGGTTCGGCAGGCATCCTATTTTTCTATGGGATCAGAATCGGCGCTGAATACCTTCGCAACGAACAAATCAGGCAGTAGCGGTACTTTTTCTAACCCCAACTACAAGCTGATGCAGGCGGTGTCCTTTGACCCTACCGGCAGTGGTCGCCGGGATCATGTTGCCTTTGTAGGTGTTGGGCAGGATAAAAAGGGCTATATGTGGGTCATTGACACCACAAAAGGAACGGGTTCAGACCGCAGCGGGCTGGTAGAGATTGGCGACTTCAGCTATATGTTTGATGAAAGCGCTTTTAAGGTTCCGACCTACTCCAACCGCAGCTTCCTCAATATCGTGGCCGGTGACTTTGACGGTGATGTCAAGGAAAGCATCGTGGTCTATACCCCGGAGTCCTACAATGCCGGAGGCTGCCAGATTCAGCAGTGGGATTATGACGGTGACAGCCTTTCCCGACGCGGCAAGAGTAACAGTCTGTTGATGGGCTATTATAACGACCATCCCTGGTATGATGTGGAGCGCTCGGAGGGAAACCAGCGGCGCAAGCTGGGTGTCTCCATGGCCGTGGGGGACTTCAACGGCGACTGTGTGGACGATCTGGCGGTGCTGTCCTACTGTCACCGACTGCCCAATGACGAGGCCCAGATCGACTACTACCGTCCGGTGGTCAAGATCGTCTACGGTACAAAGGGGGATACCGGCAGCTCCATCGTGACCAAATCCGCGGCACAGAGCGAGGAGTTCTACACCAGCAAGGGACGAAGCGGCGGGCGTGATCGCTATGAATTTCCTGTGGGAGCCTCTTTGACCTGCGGAGATTTTGACGGCGATGGTGATGTGGATCTGTTCCTCGCAGGTATGCTGGGGAAACTGGGAACATGGAAAAAAAACAACCAGCAGGTGAACGAAACCATCGACATGAATGCTGGGTATCTCTATATTGGGAAACTGAGCAATTCGGGAAACGGTTTTGTTAAGACTACCAATCAAACCATAGAGTCCAACGGCTGGACAGACGGCGGCTACCATGATGCCGATGATGTATGGCAACAGTTGGCTGTGGAGTCTGTTGCGATCAACGGCAAGGGGCGCGGCGCAAAGGAGCTGGTGTTCCTCAGCGGCACGCTCTATGATGCCAGCAACAATAAGCCTGTGGCGGTATATACCGGCGATTACTTCAAGAGTGCCGATGACGGCGCGAGTAGCACCACCCGCATCTCCAACTGTGACATCCAGTCCATTGCCGTGGGCAACTTTGACGGCAACAAGGCCGGGCGGGAACAGGTGGTGTTTACAATTGCCCTCAAGCACAAAAATAACAACGAGTCCCACCTGCTGACGGGCTATATGCGGGGCATAAACTATAATGATAAAACGGTAAACGGCGAAATAAAGGAGTACGGAACAGCCGGCGGATATGACTGCCTTGTTCCTACGGACAGCTATGTGAACACCAATGCCCAGAATGCGGTCAGCTTTCTGGTTATCCCCGTGGACAAGAACAACGACGGTGTCCTTGCCAAATACCGGGGTGTAACCTACGCCTACACGGACCCGGACGTAAAGGCAGTATTGCAGGCGGGCCCATACTTTAAGGACATTATGGATGCAGGCAACAACGAAACAGAGTATGTCCTGACGGAAAGCTATGAGCTGTCTGACTGGGACTCTGACAGCGTGTCCTTCAGTATAGGCTACAGCACCGAATTCAACTTCCTCGGCGGAAAGGCATCCATTGAAACAGGTTATGCACTGGACTGGACGAAGTCCTTCGAGCGTTCTCTGCACGAGGAGTGGAGTCAGAGCTTTTCCGCACAAGCCTACAACAGTGTTGTTGTCAGCCGTACACCGGTGTTCGTCTACGAATATGACATACAGAAAGCGGACGGCACATGGAACGATAAAACTGTCATGCAGACTGCCATTCCGCAGGGACCTGTGTATGAGCAGCTTTCGGTGGATGCCTACAACAAGTTTGCCACAGAGTATAACAAGTACATGGCCGACCGCAAAGACAAACCGACCTGCTACCTGTTGGAGAAGATCGATCCCGCTGCCAACTGGATGGACGGCAACGAGGGCGACCCCTACCGCTATAACCATGATGGCTGGGGCGCTTTGAATCCGGATATTCAGGCTTCCTCCATCAGCAAATCGGAGTTTGCTTTGGGCTATAACGGAACGCTGGATAAGGTGGCATGGACGAAGGAAAACACCACCACAAAAAGCGTAGAAATGTCCCACGGGTTTTTCTTCAACAGCTCCATAAAATGGGGCAATGAGGATGTAGCAACGCACGGTGTCACCACAAGCCTTGAATATAGCGATGGCAAGGGAAATTCCACCTCCAAAGGCACTGCGGTGGGAGCGAGCTGCACCGTCACCAGTCTGGACAAGCAGAGCCTTGTGGCGGAAGGAATTCCCGCGCCTGTTGTAGACGCCTATCGATTCCATTGGACGCTGGGGCAGTGGCAGCGCCACCTGAGTGGTGCAGCGAACAACAAGACACCCTTTATCGGCTACAGTGTTACCAATCTTTCCTCTCCGCCGCGAGCCATCGACAATTTGGACAAGACAATAACCCGCGGCGAAGGCAACTTTGACCTGAAGCTTTCTTGGACAAAGCCGGACTGCGAAAACGGTCATCCGGCGATTACTGGCTACTATGTTTACAGCAAGGACGAAAGCGGTGCATATACAAGAGTATCCGGAAAGCTGTCTGCCGAAGCAACGGAATATGAGATCAAAGACCTTGACCTGAAAGGCAAGTACACCTATGTAGTGACGACCGTAGCAACGGTAGACAACAAGGATTATGAGAGCGTTTGGTCCAACGAGGCGCATTATCGCGCGGACGAAGCGCCTTACATCGGTAGCAATGGCAACTGGTGGGTCGGGGGAACCGACACCGGCGTAAAAGCGGCCGGTGACGACGGAAAGCCGGGCAAGGACGGCGAAACTCCGTATATCGGTGAGAACGGCAACTGGTGGATCGGCTTTACGGATACGAAAGTTAAGGCGGCAGGCACCGACGGTAAGGATGGTGAAAAAGGCGAGGACGGTGAAACGCCCTACATTGGCGAAAACGGCAACTGGTGGATCGGTGAAACCGACACAGGCGTAAAGGCTGTCGGAACGGATGGTGCAGACGGCACGAACGGTACAGACGGTCTGACCCCCAGCATTGGCGAAAACGGTAACTGGTGGATTGGCACTACCGACACAGGCGTAAAAGCTGCCGGAACGGACGGTACAAACGGCACGAACGGTGCGGATGGTCTGACCCCCAGCATCGGCGAAAACGGTAACTGGTGGATCGGCACTACTGATACCGGCGTAAAAGCTGCCGGAACGGACGGTACAAACGGCACGAACGGTGCGGACGGTCTGACCCCCAGCATTGGCGAAAACGGCAACTGGTGGATCGGTGAAACCGACACAGGCGTAAAAGCTGCCGGAACGGACGGTACAAACGGCACGAACGGTGCAGACGGTCTGACCCCCAGCATCGGCGAAAACGGCAACTGGTGGATTGGCGCTACCGATACCGGCGTCAAGGCTGCCGCAACGGATGGTGCAGACGGCAAGGACGGCGCAGACGGAACAAACGGTGTCGATGGTCGAACACCGCAGCTCAAAATCGGTGATGATAACCTCTGGTATGTTTCCTATGACAATGGTCAGAATTGGGAATCTCTCAATGTGAAAGCTACCGGAGAAATGGGAGCGACAGGTGCCCAAGGCGAAAAAGGCGACAAGGGTGACCAAGGCGAGCAAGGCATTCAGGGTGTCCAAGGTGAAAAGGGCGACAAGGGTGACCAAGGCGAGCAAGGCATTCAGGGTGTCCAAGGCGAAAAGGGCGACAAGGGTGACCAAGGCGAGCAAGGCATTCAGGGTGTCCAAGGTGAAAAGGGCGACAAGGGTGACCAAGGCGAGCAGGGCATTCAGGGTGTCCAAGGTGAAAAGGGCGACAAGGGTGACCAAGGCGAGCAAGGCATTCAGGGTGTCCAAGGCGAAAAAGGCGATGCCGGTGCCGATGGCGCTTCCGGGCAAAATGGCACCAATGGAATTAACGGAAAAAACGGTGTAAATGGTCAAGACGGACAAAACGGTCAGGATGGCAAGGATGGACAGGATGGTACTGCCGGGCGCGGAATAGACAACGCCATGATTGATAACGACGGCTACCTAATTCTTACAATGACCGATGGCACGACCATCAATGCCGGTCTTGTACGCGACACTTCCGCTGTGGCAAACAAAGAAGCAAATGACTCTGCTACGGCAAAATCGCTTGCGACAGCGGCTGTTGGTCTTTCCGGTGCATCTTTGCTATGGAACATTGCAATGCTTGCACTCTCCATCACCATGAAAAGAAAGTACACAACTTTCCACAGATGATACAGTATAAACAATAATGAAGCAGTCTTGAAAGTGCCAAAACACTTTCAAGGCTGCTTTTGTCAGGATAACCGATTACTTATTGTTTCTTCTCTTGCAGACAAACCATATCCATAGGATTCACACGCACACCATTCTGCATAACTTCAAAATGCAGGTGGAAACCTGTGCTGTCGCCGGTGCTGCCTACATACCCAATAACCTGCCCTGCCGTTACCGCTTCACCTGCGGTAACGGCAGTTTGCGTCATATGGGCGTACCGCGTGGAAAGTCCAGCGCCGTTATCCAGCAGCACCTGATTGCCGTAGCTGTCGTTCCAGCCGCTGACCAGCACCGTGCCGCTGTGGGCAGCCAAGATGGGTGTGCCTTCCGGCGCGGGAATATCCGTGCCGCGATGCCCGGAATTACCGTAAGCGTCGTCATCACCAAAATTGCAGGAAATATAGGTGTGACCCGGCAGCGGCCAGCACAACTCGCCATCGGCAACAGCAATCCCGCCGCACAGGGCAAGCAGGCTGGGACGCATTTCCTCGGAAAGCAGTTCGTGCAATATGTCTTTTTGGTCTTGGGTGAAATTGTACAACTCAGCCAGTTCATCCACAGTTTTGCTGCTGACGGTGATGTGCAGGATGTATTCAGTCTGTTGCTCCGGGTCGGGGTCGTCCTCGGTGGGTTCGGGAGTTATGTCCACTTCTTCGACCTCGTAGGTGATCTCGTGCATAGACCAAAAGGCGTCTTGAATACTCTGCTTTTGGGCGGCATTGATAACGATAACATCGCTGTCGGAGTTTAGGTTGGTATCTACCGCAAAGATGGCCAGCACTTCGGGCCAGTAACTCGCCCAAGTGTGACCGTCCTCGTAGTCGTATTCCATCGTTGTTTCGCTGCATTCCGGGTGGGCGGATACGATTTCATTGATGGCCGCGCCGAAGTCGGCGTTGGTGTCGGCTACGATTTCGGCAATAG
>ENA-OROK01004449-OROK01004449.1-human-gut-metagenome-genome-assembly--contig:-NODE-4449-length-10227-cov-14.823830_pt1 | contig 10227 bp, 7 predicted proteins | sample MGYA00242127_ERZ509046 | MGnify/ENA primary metagenome ERZ509046 (study PRJEB26280, sample SAMEA2338728) | human gut metagenome | biome: human gut; feature: human-associated habitat; material: faeces... | reverse complement strand
TTGCTTCACCCTACGGCCACATCGACCACAGCCGCTCCACTTCGCCCTACGGCAACATCGACCACAGCCGCTCCGCTTTCGCCCTACGGCAACATCGACCACAGCCGCTCCGCCTCGCCCTACGGCAACATCGACCACAGCCGCCTCGCTTCACCCTACGGCCGCATCGACCACAACCGCTCCGCCTCACCATACGGCCATATTGACCACAACCGCTCCGCTTTCGCCCTACGGCAACATCGACCACAACCGCCTCGCTTCACCCTACGGCCACATCGACCACAACCGCCCCGCTTCACCCTACGGCAACATCGACCACAACCGCTCTGCTTCACCCTACGGCCACATCGACCACAGCCGCTCCGCTTCACCCTACGGCAACATTGACCATAGCCGCTCTGCTTCACCCTACGGCAACATCGACCACAGCCGCCTCGCTTCACCCTACGGTCACATCGACCATAACCACCTTGCTTTTGCCCTACGGTCATATCGACCACAGCCGCTCCACTTCGCCCTACGGCCACATCGACCACAACCGCCTCGCTTCACCCTACGGCCACATCGACCACAACCGCCTCGCTTCACCCTACGGCAACATCGACCACAACCGCTCCGCTTCACCCTACGGTCGCATCGACCACAACCGCTCTGCCTCACCCTACGGCAACATCGACCACAGCCACTCCGTTTTCGCTCTACGGCAACATCGACCACAACCGCTCCGCTTCACCCTACGGCAACATCGACCACAACCGCTCTGCTTCACCCTACGGCAACATCGACCACAACCGCTCTGCTTCACCCTACGGCAACATCGACCACAACTTGTCATTTCGCATAACAAAGCCGTTTAAACAGTTCCGCCGAAAATTTTTCGTATTTTTTTAAAAAAGCCCTTGACAAATACCCGAAAACCGTGTATAATGTTTACTGTTATCTGGGTGTGGCGCAGATTGGTAGCGCGCTACCTTGGGGTGGTAGAGGCCGCAGGTTCAAATCCTGTCACTCAGACCAATTAAAAACCGCTTGATTGTCAAAATCAAGCGGTTTTTTGTTTACCGTTTTATCTCCTATATAAGCAAGCTCTACGAATATATTCTATTAAATATAGCACCCTCACAACCCGACATCTCCTGCCTATGCACTTATTCAAACCGTTTCACATTCTTTTTCCTTTTCTCCGTCTGTATACCGCCGGTCGCCGTTCTCCCTGTCATACGCCTTCACCGAATATTCGCTGACATTCTTTACCGTTTCACCGTCTATCTGCAATGCGGCAGGTGAATCAAACCGCACTGTGATTTCCTTTCCGGTCAGCACCTCTACCATCTCGGTATGGCTGATATGCTCCCCCTTGAAGATTGAAGGGAACACCATAAGCGTTTTCAGCTTCCCACTGCCGTGCATCACAACAACCGACAGCTTCCCTTCGGGATTGTTTCTGTCCTGTTGCGGAGCGGTCATCATACCGCCGCCGTAAAACCTGCCGTTCATTGTCGGCGCAAGCCATACCTTCTTATAGCTGTACTCCCTGCCGTCAACGTTTATAACCGCATTCGCCGGTCTGAAATGAAACAGCAGACCTTTAACCGCAATAGATGTATAATTTATGGGCTTGTCGGATTTTTCTCTCAGCTCATCGCCCGTTTCACAGCAATATCCGTCAATACCGTAGCCTATAGCATTGATAAACCGTGAGCTTTTGCCGTTTACCGTTACAATAGGCAGATTTCTGACATATTCGTTTATCCTTACAGGCTCACAGCCCTGCTCCTTGCCGAGATCACGCAAAAAATCATTTCCGCTTCCCGTACCGTAATAATACAGCGGATTTTCATAAGGATACCCGTCGCTGTCATTTATAAAACGGTTAAGTGTACCGTCACCGCCGCACAGCACAATATCGCTTTCGGGCGAAATACTGTCAAAAAATGTGCCGTATCCGCTTATCTGCGTCATATTGCAATATTTCAGTTCATCGTCCTTGTATATTTCCGTCAGCTTTTGTGCAAGCTCTGTTCCTTTTCCATTGCAAGATAAAGGATTATACAGTATGTATTTCACGCTCATGTATGCCCTCCCCTTAAAACCGACAGCCGATTACTTATGATGTTATCGGTCCTTTGGCTCTTTCGGTCTTTTAGTCTTTTGATCCTTTTGGTATAGTATAACAAATTTAAACGGATTTTGCAATATATTGTTGTAATTTGTCAACACTTTGCATTAATAATTGTATAAGTTGTTGCTTGTAAGCATCCGTGCCTCGTCCGCCGTTTGGGTTGCCACATCTGTGCATCGACAGCCATTTGTGCCGTTGCATCTGTGCAATGACAGCCATTTGTGCCGTTGCATCGTGCAACGGCTCTGTGTGGCTGTCTTTATGCATCCTTGCATAACGACTTTGTGTGGCTGTCTTTATGCATCCTTACATAACGACTTCGTGCGACCGCCATCGTGCATCCTTTGCACGTTTATGAACGCTCTGTGGGCTTTGCGTCCGTGCAAAGCCTTTGGGCGTTCATTTTATAAGGCATCCGTGCCTTTGCGGTCGTTTGGGTCGCTGCATCGTGCAGCGACTCTGTGCGACCGCTATCGTGCATCCTTGCACGACCCGCACAGTGCGAGTTCGCCCCCCCAGCACCAAAAAAAGCAGGGCTATGCCTGTTTAGGCATAGCCCTGCTTTTTTGGTGCCGATGGCGGGGGTCGAACCCGCACGGTATTGCTACCAACGGATTTTGAGTCCGTCACGTCTGCCAATTCCATCACATCGGCTTATTAAAATGTGTTGTAAAACCGCATTGCATAACGGTAATAGCGATTTCACAGTTTGATTATTATATCATAGCGGTAAAATGTTGTCAATAGATTTTCACTATTTTCCAAAATAATTTAGTGTTTTTTTATAAAAAGCCCTTGACAATTTGTTGAAAATGCCGTAAAATTAATATCGAGTAAATATCTATTATAACTCAGGAAAGTCAGCTGTCTTGTAAATTTTCACCAACAAAAGACAGGACGATCTGCTTATTTTACATATATACAATTAAATGTTGAAATGTAAAATCAGCCGTGCAGGCGCTTATGCAGTTTTGCGGCGGCGTGACACGGCAATTCAGAAAAGGAGGAACGCTAACCCATGGAAGTGTGGCTTGCAGTTACACTCTGTGCGGCGGCATTCGTAGTCGGAGCGGCGATATTCGGTTTTGTTATGTACAAAATGGGTATCGAGCATAGAAAAAAGACGGCAGAAGCGCAGATAGAATCTGCCGAGAAGGAAGCAAGCAGGATAGTATCCGAGGCTAACGAAAAAGCTCAGGCAACAAAGAAAACCGCACTGGTTGAGGCTAAAGACGAGATCTTTAAACTCAAAGAAAACAACGAAAAAGAAATTCAGAAACTCAAAAGCGAAACCGAAAGAGAACTCAAGGAACGCAGAGCAGAGGTAACACGCTCTGAAAGAAGACTTCAGCAGAAAGAGGAGAACCTCGACAAGAAGAACGATAAGATCGAACGTCTTGAAGAACAGCTCCAGAACAAGAACAAGAAGGCTGAAGAAAAGCTGGCTGAAGCCGAGTCCATCAAGAAAAGCCAGATGGATATTCTCGAAAAAATATCCGGCTTTACTTTAGATCAGGCGAAGGAACACCTGCTGAGTATGCTTGACAGCGAGCTTTCGCACGAAAAGGCAGTCAAGATTACAGCTTACGAACAGCGTCTTAAGGACGAATGCGACGAAAAGGCAAGACAGTATATCTCCCTTGCTATTTCAAGACTTGCCGCCGATACCGTATCAGAGGTAGCAGTATCCGTAGTGCCTCTGCCCAATGACGAAATGAAGGGCAGAATAATCGGCCGTGAGGGCAGAAACATCCGTGCGCTTGAACAGCTCACAGGCGTTGACCTTATCATTGACGATACCCCCGAGGCTATAACGCTTTCCTGCCATGACCATGTAAGACGTGAGATAGCAAGAATAGCGCTTGAAAAACTCATTCAGGACGGACGTATCCATCCCACGAGAATTGAAGAAACAGTAGAAAAGGCAAGACGTGAGGTCGAGCTTAAAATCAAGCAGGAGGGCGAGCGTGCCGTTATGGAAACCAACGTCAACGGCCTGCACCACGAGCTTGTAAGGCTCATTGGACGCCTTTACTACCGTACCTCTTACCGTCAGAACGTACTTAACCACTCAATAGAGGTCGCTCACCTTGCAGGCATAATGGCAAGCGAGCTTGGCGTTGACGCAACTCTTGCAAGAAGAGCAGGTCTTCTGCACGATATAGGCAAGGCTCTTAACCACGAGATTGAAGGCTCACACGTTCAGATAGGTGTCGATGTCTGCCGTAAGTATAAGGAAAGCCCCGAAGTTATCCACGCTATCGAGGCTCACCACGGCGATGTTGAGATACACTCTGTTATTGCCGCTCTTGTACAGGCAGCCGACGCAATAAGCGCCGCACGTCCCGCCGCAAGAAGCGAAAACTACGAAAACTACATCAAGCGTCTGCAGAAGCTCGAAGAGATATGCAGCTCTTACAACGGTGTTGAAAAGTCATTCGCTATTCAGGCAGGCCGTGAAGTAAGAATCATGATAAAGCCCGAACAGGTTGACGATGACAAGATGATAGTTCTTGCAAGAGAAATTTCTCAGCGTATCGAGAACGAGATGGAATATCCCGGTCAGATAAAGGTACATCTGATAAGAGAAAGCAGAGCTATAGATTACGCAAAATAAACCATAAACACTCGGGAGCCGTTGCATAGATTTATGTAACGGCTCTTTTTGCTAAAGAGGTATTCTTATGAAGAAGAGATTAACGGCAATACTTACGGTAATGGCACTTTTGCTGACAGGCTGTACCGGAAATGTCACATCGGGAACGGAAAGTCAGCCGGTGTCGGACGCTCAGAGCGGTATTTCGGATAACGAAAGCAGTGATACTTCATCACGCTATGAGATAATCACAGCAACCGAAATGGCTGAAAAAATGGGGCTCGGCATAAGTCTTGGCAACACGATGGAAGCATACGAAGCGACCGATTGTGAAAAGATAACGTATGAATGGATTCCCGTTGTCGGCGGAAACGAACCGCAGGACTATGAAACCTGCTGGGGAGCGGATGTTACCACGCAGGAAATAATAGACGGTATGAAGGCGGAAGGCTTCAACACAGTTCGTATTCCTGTGTTCTGGGGCAATATGATGGAAAATGACAATACATATACGATAAACAAGGAATACCTTAAAAGAGTTAAGGAGATTGTTGATTACTGCGAAAAGGCAGGCGTATATTCCGTTATAAATATCCACCACTTCGATGAATTTATCATAAGAAGAAATGACCTTGACAAGTGCAAGGAGATATTCACTCATCTGTGGACGCAGATAGCCGAGTATTTTGAGGATTATCCCTACACACTCGTTTTCGAGGGCTATAACGAATACCTCGGCGGCGATCAGTTTGATTCAAACGGTAATCTCAAGGCACAGTCCGAAACCAACGCTTACAAGATGACCAACACGCTCAATCAGGCGTTTGTCGATGCGGTAAGAGGCACAGGCGGATATAACGCACAGCGTGTGCTTATCGTTTCGGGCTACTGGACAAACATAGATAAAACGACTTCTTCGAGATTTCAAATGCCTGAGGATCTGGTAAACGACAGACTTATGGTGTCTGTCCACTATGTCGACAACTCTATGTACTGGTCGAATAAAATAGGCGGCGAGGAATGGCTTAAATATATCGACAGCCAGTGTGCCGAACTTAAAAAGGCTTTTCTTGATAACGACATCCCCGTATTTATGGGAGAAACGACATCGACCTATCCTGCAAGCAATATGGCAAAGGACGCAACTCACACAGATTCCTCCGAGTGCCTGTCGATTGTACTCGGAAAGCTGACCGAGCTTGGCATCGTCCCTGTTATATGGGATACCGACAGCCATTTCTATTCAAGGACGACTTATAAGATTGTAAACAAGTCGGACCGCAAGGTCATCCGTGAATATTCCGACAAGCTGAAAGCAAACCTTGAAGCACAGCAGTAATAACAAACAGCAGCAACGCTACTAATCACCGTACCGTTGCTGCTTTCAGTTTATATAATCCGATTTATCATTAAATTGTACTGTGAAATATATCGCCAACACTGCTGAAATCATTTTTCGTACCGACAAGACATTAATATTTTCGTGAGTATATCAGTGCAACTGCTCTAACATTGACTCTTCAAAAAAACGCCACTAACCTGAGATATATGTACTAACCTGCGGACGTGTAGCGTTAAGCGTCCCTGAATTGACAGGATATACAATGTACAGGTGGTTATTCGAGTTCCACTAACACCCCGACGGGGTGTGGGTATGGGTAAGGAAAGAGGGAGCAAGAGGGAGAAAACCTAAGGGACAGGGAGAGGGGCTGTCAAGTCCCTTGTCCTGATCCCTTTGGTTGTCTCCCTCTTTCATATTGACAAGTGTATCTATTCGAATAGCGAACCCGAGAAGTGCTGTCCGACAAACAGAACTATCGGTAGCCTGCTATCATAGTCAAGGCTGAACGATATAACAGAAGCACATTAAACAAAAGACTTTTTCTACAAACAGCAGCAACGCTACTAATCACCGTACCGTTGCTGCTGTTTTTATTATTCTTTTTTACCCTTGTTTTCCGCCAGATATGCCACCGCACTGTGAAGTGCAACATTCCCCTCTCCGATAGCCTTGGCTATCTGATACGGTCTGCCTGTGCAATCTCCGCAGGCAAAGCACCCTTTTACACTTGTTGACATATCACGATTTACCGCAACACTGCCGTTATTCATCTCAAGCCCGTCAAGCAGTACATCCGCCGAAACCGTCTGCTTCAGAAAGAACACTCCGTCAACGGCAATTATACTGCCGTCAGAAAGCATTATCCCGTCTGCGTGACGCTCTCCGTTTACGCTTTTGACAAATCCGGGTAATCTGCTAACATTTTCTCTCGAATAATCCGTCTTATATGACGGACAAAAATAAACCTTCTCTGCAAGCTCCGCCAGAAAATCCACTTCTTCTTCGCTCTCCTTGTTATCGCTGATAACGGCTATCGTTTTCCCTTTATAGAAATTTCCGTCACAGGTGGCGCAATAGCTTACGCCCTTGCCGAGAAGCTCACGCTCGCCCTTTATTTCGTTTACGGTCTGTGCGCCCGTTGCCAGAATGACAGCGTCCGCCTTATATTCCTTCTGCCCAGCAAGGAGCATAAAATACTTGCCGATATTATACACTCCGGTAATACGCTCGCAGGTTATCTCTATATCCATCTGCTTTAAGTGAGCGGCGAATCTCCTGTTCAGCTCACTGCCGCTTATTTCGGGCAGAGCAGGATAATTCGATATTATATGCGAGCGTTCGACCTTTGCGCTGAGGTCGGCATTTCCGAAAAGTATAAAGCTCTTGTTGCGTATTCTTGCGTTGATAGCCGCCGATATTCCCGCAGGCCCCGTTCCGATTATCGCTATATCATATTCCGCCTGATTTCCGCCCATTTTTAGCAACACTCCTTCGCCTTATTATCTGCATTTACAGTGATAATATATCACAATTTCCCCGCAAGGTCAAGAAAAATGAAGTGTCTTTCAGACTGTCGAAAAACCGATTATTAAAACAGTATAATGAAATGTATTACCAACACCGCTTAAAACACTTTCCATACCGACAAGGCACTAATATTTTCGTGAGTATACCGGTACAGCTACACTGACGGCGACCTTTAAAAAACCGCACTATCACTATCGCTTTTCGTAGGGGAGTGGGCTTGCCCCTCCCGTTGCACCTAATACTTTCATTCCCACAACCATTGTAAAAGGACAATAATCCCTTTGCTTCGCACTAAACTTGCCTTTGGGCGTTCAACTTCGGGCATCCATGCCCGCCCTCGAAAAAGGGTGAGGTTCTGTTGCTCGGTCAAGCCGAGCCAACTATGGAGGGGATTGAAATTGATAGAAGCACTACCTTAAAAATTTCTAAACATTAACATTCCCCACCGTAGTTGCTTAGCAGTTGTTTTCCTAATTGCTTTGGTTCTTTCTCTCTTTCATATTGACAAGTGTACCCATTCGAATAGCGAATCCGAGAAGCACGATCCCACAGATAGCACTATCGGTCGCCTGCTATAATAGATAAATACTAAAAGATATAACAGAAGTACATCAAATACAAGATTTTTTCTACAAGCCGGTATCTTCATACTCTTCCGAAAGATACTTCATCCGCATATTATCTGATTTCGTCCGCCGCTTTATACCCTATTATATCCTTTATAACTTCCCCAGCGATAATAAGTCCTGCCACAGGCGGTACAAAGGCGGTACTTCCCGGCACCTGTCTTTTTCCCGGCACCTTATCCGCCTTAGAAAGACAACCGCTTTCACCGTTCGGATCTTCGTCGGCAATGGGCGGTATCGGCTTTTCCTTTGAGTATACCACCTTGAGCTTCTTTATTCCCCTGCGTTTAAGCTCATAGCGCATTACCCTTGCAAGAGGACACACAGAGGTCTTATATATATCCGCAACCTCAAATGCCGTAGGATCGACCTTGTTTCCCGCTCCCATAGAGCTTATAATCGGCGTTCCTGCCTTCTTTGCATTTTCAATAAGTGCTATTTTTCCCGTAACCGTATCTATTGCGTCAACTACATAGTCGTACTTGGTAAAGTCAAACTGATTCGCCGTTTCGGGCATATAGAAGGTTCTGAAGGCTGCCACCTTGCAGTCGGGATTTATTTCCTCAATTCGCTCCTTTGCAACATCGACCTTGTACTTACCTACCGTCTTTCCCGTAGCTATTATCTGACGGTTTATATTGGTAAGACACACCTTATCATTGTCTATAATATCAATCGCTCCCACTCCCGAGCGTGCAAGCGCCTCAACAGTATAACCGCCTACTCCGCCTACGCCGAATACCGCAACACGAGAGCCTTCCAGCCTGTCCATTGCCTCTTTACCGAAAACGAGCTGTGTTCTTGAAAACCGGTCAAGCATTGTTACCTCCTACAGAGAACTGTGTTCCCCTTGCTATAAATGTAACGGTCATTCCCTTTTTATCGAAGTAGCTCTCAATAAACCCTTTATCTCATCGTTTCTCTCGTCCAGCGTGAAATACTGTCCTCCGCAGCCATCGTGAAAATGCAGCGTTACGCCGAAATTGTCAAGTATCGCCCTTTTAAGTTCCGCCGCTTCGGTTATGCTTATTGCCATAAGTCGCTCCTTTAAGTCTACCGTTTCTATCTGTTTAATGTACAATATAGCTATTATACATCGTAATACAGCGGCTGTCAATGTTCTGCAACGGATTTTTTCACTGCGTTTTTCTTTTTCAGCAGAGCCGCCGCAGACTGCAAAAAGCGTATATCCTCCTCGCAAAGTCCGCTTATATCAAGTGTACGGCTTCTCTTATCCTCAAGCCCCAACAAATAGTCTGTCGTAACTCCGAATACTCCTGCTATTTTGATTATCGTTTCGGGAGAAGGGTTACGCTCCGACAATTCATAATTGCTTATTGCCGCTTTTGTCACCCATATCCTTTCAGCCAGCTGTTCCTGCGTCATGCCTGCACTTAGTCTTAACTGCTTTACTCTTTCTCCGAATTTAACCATCCGTTCCTCCGTTATGAATATAAACAATCTGAAAACATAAAATAAACAGTTTATTTATCTAAAGTGTAGCATATATCGGATTTCAAACCGTTGATTTTTGTAACACATACCGTTGACTATTCGAAGCCCTTGTGTTAAAATACAAGTACAATATCTCATAATACGCAGATAAAACAAGAGGGTAAAATGAAAAGATCAACAAATGAAAAAGCGGCGATAATTCTTGCCGTGTCGGTCATTCTTTCCGTCACAGCCTGCTCAGCCGAGGGAGTAGCTTATGTTGACGGTAACCAAAGCGGAACCGGATTTTCCTCCTCATCCGCCGCAACAAGCGGTACAATATATGAGGAAAGCACGCTTCCTGCCACCGTCAGCGTTACAACCGCCGCCACAACAACAAAAGCAAAAGAAACAACCGCTGTTTCGACAACCGTTGCTTCAACTCCTGCCATACCGCCAAGACCGCAGCCATCAACGGAAGCAGTTTCTTACAAGCACTTATGCGAGATTTATCAAAAGCTGCAGGAACAGAATAAAGCAATTTTTGCACTCGAGAAACAGCGAAGTGACCTTGAAATTG
>ENA-OROK01004437-OROK01004437.1-human-gut-metagenome-genome-assembly--contig:-NODE-4437-length-10243-cov-2.891932_pt1 | contig 10243 bp, 9 predicted proteins | sample MGYA00242127_ERZ509046 | MGnify/ENA primary metagenome ERZ509046 (study PRJEB26280, sample SAMEA2338728) | human gut metagenome | biome: human gut; feature: human-associated habitat; material: faeces... | reverse complement strand
GATGGTGGGTGCGGTCGTCGTACATCGGGGGCGAATTATAGGAGAGGGGTATCATCGGTGTTACGGTCAACCGCATGCCGAGGTGAATGCCATAAATTCGGTGCGGGATGCAGGACTGTTGCCGGAATGTACATTGTATGTTTCTTTGGAGCCTTGTTCTCATTACGGGAAAACTCCTCCTTGTGCCGACTTGATTGTCCAAAAGAAGATACCGAGGGTCGTTGTCGGCTGCCTCGATCCGTTCCCGAAGGTGTCGGGGCAAGGTGTCGCCCGGTTGCGGGAGGCCGGTATAGAAGTTGTCACTGGGGTATTGGAAGAAGAATGTAAGGCATTGAACCGAACTTTTATGACCTGCCAAATCGATGAGCGTCCTTTCGTTACTTTGAAGTGGGCGCAGAGTCGGGACGGTTATATCGACCGGATTCGGAAACCGGGAGAACCTGCCATTCGGATTTCGGACGATGTTTCGTCTGTATGGGTGCATCGTTTGCGGGCCGAAGCAGATGCCATATTGGTGGGGACGAACACGGCAGTTGCCGATAATCCGTCGCTGACTACCCGTTTGTGGTACGGGCGTTCACCTTTGCGAATCGTTCTCGACGAACATGCCCGCGTTCCGTCTGGTTCGCACGTGTTTACAGATGGATTGCCTTCGCTCGTCATTACGGCGAAGGATACTGTTTATCCGGTTTTACCCGATTCTGTCGAAGTTATTCGCCTCCCTTTCGGGAAAGATTTAATACCCGGTTTGTTGAACGAACTATACCGTCGACGCATACAACATCTTTTGGTAGAGGGGGGAGCTGTATTGTTACAGTCGTTTTTAGATTCGGGATATTGGGACGAAACGAGAGTAGAAACCGGGCCGATGTTTCTGGGGAATGGAGTTGCCGCACCAGTCGTAAAGGGTATGCTTGTGTGCTCTGAATATTGTGGCAAAGCAAAAATAGACTGGTATGAAAATAGGTAAAAACAGATTATTTGCCGTGTCAATTATTCGGTTCGTCTAAAATGAAATGGCTATCTCTCTTTTTTTATTTATTTTTGAACTGGGAAATCGATGTATATGAATCGGTTTATCCATAAATAATTATAATTATCGGTGTTTGTAGTGTACAAAGAAAAAAATGTTGCTAAATTTGCCGATTGTAACTGCAAACCTGTAACTCATATCAGTTAATGAAGAAGCAAAAAATATATTTTTTTCTGTGTATAGCGGCTTTATTTTTATCCGGCATTTCGTGTAATTCGACCGAAGATGATGTTATATCATATACTGTATCGGAGAGCGTACGGGTTTCCGGTTTTTCTTTGGCGGCCAATGACTCGGTGTTAGCTCATTTAGATACGATATTCTTTACGATAGACCTGAATAAAGGCCAGATTTATAATGCCGATTCTTTACCTGTCGGAACCGATGTTTCCGCATTGATTGCGAATATCTCGTTCGATAACGTCGCACAGGCTAAGATTTATATGGACAAAGGCGATCCTGCCAAGAACGATACGATAGACTACATTGCCAATCCTACCGATTCTATTGATTTTACGTCGAAAGTTTCGTTGGAGGTGACGGCTCAAAACGGTACGACCGTGAAGTGGTATTCCGTTAAGGTAAATGTCCATCAAATCGACCCCGACTCATTGTATTGGAATACCATGTTCGGCGTTCGGCCTTTACCGTGTGGCAGTCAGGCAACGGTCGATGCGCAAAAAGCCGTTTATTATAAAGGGAAAGTTCAATCTTTCATAGTCTCTAATTCGACTTGTACATTATATACGGCGGAAGATCCTTATGCCGACGACTGGACACCGCAGCCTTTGTCGTTATCGTTTGCACCTGATTTGAAATCTTTACAAGCTACCGATGAGGCTTTGTATATGCTTTCGCAAACCGGCGAGCTATATTGGTCGGAAAATGGCATCGAGTGGACTTCTACCGGGCAAACGTTTTATTCGTTGGTAGGAACGTGGAAGTCGAGGCTGTTGGGTGTCGTGTCGGAGAACGGTGTTTATAAACACGATTGCTATCCTCGTCCTGCCGGATTTGTGCCTTATCCGACAGCCGCTAATTTCCCCATTACGGGCAGTAGCCCTATGGTGACATTCGTGTCGGAGTATGATTTGGATTCTCCCCAGTCCATTATGGTGGGCGGACGAATGGCCGATGATAATCTGACCGGTGCGACATGGGGATATGACGGTGAGGCTTGGGCTCAATTACAAGGCTCGATAAAACCGTGCGAGGGAGCCATTCTGTTCCCGTATTTTACTTTTACGACCAGTGAGTACTGGATAACGACGCAACACACATCGTGGATTGTGATCGGGGGGCGCGAGGCTGCCGGGTTAGCCGATTAGGTATATGTTTCGGTAAATAACGGCAATACATGGAGCAAGGCTCCTCAGTCGTTGGCTATGCCTACCTATATCAATCCGCGGGCTTTTGCTTCGGTGATGGTTGTCGATGCGGACTTTACCCCTCGGAGCGCGGCTTCGTTGTGGAAGTTTATGCCTATTCGGAGGATCCCGGCTATGTCGGTTACTCGTACGAGCGATTACCAGATTCCTTATATTTATATATTCGGAGGGGAAAATAACTCCGGTAAAATTTATAATGAAATATGGCGAGGAGCAATCGGTAGGTTGAGATATCCGCCGATACCATAATGAGTGTTTTGAAGAAAAAAGATACTTTTCATCGGTTTATTTCGTTTTATGTATGTAGGCTCGTAAAAATGGCACACGCATGAAAAAAATAATTCCGATTATAGTGATAATAATGAGTAGTACAGCTGTTTTATCTGCACAGGATTTCCGTTATGATGCGGGGATAGCGGGTGGAATAAGTTGTTATATGGGCGATGCCAATCAGGTTTCGCCGTGGCATCGGCCGGGTGCTGCGATAAGCGGAGTGTTCCGTTTTTTGTTGAATTATCGGTGGGCTGTAAAGACCGATATTTCAGCCATGCAGTTTTCAGGCGATACCCGTGATTTTGACAATCGTTTCCCCAACGGAAGTGATTACTCGTTTGAGAGTTGGCAATATCGGTTGGGAGGACAGATAGAATTCAATTTCTTTAATTATGGAATGGGATATTCTTATCTGGGAACGAAACGGCTTTCTCCATATTTGTTGGCGGGGGTGGGAGTAGGATATTCGACTGTCGGAGGCGGTTATGTGAGTTTCGATGCTTCTTTGGGAGCCGGGGTTAAATATAAAATAGCTCCGAGATGGAATATAAGTTTGGAGTTTGCCATGCACAAAACGTTGGGAGACAGTTTCGACGGAAAGGCACTCGCAGATCCTTACCATATAGAAAGCAGTGTGCTGAAAAATACGGATTGGTTTTCGACGACTTTGTTTTCAATCACGTATGAATTCGGCCGTAAAAAAGAAATTTGTAACAACGATAATCGTTGAAAGAGGAATGACTTACGTAGAGCAGATAAATCTAACTCGTGTGCCCAAACACATTGCCATTATTATGGACGGCAATGGGCGTTGGGCTAAGGAGCGAGGGCTGGAACGTTCGGAGGGGCATCGCAAAGGTCTTGATGTCGTTCATGAGATAACGGATGCAGCTGCCGAAGTAGGGGTGCAATACCTTACTTTATATGCCTTTTCGACGGAAAATTGGAATCGTCCGCAAGCGGAAGTCGATGCTCTTATGGCTTTGGTCGTTTTTGGCATAGAGCGGGAAACTCCCGGAATGGTAGAGAAGGGAGTCCGTTTGTCGGTCATCGGCGATTTGGACCGCTTGCCATCTGATGTGAAAGCGCGGTTATTGAAATGTATTCGTGATACGTCGGGAGGTGAGCGTATTGTTTTGAACTTGGCGTTGAGCTATTCTTCCCGATGGGAAATCGCTCGCGCGGCCCGGTGTATCGCACAGGAGGTTCAAAAGGGTAGATTGTCGGTGGACGACATTACGGAAACGACTGTCGATGAGTTCATGACAACTGTGAATATGCCTAATCCCGATTTGTTAATTAGGACGGGAGGAGAAATACGACTCAGTAACTTTTTGTTGTGGCAACTCTCGTATGCCGAATTTTATTTTACAGAAGAATACTGGCCCGATTTTACCGGCGAAAGCCTTTATAGAGCCATTGTCGAATATCAAGCCAGAGAACGTCGTTTCGGAAAAACGAGCGAACAACTATAAATGAAGAAAAAGAGATTGAAAATGCGATATTATATGCCTTTGAAAAGTTTGGCCGTTTTTTTGTTTTTGTCTTTTTGTGTGCAGGCTGTGACCGCACAGAATGAAGAGAAACTCGATACGATATATAATCCGAAGGTCGTTTATTCGGCCATTCCGCAGAAATATGAGATTGCCGGTATCACGGTTACCGGGGCTCCCAATTATGAGGATTATGTATTGATAGGTTACTCTGGGTTGGAAGTAGGACAAGTTATCGAAATACCCGGTAATGCCATTACCGAGGCTGCCAAAAAATTTTGGAGGCAAGGTTTGTTTTCCGATGTCGTGATTAAGTGGACGAAGGCCTATGGCAATAAGGCATGGCTCGAAATACAATTAAAACAACAACCGCGTATTTCGGAAATAAATTACCACGGGATTAAGAAAAGTGAGCGGGAAGATTTGGAAATGCGCTTGGGGTTGGTCAAAGGAAACCAGATAACTCCCAATATAGTGGATCGTGCCACGACGATTATCAAAAAACATTTCGAGGAAAAGGGTTTTAAGAATGCAGAGGTGAACATAAAGCAGACCGATGACCTGACCCATGAGAACGAGGTGATCGTCGATATTTATGTGGATAAGAAAGAGAAAGTTAAGGTCCATAAGATATATATAGACGGGAACGAGGTTTTGTCGGATAGGAAAATAAAATGGGCTATGAAAAAAACCAATGAAAAGGGTAATTTGCTTCATTTGTTCCGAACGAAAAAGTTTGTCGAAGAGAATTATAAGAACGATAAAAATCTGATTATCGAGAAATATAACGAGTTGGGATACCGGGATGCCGCTATCGTAAACGACAGTGTGGTGCGGTATAACGATAAAACGGTAGATGTTTACCTGACAATCGATGAGGGAAAGAAATATTATATCCGAAATATAGACTGGGTAGGCAATACGATTTATCCGTCGGATTATCTTTCGGCTGTATTGGGTATGAAGCCGGGCGATGTTTATAATCAGAAAATGCTGAACAAGCGAACGATGGAAGATGAAGATGCGGTTGCCAATTTATATATGGACAGAGGATACCTTTTCTTCCAGTTGGTTCCTATCGAGGGCAATGTGCTGAACGACTCCATCGATTTGGAGATACGTTTGTTCGAAGGTCCGCAGGCCCGTATCAACAAGGTTGTCATCAATGGTAACGACCGTTTGTATGAGCATGTTATCCGTCGGGAATTACGTACGAAACCGGGAGAGCTGTTCAGTAAATCGGACTTGATGCGTTCTGCTCGTGAAATAGCTCAAACCGGACATTTCGATCCTGAGACAATGGATATAAAACCGGAACCGAACGAAGAAAATGGTACTGTCGATTTGGTTTATAATCTCGAATCGAAAGCCAATGACCAAATCGAATTTTCGGCCGGTTGGGGGCAGACGGGTGTTATCGGGAAACTTAGTTTGAAGTTTACGAATTTCTCCATCAAGAATTTGCTCAACCCTAAATCGTTTAAAGGTATCATTCCGCAGGGCGACGGGCAAACGTTTACGATCAGTGCGCAAACGAATGCACGTTATTATCAGCAGTATAGTATTTCGTTTTATGATCCGTGGTTCGGAGGAAAACGTCCGAACTCGTTCCAGTTCTCGGCTTATTATAGCCGTCAGACCGGTATCGAAAGTTCTTTTTTGAGCCGAAGCTACAACAGTTTATACAATAATTCTTTGTATGGAGGTTACTGGGGAAACAGCTACTTGGGTAACTCTTATTATGACGATTATTATCAAAATGCTTATGAAAATGCCTTAGACCCGAATAAGTCTTTGCAGATGATCGGGGTTTCCTTCGGATTCGGGAAACGTTTGGAGTGGCCCGATGACTATTTTACTTTTATGGCAGAATTGGGTTATCAGGCATATATTCTTAAAAATTGGGAGTATCTGTATTATATGCAGAACGGTACTTCACACAGTTTTACGTTGGGATTGACGCTGGGTAGAAGTTCGATAGATAATCCCATTTATACACGTCGAGGCTCTCAATTTACGTTATCGGCTCAATTTACTCCTCCTTATTCATTATTCTCTAAGAAAGATTACAAGAGCCTCTATGAAAGTTCGTCAAGAGCCGATCGGGAAGAGTTATATCGTTGGATAGAATATTATAAAATAAAATTCAAGAGCCGTGTATATACCCCGTTGAATAACTCCGAAAAATATACACTTGTGCTTATGGGACGTGCCGATTTCGGATTGTTGGGGTCGTATAACAAGTATAAGCAAACGCCTTTCGAAACATTCCATGTGGGTGGCGACGGTATGACCGGGTCTTATACATATGCTACGGAAACAATCGGGTTGAGGGGCTATGATAACGGTGCTCTTACGCCCTATTCCGACGGTCGGGCTTATACCCGGTTCTCGATGGAGTTGCACTTCCCGTTCTTGTTGCAGCCTTCGTCTACGATATATGGTTTAGCTTTTGTCGAGGGCGGTAATGCGTGGACATCGCTCGAAAACTTCAATCCTTTCTCTCTGAAACGTTCGGCCGGAGTGGGCGTTCGTATCTTCTTGCCGATGATCGGATTGATGGGTATCGACTGGGCTTATGGTTTCGATAAAGTACAAGGAGAGAAAGGAGGTGGCCATTTCCACTTTATCTTAGGTCAGGAATTTTAATTTGTGAAAAAACAGATACGTTTGTGTTAAATGCTCTAAAAGGATAGCGCGATTTGGTAGAATCGCGCTATCTTTATTTTTTAGAAAGTGTTTTATGTTATATGGTTTATTGAAACGGGAATGTTTAATTAAATAGAATAACGATATGAAAAGAATAGTTCTTTTTGCGATGGCGGTACTAGCTTTTACTGCGTCGTCGGTAGCTCAGAAGTATGCTTTGGTCGATATGGAATATATACTCAAAAATATTCCTTCGTACGAAATGGCCAACGAACAGTTGAACCAAGTGTCTCAACGTTGGCAAAAAGAGTGTGACGACAAGGCGGCCGAAGCTAAAACAATGTATAAAAACTATCAATCGGATTTGGTATTTCTTACCGAGGAAATGAAGGTAAAACGAGAAGAGGAAATCCGTGATAAGGAGACGGAGGTCGTTGAATTGCGCCGTAAGTATTTCGGCCCTGAGGGCGAGTTGTTCAAAAAGCGCGAAAGTCTTATGAAGCCTATTCAAGACGATATTTATAATGCCATTAAGAAGATTTCGGAAGATAAGGGCTACATGATGGTTATCGATAGAGCTTCTTCTCCGAATATTATTTTTGCGTCGCCGAAGATAGATATTAGTAATGAAGTGCTCACAAAGTTAGGATATTCAAAATAAATGCTTACTTTTGTGCCATTATTCATAACTTACAGTATAGAAACAAAAAAATTATAGTATGATTAAGAAATTTCTTTTCGCCGCAGTGTGCATTTGCTCTTTGAGTTTTGTATCACAAGCGCAACAAGCCCTTAAATTCGGTACTGTTAACTCTCAGGAGATTTTTATGTTGATGCCAGAGAAGGCAACCGCCGAGCAAACTCTTCAAGATATTAATAAGAAATATGAAGATGAGTTTGTAAAAATTCAAGAAGAGTTCACGAAGAAGTATAAAGAGTATATGGCATTGGGCGATACGATTCCCGAGACGATACGTGCTCGTCGTATGCAGGAGGTTCAAGATTCCCAATCTCGTATCGAGAGTTTCCGGGAAATGGCGTCTCAGGATATTCAAAAACAACAAGAAGCTCTTTTCGCTCCTATTCAACAGAAGTTGATGGATGCCATTAAGTCGGTAGGGGCAGAGGGTAAATTTACTTATATTTTTGATTTGGCTTATCCTATCGTTATTTATCAGGGAGCACCCAGTGAAGATGTGACTCCGTTGGTGAAAGCGAAATTGGGATTGAAATAATTATTCCCTCGTCGAGGGGTTGCGAAAAGGATGATAAGAACGTTATCATCCTTTTTCCATATTTATACTTCTAATAATGGATGCGACAAAAATACCTACTAATGTAGGTTCCATCGGAATTTTCGATTCGGGATACGGAGGTCTTACTATTCTCGAACAGGTACGCAAAGGCCTGCCTCGATATGATTATCTCTATTTGGGGGATAATGCGCGGGCTCCTTATGGTACGAGGTCGTTCGAGATCGTATATGAATTTACTAAGCAGGCTGTGTTCCATCTTTTCGACGAGGGGTGCTCTTTGGTTATTTTGGCTTGCAATACGGCTTCGGCAAAGGCGCTTCGTAGTATCCAGCAAAAAGATTTGCCTCGTCTCGCTCCCGATAAACGGGTTTTGGGGGTTATTCGTCCGACAGTCGAGTCGCTTTCCGAACTGTCGCGTACGGGGCATATCGGGATTTTGGCTACACCGGGTACGATACAGTCGGGCTCCTATGAGTTGGAGATAAAGAAGATGTATCCCGAATTCGTGGTATACGGACAGTCATGTCCCATGTGGGTTCCGTTGGTGGAGAACAACGAAGCACAAGGGAGGGGAGCCGATTATTTTGTTAAGAAATATATCGACGAACTTTTGTCGCAGTCCGATGAAATCGATACGATAGTATTGGGGTGTACCCATTATCCGTTGTTACTCGACAAAATTAGGGCCTATCTTCCACCGTCTATTTCGGTAGTCTTGCAAGGACCTTTGGTGACCGACAGGTTGGACGATTACTTGAAACGGCATCCCGAGATAGAGAGTCGTTGCTCGAAAGAGGGAGGTTGCCGCTATCTGACGACGGAATCGCCTCGAAAGTTTTCCGAGGCAGCGACCCTGTTTTTGAATGAGCCGGTAGAGGCTGAGCATATAGTGTTGGGATAAAATATAGAGTTTTGATTATGGCAAAGAAAGTGATACGATCGGATATTCGGGTCAATAAGTACATTAGTGATTCGGGATTTTGTTCCCGTCGGGAAGCCGATAAAATGATTGCCGACGAGCGGGTGACTATCAACGGCGAGTTGGCTACGTTGGGTAGTCGGGTGGCCGAGGGCGATAAGGTGAAAATAGACGGGGAACCGTTGCATTTTATCCCTATGGAACAGAGAGAGTATAAATTGCGTCGTTACGGTTCTTCTCGTAAAGAGAAACTATCGGGAGCTGAAAATCCCGAGGTTGAAAAGAAGCAACGAGGGGGCCGAGAGAGATTTGCCAGTGAACAGGAGGAACTTCGTCCGAATCGTCGTTCCAAAAATTCGATGGTAAAGAAGTCCGATGAGGCTCCGCATCAAGGAAGAAAGTCGAAGACTTATGCTCCGAAAAAAGTCGTGAAGGAAGGAGAGGAAAAGAGTAAGAATAGAGCCCGAACCAAGTTGGTTCCGGGAAAAGCCTCTTCTGGTAATGTGAAAAAGAAAATTAAGTAGTTGAGAATAGTTTTTTGGGGGAGATATTAAACGACAGTGGGTTCGTCGATGTATCTTTTTTATAACCCCTTTCCTCGAAACTTCTTTTCCTTTGGTCTCTCACTTATACCGCTGCTTCCACAGCACCCTGTAATGCTGTGGAATACGGTGGGTGCAGGGATATGTCCGATATAAACCGGCTGATGAGATGTCGTTTTCAACCCCTTCGTCCTGCGGACACCTCCCCTATATTTTGCGTTGCAAAACACAGGGGAGGAGTTTCAGATTCCCACTCCAAAGCGATATGTAATCATTCGTTGTTCTAAATATCGATATTCTCACTTTAAAAAAAATAAAGGTGGAATGTGAAATGTCCTGTGATGTTGTGAGAGTAGGGGGATTGAATGTGTCGCTTTGAACAGCCTTTTATCTCTTTGGAACTTTGAGGGTATTCTCCTTTTCCCTTGTGCTGCGAAGTGAATAGGGGAATGCCCGCCGGGCAAAGGGGTTAAACCCTCAATCGAAAATCTTATGAAATCTTTTTTAACCTCTCTCCAAAGAGAACAGGAACGAAGTATTCGATAAAAGATTCATCGTTAAAATTCAAATCTACTCCCTCGAATTTTCTATTGAATCGGGATTAGTATGACACTATCGGTGTTAACCTCCTCCTCTGTGTTTTGCAACGCAAAATATAGGGGAGGTGGCACGTAGAGAAGGAGGGGGTAA
>ENA-OROK01004435-OROK01004435.1-human-gut-metagenome-genome-assembly--contig:-NODE-4435-length-10250-cov-3.484061_pt1 | contig 10250 bp, 7 predicted proteins | sample MGYA00242127_ERZ509046 | MGnify/ENA primary metagenome ERZ509046 (study PRJEB26280, sample SAMEA2338728) | human gut metagenome | biome: human gut; feature: human-associated habitat; material: faeces... | reverse complement strand
CCGCCGTAGCTTCTACCTCCTCCGTTGTCCCTGTGGTCTCGTCCCCAAACACACTGCTTCCTTTTTCCGAAGCCGTGAAATCTATGGATGCCGTTCCCAGTACCACATCATTGTAGGTATAGGTGATCACGGCAGCCTGCCCCGGCGCGGTATTGTCGTAGGAGATTGCGGACACAGCATCCCGGAACGTAATCGTGTTGGGCAGGGTAATACTGTCGTTTTGGTTCAATTGCAGAATCGGTTTGGAATTTCCGAAGATATCGTTGCCGCTGTAAAAAGCTCCCGCATTGTCGATATTATATTTCGTCTCCGTCTGAGAGATGTTTGCTCTCTGGAAATTACTGAATCCATAGTCGAACAGCGCAATCGTATCTTCATAATAATTAGGGTTCTCATCCTTCATCACCACGCAGATCAGCTTCATGCCATCCTTCTCCGCGCAGGAGACCAGGGTGCTTCTCGCCACATCGGTATAACCGGTCTTACACCCTACCAGGTAGGGATATGCGTATTTTCCGCCCGGGATCAGTTCCATCTTATTGACTTCCATGATGTCATCCGGTTGTCTCTCCGACGGCAGAATGTGCAGCATGTGCGTCATGGTCATCTTGCATAATGCTTCATTGGCAAAAAAAGCTCTGCCGATCATCGCAAGATCATAGGCGCTGGTGTAATGCTCCTCATTGGGAAGGCCGTTGGGATTGACAAAATGAGAATCCACACATCCCAGTTCCTTCGCACGCTCGTTCATGATATCACCGAAATCCTGCCAGGTCGTCCCCGAGATATGTTCCGCCACCGCAAAAGAGACCTCATTCGCTGAACGGATCAGAATCGCATTCAGACATTCCTCCATGGTCAGCTGCTCTCCCGGCTCGATGGCGATATGGTTGCTTCCGGGGTCGATATCATGTACCGCATCATAGGAGAAATCCACGATCTCATCCATGCTGCAGCGTTCTGAAGCAATCAGGGTCGTTAATATTTTCGTGGTACTGGCGGGATATTCCTTTTGATGAATATTTTTCGCATATAAGATAGCGCCGGTATCCGCATCCATCAAAATTGCGGATTCCGCACTGATCACCGGTCCCGTAGGCCAGTTCGCCACTGCATTGGACTGCACTGCCAGTGACTGATTGTAGGCAATGTTCTCCTCTTTGATGGTGGTAGCCGAAACTGTAAGTCCATCAGACACAAAAAGGCAGATAACGCTGATTCCCATGACTGCCTTCGTAAAAAGTGTTCTATATGATAAATGCTTAAAAAAACGCATGTATAAATCCTTCCTGATATATCTTTATAAACCTTTATAAAAATGGTGTATGATAATGCACATTCTCTATCATACACCATTTTACTTAAAAACCAAAGTGCTAACTTAATTTTTTTCGCATATGTTCCTGTCCGTCAAAATCTTTCCAGACAAACTCGCTGCCTTCCCAGATCATGTATCCATGCCAGCTGTCTTCCTTGGGCAGTGACACCGATCCGGGATTCATATAAATGTAAGATTCCTCTTCGTGTACAGTGCACTTCGGCACATGAGTGTGTCCGTGCAGCAATATGTCCCCGGGATGCAGCGGCGGAAGCTTCTGTTCGTTATAGATATGTCCATGTGTGGCATAGACTGCCGTCTCCCCTTCCGCAATCACACAGTAATCCGCTAACACAGGGAATTCCAACACCATCTGGTCCACCTCAGTATCACAATTGCCCCGGACGCAATAGATGTCATTTTTACGGGCATTCAAAAGTTCAATGACTTCCTTCGGTGCATATCCTTCCGGGAGGTCATTGCGGGGACCGTGATATAGGATATCCCCCAACAACAGAAGTCTCTCCGCTTCCTCTTTTTCATATGCCTCTAATAATTTTCTGCAATAGTATGCCGAACCGTGAATGTCCGACGCGATCATCCATTTCATCCTCTTTCCTCCGGGTTTTATATGAAACCAGCCACGACCGCCCGATGCAACAGGGTCGTGCACAACCACCTGTTCCGTCAGGGGCATGCATAGTCATCCATTCCAACAGGGTCACTTGACAAGCTTTCCAAGATAAAGTACATTGACAATACAGATTCTACACGAATCTGCAGCATTCATCAAGAAGAGTCATTAAATAAGAAAAATCATCAAACAGGAAAAATCATTAAATAAAGAAAGGTTATCAAATATATGAGATTACGCAATATTACCGGCTCCCGTGAAGTGATTGCAGAAAGTCCTTACGTGGTACCGGAAGATACTTTAGAAAGCTGCCCCGGAACCTGGCATGAGATCTTTGGTAACGATCACCCCATTCATATCGAGATCGGTATGGGAAAGGGACGTTTCCTGCATACCCTCGCCAAATCAAATCCGCAGATCAACTATGTGGGCATTGAAAAATATTCCAGTGTCCTGCTCCGTGCGATCCAGAAAATGGAGGAAGATGAGCTTCCCAATCTGAAATTCATCCGCATGGATGCCGAAGATATCGACAAGGTATTCGGGAAGGGAGAGGTCGACCGGATCTATCTGAACTTCTCCGATCCCTGGCCGAAGGACCGCCATGCCAAGAGACGCCTGCCCTCCAGACAGTTCCTGGCACGCTATGATGTGATCCTGAAAAAAGAGGGCACACTGGAGTTCAAGACAGACAACCGTCCTCTATTCGATTTTGCAGTCGAGGAACTGGAACCCGCCGGCTGGCAGGCGCAGGTGATCACCTACGATCTGCACAGTGATCCTGCACTGATGGAAGGCAATGTCATGACGGAATACGAGGAGAAATTCTCTTCCATTGGCAACCCTATCTGCAAATACATTATTTTTAGATAACAATTCATAATACACTCATTTTTTTGAAATAATTCATAACACATTGATTTTTTTGAAATAAATAAATCATAGTACACTCATTTTTTTGGAATACTTGTAACTATTCAGAGTCATGCAAAACTACGATCTGCGAATGCTTGCATTCAAGCAGATAAGAAGTTTTATATGGTGAATATGGTTCTGAATCGTTACAAAAACTTAAGACATATCGGCTGCTTACATTCAGCCGGGAAAGGAAGGATCATTATGGAATACACTTTTACTGCTGCAAATTTTGAAGAGGAGGTTCTGCAGTCGGAGCTTCCCGTCCTGGTAGACTTCTACGCTGACTGGTGCGGTCCCTGCAAGATGATGGGACCTGTGGTGGAGAAATGTGCCGAAGCTTATGCCGGTAAGATGAAGATCGGCAAACTCAACGTGGATGACAACATGGCGATCGCGCAGAAGTACCGTGTGGTAAGCATTCCGCATTTCATCGTGTTCAAAAGTGGAGAGCCCGCTGTAACCTTCGGCGGTGCCATGTCCGAAGCCGACTTTTGCCGGAAGCTGGACCAGGTGCTGGCATAACTTGAAAGTTACGCGGGCAATGAGCCACGCATAGGCAAAATAAGAACCGTGATTGGGAGCTTGCTCACAAATCACGGTTTTTACTTTTGCCGTGATGCGGCGAACGCCGCGATATGAAATAAGATTGGCAGCGTTTTTGCTGACAATCTTATGAATAGCGTGGCTCATTGCAGATGCCATCTGCCACCCGGGGAGATCTGTTTGTATTAAAAACACCATTTTCTGCTAAAAAAATACAAAAACATGAGATTTTGCCATGTAAAAAGCTGTTATTTTCGCTGAGCGTGCAAAATGAAGAAATTCCGTACAAAAATTCCTGATTTAGAAGTTTTTTTGTACGGATTTTGCTATTTTGATGCAATTTTCACCAAAGCAATAGGAAGAGGGCTACGGGGCTGTTTCGCTAACTCCCTGCTTAGTAGGGCAAGCATATTACTGCCCTGAAAGTGCTTTTAGAAATCCAAGCAGTATTTTTATTGAAGAATTCATGAAAACGTTCTGACAATTACCGCTTCGGCATAGGATGCTTCCATTCCGGCAGTAAGTATCAGTCACTATAAAAGAAAATCACTTCAAACTTACTGCTTATACAGCACAAAATAGATTTCAGGCGGTAAAGATCGGAACAGCAAAACCAAAATACCACCCAGGAAGACAACAAAGTCATCCGGGTGGTATTTCACTAACTCTCAATTCACAGCAGTTCCTTCAGCATCTGATTGACGCTGGCGGGATCTGCCTTGCCTTTCATTGCCTTCATGGTCTGACCTACCAGGAAGCCGATGGCTTTTTCTTTGCCGTTATGGTAATCCTCCACAGACTGCGGATTAGCGGCAATGACTTCCTCCACGACTTTACGCAATGCACCTTCGTCATTGACGGTCTTCAGTCCCTTCTCCTCCACATACTGTTCGGGATCTACATCTTCCTCAAACATCACCTGGAATACTTCTTTTGCTACAGAAGAGTTGATAACCTTGCCATCTACCAGCGCGATCAGCCTGCTCAGATGCTCCGGTGAGAAACGGATATCCTCCGGCTCCATCTCTTTTTCTTTTAACAGGCGCATAGTCTCCACCATCAGCCAGTTGGACACCTTCTTGGGCTGGCTTCCCAGTGCCACGGAAGCTTCGAAGATATCTGCCAGATGCTTGGAACCGGTGATGATATCGATATCATATTCCGGAATATCGTATTCTTCCTTGTAACGCTTCATCTTCTCGGTGCGGAATTCCGGCTGTTTGCTGCGGATGCTTTCCAGCCACTCATCACTGATATAGACCGGTACCAGATCAGGATCCGGGAAGTAACGATAATCCTGTGCATCCTCCTTGGAACGCATCGCATAGGAATATTCCTTGTTGTCATCCCAGCGTCTCGTCTCCTGAATGACCTCTTTGCCGGCCTCCAGCAGATTGATCTGTCGCTCCCGCTCCCCCTGAATGGCTCTGGCGATGGCCTTGAAGGAATTCAGGTTCTTCATCTCGGTACGGGTTCCGAACTTTTCCGCTCCCACTTCTCTCACGGACAGATTGACATCGGCACGCATAGAGCCTTCCTGAAGCTTACAGTCAGACGCTCCCAGATACTGGATCAGCAGACGTAATTTTTCCAGATAAGCAATGACTTCCTCTGCGCTGCGCATATCCGGCTCCGATACGATCTCGATCAGAGGCACGCCGGAACGGTTGTAGTCCACCAGTGTGCAATCTTCCCAGTCGTCATGCACCAGTTTTCCGGCATCCTCCTCCATGTGGATCTCGTGGATACGCACCGGCTTTGTATAGGTGTTGCCGTCCTCTCCTGCCACCTCGATCTCCACCGAGCCATTCCTACAGATGGGTAGATACAGCTGGGAGATCTGATAGTTTTGAGGGTTATCGGGATAGAAATAATTTTTTCTGTCAAATTTACAATACTGTGTGATGGTACAATTCGTCGCAAGGCCTACTGCCACCGCATATTCCACCACCTGTTTATTCAGCACCGGAAGAGATCCCGGCATACCGGTACATACCGGACAGGTGTGGGTATTGGGTCTGCCACCGAACGCTGTGGAACAGCCGCAGAATATTTTCGTCTTCGTGGCAAGCTCTACATGAACTTCCAGACCGATCACTGTTTCATATTGTTTTGCCATAATAAATGCCTTTCCGTATCTGCATTGTTACTTTATATATGTGTATATTTTCCGTTGTTCTACTTCACGCTCTGCTCATAGGTATAGGCTGCACGGATCAGTGTCTTCTCTTTGAAGCAGTCACCGATGAGCTGCATGCCGATAGGCAGGCCCTGGGAATCCGTACCGCAGGGAACGCTGATACCGGGCAATCCCGCCAGGTTGATGGAGATAGTGTAGATGTCTCCTAAATACATCTTGATGGGATCCGCCAGACTGCTGCCCAGCTTCGGTGCCGTGGTGGGTGCCACCGGTCCTAAGATCACATCATATTTTGCAAAAGCTTCGTCAAAAGCTTTTTTGATCAATGCTTTCACACGGAGTGCCTTCAGGTAATAAGCATCATAATAACCGGAGCTTAATACAAAGGATCCCAGCATGATACGACGCTTCACCTCGGGGCCAAAGCCCTGCGAACGGCTTCTCTTGTACATGGTGTGCAGGTCCTCCGCATTCTGTGCACGGTAACCGTATTTTACACCGTCGAAACGCTCGAGATTGGAACTTGCCTCTGCAGCCGCGATCGTATAATAAGTGGGGATCGCATAGTCTACCAGACTTAAGTCGAACTCCTCCACTTCTGCCCCCTGCGCTTTCAACACTTCCGCTGCTGCCAGTACCGCATCCCTGACCTCGGGATCCAGTCCTTCTCCAAAATAGTCTCTGGGAATACCGATCTTCATTCCTTTCACATCCGCTACCAGCGCAGAGGTAAAATCCGTATCCTCCCGCTTCATGGAAGTGGAGTCTTTGGGATCATGGGAAGTGATCGTCTCCAGCACCGTGGCACAGTCTGTCACGTCCTTAGTCAGCGGTCCGATCTGATCCAGAGAGGAACCATAAGCGATCAGTCCGTAACGGGAGACCGTTCCGTAAGTAGGTTTCATACCGACCACCCCGCAATAGGATGCTGGCTGTCTGATGGAACCGCCGGTATCGGAGCCCAGTGCCGCAAAACATTCCTGCGCTGCTACTGCCGCCGCGGAACCGCCGGAAGAACCTCCGGGAACATGCTCCGGGTTTCTCGGATTTCTCGTCACACCGTAATAGGAAGTCTCTGTGGTACTTCCCATAGCGAACTCATCCATGTTGGTCTTGCCCAGGATGACTGCACCGGCTTTTTCCAGATTCAGCACTGCTTCCGCACTGAAGGTCGGAATAAAATTCTCCAAAATTTTAGAAGAGCAGGTGGTCAGGGTTCCCTCGGTACACATATTATCTTTGATAGCGAAAGGGACACCGGCCAGGGGGCCTGTCAGTTCTCCCGCTTCGATTTTCTTTTGTACTTCCGCTGCCTGTTTCAAAGCCTTTTCCCGTTCCACGGTCACATAGCAGTGGTAAGTATCCTCACCGGCTGCGATCTCATCCAGAACGGCCTGCGTCGCTTCCACCGCCGTAGTCTTACCTTCCCGGATCGCCTTCGCCAGCTCTACTGCTGTCAGGGATAAAATATCCATATCCATTCTCCTTTTTTAACACCCTAATCAAAAGTCTTTGGTACAACAAACATGTTGTCCTTCTCGCCGGGTGCATTGGCCAGGGTCTGTTCACTCTCGTCCCCATTGGTCACCACATCCTCACGGAAGACATTCTGAACCGGGAATACATGGGACATAGGTTCCACACCGGTAGTATCCAGTTCGCTTAGTTTGTCGATATAGTCCAGCATTCTTCCCATATCCTTTTTCGCTGCTTCCTTCTCTTCATCAGAAAGCTCGAGTTTTGCCAGAATGCCTACATATTCTATGGTCTCGTCACTGATCACGTTCGCCATACTAATTTCCATTCCTTTCCATTCCTGCCTGCTTACAGGTACTTTCCTACGAAACAAATAGCACCCTGCGCAGTCACATATTTACACGTACTATCAGGAGTTCTTTCCTCACTAATCTCTCACTTTAATGTGTACCTCACGCAGCTGCTGCTCTGTCACTTCGCCGGGAGCCCCGCACATGAGATCCTGTGCATTGCCGTTCATGGGGAAGGCGATGACCTCACGGATGTTCTCCTCGTTCCGAAGCAGCATGATCATACGATCCACACCGGGAGCCATTCCCGCATGAGGGGGTGCTCCGAACTGGAACGCCTGATACAGTGCTCCAAACTTGGTCTTTAATGTCTCTTCGTCATAACCTGCGATGGCGAAAGCTTTTTTCATGATCTCGATGTCATGGTTACGTACTGCGCCGGAGGACAGTTCCACGCCGTTGCATACGATGTCGTACTGATAAGCCAGGATCTCCAGCGGATCCATGGTATTCAATGCTTCCAGGCCGCCCTGGGGCATAGAGAACGGATTGTGGGTGAATCCGATCTGCTTCGTCTCGGGATCCAGCTCAAACATCGGGAAATCATTCACATAGCAGAAACGGTAAGCATCCTTCTCGATCAGATCCAGCTTCTCGCCCAGCTCGGTACGGATATGACCTGCATAGTAGTTCGCCTTATCCTCTTTGTCCGCAATGAAGAAGATGGTATCTCCGGCAGAAAGTCCTGCCATTTCTGCCAGTTCTCCCTTCATCTGTTCGGGGATAAATTTATCGATGGGGCCCTTGTAGCTCATATCCTCTGCCACTTCAAGATAACCAAGTCCACCCATACCAAGAGAAGTTGCAAAGCTTAACAGCTTCTCATGGAAGCCTTTGGACATCTCCGCATGTACTTTAATGGCACGGACGGTTCTGCCGATAAAAGGTTTAAACGTACATCTCTGGAAAAACTCCGTCACATCCATAATTCTCAAAGGATTGCGCAGATCCGGCTTGTCACAGCCGAACTCCAGCATTGCCTGTTTGTAACTGATGATGGGGAACGGTGTCTCTGTGATCCTGCTGCCTTCGGGAGCAAACTTTACAAAGGTGTCATGCAATACTTCCTCGCCTACCTTGAATACATCCTCCTGAGTCACGAAGCTCATCTCGAAGTCCAGCTGATAGAACTCTCCGGGAGATCTGTCTGCTCTGGCATCCTCGTCGCGGAAGCAGGGAGCGATCTGGAAATAGCGGTCAAAGCCGGAGGTCATGAGCAGCTGCTTGAACTGCTGCGGGGCCTGCGGCAGGGCGTAGAACTTGCCGGGATGCTTTCTGGCGGGAACAAGGTAGTCGCGCGCGCCCTCCGGGCTGGAGGCCGTGAGGATGGGGGTCGTGATCTCAAGGAAATCATGGTCCATCATAGCCTTGCGGATGGCGGCGATGACATTGCAGCGCAGGATGATGTTGCTCTTGACAGCGGGGTTGCGCAGGTCGAGATAGCGGTACTTCAGGCGCTGCGTCTCGTCGGCGTCGCGGCTGCGGTTGATCTCGAACGGCAGCTCGTTGTACTGGCAGCGGCCCAGCAGCTCGATCTTCTCCGGCACGACCTCGATGTCGCCGGTGGGCTGCTTGGGGTTTTTGCTTGCGCGCTCGCGCACAGTGCCGGTGACGGAGATGGTCGACTCCTTGTTGATGCCCTTGACGATGTTCATGATCTCTTCCGTCTCGACAACGATCTGCGTCGTGCCGTAGAAATCACGCAGGACGATAAAGGCAAAGTTATTGCCGACCACGCGGACATTTTCCATCCAGCCGACGAGCGTGACGCGCTCGCCCGCGTTTTCGATGCGGAGCTGGCCGCAGGTATGGGTTCTTGACTGCATCATAGTGGTTTCCTTCTTTCTTTATGGGAAAATTTTTTACTTTAAAATCGTGCCCTGGCCGCGAAGCTCGATATCAGCCAGAATGCGGGCAGCTGCGTCCTGCGCCGGGACGGTGACCTGGTCGCCGGTGCGAAGATCCTTCAGTGAGACGGTTCCGGCCGCGATCTCGTCCTCGCCGAGGAAGACGACATAGGGGATGTGCAGCTTGTCTGCGTACTGGATCTTGGCCTTGAATTTCTTCTGTTCGGCGTAGAGCTGAACGCGGATATTCTGCGCGCGAAGCTCGGTCGCAAGCCGGACAGCGGCCTCCAGATCGTCGGTCATGGGAACGATCATCACGTCAGCCGGGGCCATGACGCGCTCCTCGTTCAGCATTCTCTGCTCGTTCAGCACGTAGAACAGACGCGTCAGACCGATAGAGATGCCGACGCCGGGCAGCGGACGGTCGGTATAATACTCCGCGAGATTGTCGTACCGGCCGCCGGAGCAGACCGAGCCGATCTCGGGATGGTCAAGAAGCGTTGTCTCGTAGACAGTGCCGGTGTAGTAATCCAGCCCGCGCGCGATGGTGAGGTCGACGGCGAAATTCTCCTCCGGCACGCCGAACGCGCCGAGCAGCTTCGTCACGGACGAAAGCTCGTCCAGGCCCTGATCGAAGACCTCGTTTCTGCTGCGGTACTGCTCCAGCGCGGACAGGACCTCGCCGTTCGTGCCGCGGATGGCGATGAAGGTCAGGATCTCATCGGCCTTTGCCTCCTCCACGCCGCACTCCTCGACCAGCAGGACGCGAACCTTGTCGGAGCCGATCTTGTCGAGCTTGTCGACGGTGCGCATAATATCGCCGGACTGCTCGGACAGGCCAAGCATGGCGTAGAAGCCGTTGAGAATTTTGCGGTTATTCACGCGGATCTGGAACCGGCGCAGGCCGAGCGTCGAGAACGTCTTATAGATGATGGACGGGATCTCGGCCTCGTTCGTGATGGAGAGCTTGCCGTCGCCGATGATGTCGATGTCGGCCTGATAGAACTCGCGGAAGCGGCCGCGC
>ENA-OROK01004433-OROK01004433.1-human-gut-metagenome-genome-assembly--contig:-NODE-4433-length-10252-cov-2.707463_pt1 | contig 10252 bp, 6 predicted proteins | sample MGYA00242127_ERZ509046 | MGnify/ENA primary metagenome ERZ509046 (study PRJEB26280, sample SAMEA2338728) | human gut metagenome | biome: human gut; feature: human-associated habitat; material: faeces... | reverse complement strand
GGCTTCCTGCATACTCTGGTTTTTTATTTTCTGACGCAGAATATGCCCGCCGAGAATATGTCCGGTTTCATGCGCCAAAACGCCGCTGATTTGGTCGGTGTTATCTGCTTTCAGCAGCGTCCCCGTATGGATGAACAGATTGTTGCCGTCGCCGACAAAGGCATTCAGGCTGTTGTCATTGACAATATAAATTTTATTGCGGTTAAACGGAATACCGGCAGTTTGAAAAATCGGACGGATAACTTTGGCCAGATATTGTTCGGTCTCTTCATCGGAAATGATGCTCATCTGTCCCAAGGCATCTCTTAACGGCAAAAAGGCTAATATCAGCCAGAAGCCGATGATTAGCCTTGATACGGTGTTCTTTTTGCTGCCGGTCAGCTTTTGATTAATTTTCTCCACCAGGTTGTCTTTCCTTTCTGTTCGGCCTTCTCCGCGGAATTGTCTTCCGCAGCGGCAACATTGGGAGACTTAATATCTTCATGGCTGTTATACAAGATGACCGCTTCCGCTTTTTCTTTTTTTGTTTCGCCGTTGTTTTCGTTGTCACCGTTGTCATTATAGTTGCGGCGATCGCGGCGGCGGTTGTTGCGACGGTCAAATCTGTTGCGTCGGTCACGCCGGCGGTTGCTGCGGCGTCCCTCGTTTTCCTGCCCGTCTTCGCTCCTGTTTTCTTTGACGCTTTCGGAAGCTTCCGCCGTATCGGCTGCATCTTCCTGAACCGGTGTGTCTTCGGCAGCCGTTTCTTCTTTGATGCGCGGTTTCCGGTCACCTTTGTTCGGCTGACGGCGGCTGTTGCGCGGAGAACTGCTTTCTTCCGTTCCGTTTTCTTCCTTATCTTCTTCCTTATCCTGAGTTTTAACCGCTTTAATGCGTTCAATTCTCAGGTCGGCAATGTTCTTGATTGAGTCGTCGGCGCAGATAATCACTTCCATATTGTAACGCTGTTCCAAATCGCTGACGCATTTGCGCTTCTGATTCAGCAGATAAAGGGCAAACTCGCTGGGCAGATAGAGGTTAATCCGTGAACAGCGGTTTTTAATGCCTTCTTCCTCAATACAGCGCAGCACAAAAACCGCTCCCGATTCGATTGTGCGGACAATTCCTTTGCCGTGGCAGTGCGGGCAAACCTGATAATTGCTTTCAAAGAAAGAGGAATGCATCCGTTGGCGCGATATTTCCAGCAAGCCGAAACAGCTCATCTTGGCAATCTGAATCCGTGCCCGGTCTTTTTTCATGGCCTCTTTCATACGCTTTTCAACCGCCAGATTGTTTTTCTGTTCTTCCATATCAATAAAATCGACCACGACCAACCCGGCCAGATTTCTCATTCTCAGTTGTTTGGCAATTTCGTCGGCTGCTTCCAGATTGGTTTTGAGTGCGGTTTCCTCCAGGTCTTTTTCTTTGGTTGCCCGGCCGGAGTTGACATCAATTGAAACCAGCGCCTCCGTGGGGTTGATAACCAGATAACCGCCCGATTCCAGCTGAACATTGGTGTCATGCAGCTTGTCCAGCTGAGCTTCAACCTGAAATCTCTGGAACAAAGGCAGCTCGCCTTTTTTGTTTTCTTTAATTTTTTTCAGGTTATGCGGGGAAAGGATTTTCACAAAATCACGCGCGGCTTTGTAAGCCTGTTCGCCGTCCACGATAATTTCGGAAATGTCTTTGGTGTACATATCGCGCAGGGCGCGTCTGATCAGGTTGCCTTCCTCGTGAATTAAAGCCGGAGCTTTCCCTTTCAAAGCATCAAGGCGGATTTGATTCCAGCTGCGGATCAGATAATTGTAGTCGCGGACAATGTCTGCTTTGGTTTTTTCTTCGCCGGCGGTGCGGACAATCATAGACATTTCATTGTTGAGCGGCAATTCTTTAACGATGTTTTTCAGCCGTTTGCGGTCTGCAACATTGGTAATTTTGCGGGAAACGCCGCCGCTTTTGATGCGGTTCGGCATTAAAACGCAATAGCGTCCGGCCAGAGAAAGATAAGTCGTTAATGCCGCACCTTTATTGCCGCGTTCTTCTTTAACCACCTGAACCAGCAAAATCTGTCCTTCTTTGATAACGTCCTGAATTTTGCTGCGGTGGAATAATTTGCGGATTTTCATCAGTTTGCGCTGAATTTCAAAATCGCATTCGCTGTCGTCTTCTTCATCGTCATCTTCTTCAACGACGTCTTCTTCGGCCATATTGTTATAGGTGCTTGACTTCCGGGGCGCGTCAACTTCTTCCTGAACGGTTTCTTCTTCCTCTTTGGTGCTTTCGGCCATAACCGTCAGTTTTTCTTCTTTTTCCGCTTTTTCTTGTTCCGGTGCGGCCGGTTCCGTTTCGGCAGCTTCCTCTTTGGGAGCCTGCTGGGCTTTGCGGGCACGCTTTTTCAAAATTCTTTTCTTGCGGGGATGCTTGTGTGAATCTGCCGCCGTTTCTTCCTGCGGAACCGTTTCGGTCGGTGTTTCTTCCGTCAGAGTGCCGTTTTCTGCGGCCGTTTCCGCGGCTTCCGGCAAAGATTCGTTCGGTGCGGAAGTTGTTTCTGCTGCCGGAATTTTTTCTTCCGTTACGGCCTCTTCCTGAACCGGAGTTGAAGTTTCGCTGCCGTTTTCGGCTGCTTCTGCCGCCGGTTTTGCTCAGAGTTCTGCGGTTGCGCAGGAAACGAAAAAACAGAATGATATAGGACGAGAGCGGCATCCCCGCGATTCGGCGTATTGGGCTGCTTTTTCGGCGCGGTGTCTTTCGCGCTCGGCTTCCCGTTCTTTAATCGCCTGTTTTTTGGCTTCGATAATCTCGTCTACTTCTTTGTCAATTGAGGCCAGCTCTTCTTCCGAAACATTGTAATAGTCCGGGTGAATTTCACCGAAAGCCAGAAAACCGTGCTTGTTTCCGCCGTAATCGACGAAAGCGGCCTGCAGCGAAGGCTCAACCCGCATGACTTTTGCCAAATAAATGTTGCCTTTGATTTGTTTGCGGCTGGCTGATTCGAATTCGACGTCTTCAACTTTGTTTCCGTTAACGATGACAACGCGGGTTTCTTCCGGACGGGTGTCATCAATCAGCATTCTTTTGGTCATAAATATAATTCTCCGTTTGGGTACCGAAACGCCGGGGCGCGGTACGGGTATTGTCACAAAACTGGAGGGAATCAGGCGAAAGCTATTATGTATCTAAGCACGAAATCTGCCGCTGCCGGTGTTTCGCACTCTATTTTAAGCCAGTCTTCGGGCTGTCAGTCGCAGCCTTACTTATCATATAAAACCTCTCTGTGTCCCCGGCACATTTGTTTACTTTGTTTGTTTATCGGGCCCGGGACGTGAAACCGTCCAGTAAAAATCTTTTGTCTTTCTTGTCTGCAAGCACGCCTCTCGCTGTGAGCCGGCGGCGGTATCAGCGCGGCAGGTCTTGCATTTTATGGTAAACTCGTGTAATAAAGACCTGCTTCCGATACATTAAAAGCATACAATTGCACTCAGAATATACGATTTGATTTAAAACACAATATTATTTTTGAATCAGACGCAAAAAAGTGCGGTCGCCTTTGTCTGCCGTTTGTTTACAGCCGAAAAGACAGCTGGCGCTCCGGATAATTTTATGTTTTTAACCTATTGGTAAGAAGTGTTTGTATATAATAACCTATATTGCGTAATTGTGTGGATTGAACGGATGCGAACCTTTTTGCAACAGATGGCCGTCGGTATGAAAGGCCTTGTCAGGCAGGTGCTGGCAACGGCCGTTATTTTCTGCTGCGCGTTTTCTGCTGCCGATTCTGCCGCAGCGTCCGGAATTACGTCCATGCGCATCGGGCAGGGGGTCGGAAGCGTTCGCATCGTCTTTGATGCGGACCGGAAGTTTGACTATAAGGTTTTTCTGCTCAATGAGCCCAAGCGTTTGGTTATCGATACCTTTGATGTCAAAGTCAGTCCCGAAATCGAAAAATATGTCGATAAAAACAATCTGGTAACCAAAACCCGTTTGGGGAGCGTCGGGGCGGACGGCATTCGTATCGTCTTCGATTTGCAGAAGCCGGCAATCGTCAAAAAAGCCTTTATGCTTGCGCCGCAGAGCAATTTCGGCTGGCGTTTTGTGATTGATGTTTCCATAGCTTCCGAACGGGAGTTTTCCTCCAAGGTCGGCAGCAAATACGCTCTCAGTAACGAAAATTCTTTTGCCGGAAGCTATTCGTCGTCTTCCTCCAAGTCGTCGTCTAAAGCCAAAACCGTCAATAAAAAGAAAATCATCGTCCTTGACCCCGGACACGGCGGCAAAGATCCGGGAGCCATCGGCTATTCCGGTGTTTATGAAAAAAATATCACTCTGGCCATGGCCAAAGAACTGAAAGTGATTTTGGAGAAAGAGGGGTACAAGGTTCATCTGACCCGCAGCACGGATATTTTTATTCCTCTGCGCGACCGGGTAAAGATTGCCCGCAAATATAATGCCGACCTGTTTATGTCCATTCATGCCGACAGCGCCGTCAACCGCAGTGCCAAAGGGCTTTCCGTCTATACATTGTCTGAAACCGCATCTGACAAAGAGGCTGCCGCTCTGGCCGAACGCGAAAATAAGGCCGATGTCGTTGCCGGGCTTAATCTGCTTGAACATTCCAAAGAGGTTTCGGATATTCTGATAAACCTGGCGCAGCGCGAAACCATGAACCGTTCTTCCGAATTTGCATCTTTTATGGTTCAGGAAATGCGCAAATCGGTAAAACTGCGCGACAATACGCACCGTTTCGCCGGTTTTGCGGTTTTGAAAGCGCCTGATGTTCCGTCCGTTCTGCTGGAAATGGGCTACCTTTCCAACCGCACGGAAGAACGTTTGCTCAAACAAAAGGACTATCGCCGCAAGCTGGCTGTTTCGACCAGCAAGGCCGTTGAAAAATATTTTGACAACATGCAGCATGCTTCCGTCTTCTGAAGACGGAAATTGTAAATGCCGGTATTTCTCGGAATAGCGGTATATTTTTGGCGTGGAAAAGGCATTTTTCTTTTGCATTTTTAGTAAATTGTAATAGATTGAACAAAAATAACTTTAAGGTTTTTGAATTTTGGTGGAATTGTAATGCTTAAGACCCTGTCTTCCCTGCTGAGTACGTTTTTTTTCTTTGCCGTCATCGCCGTCGTACTGGTTATCAGTTCGCTGTGGAAATATGCCGGCGAGCTGCCGGATTACCACCAACTGGCCAAATATGAACCGGCCGTCACCACGCGGCTTTACGCCGGCGACGGTCAGCTGCTGATGGAGTATGCGGTTGAAAAACGTATTTTCGTTCCGGTTGACAAGATTCCCGATCAGGTCAAAAATGCCTTTATCGCCGCAGAAGACAAAAAGTTTTACAGCCATTCGGGGATTGATTACATCGGTATCATTCGCGCCGTTCTCGGCAATTTGAAAAACATCGGCACCGGACGCCGTCCGGCCGGTGCTTCGACCATTACCCAGCAGGTGGCTAAAAACTTTCTGCTGACTTCCGAATTGTCCTATATCCGCAAAATCAAAGAAGCTATTTTGGCCACGCGAATGGAACAGGCCTTTACCAAAGACCATATTCTGGAACTTTATTTGAATGAGATTTATCTCGGCAATCGTTCTTACGGAGTGGCTGCCGCGGCATTGAACTATTTCGGTAAGTCGCTGAACGAGCTGACGATTGAAGAGGCTGCCTATCTGGCGGCCTTGCCCAAAGGACCGAACAACTATAATCCCAAGACCAAATATGAAGCGGCCGTCGGCCGCCGCAATTGGGTAATCGACCGGATGATTGAAGACGGATACGTCGATCCCGACAGCGGTGAAGCGGCCAAGCAAAAGCCGCTGGTAACGATTGACCGCAGCAGCGCTTTTGTAAAAGATGCCCAATATTTCAGCGAAGAAGTGCGCCGTGAAATCAGTCAGAAATTCGGCAAGGATTCGGTCAACGAAGGCGGACTGATTGTCAGAACCACGCTTGACCCGAAACTGCAGGAAATTGCCAGCAATGTATTTCATCGGGAAATTCAAAATTATGACTGCCGCCACGGTTGGCGCGGTCCCCTCGGGAATATTCCCTTAACTGCGGATTATCGGGAAGCCCTGAAAAAGGCCGAAGTCCCGGCCGGAGCGGACGATGGCTGGGTTAAAGCCGTTGTGTTGCAGGTTTCTCCCGATCATGCCGTTATTGAGACCGAGGACGGCAGTCAGGGAAATATTCCGTTGGCTTTGCTTTCCTGGGCACGAAAATCGTTGGCTAAACAGGATGTCGGCGGAATGCCCAAATCTGTTGCCGAAGTATTGAAGGAAGGCGATATCATTTTCGCCGAACCGGCTTCCGAAAAAACGATTAAATCAAAAAATCTGACTGCCGATGCTTATGAACTGCGGCAGCTTCCCAATGTCGAAGGCGCTTTGATTGTGATGGATCCGCACACCGGAAAAGTGCTGGCTGTCGTCGGCGGCTATTCTTTCCGCAAATCTCAGTTTAATCGGGCCACCCAGGCTTATCGTCAAACCGGCTCTTCCTTTAAGCCGTTTGTTTATCTGACCGCGTTGGAAAACGGTTATTCTCCGACGGATCTGATTCTGGACGCACCGTTTGTGCTTGACCAGGGAGCCGGACAGAAACGCTGGAAACCGGAAAACTATTCCAAAAAGTTTTACGGGTTGATGACGCTGCGCGAGGGAATTGAAAAATCCCGCAACCTGATGACCGTTCGTCTGGCGCAGGACGTCGGCATGGATAAAATTTCCGAAATGTCCCGCCGCATCGGAGTTAATAAAAATCTGCCGGAACTGCTTTCAATGTCGCTCGGTGCCGGCGACACCCGTTTGATTGACATGGCCAGCGCCTATTCGGTTATTGTCAACGGCGGTAAAAAGGTTGAACCCTACTTTATTGAGCGCATACAGGATCGCAACGGCAAAACGATTTACAAACGTGACCGCCGCGATTGCCCTGACTGCAATGCCGCCAAATGGGACAATCAGGATATTCCGCAGCTGGCTGACGGCCGTGAGCAGATAGTTGATCCGATGTCGGCTTACCAGATGACTTCTATTTTGGAGGGTGTGGCTGTTCGCGGCACCGGCGCCCGCCTGCGGGCTCTGAAACGCCATCTGGCCGGCAAAACCGGAACCACCAACGATAACAAGGACGGATGGTTTATGGGCTTTTCGCCTGACCTGGTCGTCGGAACCTATGTTGGCTTTGATGAACCGCGTACGCTGGGCCGCCGGGAAACCGGTGCGGCGGTGGCTCTGCCAATTTTCTATAATTTCATGGAGCAGGCGCTGAAAAACCAGCCGGATATTCCTTTCCGCATCCCGAAGGGAATCAAGCTTGTCCGCATTAACAACAAGACCGGCAAACCGGCCACGCCGAATGACACTTCCGTTATTTTTGAGGCTCTCAAGCCGGATTTTGACTTTAATAAAAACAAACAGCGGATTATCGGAGAGGAGGCCAAGCCGGCTCATTCCCTTGAAGATACCGCCAAAGTCTTCGGCGTTGACGAAGATAATGATTTTCAGCTCGGAACCGAATATTAAGGAGAAGACATGCGTGCCGAATTGGTTGAAATAATTGACGAAATCAAGCAGTCCCTTGAGCTGCTGAGGAGGTCTCTTTGACTATGACAATGCCCTTGTCCGTTTGGATGAACTGACGGCTCTCAGTGCCGATCCCGGTTTGTGGAACGATGCCGAAAAAGCGCAAAAGCTGATGAGCGAGAAAACAAATCTCGAAACCTCCCTGAACAACTTTCAGGAAATGCAGACGGCTCTGAACGATTTGTGTGATCTGGCCGAACTGGCCGAGGCCGAAGGCGATGAAACCGTTGTAGCCGACTGTCTGGAACAGTTGGCACAGCTCAGGGAACAGACTAAAAGGGGCGAATTGGAAGCTTTGCTTTCCGGTGAAGTCGACGGCAATGATGCTTTCCTTGAGGTGCATTCCGGCAGCGGCGGCACCGAGGCTCAGGACTGGGCGGAAATGCTGCTGCGTATGTACAGCCGCTGGGCCGAAGACCATAAATATAAAGTCGAATATGTGGAAGAAACCGAAGGCGACGTTGCCGGACTGAAGTCGGCAACGATTAAAATCTGCGGTCATAATGCTTATGGCTGGCTGAAGTCGGAAAGCGGCGTTCACCGCCTGGTGCGTATTTCTCCGTTTGACAGCAATGCCCGCCGTCACACCAGCTTTGCCTCGGTTTGGGTCTATCCGGTTATTGACGATGAAATCAATATTGAAATTAATGAATCAGACTGCCGCATTGATACTTATCGCGCTTCCGGCGCCGGCGGACAGCACATTAACAAAACGGATTCCGCGGTGCGGATTACCCATATTCCGACCGGCATTGTCGTTTCTTGCCAGACGCAGCGGTCGCAGTTTCAAAACCGTGATGCCGCCTGGAAAATGCTGAAAGCCCGTCTCTATGACATTGAATTGCAGAAACGTGAAGCCGAGGCTCAGGGAATTCGCGATTCTCAGGGGGACAACGGCTGGGGCAACCAGATTCGCTCTTATGTGCTGCAACCCTATAAAATGGTGAAAGATTTGCGTACGGAAGCTGAAACTTCCGATACCAAAGCCGTATTGGACGGTGATATTGATTTGTTTTTGTCGGCCGCTCTGGCCTCTAAAGTAGGTGCAAAATGAATTTGTCTCAAAAAATAGCAACTTGGGTTGCCTGTGTTTTAGCCGCTATTTACGGTATTTTCTGCGTATTGGTTTTTGTTTATCCGAAACCGTTCTTTTATAATCCGACCACGGTTCGTTCCGATATCAACCATGCTCATAAATATGGATATAAGGCGCGTGAAGTAACTTATAATTCAAAAGACGGAACCCCTCTGCTGGCCTGGTACACTGAACCGCATAACGGGCAGAAGAAAATTGTCGTTTTTATGCACGGAAACTCTTATAATATTGAAGAATTTTATTATAAGCTGAAAACTTTCGCCAATGCCGGATACGGAACTTTTCTGCCCGAATACCGCGGCTATGGCGACGTTGCCGGTGAAATTACCCAGGAAAATCTGGAAGCCGACGCAATTGCCGCCGTGGAATATTTGCATTCTCAGGGTTATAAAAACAAAGACATTTATGTTTACGGCATGTCGCTCGGGTCTCACATGGCCACCAACAGCGTCTATCAGCTGCAGAAAAAGGAAGCTTTTGCCGGTCTGATTCTTGAAGTTCCCTTTGATAATCTGATGAATGTCGTGCGGCTGGTGGTGCCGGTTCCTCTGCCGTTGGAAGTTATTATGCGCGATAAATATGACAATCTGGCCATGATTGAAAATATCAAATCGCCTATTTTGATAATGGGCGGCAGCATTGACACGACGGTTCCCGTCGAATTGGCGCAGAATTTGTATAACTATGCTCCGGAACCCAAAAAAATAATCATCTATGAAAACGGAAAGCACAGCAACCTCTTTAATTTCCGCAATGATTTGGATATTTTGGACTGGATGAAGGCAAATGAAAACGGCTGGTTGAAAAGCGAATGAAAAAAGTTTCCAACAGGCTATATCTTACCCAGAAGATCATCGATTATATCGGTGTGGTCTTTCTCGGGCTGTTGCTCCTTTTTATCTGGCAGCTTTACCGCGGTCCGATTGAACTGCCGTTTTTAAAACCATATATGGTGCGGGCCCTCAATCATGACGATGCCGAATATCAGGTTACAGTCGATTCGGTTAATATTGAGCTGGTTCGCTCGATACAGCCGATTAAAATTATTGCCAACAATGTCGTTTACCGCAAAAACGACGGCAGCTTTATCATAAATGCGCCCAAAACGTCCGTTTCTTTCAGCATTAAGGCGCTGCTGCGCGGCGTAATTGCTCCCAGCTCAATGGAAGCGTTGAATCCGACGGTTTATATTTTTAACACTTACGGAGTAGATAAAGAAAATATCAATGACGTAAATAAGAAAAAAATAGCTTATTATTTCGATTCTTTTGAAGATTTTATTGAGCGCTTTAATTCTGACGACAATTTTTATCCCGAGAGTTACATTAACAAGATTTCCGTTAAAAACGCCGAGGTCGAGTTGCATGAAGTGGATCTGGGACGAAAGTGGATTTTTTCTGATTTGAATTATCTGCTGGAGCGGAATTTGACCAATATCTCAATGGATGTCAGCGCCCTGATGAAACTGAACAATCAGGTGGCTTCCGTCGGGGTCGAAGCCGAATACCGCATGCTTAACAATAAGCTGGCTTTTGAGTTTTATTTTTCTGATTTGGTTCCCAATGCGTTGGCAGAAACGTTTCT
>ENA-OROK01004431-OROK01004431.1-human-gut-metagenome-genome-assembly--contig:-NODE-4431-length-10254-cov-4.124130_pt1 | contig 10254 bp, 9 predicted proteins | sample MGYA00242127_ERZ509046 | MGnify/ENA primary metagenome ERZ509046 (study PRJEB26280, sample SAMEA2338728) | human gut metagenome | biome: human gut; feature: human-associated habitat; material: faeces... | reverse complement strand
GCTGGCTGTGCTGCCGCTGGAGGTTTATTATTTTCACCAAATTTCGCTGATTGCCCTGGTAAGCAATATCGTGCTGGGGCCGGTGTTGGAAATTGCCGCGCAGATGGCACTCGTGGGCGCACTGCTGCCTGCCTGCGGTGATTATCTGTTGCAGCTTGCTGCCTGGCTTGCGGCGCAGGTGCTGACGCAGGCGCGTTTTTTTGCTGAATTGCCGTACAGCACTGTAGTTATCGGCAAGCTGCCTGCTTATTGCTTTGTAATCTATTATGCAGCGCTCTTTGTGTGGGCAGATTTCCCCTGGCTGCAATTTTGGAGTAATAGGGAAAGGCGCGGTATCCTGCTTTTGCATGCCTTGCTGCTTGCCGGGACGCTTGCTTATCAGCAGTGCCGCACGCTGCCGCTGGCTTGCTATTTTCTGGATGTGGGACAGGGTGACTGTGCTGTTATCGTCACGCCGTCGCAGCGGGTGGCAATTATTGATACCGGCGGCTTGAAAAATATATCGACTGCTAAGCGAGTAATTACTCCGTTTTTGCGCTATCTTGGCAAGCGTGAGGCGGATATCCTGCTTTTAAGCCATTATGATTTTGACCATGTGGGTGCTGCGGCGGATTTATTGCGACAGCTGCGGGTAAAAAAGCTGCTCCTGCCTAACGAAGCACTGACGGAGGAAAGCACAAGGGTACGGCAGGAAATTTTGGCACAGGCCGGCAGGACGCAGGTGCATGTGGTGCAGAGCGGTGAACGCTATACGTTGGATGATAATGCAGAGCTTGTTTTGGTTGATGTGCCGCAGCAGGCTGTGCCGGGAAACGAAGCCAGCACGCTGGTGGCGCTGCAGAGCGCGCAAGGCAGCGTGCTGTTTACAGGCGACATGGGGGAAGAACGCGAGCGAGGGCTGCAGCTGCAGCAGTACGCTGTGCTGAAGGCAGGTCACCACGGCTCGCACTATAGCAGCAGTATGGAATTTCTGGAGCAGGTGCGCCCGAGGCTGACGGTTATTTCCTGCGGGCGCGGCAACCGCTACGGCCATCCGCATCAGGAAACGCTGGAGCGTTTGCAGGCAATAGGCAGCAATGTTGTCAGAACGGATGAGCTGGGGTGCATTAAAGTTGTTTTTGACGTCGAGGGAATAAAATGCTATGGCTACGCTGATTTACAGTGAAGCTGTTGTCAAAATATAACTCATAAGTTATAATTAAAGGAGAGAAATTATGTACAAAATATATTTTTATCGTGATAAGCGTGGCAGACAGCCTGTATATGATTATTTAATAGAGCTTGCTTCGCGAAAAGATAAGAACAGCAGAATCAAATTGAATAAGCATAATGACTATATGCAGGCATTAGCTAGATTTGGTCTGCAATTAGGTGAGCCTTATATTAAGCATATACAGGATAACATTTGGGAGTTGCGGCCATTGCGTGATAGAAGTTTATTTGCGGTATGGGAAAATAATAGTTTTGTAATGTTGCATTGCTTTATGAAAAAAACGCAGAAAACGCCTAAAACCGAAATTGCTCAGGCTTTGCGTGAATGGGAAGATTTCAAATTAAGGAGTGAGGAAAGTGAAGAATAGTGCAGTAGGTTATGAATGGCAGGATGTAAGAAAGAATATTTTTACACCGGAAGAAATCTCCGCAAGTGATTTGCGAGTTGCCTTAATTGGTGAACTTATCAAGGCACGTCAGGATAAGGGAATAACCCAAAAGCAATTGGAGCTTTTGAGCGGAGTAAAGCAGCCTGTAATTGCCAGAATGGAAAACGGTACCTCTATTCCTAAAATCAGTACAATCTTAAAAATACTTGCACCTTTAGGCAAGACCTTAGCTATTGTACCGTTAGAAAAATAATAAGAGGGAATACAGATGGATATTAAACCGGAAAACCTGATTTCACTATTACAACAGCATAAGCCGCTGCCGCAGGCGCAGGTACTGCTTTTGTGCGGCGAGGAGGATTACTACCGCAACAGCATTATTGCCGCGCTGCCGGAATATGTTTTTGGCGATACGCCGGAGGCTGACCGCGAAATAACGGTTTTTGACAAGGACACCAATTTATCCGGACTGCAGGCAGCCGTCAACAGCTATCCCTTCTTCTGCGGCAAATCGCTGATTTTCCTGAAGGACGAAAAGCTGTGGGCAGCAAAGCCTGCCAAAGCAAACAGTGCTGCGGATGCGCAGGATGATACCGATTCCAAGAAAATGGAGCAGCTGGCGGCGATAGTCAGCGACGTACCGGATTATTGCCTGCTTGTAATCAGCAGTAAGAAAATGGATAAGCGGACCAAGCTGTATAAGCAGCTTAAAGCAAGTGCGCTGATTTGTCCGTGCGAGCGCATTAAGGAAAGAGATCTTGATGACTGGCTGTATGCGCAGGCAGCAGTATACGGCGCGCATTTTACCAGAGATGCGTTGGCGGCTATCAGCGAATATATTGAGCCCGTGAAGGAAGAAATTCCCTTGGATTTGCTGCAGCAGGAAATCGGCAAGCTGGCGATTTATGCCGCAGGACGCAGAGAATGGACGGAAGAGGATGTGCTGAATGTTTTTGCACTGCTGCCAAACGCTTCATCTTTTGCGCTGACCAATTATATTATGGCAGGCAAGCTGAAGCAGTGCCTGGAGCTGTTGGCGAGCGAACGCAAGCACGGAACCTATATCCTGCCGCTCAGTGCAACCGTAGCTTTTAAATTGCGTCAGGTGCTGCGTTATCTGGAGCTGAAGCGCAGAGGCTACGACCAGAAGGGCATTATGGATGAGCTGGGGATGCGCAGCCCATATGCCTACAGATTTTTGGAGCGCGACAGCAGGCGCTTTGATGAAAAGCGTCTGACGGAAGCTTTGCTGGGACTATCTGATATGAATATCAAACTGCGTCAGGGCGGACGTGGCTACGAAAAGCTGGAGGAAATTCTTGTCCGCCTGCTTGCATGATATCTTATCCTCAGAAATTAAAGCTGGACAAAAGCACTTAATATCTGCTATAATAGTAAGACAGTCAACGAGGACTTTTTTGAGTAAGGAAGTAGTGTGTCCATGCTTAAAAAGGTCCTTTTTCGTTTATCTTGCAGAAAATATGTAGGGAGCATTTTTCTGCAGCATGATAATTAGGGAGTATTGAGAAAGGAGGCAGCCTTATGGCTGCACTGATCATGAACAACAAAGATTTACTGTATGTAATTAAACCTGAAGAACAAAACGAAAGCACTCTGCGTGAGCTTCTGACTCTGCATCCGGAGATTCAGTTTGTATCTCTGATGGGTGTGGATTTTGCCGGTAATGATACCGACGAAAAAATCCCGATGAAGATTTTCCTCGAGGATATCGATGGCTTTTTGGCAGGCAGCGCAGCACAGACTGACGGCTCCTCCGTTGTACTGACCGGTATCGCTACTCTGAACGATGCCCGCGTTGATATGAAGGTTGATAAAACCGTTAACTGGTTTGTTGATTATAACTATGAGCATTTTGACGCAGAAAGCGGTCGCATGATCGGTACTCTGCGCATTCCCTGCTATCTGATTCATAACGGTAATCATGTTGATTCCCGTTCTATTTTGAATGATACTTTGGCTTATGTAGAAAAAGAAATCATGGATTTGTTTGCTAAGCATCCGGTAATTGCCGGTTTGGAGCATGTAAATCCTGCTGAGATTGAAAAGTTGCTCTTCACCAGTGCTACCGAGCTGGAATTTTGGGTAAAAACTCCGCGTGAGGACGCACCGCTGGAGGCTCTGAGCTCTTCTCAGGTAATGCAGGAGCAATATTGGCAGCGTACCCGCGGCAACGTGCGTACTGCATTGGAGCAGACTATTCAGACTTTGGAGCTGTACGGCCTGGAGCCTGAAATGGGCCATAAGGAATGTGGCGGCGTTAAAGGTCAGATTGACGGTGCAGGCCATATGACTCACGTTATGGAGCAGCTGGAGGTTGACTGGAAATTCAGCAGCGGCGTACAGACTGCAGATAACGAGCTGCTGGCGCGTATCATCGTTAAAGAGATTTTCCGTATGAACGGTCTTGAGGTTTCCTTCCAGGCTAAACCGATTCCCGGTGTTGCAGGCAGCGGTGAGCATACACATGTGGGCATTGCCGCAAAAATGAAAAACGGCAAGATTGTTAACCTGTTCTCGCCGAAGGATATGCATGAGGACTTCCTGTCCGCCATCGGCTACGGCGCTCTCATGGGCCTTTTGAAAAACTACGAGGTAACCAATCCGTTTATCTCCTGCACCATTGACTCTCTGAACCGTCTGAAACCCGGCTTCGAGGCTCCTGTCTGCATCGTTACTAGCCTTGGCCTGAGCCCGGATAATCCGTCACGTAACAGAACCATTCTGGCAGGCCTGATCCGCGATCTGGACAACGATAAGGCTACCCGTATCGAAATGCGTTCTCCGAACCCGTACACCAATACCTATATTGCTATTGCTGCCTTCTATCTGTCCTGCCTCGACGGTATTAAGGCTTGCGTAGAATCCGGCAAGGACCTGAAGGCTTTGGAAAAGGAAATTTCCAAGAAGGCCGGCGAAGAGGGCTTCTATCTGGATACCGACCGTCAATACCGTACTGAGGAAGATGTATTTGAAGATTTCACTGCGGAAGAACGCAGCAAGCTGTTCGGCGAACCGCCTGCTACCGTTTGGGAAAATCTCTGCGCTTTCGAAAAATATCCGGAAAAAGTTGCCGTGCTCACTCAAGGCAATATCCTGAAGAAGGAATATATCGACTCCTTCATGCAGGGTGCGCTGATTCGCTGGAAAACCGAGCTTTTGACTCGTCTGATTCCGGAAAATTATCAGGCTGTTATCGATATGAAGCGCTTGCACAACCAGGAAACCTGCACCGACTGCGACCTGGCAATGTGGCGTAAAATCCAGAACCTGCGCGCTAAGCTGGCTAAGGATTCCTTCGAAGAGAAGAGCATCTTCACTGCTATCCGCAGAGCTGTTGCCGAGGGCGACTACGATACTGTTTCCAAGCTTAAAGTTGAGATGGGAGCAACTATGGAAGAGCTCAAGACTCTGTATCACGATTACAAGCAAAATATTATCGATTAATTTATCTGCTTCTTGCATGGCTGCTGTACTCAAAGTGCGGCAGCCATTTTGTTTCGCGCTTATACCAAAGTGCGATTATTGAAAAAATTATCCCTAAAACTTTCCTTTCAGCTTATTTTTTTGCATGAAACTGTTGAGTTAAGCGCTGTTTTGTGGTAAAATATCAAAGATATATTGACAGTAATATTTTCTGCTGTCCGAAGAAAGGCGATGATAGCTGTGGAGCAGGTCAAGGATGTTCCTGCCTATATTCGCCAGATGTACACGGATAATAATTTTATGACTCAATTCGGTGTGCATATTGGTGAGATAAAGTGTGGCAGTGCTGAAGTCAGCATTGACGTTGATCCGGCGAAGCATTTTAATCATCGTGACATATGTCACGGCGGAGTGATGTTGGCCTTGGCAGACTCCGTTCTGGGTGTTACCGGTGCAAGCGTGGGCGCTGTAGTGGCAACTCTTAATTTCAGCATGAATTTTATCAAAGGTGTCCATGAGCCGACTACCTTAACGGTACGAAGCCATATCAAGCATTCCGGACATTCTACGATGGTTATTGAGGCTGAAATGACTGACAGCAAAGAGCATTTAATTGGGACGATTTTAACAACAATGTTTGTCGTCGACAGATTTGAAGAAATACCCGCCAAATGGTGAGCTTGCCTGAGTTGATTTGGAAGGGAAATGACGCGGAAGACCGCTTGATATCAAGGAGGATATGATGGATTTTGCATTAAACGAGGAACAATTAGAATTACAGGAAATGGTAAGGGAGTTTGTTGAAAAAGAAATTACTCCTTATGCTGCTGAAATGGATGCAGAAAACCATATGCGTGACGGCCTGATTGACAAGGCTAACGAAATGGGCTTGCTGAACGTTATTGTTCCGGAAGAATTAGATGGCCCCGGTCTGGACAGCATTTCTGTTGCTACTATTTATGAAGAGCTGGGCAAAGGCTGCGCAGGTGTTGCAACCTCTTTGGCTGCTAACAGCCTGGCAACTGTACCTGTTCTGCTGGCAGGCACCGACGAACAAAAGAAAATGTATTGCGATATCCTGAACAACGGCGGTCTGGCTGCTTTCGCACTGACCGAGCCCGGTGCAGGCAGTGATGCAGGCGGCGTTTCTACCCGCGCTGTACGCAACAAGGAAGAAGGTACCTACACTCTGAACGGTACCAAAATGTTCATCACCAACGGTGGTCTGGCAGAAATCTTCCTGGTATTTGCTAACACCCGTAAAACCGGCGGTATCCGTGGTTTGACTGCTTTCATCGTTCCGAAAGACACCCCGGGCTTCTCCGTTGGCAAGAAAGAAAACAAAATGGGCATCCGTCCTTCCAATACTACCGAGCTGGTTCTGCAAGACGTTGTTATTCCTGAGTCCTATCGCGTAGGCCGCGAAGGCGAAGGCTTCCGTATTGCTATGAACACCTTAGACAGCGCTCGTCCGTTCGTTGGCGCTGTTTCCGTAGGTATCGCTCAGGCTGCTCTGGATTGCGCTGTTAAATATGCTAAAGAGCGCCGTCAGTTCGGCCAACCGATTGCTTCCTTCCAAATGGTTCAAGGCATGCTGGCTGACATGGCTATGAAGGTTGAAACCGCTCGCCTCATGGTTCAAAAGGCTTGCTGGATGCGTGACCAGGGCATGGAATTCTCCAAAGAGGCTGCTATGGCTAAATGCTATGCCGCTGACGTTGCTATGCAAGTAACCACCGACGCTGTTCAGGTAATGGGCGGCTATGGCTACACCAAAGAGTACCCCGTAGAGAAGATGATGCGTGACGCTAAAATCATGCAAATCTACGAAGGCACCAACCAAATCCAACGTTTGGTTATTGCCAACAAGCTGTTATACTAATAGCTATCATAACGAAGATAAATTTACTGAGAGCTGCTGCACTTTTGTGCGGCAGCTCTTTGTTGTTTTTATTCGTGACAATGGTTTACACGTATGCTAAAATATAAGGATAAAGAGCTTTTAAAGCATAATAAAAAGCAGAATCTTTGCCACAAATCATTTTGCTGAGAATTGGGGGGCAAATACATTGTTAGCTGATAATTTAAAGCAGGTTCAGGAGCAGATAGCGTCTGCTTTGGACAAGCGTAAAAATAAAGACCTGCTCACAGGAGATAAGGTAACGCTGGTGGCGGTGACGAAAAATCATCCGCCGGAAATAATTACAGATATCGAAGCCTTGGGCATTGCCAACGTAGGCGAAAACCGCGTGCAGGAGGCTAAGCATAAGCAGGAGGCCTTGGGTAAACACGGCTACTGGCATCTTATCGGTCATTTGCAGACGAATAAGGCGCGCCAGGCTGTTGCCTTGTTTGATCTTATCGAATCGGTTGACAGTGAGCATTTGCTGGCTGCGGTTGATAAGGAGGCAGAACGCATCGGTAAGGTGCAGGATATCCTTTTGCAGCTGAATATTGCCCATGAGGAGCAGAAGTCCGGCTTGGATAAAGAGGATTATCTGGCGCTGCTGCCGAAGCTGCCCGAATATAAGCATGTGCGTCTGCGCGGGCTGATGGTTATTGCCCAAAAATGCGAGGATATTGAGCAGACAAGACCTGTATTTGCGGCAGGCTACCGTGCGTTCGCCCGCTTAAAGCAGCAGTATCCGCAGGCAGATATTCTGTCTATGGGTATGAGCAACGATTACACAGTTGCGATTGAAGAGGGCGCTAATATTGTGCGTGTAGGCACAGCCTTGTTCGGACAGCGTGATTATAGTCTGAAATTTTAAGACATAGATAAGGTTGGTGACGTAATGAATATTATTGATAAAATCATGAATGCATTAAGTCTTTATGACGAGGAAGAAATCATCGAGGAAGAAGTGGAGCAAAAGCCTGCCAAGACCGAGCAGGAGCCGGCTAAACCCAAGAAGCGTTTCTTCGGCAGCAAGGAGCCTGCCGCTCCGGCACCGGCAGAGGAGCCTAAGCGTGAACGCAAATCCATTTTGAACTTTAAGGGTTCGGCAGCAAAGCCGGAGCCAGTTAAAAATGAAAAAATGGGCAGCAAAACCATTAACCTGCCTATTGCCGACAAGCTTATGACAGTTGTACTGCTGGAGCCTGTAGATTTCAATGATTCTCCTAAGATTGCCGATTATCTGCGTGATAATCAGGCTGTAGTTGTTAATTACGATAAGACAGATAATGTTGTTGCCAAGCGTATGACTGACTTTATCAGCGGTACTGTTTATGCTATCGGCGGCAGCATGAAAAAGCTGGGCCGCAATATTGTTATCTGCGCCCCGAAAAACGTAGATATAGATGCGGGCGAAGAGCACGGGCTTGACGAGAGGGGAAATAATCCATGGGACAAATAGCAGTAAAGAAGATTGCATTTATCGGCGGCGGCGCTATGGCCAAAGCTATTATCAAGGGTATTATTGGTGGCGGTTTGATTGCGCCGGAGATGATTACCGTAGGCGAGCCGACTGAGGCACATGCGCGTACTCTGCATGAAGCCTTTGGCGTAAATGTCACTACGGATAATAAAGAGGCGGTAAAGGATGCTGATCTGGTAATCTTTGCTGTAAAGCCTCAGGTTGCACCGGTGGCACTGGTGCCTGAGCTGATAGCTGCGATGAAAAAGGATGCCTGGGTGCTTTCTATCATGGGCAGTGTTACGCTGGAGCAGCTGCATGCCTATGCTCCGGGGTTCCCGGTAATCCGCACGATGCCGAACACGCCGCTGGCAGCAGGCGCCGGCATGACTGCCATCTGCTGCGATGAGGCCGTAACCGAGCCGATGAAGCAGACTGCGGCAGCAATTTTCAGCAGCTGCGGCGAAATAGAATTTGTAGATGAAAAAGCATTGCAGGCGATTACCGCTATTTCCGGCTGCGGACCGGGCTATTGCTTTGTGATTATTGATGCACTGGCTGACGCAGGCGTGCGTGCCGGTCTGCCGCGTGCGCTGGCTATCAAGCTGGCGGCACAGACATTGGCAGGCAGCGGCAAGCTGTGCGTAGAAAGCGGCCTGCATCCGGCACAGCTGCGCGACCAGGTAACAAGCCCCGGCGGCACGACTATTGCCGGCATCCATGCTTTGGAAAACCATGGCGTGCGCGGTGCTTTTTATGATGCGGTGCAGGCAGTGCTGCAAAGAGATAAGGAATTACAGGGGAAATAATTTATGGCAGACAGAGAAAAAATTCTGCGTTACTTTAAAGCCGGCGGTGACGAACAGCTGGCGGCCAAGCTGCTGGACTTGGCCGAGGGCGCCAATAAATCACGCAAGTTCCGTGTGAGCGAGTTTCTTGATCCTCATGCCTATAACGTTGCAGAAATTATTGCGGCGAACTACGAAAATGTGCGTTTGGAAAGCGACGGCGGCTTCAGTAATGCCGAAAGGGTGAAGGCTGCCTTTGTTGCCGATGATTTTTACGGCCAGCCGGATTTCGGTATGGCCTATTTTCTGGCGGCCTGGGATAAGCGCTATTATGATTTGTCGCATCGCGATATTCTCGGTGCGTTTATGGGCACAGGCTGTAAGCGTGAGGCCTTGGGCGATATCGTTTTTGTGCCCGAGGGAGCGCAGTTCGTGGTAGAAAAATCACTGGTAAATTATCTTACCGGTAATCTGACGCAAATCGGTTCTGCGCCGGTAACGCTTACGGAAATTCCCCGCGAGGAATTGCTGCAGAAGGAAGAAAAGGTTAAGCTGATTAACGCGACAGTTGCTGATTTGCGTCTTGATGCCGTGGCAGCGGCAGGCTATGGCGCAGTGGGGCGTGCGGTGCTGCACGACCACGCCCGCCTGGCTGAGCTGGTGCAGCCCGGCACGGCGGACTGCGTGCTGTTCAACTTCGGCTGGCTGCCGGGTGCAGAGCATGATGTGCATTCCACGGCGGACGGCAGTGTGCCCGCCCTGCGTGCGGCGCTGGAGGCTCTGCGCCCCGGCGGCGTGCTGGCCGCGGTACTCTACAGCGGAAAGGTCATCGGTGACGCCGAGAAGCAGGCCGCGCTGGCGTTTTTTAAGGCCCTGCCGCTGACGCGCTATACCGTGCTTGTCTGCGAGTTTGCAAACTGGGCGCAGACAGCGCCGTTGCCGTGCTTTGTGATCAAAAAGTAAAGGCTGTACGTTAAGACAAGCGGGCAGAGCCCCTCAGGCCTCGCAGGCTCGGCCAGCTTCCCTGTAAGGGGCGCCTTTTTGCGCGGGCTCCGCCCGCGG
>ENA-OROK01004430-OROK01004430.1-human-gut-metagenome-genome-assembly--contig:-NODE-4430-length-10255-cov-3.337941_pt1 | contig 10255 bp, 15 predicted proteins | sample MGYA00242127_ERZ509046 | MGnify/ENA primary metagenome ERZ509046 (study PRJEB26280, sample SAMEA2338728) | human gut metagenome | biome: human gut; feature: human-associated habitat; material: faeces... | reverse complement strand
CCCAGATTGCCGAAAAAATACGTGAACACCAGTGTGGCAAGGGACGCCGCCGTGATGTTTACGATATTGTTCCCGATCAGCAGGGTGGAAAGGACGCTGCTGTAGTCCTCGCTGAGCTTGAGCGCGCGCGCCGCCGACTTCTTTTCAGCTGCCAGCCGCTTCATGCGGGCCGGGCTGAAACTGGTGTACGCCGTTTCGGTTGCGGAAAAGAACGCGGATAAGAGCAGCAGGATCACCAGTACGATGATTAGACCTGCGGCAGAGCGATCGTTCATAAATCAAAAATACCTCCGTTTACAAAGATTTGACGCTATCATAACATATTTGCAGCCAGTTTGTCAAAAAAATCAGCCTGTCCTTGTCAGGATAACCTTATTTTGGGCCGTTCCTGCAAATATCGCCTCAAAACGCTTGACAAAATGATCGAAACATGAGTATACTGTGTATATACAACATATACAGTTGGAGGTGCAAGGTGCTCAAAGTGGAAAATCTGTGCAAGCGGTATGAGACGTTTCAGCTCAAGAACGTCTCGTTCGAGCTGCCTGCGGGATATATCATGGGATTCATTGGAATCAACGGGGCGGGGAAGTCTACCACAATCAAGTCGATCCTCAATCTGGTGCATCCGGACAGCGGAAGTGTGACCGTGCTGGGAAAGGACATGTACCAAAACGAGATCGAGCTCAAGCAGAGAATCGGTTTCATGCTCGGCCCGGTAGACTACTATCTGCGCATCCGTATCGCCAGGCTTGCGGGCGTGATCGGGCGGTTCTACAACGAGTGGGACGAGAGGCAGTTCTTCGGCTATCTTGAAAAGTTCGGGATCGACCCGCACAAGCGCATCAGCGAGCTTTCCACCGGCATGAGGGTCAAGCTGGGAATTGCCATAGCGCTCTCTCACGGGGCAAAGCTGATCATACTGGACGAGCCGACCAGCGGGCTGGACCCGCTTGCGCGTGACGAGCTGCTCGAACTGTTCCAGGAGATCGTGGCCGACGGGGAGAGGAGCATTCTTTTTTCCACGCATATCACCTCGGATCTGGACAAGTGCGCTGATTATATTATCTTTATCCGCAACGGAGAGCTGGTGGCAAATGACACAAAGGACGATTTGATCGACCAGCACGCTGTGGTCAAGGGGTCGCTTGAGGCTCTGACCCCGGAGCTGGAAGGGAGGCTGGAGGGCTTCAAGCGCGGCAAATACGGCTTTTCGGGCCTGATCCGCAGGGAGAAACTTCAGGACTCGGACGCCGTGCAGACAGAAGTCCCCAATCTGGAGGATCTCATGGTTTACTACAATCAGGAGGGCGCGAAGTCATGAAGAATATTCTGTACAAGGAGCTGCGGCTGGTCATCATGCCGGGCATCTATCTGTTTTCTCTGCTGTCGTTCATGCTGTTGATCCCGCAGTATCCCTACTTTGTCGGCATCAGCTATGCCGTCTTTGCCGTATTCATCACCTTCAATGCCGCGCAGGCCAGCAACGACCACAAGCTGACCGCCATGCTTCCCGTCCCGAGGAACTATATCGTGGCCGGCAAGCACGTCACTGTGATCGTGCTCGAGGTCATTCAGCTGCTTGTGGCAATCCCTGCCGCGCTCATCTCGTCGCTGGTGCTCTATCCGGACGGAAACCCGGTCGGAATGGATGCCAATTTTGCCTTTTTCGGCTTCAGCCTGATCGCCTCTTCGGGCTACAACCTCATCTTTCTGCCCTGGTATTTTAAGACCGGCTACCGCACCGGTATCCCGACCGTATTCGCCATGACAGGATATCTGGTTACGGTCGTTCTGATCGAATGCGTCGTCAACCTGTTTCCCGCGATCCATGCGGCCGTTGACAGCCTGGAGCCCTCGACGTTTCCCGTGCAGCTGATCGTTCTGGCTGCCGGTATTGTGATCTACTGCTGCGCGATCGCGCTTTCCTATCGAATTTCCTGCAAAAATTTTGATGCCTTTACCATGAAAATTCATAATTTGTCTCCCCAGTTCTATTTTGTATTACAAAAAGTATAATTTTGTGAAATTATACCAATTTATCGTTTTTTATAACAGAAAATGGTCTGATTGAAACGTCAGAGAGAATGCGAGAATGGGCACAGTCAACGGCTCGAAGAGAAATATTATTTCCAATTAGACAGTTTTCAATGTGAGCGTTAGGACCAATGGAACAGTTTGTGCCAATGATGGTTTTTCCAGTAATGACGGTGCCAGGGAGAATGCAGGTATTTTGCCCAATTTTAACTTCATCAGTAATGATAATGCTGTCTGTGCAAGGAATGTCTACGCCATTCATCATCAATTTTTTTAAAATCTGATTTCGAGCGATATTATTGAGTTCATTCAACTGAATTGGATTGTTGGCGCCGAGAACGGTATTTTCTGATTGAGAAATATAAGCATTAACGTTAAAACCTCGTGAAAGTAGTAACCCTATAGCGTCTGGCAGATAAAATTCTCCTTGAGAATTGTTATTTTTGATGCTGTGTAAAACTTCCAAAAGTGAGCGAATATTAAACCAATAGGCGCCAGAGTTGACTTCATTAATTTTTTGAATTTTTTCGTCAGCGTCTTTTTGTTCGACGATAGCGGCCAAAGTGCCGGTGTGACTAGTGCGAATAATTCTTCCGTAACCGAAAGGATTTTTTATTCTGGCAGAAATCACCGTTGCGGCGTTATTTTGGCTTTTGTGAAGAGCGTAGGCACTTTTTATAGTGTCGCTGTCGATAAACGGTGAGTCACCATTAAGCACAAGAACGTCATTGTCAATATTCTCTAAAAGAAATTCTTTTGCCGTTAGAACCGCATGAGCCGTGCCTTTTCGCTCGTTTTGAATCACAGTCTTGTAAGGCAAAGAAAGTGGATTTAAATAATCAATAACTACATCGCTTTTGAACCCGGTAACAACGCAAACAGTTGAAATATCCGCGCTGTTCAGGGCGTTTAATACCCATTTTAGCATCGGGCGAAACAAAACTTTTGAAAGAACCTTGGGCATATTCGATTTCATCCGAGTTCCTTCACCTGCGGCTAAAACGATTGAACAGGTATTTTTCATTATAAAGCCTCCGAAAATTCAAGGTAAAAATGCGCTATACAATATTATCGCACATACAGAAATTTTTGCAAGAGAAATTTTTATCTATGTTAATGACCTTTTGCTTTTTAGTGTCTTTTTCTCATTTAACGGTGTTTGCTGAGATTGATATGGAGCATAATTGCATAAAAGATTTTGATCTGAGGCTTAATAGTTGGTGCGTTGGGCCATGCAAAAATGGTAAAGCCTCATGCATAAAAAATTTGATACGTTATGACGGCACAGAAGAATTTGATGCTTTCTTGAGGAATTTAGAAAAAACAGCTGAGGCTGAAAAAGAAGAAGCTTTTTGGATACCTCTATTAGAAAAAATTTTGATTGGTGTTGGGTCTACTGGCGTATTGGGAGCTTTTACATATCTTGCACCTGCTACAACAATTTTGGCAACGGTTGGCACCCTAATAATAGGAAAAATCATTTACATTGCACATGATAATATTATTGAGCCAATTGGAGAGATAACGGGAACTTTTACTAAAGGATTTATCTGAATTAAAGATAGGATGTTTGGAATAAAAAAGCCAAAAGAACCGGATAAAGGTCTATTTGGAAATGCTAAAGATACATTGTTTGGTGATAAAACGAAAGAAAATTCAATGAAGGCATACTTGAGTCTATTAGAAAGTTGATTTTGGGGGATAGAATAGTTACTGTTTTAACCAAAGAACAGAAAAAAGCCTTTGTAAATGCTATTCGTAGGGAACTTTATCAGCAAGTGAAAGATAAAAAGTGGCTTAATAATAAGTTGCTTTTGCTTTCTATTGACATAGACCCAAAAGTTATGAAATCCGGTTTAAAGTTTGACAATGCTAATTTATCACTAAATTACGAAGAACCATTAATAAATTACTTCAAAAAAATAAAAGAATAAAAAGTAAAAAGGTCTCCATTCGAGCTAACGGAGGTCTTTGTCTTGCATTTGTGTTAAATGTGTGATTAAAGCTTCTGCCACTTCTATTTTGAATTTCCTTATAACCTCTGCTGTAGATTTATTTTTCTATTTCAACAAATGCTCTCAGTTAGATAAGAGTAAGCACTGAAGGAAAACCGGTGCTTGTTGCTTAATTTATTAAGGCCCTATTTAGAAGCTATGTACGTGAGACTTATAGTGTCCCCCTACTCCTACAATTCCTCCATTCACTAATAACTTTTAACAGCTTTTTATAACTTATAAGAAAACTGACGTTATCAAATTTTAATACCGACTTTATAACCTTTAAACTTTTTTGCATTGTGTTATTTAAATATGTACTGTGAAAATTAGTTGAATTGTAATAAAACTCTTTGAAATTGTTGAATGTGTTTCCTATTTTATAATAAGAGTCTAAATATTAGAGAAAGTACCAGGAACCGTATTTGTTTAGAACCCTTGTTTAAAAATTTTACAACCAACAAGTACCTTTAACATTTTCATAAAAGATTTCTTTATCTTGTAACGTTCAGATTCTTCGTTTATCATGTTTTCGTATTTTTGAATTAGCTTTTGTTTACATTTAAATATACTTCTTAAGGTCGATTAAGTTGTACATTAGAAGCTTTTGAATAGTTCACAGGTTGAATTTCCTCTGCAAATGAAGCGCTTACAAATAGTCCCAGTAAAAGAACTAATGATAACATAATAGGAATAAATTTCTTCATAATGATTTTTCGCAATACTTCAAAATTATATTTTTCTATTAAAAAATGATGCAATGGCTGTGCACAAAGGTGTGACAAAATAACTAGCGATCTTTGCTACGAAAATAAAAAGTAGCAACTGCACCTTGACAAATAGGTTTTCAACACCTCATGAAAGTGAATCTCAGCAGGAAAAAAGGCAAGCAAAACCTGCCTTTTAAAAGTCTGCAAAAAATTATATTTAACATGGAGCAACAATTTGATATCCAAGCTTAGTAAGCTCACCAATAAAGCGTTCAGTCTTTCTTTTCTGATACTTTAGTCTTAAGGTTTCGTAGGTAGGATCATCGTAGGGGACAAGATTTTTTAGCATGTTAAAAATAACGGTGAGAATTTTTCTAGCAAGAGCGATGGTGGCGCGTTTAGCACCTTTTTGACTTTTTAAACGCCAGTACCAATTGGCAAGATATGCATTTCTCTTTCCGGCAATAACCCAAGCAATTTCACAGAGCATATTTTTCAAGTAAGGATTTCCTTTGGTTATATGGCAACTCTTTCTTTTTCCTGCACTTTCGTTGTTTCCGGGACTCGGTCCACAATGCCCGAACTTAAGAATCAAAAGAAAAAAAGTAGAAAAGAGGTATAATAAAAATGGTGAATTAAGAATGAATTTTGAAATGAGTATGCAAAGAATAAAGCAAATAAAGACAACAAAATTTAAGGAAAAATATAGGAGCAAAGATAGCGCATTTATCCGAAGAAGAAAATTGAGTTTTGAAAATTGTATAGTAATATTATTAAATAAAAAAGCAAGAAGTGTACAAACAGAAATAGACGAATATTTTAAACAAAAGGGAAAAGAAAGTGTGAGCAGACAAAGTTTTGCAAAAGTCAGAGAAAATATAAATCCGCAAGCAATACTAGATATAAACAAATCAATAATTGAAGATTTTGAGAAGCAAAATAGAGAGAAAAAATTGTATAAAAACCATCGAACATTCAATATAGATGGAAGTTACATTTCATTGCCCAACAGTAGGCTTGCAACAGAAGGATTCGGATTTAGTACAAACCAAAGCGGAATAAAACGAGCCAAAGGTTTAGCAATGACAATGTACGATAGTTTAAACAAGCTAACAATTCATGCAGGACTTTTTAAGCGAAAAGACTCAGAGAAAAAATTAGTTTTTAAATTCATAGACTATTTAAAAGAACAAAATTATAAAATATAATAATAAATAGTATTAGACCGTGGCTATCCATCGTTTGAGCTGATGGACTACATAGGTAAAAGCGGATATAAATACGTTATTAGAGTACAATCAAATTTTTCAAAAATCACAAAAGACGCGGCTGATATAGACCGCCAGGTTACAACGTCATATAAACAAAATCAAGAAAAAAGGAATATAAAATTTCGTGTAGTAAACATAGCATTGCCGTGTGGTGAGATTGAAAAAATAGTAACGAACTTAGATGAAAAATTTGAAGTAAATGATATTAAATGTATTTACAAAAATCGCTGGGAAATTGAAAAAAGCTTTGATATTAAAAAAATAAAATATGTCTGGAAAGCTTTACAGGAGAAACAAAATTTGCTATACTTCAAGATTTTTATGCAGCAATACTTATCCAAAATGTGGCTTCATTTGCGTATCAAGAACAGATGAAAATCATAAGATCTCATCCAAAAATTCAACCTAATATGACCTGGACGATTGGCGAAATTAAACGAAATCTTATAAGAATTTTTTTGACTAAGTGCCGCATAAAAAAGCTTTTTTGTGTATTTTTTATAAAAAACATATCCTTAAATATGCTGTTTCTTCCCTGCCTAATCGATCTTTTAGATGTTCTTTTGGTCATAGGAGTAAATCATATAAGTTTGCTAAAAAATTTTCTTTCTAGCTTAAGTTGCGGGCATTGAGCCCGGGCGGTACAATTGAAATCTCACTTGCGCCGGTTTAGAAAACGAAAGAAAAATCGATAGTCGTGCCGATGCCAAAAGCATAAAAGAGCGAGCAAAAAGCGTTTTAAAACGCCACAAAGTTGGCGATTGGGAAGTAGATACAATTTGATTTGGATATTTTCCAAATCAAAAATATTTGCTCAACATTAACGAGAGAAAAAGCAAATACTGTGCGCTCGTACTTTTAAGAAACATTAAACGGGAAGGACTTATGCGAGCGTTTACCATGTGTTTTGAAAATTCTAATCTTCCTCTTAAAACAATGACTTCTGACCGAGGAATGGAATTTAATTGTCACAAACAGTTTGAAGAAACTTTTAAAGTTCCATATTACTATACAGACAAAGGCAAGCCTTGGCAAAAACCAACTGTGGAAAATACAAATGGACTAATTCGACAGTTTCTTCCAGAAGGAACTAAAATAGAAGAGATTCCATCTGAACAAATTCAAAACATCATGTTTTTGCTTAATAATCGACCTAGAAAATCGCTTGGCTTTCGCACTTTTGCTGAGGTGTTGCACTTAGCTTGACAATCTACCGAGAGGAGGAGCTATGAAGCGAATGAGCCTTGTTGTTTGTAGCAAGGCGCTTATGGCGAAATTTGCTCCGACGATGTTGCAAGCAATGGAGGGAGCCTCGTAATAACTTCGAGAATGTGAAATTTGTGTGATGCTGCCTTACCAGCAGCAGACTGAGATATTGTTAAAAATTTAAAACAAGGAACGAATAAACTATGAAAAGAATGTTTACGAATTATCCAGACGTCGTTTCAATAAACAAACTAATGTTGATGCTTAATATTGGCAAAAAAGCAGCATACTCTTTGCTTCAAGCCGGAGAAATAAAAAGCATCAGGGTCGGTAGACAATACCGAATCCCGAAACGTTTTATCATCGAATATTTACAATGCAGCTGACATGTTCCCTTGACAAATGTGGTATAATAATATTAGAGAATGTGTCCATGCAAATTAGGAGGATACATTTTATATGACAGGGTCTTTAAAAATAAAAAATGATACTTTTTACGCAGTATTAAATTTAAAGGACGGCGATAAATATAAGCAAAAATGGGTTTCAACGAAATTAAAGGTTAAGGGTAATAAATATAAAGCTACGGATTTTTTAAACAAATTAATTGCTGAATACGAAAAAAAGAAACAGAAAACATCTTGTTTACAGACTATTTAATGCAATGGTTAGAGAAAAAGAAAAATAAAGTCGAAGCCACAACTTGTGATGGGTATTATAATACGGTTGTTAAACACTTTATTCCTTATTTCAAACCGTTAACCTTAACAATTAAAGAATTAACGCCAAAGCATAAATTGATTATTATGATTTTAAATTTTGCTCGGGACAAAAGGATAGAAAAAAGGGTGGTCTAGCTTTTAATTCACTCAAAAAGCACAGCGTGATTAAAAAAATGCATTGAACCAGGCGGTTTTAGAAAAAGTAATAGACTGCAACCCCGCTTTTAAAATTCCTTTACCGAAAAAAGAAGCCCCTGAGGTTAAAAGTAAATTTCTTTCAACCACTCAAGCAAACGAATTACTTCAATTATTCAAAGGACACCGCTTGCAGTCAATAATATATATGACTTTGTACTATGGATTAAGACGTGGCGAGGCCATTGGTTTAAAATGGGATGCAATTGATTTTAAAAATTACAAAATCAAAATAAATTACATTGTAACACAAACCTTTTAACTCTTGTGGCCAAAGATAAAATAAAAACTGCATCAAGCAAAAGAGAATATGGACTTTTACCTGAAATCAAGGAAATGTTGTTAGAAATTAGGGTCGAACAAAATTACAATAAAAAGCTTTTCGGCAAGAATTATTACAATAGCGATTATGTGTTCACTTGGGAAGATGGAAAACCATACGATCCTGGTTACATAACAAAAGCATTCCAAAAAGTTTTAACAAAAAATAATTTTCCAAAAATGCGTTTTCACGATCTGCGGCACAGTTGCGCAAGCATATTGTACGACAAGGGCTGGGAATTAAAAGATATCCAAACCTGGCTTGGCCATGCAGACATTCAAACGACAGCCAACATCTATACTCATATCAGCAAATCCAGAAAAGAATTCATGGCAAAAGATTTAGCGCATACTTTTGCCATGTAAAATTTATTTTTTTATGCAATTTAGAAAATTCGTAGAAAAATTCGTAGAAAAGTTTATTTTTTACACAAACTAAAATTTCTATAAGATTCTTAAAACCTAGTAATCATGCGGGTCCTGGTGTGGAGCTGATAAGCGGATTCGAACCGCTGACCTCATCCTTACCCAATATATAAAATATTGTGACTTTACCATCTGCAAAACGTTTTCTCTGACCCCATGTTGTGTTTTCTGAGATACTTCGACTTTCCTCTTGAGCAAGCGAACTCATAATCGTTATCAAAAGCTCACCTTTAGTATCAAACGTATAGATATTTTCTTTTTCGAAATAAACCTCTATGCCTTTTTCCTTGAGTTTTCTAACTGTCGTTAGCGTATCCACAGTATTTCGTGCAAATCTCGATACCGATTTTGTCACGATTAAGTCGATTTTTCCATCCAGTGCATTAAATAAACCTTAACTTAAAAATCTAAGATACCCCACAGTGTAAACTAATTTGATCAGAGCTAGCGTATCTAAATATCAGCCGTAATATTGGTGACACAAAAAATTTACGAAAATAATCCTACGTATTTTCAATTTTATTTTCCTTTTCTGTCGAATTTACTTATAATACATCACTATGAAACATTTCAAGTTATAGCGTACCAGTTTGGAGCTAGCTTAGGTCGATTATTTACGATTATTGGCTTTTTCTACAACGTGCCTGGGTGCTGTGACTATTGATATAAGCTTGTGAAATAAGCATTTGTATATCTCACTTTTTATTTTTACATAAAATCATTTTGGAAATTTTTCAAAACTTTATAAATGCACGAATGTATGCTATAATAAAATTATTGGTTAAAAAGGAGGTTTTTATTATGGCATATTTTCTTAACAACATAAATGAAGTAAATCAGTTTTCTAAAACTACTAAGGAAAAGTATTTTGTAGATAAATCTGAGTTGATAGAAAAAATGAATGAATTGGTTGGGACAGCATCCCAGTACGTATGCATAACACGTCCACGTCGTTTTGGAAAAACTCTAAATGCTATGATGCTAGCTTCATATTATTCTAAAAACGCCGATTTTAAAGAACTGTTTGATAAACTTGAAATTAGTAAAAGCAGCTCGTATAAAGAGCATCTGAATAAACATAACGTTATTTATATGACATTTAACCAAATTCCGAATACCAACTGTACCTACGAAGATTTCATTGGACGTTATACCTCTTTTTTACTAAAGGATCTAAAAGAAATTTGTCCCGAAATTGAAGTTAATGAAAAAATGCTTCTGTCTGATATGTTCGACCATATATATCAAAAACAAGGCAACGGTTTTATTTTCATTTTGGATGAATGGGACTATATCTTCAATAACAATCTATTTTCAGAGAATGACAGAAAAGCTTTTTTAGAATTTTTAAGAGATTTATTAAAAGATAAACC
>ENA-OROK01004425-OROK01004425.1-human-gut-metagenome-genome-assembly--contig:-NODE-4425-length-10268-cov-3.912758_pt1 | contig 10268 bp, 9 predicted proteins | sample MGYA00242127_ERZ509046 | MGnify/ENA primary metagenome ERZ509046 (study PRJEB26280, sample SAMEA2338728) | human gut metagenome | biome: human gut; feature: human-associated habitat; material: faeces... | reverse complement strand
GCTTCGCCAAAAATCTGCGCCACGATATGTACCATCAGGTGCAGGATTTCAGCTTTTCCAATATCGACAAATTTTCCACTGCTTCCATCGTCACCCGGCTGACCTCCGACGTGGCGACCTTGCAGAACACCTTCCAGATGATGATCCGTATGGCCATCCGCTGCCCCATGGTGCTGATTCTGGCGCTGGTTTCCGCCATGGGCATCAGCGTGCGGCTGAGCCTCGTGTACTGCGTGGCGCTGCCCATTCTGATCTGCGCCCTGCTTTGCCTGATTCCCAAGGTGTTCCGGATTTTTGACCGGGTCTTCCGCACCTACGACAAAATGAACAATGTGGTGCAGGAGAACGTCCACGGCATCCGGGTGGTCAAATCCTTCGTCCGGGAAGACCGGGAGACCGAGAAATTCACCTCCGTATCCGGCACCATTTACAAGGACTTCTGCAAGGCCGAGCGCATCATGTCCCTGGCAAACCCCATTATGCAGCTGTGCGTTTACGGCTGTATGCTTGCCATTTCGTGGATCGGCGCGCACCTTGTCATTGCCTCCGGCAATAACCCCGATCTCGGCCTCACCACCGGCCAGCTCAGCTCCATGTTCACCTACACCAGCCAGATTCTCTCGTCTCTCATGATGCTGTCCATGGTGGCCGTCATGCTGACCATGAGCCGCGCCCCTCTGAAGCGGTGCTATGAGATCCTCACCGAGCAGCCGAACCTGACCTCCCCCACGGAAAACGCCGTCATGGAGGTTCCCGACGGCTCCATCGACTTTGAGAACGTGAGCTTCCGCTATTCCACCACTGCCAAACACCGGGCGCTGAAGGAAGTGAACCTGCACATCCCCTCCGGCGCGACGGTCGGCATTCTGGGCGGCACCGGTTCCAGCAAAACGACCTTGGTACAGCTGATCCCCCGCCTGTACGACGTCAGCGAGGGCACCTTGAAAGTGGGCGGCATCGACGTCCGGAAATACGATCTTGAGGTACTCCGGGACAACGTGGCCATGGTGCTGCAAAAGAACGAGCTGTTCTCCGGCACCATCAAGGAAAACCTCCGCTGGGGCAACCCCAACGCCACCGACGAGGAACTGGTTCACGCCTGCCGTCTGGCCTGCGCCGACGAGTTCATCCGGAGCTTCCCCGACGGCTACGACACCCACATTGAGCAGGGCGGCACCAACGTCTCCGGCGGTCAGAAGCAGCGTCTTTGCATCGCCCGGGCGCTGCTGAAAAAGCCCAAGATCCTCATTCTGGACGACTCCACCTCCGCCGTGGACACCCGTACCGACGCCATGATCCGTCAGGCGTTCCGGGAGGAAATTCCCGGCACCACCAAGCTCATCATCGCCCAGCGGATCGCCTCCGTGCAGGACGCGGACATCATCGTCGTGCTGGACAACGGCATGGTGAAAGACGTAGGCACCCATGAATCCCTGCTGGCCTCGTCGAAAATTTATCAGGAAGTCTACTACTCCCAGCAGAAAGGAGGGGAAGAATAATGCCTCCTGTCAGAATGCGCGGCGACGGCCGCAAAGCCAAGAACCCCAGGAAGACCCTGCTGCGGCTGCTGGGCTACATGAAGCCCTATCTTCCCACTCTGGGCGTGGTGCTGCTGTGCATCATTGCCAACGCCGTCGCCCAGACCACCGGCAGCCGCTCCCTCGGCACACTGGTGGACAGCTATATCCTGCCTATGGTGCGGGATGGCTCTACGGATTTTTCTTCCCTGTGGGGATATCTCAGCAAGCTTGCCTGCATCTTTGCGGTGGGCATGATCTCGTCCTTCCTTTTCATGTTCCTGATGGTCAAGGTCAGTCAGGGCACCCAGAAGCACATCCGGGACGAAATGTTTGCCCATATGCAGACGCTTCCCCTGCGGTATTTTGACACCAACACCGCCGGCAACATCATGTCCCGCTACACCAGCGACATTGACACTCTGCGGCAGATGATCTCCCAGTCCATCCCCCAGTGCGCGTCCTCCCTGGTGACCATTGTGGTGGTCTTTGTGGGAATGCTCCAGACCTCCTGGCTGCTGACCGTCGTGATGCTCTTTACCGTCACCGGCATCGTCTTCGTCACCATGAAGGTGGCGGGCAAATCCGCCAAATACTTTGTCGGCCAGCAGCAGTCTCTGGGCGCACTGAACGGCTACGTAGAGGAAATGGTCAACGGCCAGAAGGTGGTCAAGGTCTTCACCCACGAAGAAGCCTGCAAGGAGCAGTTCGACAAGCTCAACGAGGAGCTGTGCCGCAATGCCCGCATCGCCGGAACCCTGTCCAACATGATGGGTCCCATCAACAACAACCTTGGCTACGTCCAGTATGCCATTCTGGCCATCGTGGGCGGTGCGCTGTGCGTGCTGTCCGGCGGCAATATGCTGTCCCTTGGCAGCCTGATGAGCTTCATGCTCCTGTCCCGTTCTTTCAACATGCCCATCAGTCAGGTCTCCAACCAGATCAACGCCATCGTCATGGCGCTGGCCGGTGCGGAGCGCATCTTCGAGCTGATGGACGAACAGCCGGAGACAGACGACGGCTATGTCCAGCTGGTCAACGCCAAAATTGACGAAAACGGCAATATCACCGAGACTCCGGAGCATACCGGCCACTGGGCATGGAAGCACCCCCACAAGGCGGACGGCACCGTCACCTATACCGAGCTGAAGGGCGACATCACCATGACCAACGTAGACTTTGGCTACGTCCCCGAGAAGCTGGTGCTGCACGATGTGACTCTGTACGCCAAGCCCGGCCAGAAGATCGCCTTTGTGGGTGCCACCGGTGCGGGCAAGACCACCATCACCAACCTCATCAACCGCTTCTACGACATTGACGACGGCAAAATTCGCTACGACAACATCAACATCAACAAGATCCGCAAGCCCGATCTGCGCCGCTCTCTCGGCATCGTCTTACAGGACACCAACCTGTTCACCGGCACGGTGATGGACAACATTCGCTACGGCAAGCTGGATGCCACTGACGAAGAGTGCATCCACGCGGCGAAGCTGGCAAACGCCCACGACTTCATCACCCGTCTGCCCGACGGCTACAACACCATGCTTACGGGCAACGGCCCCAGCCTGTCCCAGGGTCAGCGCCAGCTGATCGCCATTGCCCGGGCGGCCGTGGCCGATCCCCCCGTGATGATTCTGGACGAGGCAACTTCCTCCATCGACACCCGCACGGAAAAGCTGGTGCAGGACGGCATGGACGCCCTGATGAAGGGCCGCACCACCTTCGTGATCGCCCACCGTCTGAGCACGGTCATGAACTCCGATTGCATCATGGTTCTCGACCATGGCCGCATCATCGAGCGCGGCACCCACGAAGACCTGATCGCCCAGAAGGGCACCTACTATCAGCTCTACACCGGCGCGTTCGAGCTGGAATAATCAGAATCTTCCGAGAAAACAAAAACCCCCCGCAGCCGCAAGGCCGCGTGGGATTTTTACCGTAAAGCGTCTTTTGCCGTTACCTCGGCACCACGCCGTTTGTCTGCGCGCCGGTGAAGGTAAAACGGTAGCTGACGTAGTTGTCCTTCGGCTCCTGGGTCATTTCCAGCCCGGTAAGGTAGCAGTACCGGATACCCCAGATGGGATGCTCCAGATTCCCCGGCGTCGTCTCCTTAAAAAGCTTCGCCAGCTTCTTGAACTGGACAAAGGCGTCGTCGCCGAAGAATGCCCCGGTGCCGGTGATGGTCAGCTTTTCGTCCCCCATGGCGTCAAAGTAGTATTCCCCATCGTCCCCCTTGTAGTATTGGGGTTCCCGGAGATATTCCTCCTTGTACACCGTGGGATTGTGGGGCCAGACAAAGGTCTTGTACTTGAGCTTGTCCATTTACTCGTCCTCCTGCTCCTGCCGCAGCATGGCGATGCCCTTCCGGGTCTTCCGCAGGCCCTCTCTGGAAAATTCCCGCTTGACGGATGTCCACCGGCAGTGATAATACAGCTCCGTCTTGACGTCCGTGGAGATCTCCAGCGTAAATGCGCCCACCGGCTCCGCCTTTTCCGGCGTACCGGCGGGGAACAGCTCCTCCAGCTGGATGTACCACAGGCTGCTTCCCTGACTGGCCCCCGCCGGAGCCGACTCGCCGGTAACATACTCCGCCTGAACCCCCGACACCTCTTCCTCGGAAAAGGCGATGGCGTTGGGCTGAACGATGTCGTTGATGTACGCCCGGAACCCGGGGCCGAGGCTGCACTTGCTGGCCTCCGTCACACAGGTGAAGGTCGCCAGTATCGCCACCACGTACACCTGACTGATCCCGTCGTAGGTACATCCGTTCTGTATGCACACGGCCCCCGACCAGCGCAGAATTTCCGTTGCCCGCAGAGCCTCCACCTCACAAGCGGTGCCGCCCATGGCGGCGGGGCAGATGATGTTGACCTCCACCGTCACCGTCATGTTTGCTCTGTCCACCTTCTCAATGTGGACCGCCGCCACAGGCTTCGTGATCTGCGGGAACTTCTGCCCGGGGAAGGCCACGTCCGCCGTGAACTTTGCTTCCCGCAGCCGCCGCAGCACCAGCTCTAGGATTGAGATGCCCAAGTATCGTTCACACCCTTCTCCACGCACAGCCCCCACTGGTAGACCGGCTGATTGCGGTAGTAATAAAGCTCCGCCCGCCGGAACAGATACGTCTTATCCCCAAGGGTCAGCGTATCCCCCTCCCGCACCTGCGCGCCGACGGGGCCGATGTAGGCGTACTGCCCCCGGGAGATCTCTCCCAGGAGCGTTGCCTCGCTTTCCATGCTCTGCCAGCTTTTGGCGTTCACCGCCCGGAAAAAAGCCCGGACGGTTTTCGTCTCAGTGCCGCTGGTAAGCCGCATATCCGTACCGTACTGAGCAATGATTTTCTCAACCATTCTCCGCATGTCAGACCCCCCGGAAGGAAAAACCGTCTTTCAGATAGGGCGCGATCATCAGCTCTGCCTGACGCTGCAAGCACTGGGAAGCCGCGTCCCGATTCTTGCTTCCCTGCTTCACCGTCAGATCACCGGCCTTGAACTCCTCCACCTGAGTGTCGTCGTCCACGCCGTTCAGCTGCGCCAGCGCCAGCAGACTGGCCGCGGCGATGAAATCCGCCTTGCAGTCCTCCGGCGTTAATCCCTCCCGCAGCCGCGCCGTCAGGGAGGAAGCGGACGCGCCGCACAGCAGCCGCAGCAGATTCGTCTGCCGCCCGTCCAGTTCCCCCGCCAGCAGCGCCGCCTGGGCAAAAACCTGTTCCGTCAGCGTCATACGTTCAGCACGAGGGACGCGCCGTCACAGATCTTGCCGAAGCCGGAAATGGAGGTGATAGCCGCCCGCTCCAGCTGCCGGTCAATGAGCTTGTCGTACTCCACCAGCACGTCGCCGGCACGAACCAGCTCCAGCGCGTAGCGGTTGTCCAGACCGATGATCACGCCGTCGGACACGGCAGAGGTGCGGTGCAGCTGTGCGCCCAGAGGGGTGCTGAGCTTGCCGGTGCCCTGGAAATTCAGCCCGGTGAGGGGATTCTGCAATTCGGAGATCTTCAGCATGCTGGTCATGGTGGCGGTGGAGCAGAGAATGGTGTTCATGGTGTAGGGGTCAAACTGCCCCCAGAACTCCACCAGCTGGTCGTAAGCCAGCGTACCCTTAGTGCCGGAGATGGGGCTGGTGCCGATGGTATACTGGGTTGCAGCGTTCTCGTTGCCGTCGCCGGAGATCAGCACATTCACCGCGTCGGCCAGCTGCTGCTTCTGGATGTGTGCGCCGATCTGACGCAGCATCACGCCGAACAGATCCAGCTTCTGGAAGCGGATGGCCTCATAGGACGCCACCAGCATTCTGCCCCGCTTGCTCAGCTGCACCAGATGCTCCTTGGTCTTCACCGCAGTCTCGGGGATGGACGCACCCTCCATCACGTCCTTCAGCTCCTTGTCCGCGTCGGTGGGGATGGAGTAGATGGAGCGGTAGTCCATTGCGTCGATGACGGTGGTGGTAGCGGTGATGGCGGGCAGAATGTCATTCTCCTCCATGCCCTGCCGGACGGTGCGGGCGATGTACTCAGGAAACAGCACGGCGGAGTCCATGGTGCGGAAGAACTTCTCCACGGGGGAAGAACCCGCCCCCTTGGCGCGGATGCCGAAGCGCTTCAGCTGCCGCTGAAAGGCGTCGGTGCCCTCCAGCGCGGTGCCCCGATAGTTTTCGCTGGGGTCCAGAGATTCCAGCACCTGCGTAAAGTTCATACCCTCCTGCCGGTACATACCCTTTTCCAGTTTCAGATTGTCATAACCCATTTGATATCCTCCCAAGTAAATTTATGGCTGCCGGCCTTCGCCGGAGAACCTATGATGTATCGCGGCAATATCGATCGCAGCAAAGCCCCGCGCCGCACCGGAACCCCTGTCAAATCCCTAAATCAAAAACCCGCTTTCCACTTTTTCCTCTTTCCCCCGGCAGCCGCCCAGCTGGGTCGTAAGCGGCATACTCTCCGCCAGCCGCTCTTCCAGCGCCGACTTGAGCTTGATCAGGTCTTCCGCCGCGGCGGTTCTGGCGATGCTCCGCAGCACCGGCGCTTCCACGCCCAGCTCCAGGGACAGCCCCAGACGCACAATGCTGTCCTCCAGTTCCTTCTGGTAGCGCTTCCCCAGCTCTGCCTGCTGATACAGCGCCCGGTATTCCGCCTGCGCGCCGAATTCATCGGCCAGCTCCTTGAGCTTTGGCTTTCCGCAGCCCAGCCCCTTCAGCACCCCGGCCTCCCGCTGTGCCGGGACGGCCACAAAGGAAAACTCGTAGGCGTCCATCGGCTCCTGTAAAATGGCGCAGCAGACCTGTCCGTCATAGCTCTCGCCCTTCCGATGCCCGCAGGAACCGTAGTCGCTCCCGCAGATGGAGCATACGGAGCGCCCCATGGCGCACCCCACGGATACCTCCTTTTTGATTCCCGCCTCAATGTCGGCGATGATCTCGTCGTTGGCATCCCCCCGCCGGATGTACGCCCATGCTTTGATGAATTCCGCGCCGTCCTCCCGCACCACCTCGGTCTGGAAGATACGCGCCACCTGCTTGTCGCTGCTCCACTTGTGGTCAACGATCCCCGTCTTGCCGATAAACAGCTTGGCAAGTCCGGGGAGCGCGGCGCTGTCGAAGCGCTCAAAGTCCCGGTCTACCTGATCGTCGCACAGCCGCAGGGAGAACACGTAAACCTGCTGGGCTGTCAGATGCGCCTTGGCAAGATTGTTGATCGCTTCCAGCTGTACCGCCGTAGGTGCGCCGCTGCTTGCGGCCTGTGCCGCCTTGTTGATTTCCATGCCGGTTCCTCCATTCAAGAATTTTCATTTTGGGACGCATCCGCCAGACACTTTTCCGCCTGCGCCCGGTAAAGCGCCGCCTGCGCCTCCTGCGTGATATCCTGCAAGCTGATGTCGTCCCACTCGATCTCCACCCGGTTGTCCAGCCCTTCCAGCGCAAGATAGGTCTGACAGATCTTCCGCATGGCAGGCTCCACCGTCCGCCGCAGCGCCCACAGTTCCGAGGTCAGCAGATCCGCCTGCTGGGTACTCATCCGCTCGGTGGTGCTCCAGTTCAGCCCCAGCAAAAAGGGCGGAAGCCCGGTTTTCGCCACCAGCTGCTCCAGAATCTGCCGTACCGGGGTCTCGGAATCCAATATCGGCGCTTCCCCGCCGATGACCTTGATCTCCACATCCCCCACGGCCACGAAATCCCGCACCGTGCCGTTCTTGTTGTCCTCCATGGCCCGGCTCCATTCCGCCGCCACGGCTTTCCCCCGCTCCTGTGCCGTCACCGGGTCGAGGTTTTCGCCGCCCTTGCAGATGACGCTGTAGCGGATGTTCCCGGCGCGTTCCCAGTTAACGCCGATGGTGTTGTAAATTTTCAGAAGAATGTCCGCAAGAAAGGGCATCCCCCGGAACATGCTCACTCCATAAGGGTGTGCCGGCTCGGGATTCATCGTGGTGAACAACAGGAGCTGCTGATAAGGGAGCGGCCGCAGCAGGCCATGCTCATCGGTGCCCCACAGCACCGTTTCCAGGGGATTTTCCCCCTCCTGCGCTTCCAGCGCCGTCACGTCTCCCCAACATACCGCCCGCAGTTTTCCACCGGCGATCACCAGCTCGCCCACCGCCCGGCCATAGGTCAGCAGGCTGTCCAGATACCCGCTCAAAAAGCTTTCAATGCCCATCTGCCCCCGGCCGCAGGGCATCATCTGCAAAAAACCATTGAGCCGGTGCTGTGCCTCACGATCCCGGCACCGGACCTCAAACCCACCGCACAGCCGTACCATTTTCGCGACCGCAGCATCCAGCACCGGAATAGCTTCCCGCATCTCCCGGTAAATCCGCTCCTCCCCGGCGCCCAGAGGCGTAAACCCCTTCATCACCCCAAAGGGGTGGGTGTTCCCGGTGCGAAGCTGGCATACTGCCGCAACGCCTCCGGTTTCCTTCTGCTTTCGTTTCAAAAAATCGCTCCCTTCAAGCAAATATTACCCTGACGTCCCCCGTCAGCGCCTTCTTTCCACCGCCCACGCGGAAACTCCCTCCTGCCGCTCCCCCAGAACCGTGGCGGCGAAGTACCGCATGTCGTCCATGGCGTGGTCGTGCTCCTTGCGCACCTTGTCCTTCCCTCCGCCGGATAAATCCCAGACGTACTCGTCCATCTCCCGCAGGCAGTCCGCGCACCCCTCGCAAATCACGATTTTCCCGGCCTTCAGCAGATCGGAGGTCAGCCGGATACCGCTGAGAACATCGTTTTCCGCCTTGCGCACCCGCCACCCCTTCCGCCGCAGGACCTCAATGAAGCTGGCCGCCGAGGGGTCAACGATCACCGCCGTGATCCGCCGTTCCCCGGCAAGTCCCTCCAGCGCCCGGGCGTATTCCTCGTCGGTCATCTGCCGCCGGGCCTCCCGGGAATTGAAGTAAAACTCCTTCACCCGGTACCAGACCCCGCCGCACAGCCCCCACAGCCCCATGGACGTAGGATTCACCGTCCCGTAGTCGCAGGATATGTACCACTTTTCGCAGCTTTCCGGCGCTTTCCCCACCATTTCCGGCGAGAAAAAGTCGTAAACCCGACCTTCCGCCTGCGCCCACTGTCCGAGAATAAACCGCCGGTAGAACACCCCTGTGTACAGCTTCTGATACCGCTGCCGGATCTCAGGCGTCAAGGAGGGATTGTCCTCCATGGTAAAGTGGAGCCGCAGACAGTTCCGCTTCTCCGCCTCCAGAATCCACGTCCGGTAAAACCAATGCCCCGGCCCGGCAGGGTTGCAGTTGAACCATAACCGGCTCCCGGCGACAGAGCACCGGGCGCATGCCTGCTCCACAAAGCTGCGGGGCATCAGCGCCACCTCGTCCAGCAGCACCCCGGCAAAGGTGATACCCTGAATCAGGCTTGCGGAGCTTTCGTCCCGCCCGCCGAAGACGTAGAACTGGTTTTCCCGCCCCCGGAATTTTACAGTCAGCAGGTTATCCGTCCGCTTTTCCTTCCACTTCGCCCCCAGCGCTTCCAGCTTCGGCAAAATCTCGGACAACACATTTCTCCGCAGAGACGCGATCGTCTTGCCGCAGACGCCGAACTTCTGGCCGCTAAAGCAGCTCATGGCCCACAGGAAGAAGCTCAGCCCCATAGCCAGTGTCTTCCCGGAGCGGACCGCCCCGTCGCACACGATGGCCTCCCTGTCCCGGTTGGGATTTCCCGGCACCCACCAGCTCAGCACCGTCCGCTGCTTTGGCGAAAATGCCGTCATTCTTCCCCGCCGCCCTGCAACGCCTTCAGGAAATCGTCCATGTCCGTCTGCTCCCCGTCCGCCACCGTCGCCAGCTGTTCCAGCGCCTGTAACCGGTCAATGAGCTTGATCTCCACCGTCCCCTTGTCGTTGCGCTTGACCTCGCTGAGCAAACTCAGGTCCAACTTGTCCAGCCTCGGCTCATCCTCCAGCGCCAGCCGCACGCAGTCGTTGGCTTTCCCGAACGCCAGTTCCGCCAGCCGCCGCGTCACATCCTCCCTCCGGATTTTCCCCGTCTGGATTCGCTGCTTCAGTTCCCTTTCCACGCTTTTGCGTTCCATAGTAACCTCCCTTTCATCCAAACCCAAGAAGACAAAAAAAGTTGCACCCGAAGGTGCAACCAGATAAATCCCTGAAAATCTTTCTCCCCACCCGCCGCCCGCGACCACTTCCATAAACCCCGCACAAGCCGTCAACCCACCGAATTACTGCCCCGCCGCATACCTTAGAAATCTCCAAATCTCATACTATTTCCTGATTAAAATCTTTGATTTTAA
>ENA-OROK01004423-OROK01004423.1-human-gut-metagenome-genome-assembly--contig:-NODE-4423-length-10270-cov-4.174841_pt1 | contig 10270 bp, 7 predicted proteins | sample MGYA00242127_ERZ509046 | MGnify/ENA primary metagenome ERZ509046 (study PRJEB26280, sample SAMEA2338728) | human gut metagenome | biome: human gut; feature: human-associated habitat; material: faeces... | reverse complement strand
CACCTGCCTTGCTTTGCTTTCCTCTATTATACTACTTTTTGAATATTTTTGCAAGACTGACATTAATCAGTGTTTCCCTAAATCGGCTAACACAAAATCGGCATCTGAAATGACCTGTAGACACAAAAAGCACTTGCGGCGCAAGTGCTTTTTTCGGTTATATACCCTGCTGTAGGCGCTTCATCCGCAAATTGCGTGATTGAGATTGAAAACCGCGTGGATTTATGGTATAATGAAGCATCGGAAAAGTGCGCGGAAGCGGAGGAGGAAGCATGGTCAAATCGGAAATTTATATAGGACTGCACGATTCAACTACGAAAACACAGCTTTTTGAAAACGAAAAATATATCAGGGTGCTTCGCAATGTGTGCCATTCATATAAAGTGCCGTTTTCGTTCGGCATACAGGAAGGCGGATACATTTATGAAAACGGGGAATATGCCAGAGAAACAAGTCTTGTGCTTACTCTTATTGACGTTGAAAAGCCGTTGTGAACGATATTGCAAAAGATCTTTGCGCCTTTTTCCGTCAGGAATCCGTTCTTGTTACCGAAAGCACGATACAGGCATATTTTGTAAGTGAAAAGCCGGAATGCGACAGCGAACGTGATAGCGGTGACAATAAAAAATAAATTCTTTGCGAAAAAGCGAAAGGGGATGAAAAAATGGCATCGGAAGAAAACCGCAGTCTGAAAAATATTGAAGGGAAAAAGTTGCGCCGAATATATTTTGATGTCCCTTTGATTTTTCTGTATTCCGTGATGCTTGCCGTTCCTTATGCTATTTTGGTGATTTCGTGGGGAATAGGGAAATTTGATTTTGCGGAGTGGCTGTCTGCGTTTCGCACATCGGTTTTAGTCTGCGTCGGCTTTTCTCTGCCGTTTATTATCCTGCGGGCGCTGAATAAGCGGTTTTTCGGCAGGATCGTATGTGTCATCGCAAAAGAAGGAATTTATTATCCGAAAGGCAAAATCCGCTATGAAACCATAGAAAAAATCGAATATGCTATGGATTCAAGACCGAAATTCAAAAGCGATATCGCAAAGCCTTTCCGACTGATTATTTATACAAACGGCGGAAAGCATATAGTCCTTTCCGGTGTGCCTTTCTGCGCCGTATCGAAAATAAAAGCATGTGTAAAGGGAACCGATATAAAAATCACGGGCGTGAAATCATTGCTTTCGGTGATATCGGCTGTAGCGGCGATAATTCTTGCTGTTCCGTTTTATGTGGTGTTGCTTTGCAATGCGCCGGGTATTTCCGTCGCGCGGTTTGCGGTTTTTGCGGCGATATGGTTTGTGCTCGACATTATACTCATGCCCATATTTGATAAATATGCCGTCGGCTATCGTTTCTGGCACAAAATCCTTCCGAAAAAATGGCTTTCTTATATCATACTCGGGATTTATCATCTGTCATTTTTTGCGGTAATGCTTATATTGTTTTATTTCCCGAATTGGTTTGTTATCTGCACCCTCGGAATATATATGGGCGTAGTGCAGCCGCCCGTGCCTACGCGAAACGGTGGTGTGCGCAATATTTTGTCATACAAAAAACTATATGATATTTACATAAACGAAGCGGATTTCTGGGAAAAGAAGACAGGGAAGAAATAAAACAGGAAAAGGAATGTCCGCGCCGGAGTGCGATATAAAGAAAAAACGGGAAATCCGCAGGGCCAAAGTTGCATTTTTATACTATGACGCCATTAAAACCCTTGAAAACACTGCGTTTTCAAGGGTTTTCTGTTATCTCGGAAGGTCTGAAAGGACTTCAAAAAATCCAAATTTTAAGGTTTCGGGACTTACACACCCAACGGTATTCGGGAAATGACGGATTGGTCAGAATATAAATTACTCCCTTGATGTTCTTCTTATCTCACATCTCCGCCTGATCCGTCCAAAGCTCGCACTGGCTCATGACGGTTTCAATGGCATCCTCGTATTTCTCCGGCGGGTATTTGTACTTTTTGAGTAGCCGCTTGACCATCTTCCGCATTCCGGCGCGGGCAGTCTCTTTCTTCTGCCAGTCAATGGTGCGATTTCGGCGGAGCATATCGGTCAGTTCCCGCGTCAGAGCAATCAGCGTTTCGTTTTCGTAAAAGTCCTTGATGTGCTCCGGTTTGGTCAGCGCATCGTAGAATGCCAGCTCCTCCTCCGATAAGCCGAGCTTTTCTCCCTCTTTGCGCAGGGCGTTGATCTCCTCCGCCGTTTTCAGAAGCTCTTTGATAACCTCCTCATTGGTGATCAGCCCGTTATAATAGGTGTTCATCAGCAGGGTGATTTTATCCGAAAATGTAGTGGCTTGCACCACATTGGTGCGCTTATAAATGGCGATCTGTTCTGCCATCAGCTTGCGCAGGATTTCCACCACGATGTTCTTCTCCTTCATGCGGGCGATTTCTTCCAGTACCGCAGGATCGAACAGAGAGAATTTTTCTCCCATCTTCGCACTTTCAAACAGATTGATCACGCCCTCGGACTGAATGCTCGCTTTGAGCAGCTCGTTGATCTGCGAATTGATCTCTTTCAGCGACAGCGGCTTGCCGTTTCCGCCGCCCATGGTGATCTTCATCACCGTGGAGCGCACCGCTTCAAAGTATGCCGCCGTGTGCCGCTCCTCTTCGGTGGTCATACTGGAGCAAAGCGACTGCGCCTGCCGCAACAGAAGTGCTTCTTTTGCAAACAATTCTTTGCGTTTTGGCGCTTTCGCGTCAAGGACAAAGTTCACGCCGCCGGTGATCGCCTGTGCTTTTTCCAGTGGCGTTCCCGTGTAGAATTTGCTGAAATCGTACCCATGGAACAGATCGCGGCAGACCTGCAATTTCTCCTGAAATTTCGGGTAGGCGGTCTTTCCGATGTCCATATCGCCGTACTTCTGGCGGTCACGGGCGGAATACTCCTTCATCGCCTCCTTCAACGCCGAAGCAATGCCGACATAATCGACAATCAGTCCGCCCTCTTTGTCCTTGAACACGCGGTTCACGCGGGCAACCGCCTGCATCAGATTGTAGCCGTACATGGGCTTGTACACGTACATGGTGGCAAGCGACGGCACGTCAAAACCGGTCAGCCACATATCCACGACAATCGCAATCTTGAGCGGGTCGTCGTTGTCCTTGAATCGGCGCGCCAGTTCTTCCTTGTGCGCTTTTGTACCGATGATGTCCTTCCAATCCTCGGGGTCTTTGTTGCCGCCGGTCATCACAACGGCGACTTTTTCACTCCATGCGGGACGCAGTTCAAGGATTTTGCGGTAAATCTTAATGGCAATCGGGCGGGAATACGCCACAATCATGGCTTTTCCGGTCAGAAGATTTGCACGGTTCTGCTCGTAGTGCGTGACAATATCCTCGCACAGTGACTGAATGGTGGCATCCGCGCCGAGCACGCTTTCCATCTGCCCGAGCATTTTCTTGCTTTTCTCAATGGTTGCGCTGTCGGACATCTGCTCCAGCGCGTCATAGGTCGCGTCAATCAGGCGGAGCGTGTTCTGATCGAGTTTCAGATGAATCACGCGGCTTTCGTAGTAGACCGGACGTGTCGCGCCGTCCTCTACCGCCTGCGTCATATCGTAAATGTCGATGTAATCGCCGAACACCTCGCGGGTGTTGCGGTCTTTGATGGAAACCGGCGTGCCCGTAAAGCCGATAAAGGTGGCGTTCGGGAGTGCGTCATGCAGAATCCGCGCATTGCCGACCGTCACGCGGGCTTCTTTGTTTCCGTCGGCATCCTCAGACATGACCACCCGCTCGTCAAAGCCGTATTGCCCGCGGTGGGCTTCGTCTGCCATGACCACAATGTTGCGGCGCTTTGACAGCGGCTCCTCGCCCCGCTCAAACTTGAAAAGGGTGGTAAAGATAATGCCGTTTGCCTCGCGCCCGGCAAGCAGGGCTTTCAGATGCTCCTTGCTTTCCGCCTGCACGGGAGTCTGGCGCAGGAAGCCGGCGCATTTGCAGAATTGCGCGTAAAGCTGATCGTCAAGGTCGATGCGGTCGGTCATGACGACGATGGTCGGGCTATGTAAGACTTCCTGCAAGAGGTGAGCGTAAAAGACCATCGAAAGCGATTTTCCGCTCCCCTGCGTGTGCCAGAAAACGCCGCCTTTGCCGTCGGTTTTGGTTGCGACAACGGCTTTTTCCACGGCTTTGCGCACGGCGAAATATTGGTGATAACCTGCTAAAATCTTGACCGGCTTCTGCGCGTCGCCCGAGAAGCAGATGAAATTTTTCAGAATATCGAGCAGGCGGGCTTTCGGGAACATCCCCTCGTAAAAGGTGTCAAACTGCGCATAGGCGGTGTTTTCGTATCTGCCGTCCTTGGTTTTCCACTCCATAAAGCGGTCAAAGCCGGAGGTAATCGTTCCCGCGCGGTTGGTGGAAAGGTCGCTGATCACGCAGACGGCGTTGTAGATGAACAGGGACGGGATGTCCTGCATATAGTTGCGCAGCTGGTTATAGGCATCCTCTGCGCCCGCGTCCTCTTTGGCGGGGCTTTTGAGTTCCATCAAAACGAGCGGCAGACCGTTGACAAACAGGATGATGTCGGGGCGGCGGTTGTTGCCGTTTTCGATGTAGGTATATTGATTGACCACCGCGAAATCATTGTTTTCCGGCTTCTCGAAGTCCACAAGGCGCACGAGCGCCGCGCGGGTCTCGCCACCCACGGTATAGTTGACCTCCACGCCGTCCTGCAGATAGCCCGTAAAGACGCGGTTCTTCTCCACGAGACTGCCGCCCTCAAAATTGCGGATTCTGGAGAGTGCCTCACCGATAGCCTCCACCGGCAATCCTCGATTGATGCGAACCAGCGCGTCACGCAAAACGCCACCCATGAGCGGGTCGGAAAAGTCCGCCCGCCCCATGTCCGGCGCGTAGATATGCGTGTAGCCCATGGATTCAAACAGTTGAATGACCGCGTTTTCGTAGGTGGATTCGGTGAAAGACATAACAGTCTCCTTTACTTCTTTTCTATATCGGCTTTAATTGCATCGAATTTTGGCTTTCGATCTGCTTGTTCAAGTTCCATGAAAGCCAGCAAGCACATTAGACATTCCGCAAGCATATCTGTGCAAAATTTCTTCTCATCATCTTCTCCTTGAAAAAATCAAGACAGCACCAAGTATTCTCCGCTACTCTCGCATCATTTCTCGATTTGTGTTACAATCTCAGATAACATTTTATCAGCCGCATTTTTAGCAAAAGATCTATTGATACCATAATTTCTTTGAATGGCATCAGCGATGGCTAACCGCATCTTACTTAAAACGTTGTCTTTCCGATACCAATCAATCGACATATTGTCGTGAATTGCTGTATAACATTCATCAAATAAAATCGGATTTACCGATTTTTTGATTACTTCTCGAACAATCTTGTCAGCCTCATCGTCTGAAATTTCAAGAAGTGGCACTGTCCGATCATCATCGACGGTCAGATCAACTTTTGTAAAGTGTCCAACAGAAGCGGTAACCTTGTTAGATTGCAATTTTTTGATATATGTCATCTGATGCTCCAATTCAGGAAAGAGCGCACCTTCGTTGATATTGTAAAAATCCAATTCTTCTAATATAGCTTCTTTTTTGTCTGCCGGAATCCGGAAAACATTTACTTCAAATTCAGAAGCAACACTACCACTTGCTTTTTGTATCACACTTTTTCCGGGGGCGGATTGATTCCAAGCAATGTTGCATTGTCCACATAACAGAAAAGCGCCACTTTGCCGAATCAAGCGTTCGTTATTCAAGTTTGAGATTACAAAGCAATTACTTTGTATAATAGGAATTAAACTCTTGTAATTGCCTTTCCGACATTCGTCTGCTATCTTGTCCGTATATATGTAGCGCTCTTGCAATTCGCTCAGTAATTGCTCCAGCGTAAAATCTCCGTCTATCTCCCGGTTTGCCAAATAGGAAAGTATTTTCACCTCAAGATCATCATATCCCTTACAATAATCACGCTTGTATGATACGATTCCATCTGTAGGTTGCGACAACTCCGGGCCATTTTCGGTTTCCTTCACTTCTTGATTTGACTGACAAGCAAAATATAATGCAACTAATGGGTTCTGCGTTACATCCAGCAGTCGCGTAGGAAGGCTATAATGCTGAAGTTTCGTTAAGCGCTCAAAATCTGTGGTCAAAATACGAAAATCCGCAGGATTACGCACAAAAGCAGATCGAATCAGTTCTGCCTCATGGGAAAGCATATTATTACGAAAGATTCCCGGAGTTACATCCCATTCATTACTGGCTTGTCCGCGGAAGAAAAAGTGTTTATTGTCTGCATCGTCCCCTTCATCATGCTTGATTGCTTTGCGCAAATCGGAGATAGCGCCTAAGTAGTCATTTAATTCAAGCACCGCAGTTTCATTTTCTTTATAAATAGTATCAGCAACTTGATTTTCATCTGTATTCATAGCTTTTCCTTTCATAGGGGTCGGATTTATAAACAATAATTTAGCGGCTTAGAGTTGGACGGCAGAGACATCAATCTCGCCAGCCATAAGTTTTGGCAATAAAGAATCACGTATTTCAGCAAGTCGGTAATTTTCCTGTGTCAAGGCATCGATTATGCGGTTAATAGATGAAAATGTGTCAATGATTTCACATTTTTCAAGATTTTCCGGAGCGGCAAAAGCAAAATTTTCAAGGTTTCCTTTGGTTATAAATTTAATAACAGACCCACGCGCAGCACTCGTTATACTCTCCAAATTATACTTTACCGCGTAATAAAGCCAGTCGGTGTATCTCTCAACATAGGGAATCAAAACATATGTGCGCTGATAGGCTTCAAATTTTCCATTATACCATTTAACATTAAAGTCTCCGTTTCCGGCAACGAGAATTGCATGCCCCTCAAATGAATATTCATCTGTCCAAGAAAAATCTTGTGAACAACTGAAAAATGGATAAGCCCCTTTATCAGAAGACACATTTGCATTTTTCTTTCCTGTTTTAACAGGCAAAAACTCTGAAAGTGTATAGATACGCCATCCATAAGGAATGTCTCCAAGTTCGGATTCAGTAAACCCAAGCTTTGAAACAGAATCAAAATCAACAAACCAACTTTTGAATAACGCCTGCGCTTGCCGCTCCAAATTCTCATTTATCTTCCGATTTATTGCGATTTTTTCGTCCAGTGCGGAAAGAACAGCGGCAATTTTCTTTTGTACATCTAACGATGGAATGTCAAACTCAAAATTCTCCATATCACTTTTGGTAATGTGCATCATTACACTACCATGCGTTCCCGCAGTCATTGAATCAACCGATATTTTGAGCAAATAGAACAGGTACATTTTATCAACAATATCCGAATCAATATCTAATTTCCATATGTGATAATGAAAAATCGTCCTATCTTCTCCATTCCAAATACGCGGACCAAAAGAGCAAGCCCAAGCAAAAAGCAAATCCCCTTTATTGCAATATTTTTCAGCAGGAAGTTCCAAATCAGAAAAATACCATCTGTCGGATGAAAAGAAATTGCCAACTCTTAAAACGCGATATTTTCCCTTATCCAATAACTCTTTTTGACTATAAGCTCTCCCATTGATGACCGTGCAAAAATCTTTCAATTTACACTTCATACCCAATCGCCCCCAGTTTCTCGCGTATCTCCTGTTCCAACTCGTGCGACTTCTCAAACAGCCCGGCGAGTTCTCCGGTCAGGCGCTTCATTTTGTCGTCGAACGGCTCACCGTCGTCCGCCTGCTCCTCAATGCCGACATATCGCCCCGGGGTGAGGATGTAGTCCTGCTTTGCGATGTCCTCCATGGTCGCCACGGCGCAAAAGCCCTTTTGGTCGGTCAGCGTGCCGTCCGCAAAGGCGTTGTAGGTGTCAGCAATCCTCCGGATGTCCGCGTCGGTCAGCTCGCGGTTCTTGCGCGAGACCATCGTGCCGAGCTTGCGCGCGTCGATAAACAGCGTTTTGCCCGGTTGCTTTTTGCCTTTGATGAGGAACCACAGCGAGACCGGAATCTGCGTGGTATAGAACAGCTGCGTCGGCATGGCAACGATGCAGTCCACCAAATCCTCGTTGATGATTTTTTTGCGGATTTCGCCCTCCCCGCCCGACTGCGAGGACAGCGAGCCGTTCGCCAGTACCATGCCGATGCGCCCATTCGGTGCCAGATGGTAGATCATGTGCTGAAGCCACGCAAAGTTGGCGTTGCCGGACGGCGGCATTCCGTACTGCCACCGCACATCGTCCGCCAGCTTGTCCGCGCCCCAGTCCGAGAGATTGAACGGCGGGTTTGCCATGATGAAATCCGCGCGCAGGGTCGGGTGGCAATCGTTGAAGAAGGTATCGGCGTTGAATTTGCCAAGGTCGGCATCAATGCCGCGAATGGCAAGGTTCATCTGCGCCATCTTCCATGTGGTCGGGTTGGAATCCTGCCCGTAGACCGAAATGTCGTTGATATTGCCGCTGTGGCTCTCGACAAATTTCGCCGACTGCACAAACATCCCGCCGCTCCCGCAGCAGGGGTCATACACCCGCCCGTGATAGGGTTGCAGAACCTCTACCAATGTGCGCACCACGCAGGACGGCGTGTAGAATTCGCCCGCCAGCTTGCCCTCCTGCTCGGCAAATTTGGAAAGGCAGTATTCGTAGGTTCTGCCGAGAATGTCCTTCTCGTCCCCGTGCTCGATCATGCGGATGTTGGTGAATAGATCGACCACCTCACCCAGCCGCCGCTTGTCCAGCTCCGGGCGGGCAAAGTTTTTCGGCAGAATGTCCTTCAGGCGCTTGTTGTCCTTCTCGATCGCGCGCATGGCTTCATCAATCGCCGTGCCGATTTCCGGCGTGTGCGCCTTGGCGGCAATGTCACCCCACCGCGCGCCCTGCGGCACAAAGAAAATTCCCTCGGAGGTGTACTCGTCGATATCCTCCTCGAAGCCGTCGCCTTCCGCGACCAGCTCCCGGTGCTTTTCCTCGAAGCGGTCGGAAATATATTTGAGGAAAATCAGCCCCAGCACCACATTTTTGTATTCCGAGGCGTCCATATTCCCGCGCAGCACGCACGCGGCGTCCCATATCTGTTTTTCAAAGCCGATGTCGGCGGTTGTTTTTTCAGCCATTGTTTTTCTCCTATCCATATTGATACATCCGGTCAATATAACAAATTATACCAGTATTATTATATCGGATGTCGTATCAAATGTCAAGGCTACTTGCGGTATTTGCTGCGTGATTTTACTTCTTCCAAAAAATAAAAATTACAATACAATCTATACTTGACAAACCGCCGCAAACGAGGTATAATAAAGGGCAGAGACAAAAAGTAGGGAAAGGGGCAGGTAAACGCCATGATGCAGATGACATCCCGATTTTATTATTACCATCAAGGCGGTCTTTCTGTCCGTTGCTCGTGATCAACGGCGTTTCCCTCTGATGGTAGAATCGGCTGGAACGCCCGGATAGGTCCCGACATATTGGAAAGCCCGCATGGAGATCCCGAAACGGAATCCGCGCGGGCTTTCCTTTTTGTTGTACAGAACGAAAAAACAAGAGAGGATGCAAAGAAGGGCATGGACGGAAGAACCGAGGAAAAGAGAACCGCCGCGGCGGCGCCGGGCGCGCGGTCTGACATCGCGGAGGCGCGCAAAAACATAGACCGGATCGACCGGGAAATGGCGGAGCTGTTTGCGGAACGGATGCAGGCGGCTGCCGTGGTCGCAGCCTATAAGGAGGAGCACGGACTGCCGGTGGAGGACAAGGCGCGGGAGGCGGAGATGATCGCGCGCAACACCGAGCGCCTGCCCCCGGCGTACCGCCCCTACTACCGGAATTTCCTGGTCGGTACGATTACCGAATCCAAGCGCTACCAGCGCCTGCTCGTCAGCGGACTGCGCGTGGCGTACAGCGGGGTGGAGGGCGCGTTCGCGCACGTGGCAACCATGCGGATATTCGGAGAGCCCGGCGAAAAAGTCGCCTGCCCCGATTTCGCCACGGCGTACCGGAGCGTGGAGAGCGGCGCGTGCCACTGCGCCGTCCTGCCGATCGAGAACAGTTATGCGGGCGACGTCGGGCAGGTTATGGATCTTGCGTGGCGCGGATCCCTGACCATCAGCGGGATCTACGACCTGCCGCTGTCCCAATGCCTGCTCGCCAAGCCCGGCGTTACGCTGGCGGAGGTGCGCGAGGTGGTCAGCCACCCGCAGGCGCTTGCCCAGTGCCAGCGCTGGCTGCGTCAGCACCTGCCCGAAGCCTCTCTTATGGCCTGCGATTCCACCGCCGCCGCCGCGCGCCGGGCGGTTTCCGAGCCGGG
>ENA-OROK01004417-OROK01004417.1-human-gut-metagenome-genome-assembly--contig:-NODE-4417-length-10283-cov-4.647829_pt1 | contig 10283 bp, 4 predicted proteins | sample MGYA00242127_ERZ509046 | MGnify/ENA primary metagenome ERZ509046 (study PRJEB26280, sample SAMEA2338728) | human gut metagenome | biome: human gut; feature: human-associated habitat; material: faeces... | reverse complement strand
TTCATGATTGTTGTTTGATTAATTATTAATATTATGTCTATTCCTCAATTTCGTTATTGCTTTCGTTTTCATTTACGTCCGCTGCATCATCAATATCAGGAACATCAGCATTCGGATCACTCACGATTGTACCCTCTGCCTCTTCTGCCGGAATTTCATCTTCAAGACTTTCTGTCATAACCTTACATACCGAACCAATCTGGTCGTTACGTTTTTCAAGATTTATCAGACGAACGCCTTGAGTAGCACGGCCCATTATACGAACATCCGCTACCTTCAAACGAATAGTGATACCAGACTTATTGATAATCATCAAGTCATTTTCATCAGTTACCGACTTGATTGTTACCAACTTACCTGTCTTTTCGGTAATATTCATGGTCTTCACACCCTTACCTCCACGGTTCGTTTTACGATAGTCTTCAATTTCAGAACGTTTACCATATCCTTGTTCGGAAACTACCATTACAGATTCTGTCTCCAAATCTTTGATACAAATCATTCCTACTACTTCATCCTGACCATCATTATCCAACGTAATACCACGTACACCTGTTGCTGTACGTCCCATTACACGAACTGCTGCCTCATGGAAACGAATTGCACGACCATTGCGGTTTGCAATGATGATTTCATTATTTCCATTCGTCATACGAACTTCAATTACGCTATCATCTTCGCGGATAGTTATAGCATTTACACCATTCTGACGAGGACGAGAATACTGTTCAAGCAATGTCTTCTTTATTACACCTTTCTTAGTACAGAATAATACATAGTGGCTATTGATAAACTCGGAATCCTCTAAACTCTTCACACGCAAGTATGCAGTTACATTATCATCCGAATCAATATTCAACAAGTTCTGAATAGCACGGCCCTTAGAATTCTTCGTTCCTTCAGGTATTTCATATACTTTCAGCCAATAACACTTACCCTTTTGTGTAAAGAACATCATGGTATTGTGCATGGTAGCAGGATAAATATGCTCTACAAAGTCTTCATCACGGGTTTCCGTACCTTTCGAACCTACTCCACCACGATTTTGGGCACGGAATTCGGTCAACGGTGTACGTTTAATATAACCCATATGAGAAATTGTAATAATCATCTGATCATCTGCATAGAAGTCTTCCGGATTAAATTCTTCTGAAGAATAAACAATTTCAGAGCGACGTACATCTCCATATTTCGCTTTGACTTCTAACAATTCCTCTTTCATTACCCGACGACATACTTCATCATCAGCCAGAATACTTTCCAAATAAGCTATCTGCTTCATTATTTCTTCGTATTCCGCATGAAGCTGATCCTGCATCAGACCGGTTAACTGACGCAAACGCATTTCTACAATTGCACGAGCCTGAATTTCTGTCAGGTTAAATCGCTCAATCAAGCCTGTTATTGCGTCATTCGGAGTTTTTGCAGCACGAATGATACGAATTACTTCATCAATATTATCTGAAGCAATAATCAAACCTTCAAGAATGTGCGCACGCTCTTTCGCCTTACGAAGATCGAACTGAGTACGACGAATAACAACTTCGTGTCTATGCTCTATGAAATATTTAATTAAATCTCTTAGATTCAACGTTTTTGGACGTCCATGAACCAAAGCCACATTGTTAACACCAAAAGAGGTCTGCAAAGCTGTCATTTTATAGAGTTTATTCAACACTACACTTGCATTTGCATCACGTTTTATGTCAATAACAATACGCATACCATCACGGTCAGACTCATCGTTGGCATTTGAGATACCTTCTATCTTCTTATCATTTACAAGATCAGCAATATATTTAATCAGTTCGGCCTTATTTACATTATAAGGAATCTCTGTTATTACGATCTTGTCATGTGTTTGTCCGCTTTCAATTTCAGCTTTCGCACGCATAATTACACGTCCGCGACCTGTCAAATATGCTTCGCGTACACCACTCACACCATATATATATCCGCCAGTAGGGAAATCCGGTGCTTTAACAAATTCCATCAGTTCCTCTACCGTAATTTCCGGATTATCAATATATGCATCACATGCTTCAATCACTTCCGAAAGATTATGAGGAGGCATATTGGTAGCCATACCAACAGCAATACCGGATGCTCCGTTCACCAGAAGGTTCGGGATACGCGTCGGCATCACCTTAGGTTCCACCAGCGTATTATCAAAGTTTGGCTCAAAATCAACGGTTTCCTTATACAGGTCATCCATCATTGCTTCACCCAACTTATTGAGACGAGCTTCTGTATAACGCATAGCAGCAGGGCTATCACCATCCACAGAACCAAAGTTTCCCTGTCCATCTACCAAAGGATAACGCATTGCCCATTCCTGCGCCATACGTACCATTGCAAAATAAACAGAAGAATCCCCATGAGGATGATACTTACCAAGTACCTCACCCACGATTCTCGCTGACTTTTTATAAGGTTTGTCTGAAGTATTGCCTAATTCCATCATTCCGTATAAAATTCTACGGTGAACAGGCTTAAATCCATCTCTAACATCCGGAAGGGCACGCGAAACGATGACCGACATGGAGTAGTCAATGTACGATGACTTCATTTCCTCCTCGATGTTAATCTTTATAATTCTGTCTTGTTCAAGCATTTAAAATGATTATTAATTATACATTCTACGGTTTGTGAAAAACCACGCTAAAGTACTACTTTTCCCCGATATACGAAAGTTTTTAGAAAGAAAGTTTTATCATGACCGAGACGATAACCCGCCAAACTTTAAAATACAAAAATAAAAAGATAAAAACGATAAATATAATATGGAAAGATAAATAACATCGGTAAAAAAGAGCCTATTATTTGTTATACCTTATATATATAATACAAATACACTGTTTTTATGGCACGCCATTTGTAGATATAAGAAATAAAGCAAATATTGCAATACAAACTTGATTAAATGCGTATATTTGCCAGTGAATAACCCTTAGAAGAAAAGGAAAAAAGTATGAATAATCAATTCTCACAAAGAGTTTCCGACATTATCGTCTATAGTAAGGAAGAAGCGAACCGGTTGAGAAGTAGGTATATAGGTCCCGAACACCTGCTTCTGGGAATACTCCGTGACGGTGAAGGAAAAGCTATCGAGATATTGTCTAAACTCAACACCAATCTGGCTGCTATAAAGCAACAGATTGAAGCTCAGCTGAAGGCAGAAGCTGATGAAATGTTATTGCCTGATGCAGAGGTGCCGTTATCTAATGATGCGGCAAAGATATTAAAAATGTGTATTTTAGAAGCTCGTGGAATGAAAAGTAACATCGCTGATACAGAACATGTATTATTGGCTATTTTAAGAGAAAAAAACAATATGGCGGCTTCCGTACTTGAAGCAAACGATATAAACTACGTGAAAGTACTGGAGCAAGCTACATTGCAGCCGGATGTCAATTCCGGCATGGGCTTTTCGGAAGACGATGAGGATGACGAAGAAATGTCTTCTCCTCGTTCCGGCAGAGGTGGTTCGGATGAACGCCAACAGGCACAAACCGCTTCCAAGAAGCCGTCTAATGATACGCCGGTACTTGACAATTTCGGTACTGACATGACAAAAGCGGCAGAAGAAGGACGGTTGGATCCTGTTGTGGGCAGAGAAAGAGAAATCGAACGTTTAGCGCAGATATTAAGTCGACGCAAAAAGAATAACCCAATTCTGATTGGTGAACCCGGTGTAGGAAAATCAGCGATTGTTGAAGGTCTTGCATTGAGAATCATTCAGAAAAAGGTTTCGCGTATCCTGTTTGATAAACGAGTCGTTGCTCTTGACATGACTGCTGTTGTGGCAGAAAGAAAGTACCGTGGACAATTTGAAGAACGTATCCGTTCCATTCTCAATGAATTGCAGAAGAATCCGAATGTTATATTATTCATTGATGAAATTCACACGATTGTAGGCGCAGGCTCTGCAGCAGGCTCTATGGATGCCGCCAATATGCTAAAGCCAGCATTGGCAAGAGGAGAAATACAATGTATCGGTGCCACCACTCTTGATGAATATCGTAAGAATATTGAGAAAGATGGCGCATTGGAACGTCGTTTCCAAAAAGTAATCGTAGAACCGACTACTGCTGCCGAAACTCTGCAGATTTTGCGTAATATCAAGGATAAGTATGAAGATCATCACAATGTGTATTATACAGATGAAGCATTGGAAGCATGTGTCAAGCTGACAGACCGCTATATCACAGATCGTAATTTCCCTGATAAAGCCATTGATGCTTTAGATGAAGCCGGCTCACGTGTACATCTTACTAATGTCAATGTACCCAAAGAGATAGAAGAACAGGAAAAGCTGATCGAAGAAGCTAAAAACAAGAAAAATGAAGCCGTAAAATCGCAGAATTTTGAACTTGCAGCCAGCTTCCGTGATAAGGAGAAAGAACTTTCTATCCAATTGGATGAGATGAAAAAAGAATGGGAAGCCAATCTAAAAGAAAACAGGCAAACTGTTGATGCAGAAGAAATTGCCAATGTTATCTCAATGATGTCAGGCATTCCAGTACAACGAATGGCACAGGCCGAAGGCATCAAGCTAGCAGGTATGAAAGAAGATTTGCAAGCTAAAGTCATCGCACAAGACACAGCGATAGAAAAGCTGGTCAAAGCCATTTTGCGAAGCCGTGTAGGACTCAAAGATCCTAATAAGCCCATTGGCACGTTTATGTTCTTAGGTCCGACAGGAGTTGGTAAAACTCACCTAGCAAAAGAGTTGGCCAAGTATATGTTCGGTTCTGCCGATGCACTGATTCGTATCGATATGAGTGAATATATGGAAAAGTTCACTGTTTCACGCTTGGTTGGGGCACCTCCGGGATACGTAGGATATGAAGAAGGTGGCCAGCTGACAGAAAAAGTGCGCCGTAAACCATACTCTATTGTATTGCTTGATGAAATAGAAAAAGCACATCCGGATGTATTCAATATCCTGCTTCAGGTAATGGATGAGGGTCGTCTGACTGACAGTTATGGCAGAATGGTAGATTTCAAAAATACCGTTATTATCATGACTTCCAATATCGGAACCCGCCAGCTGAAAGAATTTGGACGTGGTGTTGGTTTTGCGACACAAAGCCGCCTGGATGATAAAGAATTCTCGCGAAGTGTTATACAAAAAGCTCTAAATAAATCATTCGCGCCTGAATTCATCAATCGTGTAGATGAGATTATCACGTTTGATCAACTTTCTCTGGAAGCGATAACAAAGATTATAGACATAGAGCTAAAAGGATTGTACGATAGAATAGAATCTATTGGTTACAAGCTTGTTATTGAAGATAAGGCGAAAGAATTCATCGCTAGCAAGGGATATGACATACAATATGGCGCCCGTCCTTTGAAGCGCGCAATTCAAACCTATCTGGAGGATGGTTTATCCGAGCTCATCATTTCCTCGTCTTTAAAAGAGGGAGATACTATTCAAGTAACCCTTAATGAAGAAAAAGGCGAATTGGAGATGAAAGTTGTTTCTCCGGAATAGAGTTATTTCCTGAATAAGAAAATAATTTAATATGCCATAATGTCAGACCTTCGGGTCTGGCATTTTTTTTGTCTCTGTATGGACAAATATCAATTAAAATTAATCAATAGATAAACTAAAAAAATATACGTATTATGCAAAAAGGTAATATTGGGGTTACAACAGAAAACATTTTCCCTATCATTAAAAAGTTTTTGTACAGTGACCATGAGATTTTTCTGCGCGAGTTAGTATCCAATGCGGTAGATGCCACTCAGAAGCTGAATACGCTTGCTTCTATTGGCGAATTCAAAGGTGAACTGGGTGACTTAACTGTTCACGTTGAATTAGGCAAAGATACTATTACCATTTCTGACCGTGGTATCGGTTTGACTGCAGAAGAAATAGAGAAGTACATCAATCAAATAGCTTTCTCTGGAGCTAATGACTTCCTGGAGAAGTATAAGAACGATGCAAATGCCATTATCGGACATTTCGGACTTGGCTTCTACTCTGCCTTTATGGTTGCAAAGAAAGTGGAGATTATCACTAAATCATACAGAGACGATGCAAAAGCCGTAAAATGGACTTGTGATGGCAGCCCTGAATTCACTATTGAAGAAATAGAAAAAGCCGACCGTGGATCAGATATCATCTTATACATTGATGACGACTGCAAAGAATTCCTCGAAGAAGCACGTATCTCCGAACTTCTGAAGAAATATTGCAGCTTCCTTCCTGTTCCTATTGCATTTGGAAAAAAGAAAGAATGGAAAGACGGCAAACAGGTAGAAACGGCTGAAGATAATATAATCAATGACACCACTCCTTTGTGGACACGCAAACCTAGCGAACTTTCGGATGAAGATTACAAATCATTCTATAGCAAGCTATATCCGATGTCTGATGAACCACTCTTCTGGATTCACCTGAATGTGGATTATCCATTCCATCTGACTGGTATCCTCTACTTCCCGAAGGTAAAGAGCAATATTGAATTAAATAAGAACAAGATTCAGTTATATTGCAATCAAGTATATGTAACAGACTCTGTTGAAGGCATTGTGCCGGACTTCCTGACTTTGTTACATGGAGTAATAGATTCTCCGGATATTCCGTTGAACGTTTCCCGTTCATACTTGCAAAGCGACTCAAACGTGAAGAAGATTTCAACTTATATCACCAAGAAAGTTTCCGACCGTTTACAGTCTATATTCAAGAATGATCGTAAGCAGTTTGAAGAAAAGTGGAACGACTTGAAAATATTTATCAATTATGGAATGCTCACACAAGAGGATTTCTATGATAAAGCGCAAAAATTCGCCCTTTTCACCGATACAAATGACAAACATTACACATTCGAGGAATATCAGACCCTTATTAAAGATAACCAGACAGACAAAGATGGAAATCTAATCTATCTGTATGCAAATAACAAGGACGAACAATACAGCTATATTGAGGCTGCAACCAATAAAGGCTATAATGTCTTGCTCATGGATGGCCAGTTAGATGTAGCTATGGTAAGTATGTTGGAGCAAAAGCTTGAGAAATCCCGTTTCACCCGTGTAGACAGTGATGTTGTTGACAATCTGATTGTAAAAGAAGACAAGAAAGGTGAAACTCTGGAAGCCAACAAACAAGATGCAATCACAACAGCCTTCAAGAGCCAATTGCCTAAAATGGATAAGGTTGAATTCAATGTGATGACGCAAGCGTTGGGAGAAAATTCGGCTCCGGTCATGATTACTCAAAGCGAATATATGCGTCGTATGAAAGAAATGGCAAATATTCAAGCCGGAATGAGCTTCTACGGCGAAATGCCTGACATGTTCAATCTGATCCTGAATTCAGACCACAAGTTGATAAAACAAGTATTGAATGAAGAAGAGAATGCCTGTCAAGCAGAAGTAGCTCCGATACTCTCCGAAATGGATAACGTCAACAAACAACGTAATGAGTTGAAAGACAAACAGAAGGATAAAAAGGAAGAAGACATCCCAACAGCTGAAAAAGATGAATTAAACGATCTCGACAAGAAGTGGGATGATCTGAAAAGCAAGAAAGAAGCTATCTTTATCGGCTATGCAAGCAATAACAAAGTTATCCGCCAGCTTATCGATCTGGCCTTACTTCAAAACAATATGTTAAGAGGTGAAGCTTTGAATAACTTCGTAAAACGTAGCATTGAGCTGATTTAATATCGCCCCTTTAAACATTACACATACTTCAAGAAAGAGCATTCAACGTTAAATACACGTTGTAATGCTCTTTTTCAATTTAAAACGATCGGCAAAATATCGATTAATTGAAAAGTATTGTATATATTTGAACACTTAATAGACAAAAAATTCAATTGTTTGATTTGGGTTATGAGAAAGATTTTTTTAGTGTTCATTACTTTATGGCTGATTATCCCGGCTATCCATGCCCAAAAAGTAGGACTTGTATTAAGCGGTGGTGGCGCCAAAGGAATGACGCACATCGGCATCATTCGCGCATTGGAAGAAAACAACATCCCTATTGACTACATTGCTGGTACTTCCATGGGAGCCATTATCGGCTCCTTGTATGCCATGGGATACTCTCCTGACGACATGGTAGAACTGCTCAAATCGGAGGACTTTAAACGATGGTATTCCGGAGAAGTGGAAGAGAAATACGTATATCATTTCAAAAAGAATCTTCCCACTCCCGAATTTTTCAATATTCGTTTTTCATTCAAAGATTCACTGAAGAGTTTAAAACCTCAATTCCTGCCTACCAGTGTTGTCAACCCGATTCAAATGAATCTCGTGTTTGTTGACCTATATGCACGTGCTACGGCCGCTTGTAAGGGAGATTTTGATAAACTTTTTGTTCCTTTCCGTTGCATTGCGTCCGATGTGTACAATAAAAAACAGTTAGTCATGAAGGAAGGAGATTTAGGAGATGCCGTCAGAGCTTCCATGAGCTTCCCTTTCATGTTTAAACCCATTGAAATAGACAATGTACTGGCCTACGATGGAGGTATCTATAATAACTTTCCCACGGACGTCATGAGAGATGATTTTCATCCGGATGTCATTATAGGAAGCGTTGTATCCACCAATCCCACTAAACCCAAGGAAAATGACCTCATGAGTCAAATTGAGAATATGGTGATGCAGAAAACCGACTATTCTATTCCGGACTCTATGGGGATTTTAATGACGTTCAAATATGACAACGTCAATCTGATGGATTTTCAACGCATCGACGAATTACATGATATAGGATATAATCGAACCATCAGCATGATGGATTCTATCAAAAGCCGTATCCATCGGCGTGTGAATCTGGACAATATTCGTTTAAGGAGAATGGTATACCGTAGTAATTTCCCGGAACTACGTTTTAAAAATATCATCATTGATGGAGCTAATCCACAACAACAGGCATATATGAAGAAAGAATTTCATAAGTCGGATAACAAAGAATTCACCTATGAAGATTTAAAGCAAGGTTATTTTCGATTGCTATCAGATAAAATGATTTCAGAAATCATACCGCATGCAATTTATAATCCGGAAGATGACACCTATGATCTGCATTTAAAAGTCAAACTGGAAAACAACTTTGCTGTACGGCTGGGAGGTAACATATCCACCTCCAATTCGAATCAGATCTACCTGGGACTTAGTTATCAGGACTTAAACTACTATGCCAAAGAGTTTATTCTTGACGGGCAACTTGGAAAGGTATATAACAACGTGCAATTTATGGCAAAAATAGACTTTGCCACTGCCATTCCTACCTCGTATCGTCTTATAGGTTCGATCAGTACTTTCGACTATTTTAAGAAGGACAAACTTTTTTCGCGAAATAACAAACCGGCCTTTAACCAGAAAGACGAACGTTTCTTGAAATTACAGGTTGGATTACCTTTCCTTTCGAGCAAGCGAGCAGAGTTTGGAGTAGGAATTGCAAGAATAGAGGATAAATATTTTCAAAAAAGTGTCATTGACTTCGGAAATGACAAATTTGATAAAAGCCGCTATGATTTATTTGGTGGATCAATTAGTTTTAATGGAAGTACTCTTAATTCCAAACAATATCCTACACGTGGATACAGAGAAGCCCTTGTAGCCCAGATTTTCGTTGGAAAAGAACGATTCTATCCGGGCGAAGGAAGTACGACCAGTAACAACAAAGATCATCACTCCTGGCTGCAATTATCTTATATGAAAGAGAAATATCATAATATGAGTGAACATTGGGTTTTAGGATGGTATTTGAAAGCCCTGTATGCCTCCAAAAACTTCTCCGAGAACTATACGGCCACAATGATGCAAGCTGGAGAGTTTTCTCCTACATTACATAGCAAATTGACTTACAACGAAGCCTTTCGTGCCAATCAATTTGTCGGAGCCGGCATTCGGCCTATTTACCGTTTAAGCCAGATGTTCCATCTTCGGGGAGAATTTTATGGTTTTATGCCTATTTATCCAATCGAAAAAAACTCGTTGAATAAAGCATATTACGGAAAAGCTTTCTCCAAGTTTGAATATTTAGGAGAAATTTCTGTTGTATGTCAATTGCCTTTTGGAGATATCTCTGCATATATAAATCATTATAGCTCACCGAAAAGGGAGTGGAATGTCGGACTAAGTATAGGTTTACAACTATTCAATTATCGGTTCATAGAATAATTTTCTACAAAAAAAGTCGGTGAAAAGCTTGCTAATTCGGGAAAAGTCCGTATCTTTGCACCCGTTAAAACAAAATAACGGTCGCGTAGCTCAACTGAATAGAGTAGCTGACTACGGATCAGCCGGTTACAGGT
>ENA-OROK01004416-OROK01004416.1-human-gut-metagenome-genome-assembly--contig:-NODE-4416-length-10284-cov-10.834979_pt1 | contig 10284 bp, 6 predicted proteins | sample MGYA00242127_ERZ509046 | MGnify/ENA primary metagenome ERZ509046 (study PRJEB26280, sample SAMEA2338728) | human gut metagenome | biome: human gut; feature: human-associated habitat; material: faeces... | reverse complement strand
TGCTCCGGGTGTGCGGGACGCAAACAACCTCGGCGCATGGTGGCTGGAAAACAAGCTGGACTGTTCTTTGCCCTATGAAATTGACGAGTTTTTCGATTACGAGGGCTATGGCGAATCAATAGCCGAAAACAATGACGGCGAATTTGTGGAAGGACTCGGCTTCGTCTGTATGGAAGAAGGTTATACCCTGGAGGATGTCCTGCAGGACATGGATCAGGGCATGGGCGGAATGTAAGCGGAAGCGGTTGAAAAGCGGGAAGATTTATGGTATAATAAGATATCGATAAATCGGGATTTGTGATGGACTGGTATGAAACGCTGTATTTGATTGATGGTGCAATGGGCATTGGTAAAACTACCTTTCTAACAACTGAAAATAGACTTTCCAAACAACGTTTTTCTGGACGATGACTGGTACTGTGATACCATTCGTTTTAGGCAATGAAGAAACAAAGGATATTGCCTATGCAGCTGAACAACTTTCTTCATTGCACCGCTTATGAAAACCTTATATTCTGCTGAGGTATGCATGAGCAATCTATCATCAATCGTATAATCAATGAATCGGACATAAGCGCTTGCAGCGTCTTAAAAAATCTGATGAATATGTTGTCGTCCGATATTGCTCACAGAATTCGCAATGCTAATGTCATTGACAGAAATGTCAGAAGAATTAGTCTGTATCAGTTACTCGATGCCGTAAAAGTTGATACAAGCAATAAGACTTTTCCTGAAAGCGAAGGATAGCTATGACCTCATCTGACGACACCTCTGTTGAATTTGACAGCATGGACACTGGTATTATGTTCTTATTGCGTTAACAAATATTCGTATAAGTATTAACACTTCTTCGCATAAGAATGTAAGAAATATTAATATCTATATACTATAATTTTAGTTTATCAAAGAGAAGGGGGTTTTCTTTTATGATTGAATTCAAAAACGGTTTTTATGCTGACGTCCGCACCGAGGACCGCAGCCGGACCGTGATTTCCTATACAGACGGTATTTTGCAGGAAATGAAGACCAGCGTCGAATGCCGCGCATTTCTGCGGGTATATGACGGCAGGATGTGGTATTATGCATCCGTGACCGACCTTGCGCATCTGCAAAATACGCTTGACGGTCTTTATGCGGCTGCCACACTCAATGCGCAGATCCTTGATGATCCCGTTGTCCGCCGCTTCGAGCGCAACCGGGACACGGCGCTCCGCTTTGCCGACTGCTCCGTGCGTGACATTCCCGCCGGGGAGAAACAGGCGCTTCTGCTGTCATATCTGCCCCTACTCTCGGAGGATTCCTGCGTCACCACGCACAAAGGCTTATATCTTGACCGCAACAGCCTGTTCCGCTTTCAGTCCAGTCTCGGAGCGGATATCACATATGATTATCAGACCTGCGGACTGTCCTTCACGTGCAGCATGGCGGAAGGCGAAAAGAAGTTCACGGGGACATGGCAGAAGGGCGCGACCCGCTTCGACGAGCTTAAGGGGCTGAATGACGAGCTTCGTGCCGCCGTTGCGGAGGAGGCATATTTCATGCGCAATTCCGTACCGGTCACCCACGGAAAATATCCGGTCGTCCTTTCGCCGGAAGCAGCCGGAGTCTTTGCGCATGAATCGTTCGGACACAAGTCAGAATCCGACTTCATGCTCTCGGACAAATCAATGCGTGATGAGTGGCAGCTCGGCAAAACCGTCGGCTCGCCCATTTTATCTATTGTTGACAGTGGCTCCGTCTCTGGCTGCGGATATGTTCCGTATGATGACGAGGGAACACGCGCACGCAAGAATTATCTTATCAAAAACGGCATACTGGCAGGACGCCTGCACAGTGCCCAGACTGCTGTTGCACTCGATGAGGCGCTTACCGGCAATGCACGTGCGACCGACTGCACATTCGAGCCGATCGTGCGCATGACGACCACATATATTGAGGGCGGCGATCTAGATTTCGATCAGCTGATCGCCCCGATCAAAAAGGGTTATTTTATCAAAACCATCAACCACGGAAGCGGCATGAGCACATTCACCATAGCCCCCAGCCTTGCATACGAGATCGTTGACGGCAAGCTGGGGCGTCCGGTACAGATCAGCGTGCTGACAGGCTCTGTGTTTGAAACGCTCGGTCTGATCGACGGTCTGACGCGGGATGTGCACCTGCTTTCGATTGTGACCGGCGGCTGCGGCAAGATGGAGCAGATGAATCTGCCCGTCGGTTTCGGCGGTCCGTACGTCCGCGTTTCGTCTATGAATGTACAGTGAGGTGAGAATCATGGGAAAAGAGTTTTTGACCGAAACACATCGCTCCGTTACGCTCAATGTCACCGGAGGAAAAATCGACAGCTTCCGTGAGAAAGAAGAAACGACAGGCACTGTCCGCGTATATGAAAACGGATGCATCGGTGTTGCCGGGTGTCTCGGAACGCCTGACGAGAACGCACTGACAGACAAAGCCAGAGAGGCTCTGGCACTTGGCATTCCTTATCCCTGCAAACTCGACGGCGCACTGGAACAGGAAAACCTCAATGAAAAAGAGATTATCCCAGTCTCCAAGCTGATACCCACAATGCAGAGTTTCCTTGACCGTCTCGGCGATGCCTGTCCTCGTTTCGCCTTTTCAAATAAGATCAGCCTGAATTACAGAAAGACTGAATACCGGAACTCCCTCGGACGTCACCTGACAAGTTCCGGCAGCAATATGGACATTCAGTTGCTTGCACAGAATCGTGGATCGGGAAATCTGTTTGATACCTCTTTCGGCTATAAAGGCGCTGACTTTGACCCGGATGCACTGCTTTCACAGTTCGGAAAAGAATATGATGCGTTTTACACGTCTGCCGACATTACTCCCGGACGCTATCCCGTAGTTATGGATATCAGCGATCTGTTCGGCGGCACTCTTCAGCATTTTATTGCCGAAATGTACGCTTCCGGTGCTTCGTTGCTCAGCGGAAAACTCGGCAAAAAGGTTTTCTCGGACAGGCTTTCACTTAAAAACGATATGAATCCCGCAACAAACCCCGGCGTATGCTTCTTTGATACCGAGGGATGCGTAGCACCTGATCTGCGCCCCACGCTGATCGACAGGGGAACGCTTGTCGGTCTTCTGACAACGAAAAAATCAGCAGAAAAGCTGAACCTGCCAAACACCGGCACGGCGGCAGCCTCTTATGACGGCGTGCCGACCCTTGGCTTCAACCGTTTTTATGCAGAGCCGACCGCACCGACACTTAGTGCGCTTGTACCGGGCAAAGCGATCTATATCGTCATGACTTCAGGCGGCGATATCACACCCGGCGGTCATTTTGCCTCTCCAGTACAGATGTCTTATCTGATGGAAAACGGCAGATTGGTCGGACGACTTCCAGAGCTGAATATCGGAGGTGATTTCAGCGACTTCCTCGGCAATGACTACATCGGCGCCGTCAGAGGCGACCCGTCCCCGGACAGTATGCTGTGCGCAGTCGTCATGGACGTGAATATGTGATTCTCCGGTATGGTCAGCTTAAAAAGCGAAAAAGTAAAACCGGTCTGCTTCGATCGGAAAAAGAGAGTACAGAGAAATAAAGGTCAAACGACCGACTGCGTTCGTAAGAGTGCGGTCGGTCATTTTTTCGTTGATTAAGACAGAAGAAATCATACGCTCCTTATCGTGCAAAAATCCTTTTTGTACAATCGTTAGCGGTTTGCGATTTCCCAAAGCGAGAGAAGAACAAATCCCTACGGCGATGAGCGAAGAAACGACAAAAAGGGTAAATTACCACAAAAACGGTAATTTACCCCTGTTTTGCATAGAAAAAGACACACGCATCGGAGTTTTATACGCTCCTTTTGCGTGTGTCTTGATGGAGCTACTGGCCGGATTCGAACCGGCGACCTGCTGCTTTGCCGAGCGAGCCTTGCGAGCGAACGCCACGGAGCGCAGCGAAGTATTACGAATACTTTCGTAAGCAGCGTGGAGCCGACTTCGGCCGTAAAAAAAGCTCGCCTATATTGCGAGCCTCTTGTCAATGACGAACAAAAAGGAGCGTCTTTTTAAGCCGAAAAGGGGGCAGGCGTCCACGGGGATTTGAACCCCAAACAAAAAAACATTTGGACAAGTGCGGCAAGTTATTGAAAAAAGTGGCGGATTATGGTATAATAAAAACGTTGAAATGTTGAAATATAGAGCGAAGGCAAAAGACAAGGTTGTTGAGGCGTAGGATAACCCTATGGTTTTCAAAGATAAGATATTGTTCATATATTTCTGCACAAAACGTGTTTAAGTATTAATATTCACGTAGTATAATACTAGTCGATTAAATGGAAGGAGGTTTTCTTTTATGATTGAATTCAAAAAAGGTTTTTATGCTGACGTCCGCACCGAGGACCGCAGCCGGACCATTATTTCTTATACAGACGGTATTTTGCAGGAAATGAAGACCAGCGTCGAATGCCGCGCATTTCTGCGGGTATATGACGGCAGGATGTGGTATTATGCATCCGTGACCGACCTTGCGCATCTGCAAAATACGCTTGACGGTCTTTATGCGGCTGCCACACTCAATGCGCAGATCCTTGATGATCCCGTTGTCCGCCGCTTCGAGCGCAACCGGGACACGGCGCTCCGCTTTGCCGACTGCTCCGTGCGTGACATTCCCGCCGGGGAGAAACAGGCGCTTCTGCTGTCATATCTGCCCCTACTCTCGGAGGATTCCTGCGTCACCACGCACAAAGGCTTATATCTTGACCGCAACAGCCTGTTCCGCTTTCAGTCCAGTCTCGGAGCGGATATCACATATGATTATCAGACCTGCGGACTGTCCTTCACGTGCAGCATGGCGGAAGGCGAAAAGAAGTTCACGGGGACATGGCAGAAGGGCGCGACCCGCTTCGACGAGCTTAAGGGGCTGAATGACGAGCTTCGTGCCGCCGTTGCGGAGGAGGCATATTTCATGCGCAATTCCGTACCGGTCACCCACGGAAAATATCCGGTCGTCCTTTCGCCGGAAGCAGCCGGAGTCTTTGCGCATGAATCGTTCGGACACAAGTCAGAATCCGACTTCATGCTCTCGGACAAATCAATGCGTGATGAGTGGCAGCTCGGCAAAACCGTCGGCTCGCCCATTTTATCTATTGTTGACAGTGGCTCCGTCTCTGGCTGCGGATATGTTCCGTATGATGACGAGGGAACACGCGCACGCAAGAATTATCTTATCAAAAACGGCATACTGGCAGGACGCCTGCACAGTGCCCAGACTGCTGTTGCACTCGATGAGGCGCTTACCGGCAATGCACGTGCGACCGACTGCACATTCGAGCCGATCGTGCGCATGACGACCACATATATTGAGGGCGGCGATCTAGATTTCGATCAGCTGATCGCCCCGATCAAAAAGGGTTATTTTATCAAAACCATCAACCACGGAAGCGGCATGAGCACATTCACCATAGCCCCCAGCCTTGCATACGAGATCGTTGACGGCAAGCTGGGGCGTCCGGTACAGATCAGCGTGCTGACAGGCTCTGTGTTTGAAACGCTCGGTCTGATCGACGGTCTGACGCGGGATGTGCACCTGCTTTCGATTGTGACCGGCGGCTGCGGCAAGATGGAGCAGATGAATCTGCCCGTCGGTTTCGGCGGTCCGTACGTCCGCGTTTCGTCTATGAATGTACAGTGAGGTGAGAATCATGGGAAAAGAGTTTTTGACCGAAACACATCGCTCCGTTACGCTCAATGTCACCGGAGGAAAAATCGACAGCTTCCGTGAGAAAGAAGAAACGACAGGCACTGTCCGCGTATATGAAAACGGATGCATCGGTGTTGCCGGGTGTCTCGGAACGCCTGACGAGAACGCACTGACAGACAAAGCCAGAGAGGCTCTGGCACTTGGCATTCCTTATCCCTGCAAACTCGACGGCGCACTGGAACAGGAAAACCTCAATGAAAAAGAGATTATCCCAGTCTCCAAGCTGATACCCACAATGCAGAGTTTCCTTGACCGTCTCGGCGATGCCTGTCCTCGTTTCGCCTTTTCAAATAAGATCAGCCTGAATTACAGAAAGACTGAATACCGGAACTCCCTCGGACGTCACCTGACAAGTTCCGGCAGCAATATGGACATTCAGTTGCTTGCACAGAATCGTGGATCGGGAAATCTGTTTGATACCTCTTTCGGCTATAAAGGCGCTGACTTTGACCCGGATGCACTGCTTTCACAGTTCGGAAAAGAATATGATGCGTTTTACACGTCTGCCGACATTACTCCCGGACGCTATCCCGTAGTTATGGATATCAGCGATCTGTTCGGCGGCACTCTTCAGCATTTTATTGCCGAAATGTACGCTTCCGGTGCTTCGTTGCTCAGCGGAAAACTCGGCAAAAAGGTTTTCTCGGACAGGCTTTCACTTAAAAACGATATGAATCCCGCAACAAACCCCGGCGTATGCTTCTTTGATACCGAGGGATGCGTAGCACCTGATCTGCGCCCCACGCTGATCGACAGGGGAACGCTTGTCGGTCTTCTGACAACGAAAAAATCAGCAGAAAAGCTGAACCTGCCAAACACCGGCACGGCGGCAGCCTCTTATGACGGCGTGCCGACCCTTGGCTTCAACCGTTTTTATGCAGAGCCGACCGCACCGACACTTAGTGCGCTTGTACCGGGCAAAGCGATCTATATCGTCATGACTTCAGGCGGCGATATCACACCCGGCGGTCATTTTGCCTCTCCAGTACAGATGTCTTATCTGATGGAAAACGGCAGATTGGTCGGACGACTTCCAGAGCTGAATATCGGAGGTGATTTCAGCGACTTCCTCGGCAATGACTACATCGGCGCCGTCAGAGGCGACCCGTCCCCGGACAGTATGCTGTGCGCAGTCGTCATGGACGTGAATATGTGATTCTCCGGTATGGTCAGCTTAAAAAGCGAAAAAGTAAAACCGGTCTGCTTCGATCGGAAAAAGAGAGTACAGAGAAATAAAGGTCAAACGACCGACTGCGTTCGTAAGAGTGCGGTCGGTCATTTTTTCGTTGATTAAGACAGAAGAAATCATACGCTCCTTATCGTGCAAAAATCCTTTTTGTACAATCGTTAGCGGTTTGCGATTTCCCAAAGCGAGAGAAGAACAAATCCCTACGGCGATGAGCGAAGAAACGACAAAAAGGGTAAATTACCACAAAAACGGTAATTTACCCCTGTTTTGCATAGAAAAAGACACACGCATCGGAGTTTTATACGCTCCTTTTGCGTGTGTCTTGATGGAGCTACTGGCCGGATTCGAACCGGCGACCTGCTGCTTTGCCGAGCGAGCCTTGCGAGCGAACGCCACGGAGCGCAGCGAAGTATTACGAATACTTTCGTAAGCAGCGTGGCCGACTTCGGCCGTAAAAAAAGCTCGCTTATATTGCGAGCCTCTTGGAGCTACTGGCCGGATTCGAACCGGCGACCTGCTGATTACGAATCAGCTGCTCTACCAGCTGAGCCACAGTAGCATGTGCGCCGTTCCCCATCCTACAAAGACGGGAAACGTTTTGTCTTTTGAATTTCTTTGGTTCTTCTTTACGTATATTACCGTCGGCAGTTGCCGAATGGCATCGTTATTACATCCTTACCGGCAAAATAAGGTACATGAATTCTTCACTATCGCCTGTAGGCACTACCACACACGGTGTTACGGCGTTAGTAAACTTAATCACTATATTATCGCAAGTAACGAACTTAAGCATCTCAATAAAGTATTTCGCATTAAATCCAATCGAAAGATCCGTTCCGTCTATACGAGCTACGATGCGTTCGTTTACATTACCGATTTCGCTGCCTGCCGAAATCTCCAACATATCTCCGCCTATATCGAACTTTACGATTTTTACAAGGTTATTCCTATCCGAACGAGCTAACAGCACGGCCCTCTCCAACGAATCTTCGAACTGTTCTTTCGGAAGCGTTACTACCGTATTGAAGTTAGTGGGAATGATATGCTTATAATTCATGAAATCCCCGTCTAACAAGCTCGCATAAATTTTGGTATGAATCAAATCAACCATTACATAGCGTTTTTGGATATAAACGGTAACATCGTCATCCACGTCCTCAAGGAGCTTAGATATCTCGCTTATACTGCGTGACGGCACTACTGCAGACATCATTGCCGTAGTCTTGCGAAGCGGCTTAACACACTTAGCCAAACGATAGCCATCCAAAGCCACACCGACAAGCGAATCCTCTCCGACTTCGAGATTTACGCCCTTAAGCATAGGACGAGCATCATCCAGGCTTACCGAAAAAACAATCTTTGCAATCAAATCTCTGAAATCGTTTTGCGCAATAACGAAGTACTGAGCATTGCCTAAATCCGGCATTACGGGGAACTCCTCCGCATCACGACAGGAAAGTGCGCCTTCGTTACCGTGGTATCTTATAAACAATCTACCGTCATTAAGAGAGAGTTCTATTTGCTCGCGTGTAAGTTTTCGCACAAAATCCGCAAAGAATCTGCCGGGAACAAGCGTTTCTCCCTCTATTTTTACATCGGCGTTAACGACTTTTTCAATATAAAGCTCCTGATCGGTTGCCGAAAGCACCAAAACACCGTCCCCTGCCTTAAGTTTGATACACTCCAACACGGGATTGGTCGTCTTTGCGCTAATCGCTTTATAGACTTTGCCGACAGCTTCGGCAAGGTCGTTTCCGTTACAAACGAGCTTCATAAAAAACCACCTACCGCATAAGTATACACTTTTCAAAAGATAATGTCAATAATTTTTCTGTATTTTTTAATGAAAGAAGTTGTCATATTCTACTGCGGTAATCGTATAGTTGTTACGCTCTGCAATCTGCCGCCGATGCATATAATTTTGTACAACGCCAAAATAACGTATTGGAAGATAAATTGAATGGTGTACGTACAGCCGAACCCTTATTAGAATAAGCATTAAAATTTTAACAAATTATTTGAATGAACTTTATTAAGGCTACAGGCAAGCATACGGCATTAAAAATATATATTAAAATTTTAACGGATAAATTAAATAGACAGGCTGTCCGTTACAGACAGTCTGCCTCTAATTAAAAACAAATACAAAAGGTCTACTTAACTATAATTTTTCAATCCTTTTCCTTATGCTTTCTTTACTCAACACTTTTTTATCGCACCACTCTGACTTCATATACGAAGGATCAATTGTAATTTCACTACTCATCAATTCACTTTTAAATTTGTTAACTACAGTTTTAACCCAAAATTTCCGTATGCTTGCATTTCCTTTAGCCAACTCTTTTACATGTTCTAACAGTATTATAGAAGTAACCGTGTCAACCTTGCGTTTTTTTAACAAGTCAAAAACAAAATCAATGGCTTCATTGTTTTTAATTAAGTCTGTATATATGACAACATAAAAACATAATTCTTGTCCTTGAAATAATTCTATTCTTGTTAACAAATATTTTTTTATCTCTTCTTTCCATTTTATTTCATATTCTTTTGGAATTCCACACTTGTCGTACTCATCGCCTACTTCTCTATCTATATACATAGTATTGCCGTAATATTTAAAAAAAATACTTTTTCCTTTTTCTAAATTCATAACTCCACCATAAAACATTATAAAAATGTATAAATTCCATATTTCATAACGTATGCAACTTCCTTTGCGTAATAATAACCGCTAACCTGATTAACCAATGTAAAATGAGCCCCAGCTTTAATTTGCTGCTTTAAAAAAGCTTTATTAATTCTCCACATCCCCTTTTTCCCAACACCTTTCATGGATTTAGTGGCATTCCATATTGCATCTTTTGTATTAAAATATGTCACACCCTTATTTTTTGCAACATTAACATATCCTGGACTTCTGCCTAGTACCACTTCATTTGACCCAGCATTAGTAAATTCTATCGCTTTTGCACTATACCATCCGTTAGCACCTATATGTCCACCCAGTATAGCTCCAATTAAAGAGCCGATACCCAACCCAAGCAACCCACCATATAACACATATGACCAAAATTCATTGCTTCCGAAACTTTTGTCGTCAATTAGTGCCCACGCACCTGCACCTACAGCACCTACTACACTTCCAATTCCAGCTCCTACCAAAGCACCTTTTGCCGCACCCACAGCAATAGCGCCGACAAGTGTTGTCGCACCAACTCCTGCCCCCAAAATTGCTATAGCTCCAATGCATAAAACAACACCAACCGATAATCCTATCCAAGCAGCTACTTGCAACCATTTCGGTTCATTTCCGCTCGGATCGGCAAACATTACGGGGTTATTGTTACAGTAGGCGTAGAGATTT
>ENA-OROK01004415-OROK01004415.1-human-gut-metagenome-genome-assembly--contig:-NODE-4415-length-10285-cov-3.620626_pt1 | contig 10285 bp, 16 predicted proteins | sample MGYA00242127_ERZ509046 | MGnify/ENA primary metagenome ERZ509046 (study PRJEB26280, sample SAMEA2338728) | human gut metagenome | biome: human gut; feature: human-associated habitat; material: faeces... | reverse complement strand
CAGTTGGATAGAGCAACGGCCTTCTAAGCCGTGGGTCGGGGGTTCGAATCCCTCCTGGATCACCATGAAAGAAACCCCGCAACCATGCAGGTTGCGGGGTATTTTTGTGTGTAAAAAAAAGCGTTTTTAAGTTGTTGATTTTTACTGTTTTTCGCCCTGTTTTCGGCTATTTTTTAGGCGCGTTGGCCCCAGCGTTGGCCCCAAATATAAACTATTCTTTAAGCACCATATACACAACAGCGCCGCCGGCAACGGCCTGCCACAGCAGACGTTGGCACTTAATGCGCCGCGTCCTGCGTTGCTCCTGTTTGAGCTCCTCTGATAAGCTCATCAAGGATGCGTTTTGCTCGTCGATTATCTGATTGGAGCTCGTCAACGAGTTTTTGGCAGTCGTTAACTCCTGTCTGAGCTGACTGATTGAGCTGCTCTGCTCTGTCAGCCCGCTGCTCTGCCCGCTCAACAGCTCCTGCAGCCGATTTAACCGCAGCTCCTGCCTGTCGATTAAGCTCTGCAGCTCGGTTAACCTGCTGAGCGGCACGCTCACCATTACCTCCTGCCGGGGCGCTGCCTCTGCCGCTGAGGCAGGTGTACAGGATGTAGCTGCCGACAGCAGCGCACAGACACATAATACCGACGCGATATATCCACGATTTATCATACATCAAGCATCCCCCAATCAATATCATGCTCGGCAAGATAATTATATGTAGCTCTCGCCCTGTTGGCATAGCCTTGACGGTAGGCGTTGCCGACGGCAGCAGCCACATAGTACTCCTCCGCGAACACATCCGCCAGCGCGGACAGATTGTTTACATCGTAGCCCCAGTTCCTGCGGTTGCGCACAAAAACTCTCACCACGTTGGTGGATGTCGGGCACCACATCCCTGCGTAGATAACGCATTTGCTGTCACTGATGTACGGCATCAGCGCGTCGACATAATCAAGGCAGTCGGCTGCCAGTATCTCAATCTGAGCAGCCCTGCCCTGCTCACTGTCGAGGACCGCACGTAGCTCATCCAGCTCGCCGGAGTTGACAATGTCGGAGTAGGTACGGCCGATAAATTTACGGCCACCGTCAATCCAGCTGAGGAGGTTATCCCCGCGGCCGCCCTCCCACTGGCTCACGCCCATGCTGGGGTAATTGCCGGCGGTGCTACAGCTCACAGCATCGTAAGCGCCCTCAATGCCGGTGGCGATGATGCCAGCAGCTACCTCGTGTGCTAAGAGATGTCTAAGGTCCATGATTAATCAGCTCCTTTATTTTTAATAATCGTCTTTAGCAATTCTGAAGGCTCTCGTCTCGATAGCCTTGTTGCCCAGCTGTACCAAGAGCAACGCTACCATACCAAGGGTGCAGCTCTCGTAGTTGCCCCAGGTTTTTGCAAAAAAAGCCAGCCATAAAGTCACCAGCACCCACACAACAAAGCCTACTACGGCGCAGATTCTGCCTACGCTGTAGGCATTGTCGTCCTTTTTAAGCATGTTAAGTAATTTACGCATTTTTGCCTCCATTTAGGTTATAGTTAGGCAGCTCATTAAGCTGCTCCATCAGGCTGTCAATCACGCCATTGTCCCCCAGCGCCTCGTAACTCTTATAGCAGGCGTCGATACTCTCTTTGGCATAGATGGGTATCCATCCCTTTTCGCAGACGTAGTGATTGTAAGCCTGGATAATCCTGTCACGTAACAGCGCCTGCACGCCTGCTCTCAAAGCGTCATTCTCTCTCTTTTTTGCACGGTATAACGCAAACATATAAGAGATAACAGCGCCAGCAATAATATTGATTATTGTTTGTATTGTTGACTCAATCATAAAACACCCCGATTAACTATAGATAATAAATTTAACGCTGCCCGCGTCAGCGTCGACCTTGTCCAGCTTAGCCTTGTCCGCAGCGCTCATCAGCCCCGCGGCAGAGGGCGTAGCATTGCCGGGCGTGCCGGTAAGGTCCGAGTAGCTGCCAGTCCTGGCTACCGATGCCAAGGCGCTGAGCTGGTTAAAAAACTTTTGCCCCAAGCCATACACAACTTTGTTTTGCACGGCATTGGTAGAGTCACCGGACAAGCTGTCATCCACAACAGGTATCGCCGGGCTGTCCGACAGATCATTATAGCTGCCGCTAGTAGCCACAGCAGCCAGTCCGGTTATCATGCTTGCCGGATGAGATGCAGGATGGACATAATTGTTGGCGTTAGCTGCTATGCTGTCCAACTTGCTTTTGTCGGTGCTGCTCATCAGACCTGCAGCTGACGCTGTCGCGTTGACATAAGTCGTATCGCTTACCGGCGGAGTGTACCCCAGCGCACCAGTTACGTTGGCCCTTGTCAGGCTGATAACACCCCCAGATACATTGATGTTGCTGCCAATTTTTACACCACCCATAACGGAGGTGCTTGCCGTCGGCAACGTGTAGGCTGCAGGAATTGACGGCTTATTGGTCAGGGCATTATAATCGCCGGACGTCGCCACCGCAGCAAGCTCCGATGCACTAACTTTGCTACTGACTGCTGTTTGCACGAATGCTGTGGTTGCTATCTGTGTAGTATTTGTCCCAGCAGCTGCCGTCGGCGCTGTCGGTGCGCCTGTCAGACGTGCTCCACCATTCCATCCGTTTCCGTTAATGTTGCCGACCAACACAGCTCCAGATTTTGTACCTGTTGTGCATTTATAAAAGTTCCAGTTCGGGTCATACTCATAGAAATCCACGCTATCATGCCCAGAATAGCCAAAATCTACAGCGTGGTAATAGGTATTCGCGTCACCCTCACCCCTAAATTTTCGGCATTGAAAATAGTTGTTTGCGCCCGTTCCTGTTTGGAAGTTTGGCGCACTAACACTGCCTGTACACGCACCGCCTGCCAACGGCAGGTAAGCACTCAGTACACTGCTGTCTGCTTTGCTGTTAAGCGCAGCATTGATAACTTTATTTTGTACAGGATTGGTTGAGGTCGATGACAGCTCACTGTCCACCGTAGACGCTGCAGGTATTATAGGCTTATCTGTAAGGTCATTGTAACTTCCCGATGTTGCCACCGTAGCAAGGTCACTAGCCTTAACGCATCCGTTTGTAAGCGTCTTAACCTTGCTCCACACATGTACAAGGCCATTAAGGTCAATCATGTTTTCCGCCACTAAATATCACCTCCTTAGTTAAACACAATTTCGACTTTATATTTTTTCCCCACATTAGCAGCGGTAAACATGCTTGATATATTTGACGGTACACGTTGCACAAAGGTATAAAATCCTACCAAGCTACCTTGATATGACATTTTGCCTACTGTCAAATTAACCGTTACACCCGTTTCAAGCGGTGTGATGTTAAGGCTGATATTGCGACTACCGCTCGTAACACCCTCCTCCTTAAATGCAACGTCAAGCCAACCGCCGTAATAAGACAATATTACCAAGGTTACCGCTCTACCATCATGCGTAACATTACCTGTAACCTCGCCATAATTGCCATTGTTGCGACTATACCCATATTGACCGCTTTGCTGTCCCATAGTCATTACAAACACGTTCTCGGTGACATCGCCACCGTTCTCATGTTTTGTTGCAACAGCGTATATAATGCCGCCGATTTTAACACGCATGCCTGTAGCATTGGCATCGTCTGTCGCTTTAAGGGCTATATAGCCGTCAGTATTGTCGACTCTTACTCGCAAAGCTTTGTCCCCGGCTTCCGCCAATGTTGAGTAGATGTTGCAGGCAACAGCCGTGCCGCCTGTTTTTTGTACATATAATTTTTTGTTTAAAATACTCATAACATTACCTACTCAATCCAGATACTGCCACCGGGAATGTTAAGCACGCTGCTGACGGTCAACGTCTGTACCATTGTTGTGCCAGTAAAAGACGCATTGTTGGTGGTAGCAGGAGTATACCCCAAAGCACTTGTCACGTTGCTTTTGGTGACGCTGATAGTACCACTCGACACACTGATGTTACTGCCAACCTTGACGCCGCCTAGCGTACTGCTTGTAGCGTTAGGCAACGTGTACGCACTCGGAATAGTTGGCTTATTACTCAAATCATTATAGCTGCCGCTTTTTGCGACCGCTGACAAGTCCGTTGTCTTAGCATATGCGCTTAACGTAGATGCCGTAACATCCGCTGACAACACGCCGCTTGTGTTGATAGTCAAGCCACTGCCAACCTTGACGCCGCCAAGTGTGCTATTGCTTGCCGTAGGTAATGTATAGTTACTGCCACCGCTGCTGCCGCCGGTTGTCGGCAGGTCCCCGCTGCCTGCAACATTTAAGGCGTTGTCAATCTCATCGTTTGTTGCGATGTCGATATTAAGGTTGGACAGTGCTGCCGTTATGGTCTTGTTTTGGACCGGGTTTGTCGAGAACAGCGACAGCTCCGCGTCGATGGTAACTTTTGGCAGCAGGCCTACAATCGGCTTACCGTCCGCGCCTGTCGCCTTGACTCCTGCCGCAAGGTTATCGGCAGTGACGGTGTCGCCGGTAAGGTCTACCAGCGTCGCACCATCGTATATAACTTTGTTCACTGCCATGGGTTAGCCTCCTCAGCCTATGGTAACGGTCAGACCGCCCTGCGGGTTCTCGCTTTCGTTGTACGGAATCGCCTCAACGGTGACCTGAGACAGATAGTTGTAGCCGCCGGTGCTGTCCGGCAGAATGGTCTGCGCGGTGGTCTTAGGGGTAGCGGTCTTAGCCTGCGCCTTAGCACCCTCGGTGCCGCTCATTGTACCGGTTACACCCAAAATCTTGACGCCGGAGCGGATGTTGGTAGCGATGAGCTTTGCTTGCTCAGTGGCGCTGATGGCCACCTTGCCGGAGCCGTCATGGTAACCGATGGGGATGGTGTAGGATTCATCCTTTGTGCTGATGGTGCCGGTAGCAGCGCCGTTGTTTTTCATCGTGCCGGTCAGCTTTTTGCCGTTGACGTAAGCGGTCTTGCCTGCCAAAATCTCAGCTACGGCCGCGGTAGCATCGCTGGTGTCTGCATCAAATGTGCAGGTACCGGTAACGAGTGCGCCGCTCTTGTCATGCGCGGTGTAGGTGCTGAGCAGCTTGTCAGCAGTGACGGTATCGGCGGTCAGGTCGATTAAGGTCTTGCCTCCGTAAACGACTTTAGAAATATTTTTGTTTGCCATAAAAATTACCTCTCTTTCTGCCCTATACTTAACTGTATAGGAGATGATAAAAAAATGAAATTACCTAATGGATTTGGCTCAATAGCCTGCTACAGCGGCAACAGACGCCGCCCCTACATAGTCCGCAAGTACATCGACGGCCGCCAGAAGATAATCGGCCAGTACGCAACGTATGAGGACGCTTTGGCATTTTTGGTCGACTACAACAAAAACCCATCACTGTTTGCCCCGGCCACGATAACCTTTGCTGAGGTATATCGGCTGATGGCTGCTGAGCGCTATCCCAAGATAGCAAAATCAACGGCCAACAACTATAAGGCTGCCTTTAAGCATTGCCATGAGCTGCACACACGCCCGTTTGCAAAATTGGAGATATCCGACCTGCAGGGCGTAATCCGTGGCATGAGCCGTCGCAATATCGGCTATGCCTCGCAGAAGAAATGTCGCCAGCTGATGCACCTCATGTACGAGTATGCCGTAAAGTATAAGATCATACCGGCAGCAGCTGATATAACCTGCTACATCGACATCGACAAAAAGGTGGTCAGGTATCCCAAAAAGCCGTTTATTACCCGCCAGCTCAATCGTGTTAAAAAGCTGGCTAACAGTGATGATACACTGGCACGCTGGGCGATGTGTGTTGTGATGATGTGTTACAGCGGCGTGCGGCCGGGCGAATTTCTGGCCATCCAGAAAAATGACGTTAAGCTCAAGCAGCGTTACTTTATCGTCCGTGACAGCAAGACTGAGGCTGGCCGCAATAGGGCTGTACCGATAAGCCGCAAGGCGCTCCCCTATTTTAAGCTGTGGATGCAGCAGGACGGCCGTACGCTCATAGCTGATGACAAGGCTGGCCAGCTCTCCTACCACACCTACAGGCGGCTGTTTGACAAGGTCATGGACGCGACTAATTGCCACCATACGCCGCATGAGTGTCGCCATACTTGTGCCACGATGCTCGACAATGCCGGAGCTAACGAAACTGCCGTCAAGCGTATCTTAGGCCACGCCAGCCAGGGCGTGACAAAAGGAGTGTATACGCACAAATCGCTGCACGAGCTTAAAAAGGCTATTGATATGATATAGGCTGTGTTGCTAACGTGTTGCTTATCCGGTAGGCGCTGGCGTTATTAAGCCTTGACGCATCGAGGGATTACTGTTGCTAACGTGTTACACGTTGGCCGACATCGGCCTGATGTGCTCCAAACGTCGTCACAGCAAGGGTTTGAGCGATTTTAAAGGTTGAGAGTAACAGCATCAACCTCAGCAACAGTTGTTGCAGCCTCTACCTTGTCCTTAGCGGCTCTATACGCCACGTGCAAGGCGTTTGAGCGTTGTGCGACCATTGCGATTACCATACGCAAATCGTTGGCTGTTACCTTAACATCTTGGTTGTCTGCCGTAGTCCAATCAATAGACGCATCAGCTCCCTGTACATCAAGGGCAATGATGGCAGCGTTGATGCGCTCGCGCGCTTTGTCATCGTAATCATAGCCGTTACCGTTGTAGGTAATCGGCTCAACCTCTCTTGCATCCCTCTCAGCCTTAAGCTCAGCGATTTTGGCAGGCTTTGCAGCTGCCAGCAGCTCTGCATCTGTCGGTGCTGGCTTTGCGTATACGCTGCCGTCATCAGCGATAAGATATTCGCCGTCACCGTTGCCAATGAGCTTGTTAAAATCATCGTGGTTGACAATGACATAGCCTTGTTTAAGCAGCTCAGCAATTTGCTCTTCGCTGTGCTCTACAGCTAATTTGGTATCTTTTCTCTGTCCGTTTTCCGGCAGGATAAGATATTGATTTACTCTTTTGTCATTCATAGTTTTTTCCTTTCTACGCTCACAGATTTTGCCTGTGGGCGATTTTTTAATGGTTTAGGGTAATGATAAGCGTAGGTTTAAAATAATTCGTTATGAGCCTTTCTGTGCAGTGGGGAGTTTATACGATTGGCACGCGTAATGTTACCATAACACTGCCTATAGCTACATCCGTGACATATGCAGTGATAGCGGTGGCGCGCACAGAAAATAACTATGGCTGCTCGGGCTCTCAAAGTTGCCAATATGTCTCAAACGTAACCAACAAGACGTTTCAAGCTGGCTCTTACGATACAGGCAACGGCTATGCTGGATTTTGGTGGATAGCCATCAGCAAAGCCTAAGCCTTACCAAAAGCACACCAATTAAAGCCTGCATAACCATTGCCACTGTCGTACATATTGGCAACAAAACTCTTATTGTTTTGCGATTTTACCCCGAAATTGCTGTTGCTGCCGCTCAGGTTACTGCTGCTTTTCGGGGCACCGACAACGCTGTATAAGACACTAAACACAATGGGAAACGTTACCGTGGTATCTCGGTTAGCTGCGTTGCTATTTCCCCACTGCAAAACGCTGCTACATACCTACAGCAATATAGTTGATGTTCGTGCTTTGATATGTCGGCCATGTTATAGAGCTGTTAGTTCTGGCAATCCATGACGTGTTATTAAATGTAGCGCTGGTCCACGATTCTTGAGCCGTAGTAATACAGTAAAATTTTTGGAATGGTAGCGAAAAATTTAGCGTCGCAGCAGTGCTTCTTCCCCACTGCACAGAATTAGCCCATTGCTAAATTTTACATAGCCGTTCTGCCCCAGCAGGGCTGCGACGATGTACGCACCGTCGTCTTTTAATAATGCTAAATCGTTGTCTGCGATAATATCTTTAAATTGATTGTATAGTGTTTCTGATGGAAAGACGTGTATCTTTCCGAGATTTGTTGTTGACTGAGCCATTTTTACCTCCTATATAATTTGGGCTGTAATCGTTGTTGTCGGGTCGCTGCTGCTGTGCTGCAAAGACGTCAAATTGTTTGCGCCGCCGGAGCTGACCTTATATGTCAGCGTTGCTACGCCGCCAAACTCGCCCAAAATAAGCTCCTGCTTCTTGGCGTTTGGTAGCGGGATACTGAACGACCCCTCTTTGGATGCGCTGTTGGTCGTGATTGTATATGTCCACGTGCCTGTTGCACAGTCCGACACATCAATATACGCATACGTATCGGCAGGAGTAACCGCAGCCGAGAAGCTCCGGCGTTTTGTGCTTGACGTAAAGGTGACGTTGTACGTCCCACCGTCAAAGGTTACCGGAACGGTATTAGTAACGCCGTTATATGTTACCGACAGCACTTTGCTTGTACCTGCCTCGCCGCGTATAGCGACGGTAACGCCATAGGTGACGGTATATACGGTGCCGTCAACGGTGATACGCTCCCCTGTTGCCATCAGATTGTTATCGTAATAGACGGCAAGGAACGCATATCCCGATTTAGAGATATCCGGCAAATAGCTGCCGTTGGCGTATCGCACTTTATACGCGGTGCCGTTGACCATTATTTTATATCTCATAGTTGCCACCTCAGTAATACTTGACAAGCTTGGTCTTAGCACTGTCAAGGTCGACCTCTTTCCATGTACCGTCAGCACACAGATATCTGATGCTGCTGCCTGCCGTAGGTGCCGGCACGAGGCCTGCGGCGCCGTTGACGGTAGCCGTCGCACCGAACATGGCGGTGATAGATGCCCACGTACCATCACTGCGCAAATAACGCGTGCTGTTGCCTGCGGCAGGAGCTGGGACAAGGCCGCTTGCACCTGCTGCCCCAAACGAAGCGCCGGTCATCTCGTTGACAAAGGCCCACGTTCCGTCGGCCTGCAAAAAGCGGTTTTTCGTAACGCCGCGACCCGGTGCCGGCACAAGCCCATGGATGCCCCCCTGCGCGGGGGATGCACCGGTCATATCTTTAAGGTCCGCTACGGCAGATGCCACATAGCTATTGACGTAGGTTATTGTTGCAATAGCCGATGTGTTAACATAAGCAGTAACGTTGGCAGCATTGCTAAACGATAATGCCACGCCTATTTCCTGGCTGATTACTGCTGACGTGCCTCTTGGCGGGATGTAATCCGGGTTTGAGTCCTGGGCTACTGCGTACAGTATCTCACCATCATCCGGATCGCGTGCATACACGCCAAATTCACGCAGATAATAGCCGCTGGTTACATTGCTGTTATCTGTCACGGCTGCAATCACGCAGGCGCTGTTGTTTTCCGAGTAGCTGATGCTCGCAATAGGCAGCGTCTGTACAGGCGCGATCAGCGCGGTCAGGTCCTCAAGGTTCTGCCCGCTGCTGAGCGTACCGCTGCCAATCTTGCATTGTGTAAGCTGCATACGACTGCCGGCATCGACCTTGGCCTGCAGCTTAAGGCCCTGCTTGGTCAATACCGGTTTACCCCAATTTGACATTAGCATACCTCCGTTTATTCAATTTCGATTTCGCTTCCGATATATACCGTCACCCCATCGGACAAATTGCTTGTTTCATAGTAGGGGATTTCCTTGACGTGTATATTGTCTCTGAGGTGTTTGTTTCTTGTTTCCAGATAGCTGTCCTCAAAAGCCTTTGATACAGCTTCATAAGTGCCGTGGTATTCTTCCTCCGGCACAAAATCACTGACTTTTTTTATCCCGCAGCCTATATAGCCGCGGATATCCTTCGTTTTTTCAAGGCGCCCGAAAAGGCCGGCTTTATGGACAATCAGGCCTTTTAACTCGCCGTCACGCATATCAGGTCACCCCTTTAGCTAGGATAAAATCGGAGGGTGGGATTACCGTATACACGTCCGTATCTGACAACGTTACCTGCACATCGTAGCAGTACTGGCCGCAGGCAAGGCCAGCTGTATCGGCTGGAGCAAAATCAAACTGTTTTTCCTTTGCCTCCAGCTGCAGCACGGCAGCAGCACTGTCGATATCCTGTTTGACCGTCAGCACAGCCCTGTCAGCCTCCGTCAGCAGTACAGGCTTGTTCTGAGCATCGTACAGCTTGAGCTTCAGCGTGGCGCTGTCGCCGCGCGTCAGCGTTATCCTGTTTTTGTGCGGGCCGTCATATTCTATGCACAACATATCCGCTCACCTTCCTCATATCCTGAAAAATAATTTTTTATGCTGGCAAAGCACGCCAGCCGTATAAATCTTGCCTTCCGGACGATAGTAGAAAGTCATGCTGTCCAGCCAACTCCGGATATTCTTGGCGCTGTTGATAGCTTTGACCATCTCAGCCATAACCGCTTCGTCCGGGATGGATTCCTGCACCATGCGCACCTTGAAATGATATGGCTTT
>ENA-OROK01004414-OROK01004414.1-human-gut-metagenome-genome-assembly--contig:-NODE-4414-length-10290-cov-3.925354_pt1 | contig 10290 bp, 6 predicted proteins | sample MGYA00242127_ERZ509046 | MGnify/ENA primary metagenome ERZ509046 (study PRJEB26280, sample SAMEA2338728) | human gut metagenome | biome: human gut; feature: human-associated habitat; material: faeces... | reverse complement strand
GACAGCCAATCTTTTGTTAACCTTAAATCTAATACTATGAAAAACACAGTACAAATATACGGATTTCTGTCGAATTTGCAAATAAAACAAGAAAAAAGAGATGTTTTATAACATTGATTAAATATTTGATTCTTCAATTCTATTTTTATTAAGACTTTCAGCGTTTTGAACACTATATTCCCAATATTTATCACATAATTTCAGATAACTGGTCTCGGCACTTTTGCCTCCTAAAGAAATGGCATACATCTTTGTCTGTTTTGCTTTTGCATGTTCTATGGACTGGGATAGCAGTTTATCGACTGGACGCATCTCAAAATCCGATACGGTGATGATGTCTGCTTCCATATATCCTTCTTCGCTGATCTTTCGCAAAGCATGTGTGATGACTGGTTCCATATCTGTGCCACCATGAAAAGATTGGCTTAGAAAATCGACAAGGCGATCGAAACTACTCCCTAAATCGGTTATTTCAATACACTCGATATCATCGGAGAAGAGGATGACGTAACATTTCCGATGTTGTACTTCTGTCAATTCGGCAATGGCAAGTAGAGTAGATTTTGCGATTCTTTCCCGTTCGCCTGCCATAGAACCGGAAGTGTCCAGGCAAACGATGAAAGGGCCTTCAGCTTCTTCGGAAACTTCATTTCCTACTGTTTTCTTATCATTGATGGTTTGTTTCTCGTGCGATTGATAATCGATGACTTGTAGTCTCTTCTCTATGAAACGCTCGAAAAATATGGGTTGCAGGTTCTTTTCCGCCAGATAACAATATTCCAGAGGGAGAAGACTATTCAAATCGTTTCCTTCACAAATGCCTGCAATATCACTTCGGGTGGCATGAGATATAATTTGTTCCCGGTGAATACCTGCGGTCATTTTGAAACGTTTCCGGCTACTTTGGTGTTTTTTGCCTAATATTTCTACCAGTTCGCGGATAACGGGATTTCGTTTGATCGTTTCTTCGTATTCTAAAATCTGTTCCGCTATCTGTTTATGATTGCGAAGTAGCCAGACGAGGCGTGAGCCACCGCGTACCGGAAGATTTTTGGCTAATGCCAGTTGAATACGGTAGAAATCCTCACAGAGTTGCTCGATATGTTCCATCTGATAGTTGAACTCATTGTTCGAGAGTAGCGTATGCCACTTGTCGAAAAAAAGAGTCCGCAACGCTTTCCATTCTTTGGAACGCGGGCTGATTGCATTAAAACGTTGGAGGTAGTATTTTACGTTGAGGTCTACCAGGTGATATTTCATGGAGAAGGGGTATGCGCTGTTTTTCAGGAATTGAAGAAACTTTGCGTCTGATGCTTCATTCATTTCATGAAAGTATTCCCATTGCGATGCATAACGGGAGTAGAAATCTTGCAGGGAGGGTTGTGTGTGACGAAAATACAGGTGAATGTCCGCATCCAGTTCTTCGGGACGGATAATCAGATTGTGTAGTTGTTCGTCGTACACATCATAGGCTATTCCCTGCAATTTTTCGTAATAAATGTCTTGCAGGTGCTTGAGCCTAATACTCTCTGTTCTCTTGTTCATGGGCATGAGCGATGATGCGAAGTTCGTTCCGGTAATTCTCTATGATATGTGCAGTCTCCCCTAAGATTCGCTTGATCTTGCTTTTTTGCGATGAGCTTAAGAAAAGATGTTCCTTTGTATATGCTGTTTCCCGCTCGGAGATTGTTTTATATTCTACCTCCATTTGGTGAAGTAAATCTATCACTTCCTGCAATGTAAATTCGAACGGGGTGCTGTCGTCCTGTTGTGCTGGCAAAGGTTCGCAATTATCATAACATAGTAGTGGATACTCTTGATTGTTGACGAAAACAGATCGTTTCCCTTTTCGGAGGGAATAAATATTCTTTTGTGCGATATTCCTGTTCTTTACGAAATCGTAGGCTTTCAGGATTTTGTTGACCGGACGGAATTTATCCTGTTGGATATAAAACAACCGGTTGCTGTCTTTCCTCAAAGACTGGTAATCCGAAGCAAAGATGAGTAAATTTCCGGCAATGTGGTAACCTTCTATGCGATGATAGAAGGTATCTACGACCTGGATTCCCGGATCGCTAAGTTCCCGTAGGCTGTGTTCGGACTTCATGTTTTCTTTCAATGTATCCAGTTTCTGTTCCAGTCGTTTTTCTCCCAATAAATATGTATTGATTCCCCGTGCAATCGACTGTTCCACTATGTTTTCGATGATGGGGAGCTGCGAAACTTCATCCCACAGACAGGCACTCATCAGCAAGCAGTCGGAGAAGTGAATTCCCGGAGATTCGTTCAGATAGGCCGAGGTGCGGAGCAGACCTACTATTTTTTTCCAACGGCGGTCGGATATATAGATCGGAGGGGTGTTTTCATCCCGCCCTGTATTATATTGTTCGATTTCTCGTTTGATATTGTGAATCAGCTCGAAGATGGTATAGTGGATACCTACTTTCTCACTTTCAGCTTGTATTTGATTGTATAATTCATCGTCTACCTGGAGTTTTGCCGGGATTTCAGGTTCTACTTCCCGTGTAGAAGAAATCATCTGGTCGAAAGCATATTCCTGTTCAATGCATCCGACAAACTGGCGGATCAGGAAACGGTCGTATAAGGCTTCCAGTCCTTCACCTTTTGCGGGTAGTTCGTTGGATGCGGCAATCAGCGCTTTCAGAGGAACACGCACCGTAAATTGTCCGTTGCGATATATCTTTTCATTGATTACTGTCAAAAGAGAATTTTGGATAGCAGGACCGGCTTTCCATATTTCATCCAGGAAGACAATCGATGCTGTCGGCAAGTATCCTTTTGTAATACGTTCGTATGTATCTTCATCTTTCAATTTTGAGATGGAGACGGGGCCGAATATTTCATCCGGTGTACTGAAACGAGACATCAGATATTCAAAAGCATCCGCATCTTTAAAAGCCAGTTTGAGCCTGCGCGCCACTAAGCTCTTGGCTACTCCCGGAGGGCCCAATAGAAAGATACTTTCACCTGCCATGGCAGATAATAGGGAGAGTGCGATGGTATGTTCTTTTTCGAATACTCCCTCATTGAGGGATTTCAGCAGTTGGGTGATATGGGATTTGATTGACTTCATGCGACAGATGATTTCATGTGTTGTTAGCAGGAGGCAAAGATACAAGAATTCTTTGAAATAGACTTCATTGGGGGGATTTACCCCTAGATTTAGGCAATTTCCTCCCGATAAGTAGGAGTTTTCAGTTTCATAAGGAAAATTCATTCTCTACTTTTGTTCTATCGAAAGATAAATGATAGATAATAATTAGAGAACCGTTAAAAATAAAGGAATATGAAAACGAACACATTTAAATACTTCGGTTTGGCTTTGATGGCTATATTGATGGTAAGTTTTACCTCTTGCGAAGTGGAAATAGACAGTTTCTATGATGATGATAATAATGGTGCAGGATACTATAATCGTTCGGCTGATTTGTGTAGCCGTACCTGGGTTAGTTTCTACCGGGACATGGACGGTAACTATTGCCGTCAGGAACTGGATTTCTTTTTAGATCGTACGGGAATTGACTATATACGGGTGGAATATCCTAACGGGACAGTAGAGCAGTATGAATATAATTTCCGTTGGAGCTGGGAGAATTATGCGCAGACTTCCATTCGTATGTCATACGGACCGAATGATGTTTCATACCTGGATGATGTGTACATCGGTGGAAACAGGTTAAGCGGTTATCTGGACGGACGAAATAACTTTGTGGAGTTTCAGGGGAAATGATGAAAGATAAAACGGAAAGAAACAGAGGGAAAAAGATCGTTTGAGGGATAACAAGATGCAGGTGAAAAGAGAAGGATAAGATAGTTAAGATAGAAATAGGATAGTTATTAGGAACAAAATAATAGGTAACGGAGTAAAAGGGTAATCAATAAGATTTCAGGATATATGATTCAGGGTATAAATAGGGCGCGAAATGAAAGCTTAAAAGTTTTGAACCGGACTAAATAGTTTTTATCTTTGCGCCCTATTAGTTTTTATATACATGGAGTGGTTATATAGTCTATTTCTCGAACATTCTGCCTTACAGGCAGTTGTGGTGCTTTCACTGATTTCTGCGATTGGGCTGGGGCTGGGAAGAGTGCATTTCTGGGGAGTATCTCTGGGAGTCACTTTTGTTTTTTTTGCAGGTATCCTTGCCGGACACTTCGGGCTTTCGGTTGATCCACAGATGCTGAATTATGCAGAAAGTTTCGGACTGGTTATTTTCGTATATTCACTGGGGCTTCAGGTAGGGCCCGGTTTCTTCAGTTCTTTCCGGAAAGGAGGGGTGACGCTGAATATGTTGGCGTTGGCCGTAGTTCTGTTGGGTACTTTGCTGACTGTTGTTGCCAGTTATGCGACAGGTGTGTCTCTTCCTGATATGGTGGGTATCCTTTGCGGAGCCACGACTAATACTCCTGCCTTGGGAGCTGCGCAGCAGACACTTAAACAGATGGGCATAGAGAGCAGTACTCCGGCTTTGGGGTGTGCGGTAGCCTATCCGATGGGAGTGATCGGTGTGATTCTTGCCGTACTGCTGATTCGTAAATTCTTGGTTCATAAAGAAGACTTGGAGATTAAAGAAAAGGATGATGCCAACAAAACCTTTATCGCAGCGTTTCAAGTACATAACCCCGCTATTTTTAATAAAAGTATCAAGGATATAGCTCAGATGAGTTATCCGAAATTTGTGATTTCCCGTTTGTGGCGTGACGGTCATGTCAGTATTCCTACCTCCGACAAGGTATTGAAGGAAGGCGACCGCCTGTTGGTGATCACAGCGGAAAAGAATGTCCTGGCTCTGACAGTACTTTTCGGTGAACAGGAAGAAAATACGGACTGGAACAAGGAAGATATAGACTGGAATGCAATTGACAGCGAATTGATCTCGCAGCGTATCGTCGTAACCCGCCCCGAACTGAATGGAAAGAAACTTGGCTCATTGAGACTAAGAAACCATTATGGAATCAATATCAGCCGTGTGTACCGTTCGGGTGTGCAACTACTTGCCACTCCGGAACTGATTCTCCAGCTGGGCGACCGCCTGACAGTAGTAGGTGAAGCAGCAGCCATTCAGAATGTAGAAAAAGTATTGGGAAATGCAGTGAAAAGTCTGAAAGAACCTAATCTTGTTGTCATATTTATAGGCATCGTATTGGGATTGGCATTGGGAGCGATCCCGTTCTCCATACCGGGAATCAGTACTCCCGTGAAGCTGGGGCTGGCAGGCGGACCGATTATCGTGGGTATCCTGCTGGGAACTTTCGGCCCACGGATACACATGATCACTTACACTACCCGCAGCGCCAATCTGATGCTGCGCGCGTTGGGGCTTTCCATGTATCTAGCCTGTCTTGGTCTGGATGCCGGTGCTCATTTCTTCGATACTGTCTTCCGTCCGGAAGGATTGCTTTGGATAGCTTTGGGAGCCGGTCTGACAATTATCCCGACGGTCCTGGTCGGCTTTGTCGCTTTCAAGATTATGAAGATAGACTTCGGCAGTGTATCCGGTATGTTGTGCGGCAGTATGGCGAATCCGATGGCGCTGAATTATGCCAACGATACGATACCGGGTGACAATCCTTCCGTCGCTTATGCTACAGTATATCCGTTGTGTATGTTTCTGCGTGTGATCATTGCGCAGGTGCTGTTGATGTTTTTATTGGGCTGACGATGAACATTAAAGGCTGGAATTTGTAATAAGTAGATGATAAATCGTTATATTTATAGCGATAAACGATAAGTCGATAAATAGCATATTGTAAATAGTAAAATAGTACATATAATGACTGCTCAAAGTAATATAACTCCTGAAAGCATAGTTGGCGATCTCCGCTACTTGCAGTTGCTTTCCCGGAGTTTTCCTACTATTGCCGATGCAAGTACGGAAATTATTAATCTGGAGGCTATCCTGAATCTGCCTAAAGGAACGGAGCATTTCTTGACAGACATACACGGTGAATACGAAGCCTTCCAACATGTGTTAAAGAATGCTTCGGGTGCGGTAAAACGCAAAGTGAACGAGATTTTCGGCAATACCCTGCGCGAAGCGGAGAAGAAAGAACTCTGCACGTTGATCTATTATCCGGAAGAGAAAATTCAGCTGGTAAAAGCCCGCGAGAAGGATCTGGACGACTGGTATCTGATCACTCTGAACCAGTTGGTGAAGGTTTGTCAGAATGTATCTTCCAAATATACCCGTTCCAAAGTTCGAAAATCCTTGCCCGCAGAGTTCTCTTACATCATTCAGGAATTACTGCACGAAACGTCTGTCGAGCCGAATAAGCACGCATATATCAATGTCATCATCAGCACCATAATCTCTACCAAGCGGGCGGATGACTTTATTATAGCCATGTGTAATCTGATTCAGCGTCTGACTATTGATTCTCTTCATATTGTGGGTGATATATACGACCGTGGTCCCGGAGCGCACATCATCATGGATACTTTGTGCAATTACCACAACTTCGACATTCAATGGGGCAACCACGATATCCTGTGGATGGGAGCCGCTTCCGGCAATGACAGTTGCATAGCCAACGTGATCCGTATGTCCATGCGCTACGGCAATCTGGGTACTCTTGAAGACGGTTATGGAATCAATCTGCTTCCTCTGGCAACTTTTGCCATGGATACTTATGCCGATGATCCGTGTACCATCTTTATGCCGAAGATGAATTTTGCCGACACCAATTACAATGAGAAGACTTTGCGTCTGATCACCCAGATGCACAAGGCGATTACGATCATCCAGTTTAAGCTGGAAGCTGAAATAATAGACCGTCGTCCGGAGTTCGGGATGAGTAACCGGAAGCTGTTGGAGAAGATCGATTTTGAGCGTGGAGTTTTTGTGTATGAAGGCAAAGAATATGCCCTGCGTGACACAAACTTTCCGACCGTAGACCCTGCCGATCCTTATCGACTGACCGACGAAGAACGGGAACTTGTGGAAAAGATTCACTATTCGTTTATGAATAGCGAGAAGTTGAAGAAGCACATGCGTTGCCTGTTTACGTATGGCGGAATGTATCTGGTTTCCAATTCCAATCTTCTTTATCATGCTTCGGTACCTTTGAATGAGGATGGCAGTTTCAAGCATGTCAAGATACGTGGCAAGGAGTATTGGGGACGCAAGTTGCTCGATAAGGCCGATCAGCTGATTCGTACTGCATACTTTGATGAAGAAGGAGAGGATGATAAAGAATTTGCGATGGACTATATCTGGTATATGTGGTGTGGTCCGGAAGCTCCTCTGTTTGATAAGGATAAGATGGCGACTTTCGAACGCTATTTTCTGGAAGACAAGGAGATACAAAAGGAAAAGAAGGGATATTACTACACGCTTCGCAATCGTGAAGATATCTGCGATCAGATATTAGATGAGTTCGGGGCATTGGGACCTCATTCTCATATCATCAATGGTCATGTGCCTGTAAAGACTATTCAAGGAGAACAGCCGATGAAGGCAAATGGCAAATTGTTCGTTATTGACGGAGGATTTTCCAAAGCCTATCAGCCGGAGACGGGAATTGCGGGCTATACGCTTGTTTACCATTCTCACGGGATGCAGTTGGTGCAGCACGAGCCGTTCCAGTCCAGGCAGAAAGCCATTGAAGAAGGGTTGGATATCAAGTCAACCAACTTTGTACTGGAGTTCAATTCGCAACGGATGATGGTGAAAGACACCGATAAAGGGAAGGAACTTGTGACGCAGATTCAGGATTTGAAGAAGTTGCTTGTGGCTTATCGCATCGGGTTGATTAAAGAGAAAGTATAAATAAGTAATAGGTAATAAGTATTAAGTATTAGGTATTAACCGTAGCTGCCATTTAGAGACGCATCTGTCTGTCATTCAGACGACTGTAAGGAGGAAGAATCTCTTCTTTGTGACTACAAAAGAGGAGATCCTTCGACAAGCTCAGGATGACAGATACTTATGCTCGTCATTATCGAATTGTTTCACTTTGATAAAGTGATGAAAACTTTGAATGACAGATAGATATACCTCTAAATGATAGCTACGGTTAATACCTAATACTTATTACCTAATACTTATTACCTAATACTTAATACTTATTACCTATTACTTATTAATCAGCCTTAGAAGAGGACAATACCTGCTTCTATGATCGCTCCTTTATCGAAATTACCGGATTTGTTGTAATACCGTGTCAGTCCGTAACCACCGGTGGCAAAGATGCCGAATTTCTTGCTGATCTGATATTCCAGATTCGCTCGTGCCTGCAATCCATAAAGGCGTCGGGGAATCACTTCACCCTTGTTGGAGCACGTTTCTATATGCTGGAATCCGAGGTCACCGCTAATGGACAAACCTTTGTAAACAGGTACCGCCAATCCGGCACGGTAAGACGTGCTGATAGAAAATTTATCGTTCAGATTCTGATCGAATGCACCCACTCCCAAGATCGTATAAAACAGTTGGTTCTTGAAACGCACTCCTATGTTGGCGGGCGTGACGTTACCGCCATATACCATCATTTGTATTCTTGTATCGGGATTCGCGTTCACGAGGCCGAGTTGTAATCCTTTCATATCTTCCCTGTAGTAATTGACCAGACCGATCTGAAAGCCATGAGCCTTCGTCGCATAGTTGCATAACCCGATCTGTGCGCCATTCAGGTCTTTTGCGGTGATATTGGCGATACCGGCAATCTGCAGACCGTTCATGTTTTCGCCTACCACATTCAAGAGTCCGGAAGTCATCATACCGTTGAAACTCTGTCCCGTGATATTTGACACGCCGGAAAACTGAAATCCCGAAGCCATGTTTCCCGTCACATTCATCAGACCGCTTATCATTACTCCCGAGTTGTTGTCTCCACCGATGCCGGTAAGTCCCGAAATAATGACCCCCTTTGAGCCGTCGCCTGTGATATTCACTAGTCCGGCGGCGGAAAGCCCTACGGTGTTGTTTCCGCTGATATTGCTGACACCCGCTATCTGAACACCCCGCATCGTACCACCGGCAAGATTGGCTAATCCTGTGATCTGTACTCCGTTCATATCTCCATGAATGACGCTTCCCAGCGCGTTGATGCCAACGCCGTTGAGACGGTTCAGCGTAGACAGCAGACCGAGGTTTACATAAGTCGTCTGAGTGCTGTCATACGGCTGTGTGCAGATGTCTTTCCATAAGGAAAGGTTGATGCCCGCACTCTTGTTCTGTGCCGGCAAACAAACGGCAGCCATCAGAACAGCTGCCGTGAATATTGTCTTTATTATCTTCATCTTTATTATAACTCTTTTTTTCAGTTTAGGTTCACAGAGTATTCCCTTAATCCTTCACTTCCTTTATCCTTTCGCTTCCTGATACAGATAGCGTTTGATGCTCTTCTTCGGGGTCTTTTCAAATTCTTCGGGATATATCTTCATTTTTAGTATTTGGCTGTATGCCGGTAACATGGCGTTCAGTGCTACGCGGTTTTCTTCCATTACCCGTTCGATGTCCTCATTCTTCAGACCATGGGCGAATGCTTCGTCAAAGTCCGGATAAACCAGTCCGACGAGTTTCTCGTTCTGCTGTACGATGATGCTTTCCGATACGTATGGCAGATTGTTCAGTTTATCTTCGATTTCTTCGGGGTAGATGTTCTGTCCGCTGGCGCTGAGCAACAGGTTCTTGCTGCGTCCCTTGATGGTGATATTGCCTTCGGCGTCCATCAAGGCGAGGTCGCCTGTGTGCAGCCAGCCGTCTTTGTCGATCACTGCTTCTGTCGCTTCGCTGTTCTTGTAATATCCCAGCATTACGTTAGGCCCTTTGCAGACGATTTCGCCAACGATATTTTCCGGACCGGAAGACAGCACCCGTACGTCCATACGCGGCGCGGCTTTTCCGCACGAACCCGGCTTGAATCTTGTCCAGTCTTCGTAGCAGATGATCGGACCGCATTCTGTCATGCCGTAGCCTACTGTATAAGGGAAGTCTATCATTTTAAGGAATTGTTCCACCTCCTGGTTGAAAGCTGCTCCACCTACGATGATTTCTCTGAAGTTTCCACCGAACGCTTTGATCATTTCTTCGCGTATGGTTGCTTTTATCTTGTCGTTGATGATGGGTACTTTGAGTAAGATTTTCATGGTCGGCGTTTCCAGTTTCGGGAGTACGCTCTTCTTGATAATCTTTTCGATGATGAGTGGAACGGCGACGATGAGATTCGGTTTTACTTCTTCGAATGCCTGGAAGATAATCTTCGGACTCGGCATACGGGTGAGGAAGTAGATATGGCAGCCGACGGAGAACTCATAGAGGAACTCGA
>ENA-OROK01004413-OROK01004413.1-human-gut-metagenome-genome-assembly--contig:-NODE-4413-length-10291-cov-3.606878_pt1 | contig 10291 bp, 10 predicted proteins | sample MGYA00242127_ERZ509046 | MGnify/ENA primary metagenome ERZ509046 (study PRJEB26280, sample SAMEA2338728) | human gut metagenome | biome: human gut; feature: human-associated habitat; material: faeces... | reverse complement strand
CAGCCATATTGGCAAGTTGCAATGCACGCGTTGACTTTCCTGCCTTAATCATTCTCGGACATACCTCAGTAAGCAAAATTCTGCGCATCATATCATTCCAGTAATAGAAACTTTCGCAATTAAATAATTTATAACCACGAGCTGTCTCGTTGCGGACCTCATCGGTAATACCGTTGACAATTTTGGAATCCAACCATTTCAACTGAGAGAACAACTTGTTCTCATAAGATGAGTTATAAGGTAGAGTCTTCGCATCTATATACATACGGAACACTTTGATTGATTCGTCAATAAAATCTGTTCTCTTGCTGTTTTCTGCCAGACCAATAAGATATGAGGCGTTGCTAACATCTCCGTTAAGGTCTGCCAAAAACGCTGCCGTGTAATACCACATTCCCGTATTGTCGCTTCTTCCGCTCTTAGCCATTTTTAGACACAGATCGTATAATTTTTTAACCTCAAATGAGCCTTCATAATCATCCTCCCAATAGTACTCTCCAAGAGGCTCAAGTTCTCTTACAAATGATTGCAATGTTCCTTCAATGTGCCTACTATTAGGAGCATACTCACAAACTAAGTCTAACGCATCAATGGTTGATAGATTCTCCCCTGCACGACCTGCACAGAATAACATTGAGCCCACATCGCCCAACTCTGCAAAATAAGTTATAGCCTTCTCCGAGCGCTTAACACGAAACTCTGCTCCTGCTATATAAGGATGAATGAGCTGACGCATTAAATTCTCTTCAGGATAATGCACGATTTCTGAATTCCACAAGTTAATGCACTCTTCGTATCTACCCAAAGAGAATAACGCCCTAATTGCTTGCAGTAAATACCTATCTCGCAACTTGGGTTCGTTGACGGTTAGAGCCTTTTCAGCAATCTCCTCTATAGTCATTCTCGCACCAATCTTCATAGATGGATAATACCAGCGAGAATTACGCTTCAAGCGTATATATTCATTGGTCTTGGCAAGTAGCATAAAGTCAAGGATAGAGGTATCTTTTTGAGTAATCCATTGTATAAACTTATTGCCATTAGCCTCTTTACTATCATATATTCGTTCGAATTCATCCAACGTCATTTTATAGACAACATGATAGATGTCTTCCAATGGGATATCGATAGAAGTCATAAGTTGCCACTCCTTACAATTTCTACCCGATCCTGGATAATATCCTTCTACTTCTATAGATGGTTCTGGTTGGCTATTTTTAACCCTATACATATAGTATCCTCCGGGGGTATACCAAGGTTCCCAGCAAGCATACACTTCATTTGCGCCACAAAGTGCAAGTAGACTAATAAGCAAGTATTTTATCGATTTCATTGTGCGCGTAATTTTCAAGTTGTTTTTTATCTAAATGGTATAAAATGTTCCCGCTCGCAGGTTTACCAAAATTCGCCTCGACCAAATTCTTAACTTCAAGTATCTCGGCGAAAGTGGGTCTTTCATATCTGATATACTCATTATCTGCTACCGAACTATCTTCTGAAGAGACAATCGATACAAATTTGTTGTTATTAAACTTCACACCCCAGCCATACACTGGATATGCATAGTCGAGCGGAATTAGATATTCGGTTTTGCGCAAATAAGGCTTGACGTCTGCGATATGAAGGATAGAGTTATATGTGTTGGGATCCTTCAGAGCGCCAGTATTATATAGCATCAGAACACCTCTATCAACAGGCGGAGGTGTCTCTTGCATCTGATGTAATCTTATGGTTACACTCACTTTAATATTTTTAGCGACCAACTCTGATTTTACAAGTTCACACAATCTGTGATAACTGTTTCGGGTTGAGGCAGTCCAATCGCAGTCAAGCTGAATCTCACGGATCTCACCACACTTATTGTACGAAGCCATAGCCAGCAATCTCTCTACAATCAGAGGAGCGAATTCATTTTCCTTACCATTCATCGCTCTTAATGCTTCGATGGTGATATAGGTAACTGGAACTATCTCCACTCCAGTTGGCATTTCCGAAACAAATTTAGTTGTTGCTATTGGTACAATCTCTGCCGTTCCATTTAAGAAATCCTGTTCTGTTGCCACATCAAACATGCGAACATAAAGACGCTTAATGTTGTGCATCTCTAAAAAAGCCATCTCCGTAGAGTCGATGTCAAAGGTAGTCTTCCAGTAGTACATCGAATTTTGTTTGACAAGCTCATCAGTTTCAGTAATGGGCGTACCATGTCGCTGACCACAGTTGGTCATAGCCATTAAGGCTACTAGTAGAAAGAGTAATCTGGATACGTATTTCATATTGCTTTAGCTATTTTAACACATACAAATTTCTAAAAAAGAAATCGTACAGCCGAGAGATTTTTTCTCAACTGTACGAAATCATTTTTCGGGTGTATGAAATACTATTTGCTTTGTTATTTCATCGCTTTCCTTACAAAACTGGCGAACTCCATATCCTCATTGACCGATGATGTTTTCACATATATCAACTCGATAATCTTTATCAAGCGTTTACTCTCTGCGTATCTCAACCATTCAGGTACTAAGTCCCCGATGCGGCAGCGGTCCAAAGCATCTGCATCTTTCAATATCGCCATTACATGATATCCAGGATCTTTAGGTCGCATCCATTCGCATCCTGAGTGTTGTGTTACAGCCTGCTTAACTTGTTCACGTTCTGCATGGGATAATTGATACTTATCCCACAAGTTACTAAACTTATCAAAATAGTTTAAGACTGCATTTGCTCCATGTTCTGGCTCTTTTCCATCAGTTTCCCTTGCGAGGTCATGGATATATGCGCCACAGAATGCCAAAAGACCTTCGCGAGGTTTCTGAAGTATTGCTCCCAGCAAAGCACAGCCAATCATAGTGCGATAAATATGACCGATGCCGTGTATAGGCGCGTGGACCGGTCTTGTAAACATTGTATTTGTCAAGGGGAAGTCGGCGGGGTTAACTCCTATATAGCATAGAACTTCATTAACGCTCGCAGGGTCTCTTAGAAGGTTTAGCGTAATATTACATCGACTGCCATTGTAATACTTCTCTAATACTTGCGCAAAGATGTCATTCGGGCATACAGCATCAAATAAAGTCATCGAAGAGCGGACTTTCATAGCATCTATTTCGCCAAAGATTTCTTGCGCACCTTTCCCATCAACATTTAGCAATGCTTGGGTTATCTCTCTTAATCTTCCTCCTAGTTTCTTGTGAGATAAATATGCTTCGGCTTCATCTTTCCGTTAATACCATAATGTTGAGCATAGGCACTTCTACCTAGCCCCTTCAATTGAGGAAAGATGTACCATATCCAATGAGACCTCTTCCTACCAGAACGAATTTCCGACAGGGCTATCTCATAATCCTTATCTTGTACCTCAATAAAGCGCTCTATGTTATTTGGATTATATACTTGCTCCTTCTTACGAAAAATATCTAATATGCCCATAATGTGTATCTATAGTGTGTTGGAGTTTGTGCGCATCGCTAACATTATTGATTCACCGACCAAAGCTATATTAGCGAGGAGATAGTGTCGCTTCTTTCCTAGTTTAATGGTATGGCCAGCTATCTCCGCAGTTCGTAGTATCTTCGTTCGGGTTAGGTCATCATTAAAGCATGTTGCTGCTCCAGTCATAAAAGCAGTCCCAGAAGGACTTAACTGTAGTAAAATAGGGCCAGCGTCGATATCCATTCCGATATAACAAGTTCTATCCCAATACTCCTTTAATCCTGGAATTATTCCATCTTTCCAAAATAATGATTTTAATTGTTCGTATTGAGATTTGGCTAACGACTCGTCAATAAGTGACAGGTAATAGCAGTTCAAAGCAGAATAAGAGCCCTTAACAGGTGCACCCTCATACTGACTTCCATAGTCGTCAAGGAAGGATACAAGCAACCCCGTCTCTTTATCAATCCAGTCCGATTGGGCCTTATCAACCCACTTCTGAACAGTTGAACGATATTTACCGTTATTCATATCAGCGTACTTATCCAATGCTACGATAGCCCTTTCCCGTGTCAATTTTTGTAGGAACAAATACTGCTTTTGCATATTTTACATTGCCATATGAATCTAATGATTTGGAACCATCCTTGAGTTCTACTTTTTCATAAATATTGGCTATATCGTAACTACTACTAGCTGCTGAGTTTGTATTATGGCTAGCAGAAACAAATATAGGTACACATATCACCAGTAATAATAGTTTAATATATCGCATCATATGTCACCTCCTTCTCCAAACTACATAACTTGTATTTTTCGGCATTCTACGGCGACCAGTATAATAGTTGTCTTCGCCAAATTCGTGGGTTGTTCCAGCCTCATCAACAGCCCAACCATAGGCAGATGAGCCGACAATATATACTGCCTGATCTACACCTAAATCAGCCAAGGCTTGCGCAAAGTCGTGGAAAGACTCAGTAGTACCTGTTTCAACCATAAATATCTCACCTTGGCGGTCGCATATTGCTCTACGAATAGATTTTCCCTTTGGCTCGTTGTCAATTACCTGACCATCTTTTACAAGAGGATACTGACGGAAGAAATAACCATTGTTCATAGTTGCTTCCTCGAAAAGAGAGGTGTTTTCAGCAACACCAATAGTTACTTTACCATTTATTGATGCGCAATATCCCTTCTTCGATAGTCCCCAAGCCTTGGGTTCTCCATTGAGTACAAAAGCTCCTACGATTCCGCCGTTGTCTGCTCTTACATCAGCAGCTTGGGCGGCATATATAATACTTTTATCCTCTTTATTCATCCTGCCAATATGTAGTGTTAACTCAGCATTGTGCGGTATAAAGATTCTAATTGGAATATCATTTATAAGAGTATCTCTAATTTCAGTATATCCAGGTGCAAGTGAATCTGGTTGATGACCTATCCATTCGTGAAGTATTGGCTCTGCTTCACGAACAGGTTCAAATAATGCAGGTTCGGGAGCTTTTAGCTCTTGAATTTCTTCTTCCTTCTGACGAGTTACAAAAAGTAAAATAACACCGACTAACGCTATACCTAAAATTGAAAGGATGATAATCCATACACTACGGGGCAAAGGATTCTTACTTCCTCCTTCGCCAAGAATGCGAATTTGGTCATCACGGATTTCCTTAAGCTCTTTCATAATTATTTAACCTCCTTTTCTAAGAGCTCCTTTAACTGCTTCAATGCCTCTTTAGAAGCTGTAACACTGTGGTTAAATGATGCCACATCTGAAAGTGTCAACTTCTGTTTAGGGACATTGATGTAGTAAATGTAGGAGCTATTAATAATTAGACTTTTACCAATACGAATGAAGATATTGCCCTCGCTTCCGAGTTGCGAAGAGATCATCTTTTCAATTTGTCCCAATTGGTATGACAACATGCGCACCTCATTGTCGGTTTGCACAAGCGTAGAATAGTTACCGTCTGATGCAATATAGACTATTTTCTCCGGCACTATACGAACCAAATCAATAGAGGTTGATATGACCAATTGTTTCTTCATTCGACTGTTTTTCTAAGCAAAAGTATACAGGTTTATTTATATGACAAAGCCAAATTTCTCATAATGTATGAAATAGCTGTCTAAGTGTATCAAATTTACTTTTTGCGAAAATCCCATGGCGCAATTCTCTGCGGATCTGCCCATAGTCCAATTTTTCTAATTCGCGAATTCTCTTCGGCTTCCTCATATTCTAGTGTATCATCATATTTTGAAAAATGCCAAGCCATGCCGGCTTTAAGCATTTCTAATGAAACATCTTTCTTGTCACTTGTGTAAACATACGTTATATATCGCCCCCAAGCATCCTGACTTTGGACATCTACAGTAACAGTCTTGCCAAAAATAAGTGCAGACAAATACTCTCGAGACTTTGTTCCAAAAGCCTGCTTCTTTTCAGGAGCATCAATACCGTATATTCTAAACTTTATCTGAAGGTTATCTCTATTAATAGCCGTAAAGGTATCGCCATCTGATATTTTAACTACCTTAACTTGGAATGATTGTGCATTTGCCATCATTCCAAGTGTGATAAAGACAAGTAGGATGTAAAATCTTTTCATTATTCCATTTTGTTATATATCTCTGGAGTCATTCGAATTTTGGCATATTCAATACCGGAATAAGTATTAAACTCGAAGCAGATATCCATCTGATTAACTATCGCCAAGCGTATCATAGAATCATAAAGATCAGACCAGTTACTAGAAACATACTCTTTTAGGTATGATGTAGTAATTGAGCTCATATCATCAAGTGACATTTGTGGTAATCTTACTACATACACTAACTCTGAATCATTTTTTGCCAAATAAATTCGTCTCAAAGAGGCATCGCCCATATAATCAGTAGGAAGTTGCAAATTGTACCTATATACCAAATCCGACAGTTCGCTTATTGGGCACTTATAACTTTTACCCTCTAAAGCTTTTTTATAATCGTCGGGAGTAATTGTAACGGTATAAAGTGTTTCAGAGACAGCGTCATTATATCTATATATAACATTATATCCCTCCTTGAAGCATGTTGTCAGAAAAGCATCAGAATTTGGATCTTTGTACAACTCATACAACATTTCATGGCGATTTACAGAAGCATTTTCTGTCCAATAGTCAGTGCCTGTTTCTGACAGATAGACATTGCTAAATTGGTATATGTAAACTACTGCATCCTGCTCTTTATTAATTCGTTGTAATACTATTCCATCAGCAATACTAATAGGTAGTTCTTTGTTTGCTTCTGCAATATTCTGGTTGATATATGAGCTGTCGGTAAAAAATATATTTTGAGGATTCTCACTTTGATGTACATACACTATTGACAATGTAAATATTGAAAGTGAGAGTATGTACAACGCAAGAATAAATTTCTCAAGTTTATTCCAAGTACGTGTCAGTATAGGGACAATTAGTTCTACCTTGCTAGACTGTCGTAGATAAGAAAACCAAATAGCACCCCAACACAATTGTCTAAACGCCTGGGGATACATAGAAGAATCTTCCGAAACAGCTGCTATAACTAGGGACATGACTCCGTCCAAGACAATCATAGCAATATATGTGGTTGCTAATGCTACTGCATTTGAGTTTCTTTTATAGAACGCTATAATAGTCAATATAGCGGTCACCAACAAAGAACCCATCATTATCAAATAAGTAGATGTGAAAAACCATCCAAATCCCTGGCCAAAAGTTTGAGCAAGACCCATTATCACAGAGATAAGTGCACCCAAGCCAACACCTACCCATAAAAAGAATGCTAGCCATCCTGAAATACTTTTCTCTTCCTCTAGCGCCTCTGCTTTTGATGCTTCTTTCGATAGTTGTGCTTCATCTGCGACATATTTATCACACTTATCGTCAAAAGAAGGTTTTTCTTTTGTGAAAGAACATACTGTGCCACATTCTGGATTAAACTCTCTGTTTTTGCAAGTTGAGCATATTTTAATCTTATCTGCCACTTCCATAATAATAGTTGTTTGAGTTAGTATTTTCTAATCAAAGGCTGCTGACCTAATATTCTGGGCCTGAATTTTACTGCTTAATAATAAGTTTAGAGTTAATATTATCTATGGTAATAGTACCAAATCTCTCTAATACACTCTGCCCAAGGAGAAGTGGAGCCTGCTGATTGTGTGCAACTGATGCGTCAACATTTCTTAGCACAGCATCGCCAATCTTGATTTCGCGAAGTCGAATAATCGTACCTTCGTGAATCTCACCAGTCGCAGTGCTAAAATACTCTTTACCTTTAATGTCTTCTGCTGTTAAATATCCATTTTTAAGCATAAACGAGGCTTCTACTGATGAAATCGATACGGAACTTGCACCTGTATCAAAGATAAACTTCAAAGGCAGATTGTTAATGGTGCATGCGACTTCATAAACACCACTATACATCTTCTTCATTTGAATTTCAGAGATGACAGAAATCTCATCTTTTGTATCTTCCTCGTTATTAATAACAACTGCTGGTTTGTTCTTATACTCCTCAATGAGAGCTATAAAATCAGGGCGATTCCTAATGGGATCCATATCGTCGTCATTCTCAATATGAGCAAATGAACGGTATCCTTTCTCCAATGTTACTCTAAGAGCAGCGATAGCCTCGTCGGCCTTCCCCATTCTAGATAACAAACATGCACGATCGTAATATGGGCCATTGTTATCAGGATCTGATGCTACAATCTTATCCATCCACTCGATAGCTTCATTATTCCTGCCAAGGAAAAGTAGTGCGTATTGACGACAGCTTCCAGACTTTGCCACTGTGTCCTGCTTCAATATCTCTTCGAAATCCGCATTAGCCAGTTCGTCTTGTCCTTGCTTACGATAAAGTTCACCGCGCATTAGGAAAATATATGGGTACTCCTTATCTACATCGATACCGGCATTGTAGTTTTCCATAGCGGTTTTATCATCACCTTTAAGTTCATAGCACCAACCTCTCTTATAATAAGCATATGCATCGGTAGGTAAAATCTCAATCATTTTAGAGAAATCATCAATGGCCTCGTCATACCTACCACTTTCACGGTAGAAATCTGCTCTTTCTGCCAAAGCATAGTAGTCTCTACCATTACCCATTTCTATGCATTTTGTAATCTCTTCGATTGCCTTATTAGAATCTCCAAGTTCGTGGTAGCACTGACTTCTATAATAGAAAATCATAGGAGCTGTCCCATATTCCTTCTCAATCTTATTGTATTCTGCTATTGCGCTTGCAAAATCATAGCTCCACTCATAGATATTTATCTTGAGCATCTTCCATCTCATTCTCTCACTGTCCTTATTACACATCGCACTTACCTTTGCAAGGGCATAACTGAGATGTTTTTTGAAGATGTCTTCAATATATGAAGACTCTGGGTCATCATCTTTATCAAAATAACGAATAGCATCATCAATAGCCTGATCTGTTTTACCGAGTTTGTCATAGGCCTGCATTCTAAATCGGTAAATTTCGCTATAGCTATCGTCGTACTTTTCGCACTTATCAGCCATATTAATTGCACCCTGGTAGTCTTCTCGCTGTATCATGTTTCGCACAAGTCCAATCATTGCAACTTGGTCTGCCTCATTATGTTTAAGCATCAACTGATAATCAGCATCTGCATTAGCATAATCCTTCATGTTATAATATACCCCTGCTCGTTGGTATAGTATTTCATGTATCGTTTCAAGATCATCACTTTTAGCAATCATCTTGTAGGCAGTCGAAAAGTCAGCAATGGCTTTGTCGTACATTTCCATATCGACATAAATATCAGCTCTCCACCAATAAGGAGCATACTTGGGAACATCTTCGTTTTTATCCCAATGCTTGATGGCATTATTGATATCCATTAAAGCCTGGCCAAATTTATTCTGATTTTGATACAGTCCAGCGCGGAAAATATATCCGTTTGATGATTTCGGGTTTTCGTTAATGTACTGGTTAATGCACTTCATCGCTTCCTTCTCATCCTTCTGTTCGAGAAGTTCATAGGCCTTACGTAAATTGTAATCAGATGACTGGCTCTTTTGAGCGAAGCATAAATGTAGCCCCATTATAAGGAGCAATGCGGTAGTGAGCAGGACTTTTTTCATTGTTTGAGTTATTTGTTATTATATTGGTTAAATACTAACCAAAGTTCAGTCTATAAATTCACATTAGCAAGAAACTAAAATACTAATGTATGAAATCATAGTTGCAGTATATAAAATTGTCATAGAAGGCACATTTTATAAGTGCAAAATTCACGGTTCTTTAATGGTTGTTTCTATTAAATTCAAGGCACAACTGAATTGTGCCTTGAAATGTAGTTTATTAAAAGTTTGGATCTATTAGAGATGAAAAATCTGCGAACTTACCATCCTTGTGATTATTAATAATTTGGACGGCTTTATCTATTTGTTCATTTAAATACCTAATATTCCATTCTTCTTTGTAGTACTTCCAATAGTACATCATATTTTCAATTTTACGCCTATACTTGTCTCTGTATTGGTCACAGGCAAATGGACTTTCTCGATCAATGTCAGATTGAGCTTCCTTAATTATTGACTGGAACTCACGATACGAGCGTTCGTAATCATGTAAAAGTTCTTGTACAATCGACATGTCTTCTTTAAGTTTTGACGAATATATCCTGTCAAAGTATTTAATGGCCTCATCTACATCTGCCTTGTCAAACCTTTCATACAACCAACGGTTTGCCAACCTGACCATACAAGTATCTACAAAACCAGTATTTGCTTTTAATGTAGCGATTTCTCAATGCGAAACGTGAAATTAAATCATTATATTGCTGTATTTGAACGTGTTGTTTTACTCT
>ENA-OROK01004405-OROK01004405.1-human-gut-metagenome-genome-assembly--contig:-NODE-4405-length-10315-cov-4.285283_pt1 | contig 10315 bp, 5 predicted proteins | sample MGYA00242127_ERZ509046 | MGnify/ENA primary metagenome ERZ509046 (study PRJEB26280, sample SAMEA2338728) | human gut metagenome | biome: human gut; feature: human-associated habitat; material: faeces... | reverse complement strand
AGCAGGTGGTTGTTACTGCTCTTGGTATTAAGCGTCAGGAAAAAGCCTTGAGCTATAACGTGCAGCAGGTGAAGTCGAGTGCCATTACCGATGTGAAGGATGCCAACTTTATCAACTCCCTGTCCGGTAAAGTCGCCGGTATCACGATCAATACCTCGTCGTCAGGTGTTGGCGGCGCCTCGAAGGTCGTCATGCGCGGTAACAAGTCCATTCTCCAGTCATCAAATGCACTTTACGTCATTGACGGCATTCCGATGTACAATATCGGTGGCGGTGGCGGCACGGAGTTCGATTCGCGAGGAGCAACGGAAGCTATTGCCGACTTAAATCCCGAAGATATCGAATCGATGTCGGTACTAACTGGAGCCTCAGCCGCAGCACTTTACGGTTCGGAAGCTGCAAATGGAGCTATTATGATCACGACAAAAAAGGGACAAGCCGGGAAATTCAATGCCAGTTATTCAAACCATACTGAATTTTTGCAGCCGTTTGTACTTCCCGAGTTTCAAAACCGTTATGGCACGGGTAGTTATGGCAAACTTTCCGGTTCTCCGATTTATAGTTGGGGTGAAAAACTTACTGATGCTGCCCGTACAGGGTATACACCTGAAGATTTTTTCGAAACGGGTTACGTTACGACCAACGCCATCACCATGTCAGGAGGAACGGACAAGAACCAGATGTTTTTCTCAGCAGCAGTTGTTAATTCGGACGGAATCATTCCAAACAATACCTATGATCGCTATAATTTTACATTCCGTAATACTTCGCACTTTCTGGAAGATCGCTTGCGCGTAGATGTCGGAGCGAATTATATCGTGCAGAAGGATCAGAATATGACCAATCAAGGCGTGTATAGTAATCCGCTGGTTTCAGCTTATCTCTTCCCGCGCGGAGACAACTTCGATGCTGTAAAGGTTTTCGAGCGTTGGGATGCGGCCCGCAAGATCGCCGTGCAGTACTGGCCGCAGGGTGAGGGCGGCGACTTGCGTATGCAGAACCCGTATTGGATCGCATATCGCAACCCCCGTAATACGGATAAGAAACGTTATATGGCTAATGTGTCTGTTGCATTCGACATTTTGCCGTGGATGAATATCGCTGGACGAGCAAAAGTCGATAACACGAACTCCATCTATACGCAGAAACTCTATGCCTCATCGAATACGACAATTACCGAAGGCAGTACGCAAGGGCATTATACGGAGATTCGCAATACCGATGAACAGTTATATGCTGATGTAATACTGAATATCAACAAAACCTTTGCTGACAATAAGTTTTCGCTCGTAGCCAACCTTGGAGCTTCAATCAACGACGTAAAGAGCAAGGAACTAAGTTACCGCGGGCCGATCCGTGACGTTGGTATTCCCAACATGTTCACCGTTTACGATCTGGACAAGGAAAAATCTCGTCCGCAGAAGACAGGATGGCAGGAACAGACGCAGTCGCTTTTCGGCTCCATCGAGTTGGGTTATAAGTCGATGCTTTATCTGACCGTTACGGGGCGTAACGACTGGGCTTCGCAGTTGGCCGGCTCTCCGCAACAGTCATTCTTCTATCCTTCAGTAGGTCTGTCATGGCTGCCGAGCGTCACTTTCGATATGCCCGATGCATTTACCTATCTGAAACTCCGGGCCTCGTATTCTTCGGTCGGTATTCCATTTCCTCGTTTCCTCACCACACCGACTTATGATTACGACGAAACTTCGCAAACGTGGCTCCCGACAACGCATCGGGAAATCAAACAACTCTATCCCGAACGTACGAAAACTTGGGAGGTTGGTCTTGATGCCCGCTTGTGGAACGACCTGCGGTTAAATATATCGTGGTATCGTGCCGACACGAACAATCAAACATTCCAGCCGACAGTTTCCACATCGTCTGGTTATTCGAGCATGTATGTCCAAACGGGTTGTGTCCGCAATACTGGTATCGAAGCGAGCCTCGGCTATGGACACTCATGGCGGGATTTTTCGTGGGATACAAGCGTCACTTTTTCATGGAATAAAAATAAAGTCGTGGAGTTGATGGACGGTCTAACCGATCCGCTGACCGGAGAACCATTGAAGGATAGGTTGGAGATCAAAGGGTTAGGCAAGGCCAAATATATCATCAAGAAAGGTGGCACGTTGGGTGACCTTTATACCACTTCGAATCTCAAATACGACGAAAATGGCTATATCCAAGTCGACCGCAACGGTAATCTTGTTACAACCGATACGGGTGAGGATATCTATTTGGGCTCCGTTTTTCCGGATTACAACATGGCCTGGCGTAATGATTTCGCATGGAAGGGAATACATCTCGGCTTCCTCGTGTCGGCTCGTATCGGAGGCATCTGCTATTCAGCGACTCAAGCCAACATGGATTTATTCGGTGTATCAGAGACTTCCGCTGCTGCACGCGATGCCGGAGGCATCCTCATCAACGGGCGTGAAATGGTTGATGCACAACGGTGGTATGCCGCCATCAGTTCTCAAAGCGGACTACCTCAGTTCTATACCTATTCAGCCACTAATGTGCGCCTGCAAGAGCTCACGCTGGGATACACGCTGCCTCGCAGGTGGTTCCGTGACGTTTGTTCGATTGACGTGTCGTTCGTGGGGCGCAACCTATGGATGATTTACAACAAGGCCCCATTCGATCCCGAGGCCATAGCTTCAACCGGAAACAACTATCAGGGAATCGACTATTTTATGATGCCTTCGCTCCGGAGCCTCGGGTTCAGTGTAAAAATCACTTTCTAAATCATGGACAGTATGAAACAGACTATTAAAAATCAGTTTCTGTTACTTTTTCTCGTGCTGTTCTGCGCTATGGGATGTACGGGCGATTTCGATGAAATCAACCGTGATCCCAGCGGAGCTACCAACGAAGAGCTCGAACGCGAGAATTATAAAATCGGAACGAACATCAAGGGATTACAAAACTGGGTCATTCCTATACAAGAGCACCGATACCAATTTAACGAGTCTCTCACAGGCAATCCCTTCGCTGGATACATGGCAGAGACTCCCGACGGATGGAAAGAGAAATTTTCGACCTTCAATCCTTCCGCAGATTGGCTCAAGTGGCCATTTGTCATCCCAATGCAGGAGGTCTACCCCTATTTCCGCGGTGTAATAAACAATACGGATGATGAAGTCGCCATTGCATTGGCCAAATTATTTCGTGTGGCTATCATGCATCGTATGACAGATACCTACGGATCGATTCCCTATTCGAAAGTCATAGAAGATTCCGCCGAATCGTTGACGGTGGCCTACGATACCCAGGAAGAGGTCTACATGAAAATGTTCGAAGAATTGGATGAGGTCTTGACCACCCTTCATGCTAATGAACAACTTTCCGCTGAAGGGTTCCGTAAGTTTGACAATGTCTATTACGGCGATATTCGGAAATGGATCAAGTACACCAATTCACTCAAACTGCGCATGTCCATGCGTTTGTCATATGTTAAGCCCGACATCTCCAAAGCCAAAGGAGCGGAAGCTATTGCTGATGGCGTGATCACCACCAATACAGACAATGCGATGATGCACGCTCCTGAAAACCGCATGGCATTGATCTATAACGACTGGGGAGATCATCGAGTTGCTGCCGACATTATCAGCTATATGAACGGTTACAATGATCCCCGGCGTGCTGCAATGTTCACCCAAGGGACATGGAATAAAAAAAGCGATTATTACGGTCTGCGCGTAGGTACCGATCCGACCAACAAGGCGACAGTCGTTTCGACCTATTCCAATCAAATTGTATCGAGCAGTACCCCCTATCTTTGGTTTAATGCAGCTGAAGCCGCATTTCTGCGGGCAGAATGGGAATTGCGTTGGGGCGACATGGGTAATGCTCAATCGCTTTATGAGCAGGCTATTAAACTCTCGTTCGAAGAGCGGGGCGTTTCGGGAGCTGAAACGTATGTTACCAGCAATGCGCGACCGGCGAAATACATCGATCCGATGGGTGAATATACCGCAGACAATCCGGCGAGCGATATTACGATTGCTTGGGAAGCCGGCAATACGGAAGAGGTTCGGGAGCGCAACCTTGAGCGAATCATCACGCAAAAATGGATCGCTATCTTCCCGCTGGGTGTCGAAGCATGGTCGGAATATCGGCGTACCGGATACCCGCGTTTACTTCCGGCTATTGAAAACAAGAGTGCCGGAACAGTCGATGCGAAATACGGAATGCGTCGAATTCCCTATCCGGTAGAAGAATACACTGAAAATCCGGTACACCTGCAAGCAGCTATCGCTGCAATCGGAGGTAAGGACAACGGCGGAGTACGCGTGTGGTGGGATGTGAAACCTTTAGAATAAGTCGTTATGAAAAGAATGAATAGATTATCACTCTGGGGAACGGTATTTCTCATGAGCCTTTTCTCAGGTTCGTGCAACGACTGGACGGAGATAGAAAGCGTAAATCAGAAAACGCAGCGTCCCAACGAGCAGGATTCTGAATTATGGGCGCAATACACAGCCGCGCTGCGGGAATACAAACAGAGCGAACATACACTCGTTTTCGCCAGCTTCGCGAACGGCGCTCCCGTCGCCACGAGCGAGAAGGATTGCCTGCGCAGCCTGCCTGATTCGCTCGATCTCGTATCACTCACAAATGCAGATGATTTCTCGGCTTATGACGAAGAAGATCTGGCGGTTCTTCACGAGAAGGGGACACGTGTGGTGTATTTCGTAGACTATGCTTCGCGTAGCGCAGAATGGACCGATCTCACGGCACTTGGAACTTATTTGGATAAAGTGATCGCCCGGGTTCGTGAACTGGGGCTCGACGGCCTTTCATTTTCTGGAATTCCCATATATGGGGCGGAAGCGGATCAGGCCGCACAAAAAGCCGTAGCAGATCTTTTCATCGAAAAATTTACTGCTGTGGCTGGTCCTGGCAAGGATTGGGTACTGCTTTTCGAAGGTGATCCGCAGTTCATAGCTGCTGCCGACCGTACGAAAATCAATTACTTTGTTCTTGATACGAAAGAAACAGACAATGCTACCGATCTAAAATTGCAAATTCTCCGCGCATTGGGGGCAGGAGCTGTTCCTTGTGACAAACTACTGCTTGGAGCCATGACTGAATACGAATTTACGGATGAGGATAAAGGGACTTCTGACGCAATCTCAGCTTTAACGTTGCGCATTCCTGAAATCGGGCCGCAGCCATTGGCCGGACTCTGCATTTACGGAGTGAATCAAGATTATTTCGGTGCAGAAATCATCTATTCGCTGACCCGTCATACCATTCAGACCTTGAACCCTTCCAAATAAGATAGCCATGAAGAATACGAGATTATATTTATTCTCAATATTATCGTTTGCTGTAGCTTTCATTAGCTGCAAGGATGATGAGTACGACAACAAATCGCCGTTCGACAACGTGGTCTACCTCGATGTTGCGGAAAACAGCGATACGCAGATCACTACTTTTAAGAAAACCCTTACCGAACTGAAAAAGGAATTTTCTGTCGTACTGAGTTATCCAGCATCGCAAGATGTTAGAGTCAATGTTGAGGTCGAGCCGTCGTTGATTGACGTGTATAATGCCCGACATAATACCTCATGGAGGATGCTCGACTCGCGATATTACACACTTTCGGCCGATAAAATAACAATTCCTGCCGGAAAGACGATTTCCGACCAGTTGAATCTGGAATTGAAGGATCTCGACGGCAGCACGGGCGGAGAAGAACTGCCTATTGACGAAACATATCTCGTGCCGATCACTATTTCACATGTCGAAGGCGGCGTGTCAACGCTTCGCAGTTCGGCAACTGCCTACTATCTGGTGAAACGTTCGTCGGCCATAACCTCGGCCGCATCGTTGCGCGACAACTGGATCAACTTTCCGACACTCGACAAGGCCTCGGAAGGCAGTATGCTGTTCAATAACCTGACAGCCGTGACCTATGAGGCGATTATCCGAGTCGACGACTTCTCCAAACATTCCGAGATTTCTACCATTATGGGGGTCGAGAACTACCTGCTGCTGCGTATCGGCGATGCTTCATTCCCTCGCCAGCAGCTCCAGTTCGACGGTTCGGGTGATTCGGCCCAAACCCCGGGCTTCGGAAAATTCCCCAAAAAGGACGAAGCAAAACTACTCAATGCCGGGGAGTGGTATCATATCGCTGCAACCTACAGCTATGCGACACGCGAGGTATGCCTCTATGTTAACGGAAAACTGCAAAGCAAAGGATCCGATCTCGGGAACGCGGCCTCGACACCGTTCAACCTTGCAGGCCGTGCTTTTTATGATCTCTATTTGCAAGACCCGGAGACTTATAAGGATTACAAAGACTGGGGTAATTTCCGTCAGTTTTTCCTCGGCAAGTCTTATGACGACAGTCGCCAACTCAACGGTGATATCACCGAAGTTCGCGTCTGGAATGTGGCTCGCAATGAACAGGAGATTTGGGATAATATGTACGATGTTGATCCCCAAACACCTGGCCTTATCGGTTACTGGAAATTCGACGAAGGAGCGGGTAATGTCATTAAGGACTGGACCGGTAATGGCAACGACGCCGTAGCCGAAAAAGACCTTGAATGGCCCGAGGGTATCGAGGTTCCGCAACTTAACAAGGAGTAATTTAATCTTGATCGATTATGAAAAATAAAAAATTGATTATCCGATCTCTTCGCAGCGGGCTGTTCGGGCTTGCAGCGGCTATGTCGCTGATTGCCTGCACGGATGAAGAGGTTACCTATAAAGTCGGACAGTTACCGGATGAAGAAGCGATGACGACCGTGACAGGCGTATTGCGCAGTTCGAAATCGCTCCGAGACCGAGTCCCCGTTCACCTGACGGAAGGCGATGAAGATGTCGTGTCTGACAAAATTTATTATAAACTCACTCAGGCGGCACCGCAGGCCATGACGCTGACGGCAGCACCCGACCTTACGTTAGTCGAAGTCTACAATATTGCTAACGGAACCAATCTGACGCCACTTCCCGCTGCCAATATTCGGCTGTCTAACAATGGTAAAATTGCTGTTCCGGCCGGGGCTCGCATGTCCGATAAAATCGAACTTACGATCGAATCTAAGGGGTTGGAACCGGGCATCTATCTGATGCCGGTCGTTGTCGATGCTACCGAGAACGGAACCGGGAAACAAGTGCTTTATTATGGCATCACTGTCCGGGAATTCGACGAGAACATCTATCAGGATGGCGATGACCTTCATAATATAGAACTGGATACCGAGTGGACAACCGTGTTTTATCTCAACACCAGCGAGGTGCAGGCGCATTATGCCGACTACGTAGCCTGGGAAAAACAGGACATGAATACTTTCGAATCGGTCTACAGGGCCTCTTTGGGGAATATCGTCAATTTGCGGATAGCTCAGGTCGGCTATGACCCGGACTCGAAGCGCGCGCTCTTTTCTCTGACCTCCGACTTGCGTTATACGGTAGAACATGCCGACAAATACATTCGCCAAATGCAGGATAAAGGTCGGAAGGTGTGCGTCTGCATCGAAGGCGGCGGCAGTGGTTTGGGGTTCTGCAATATGACCGATGCGCAGATCGCCGATTTCGCGGAACAGGTCAGAATCTTCATTACGACCTACCGGCTCGACGGCGTAAACCTCTGGGATCGCGGTTCCGGCTATGGCAAGGAGGGAATGCCTGCGGTTAATACCGCTTCGTACCCCAAGCTGATCCGGGCTCTGCGCGCAGCCCTGCCCGACAAGATGCTGACCGTGGTCGATTACGAAGAGCCTACCGAATCGTTTTACGACACGAACCTTACAGATGGCATTGCCGTCGGCGAACTGATCGACTATGCTTGGCACGGTTATGTTTCTGAAAATGAACCGATCAGATTCATTAATCCGTATAATCAATTCACCTCCTACGAACAAGTGTATTCCCGCAAACCATTTGCCGGATTGGAGGAATCTCGCTACGGAAATGTCAATGTGCCGTATTATTCGACCAGAAGTGACTTATACATAGACATGAATATGGATTTGTGGTCGATGAATCTCATATTGTGGAACTTAGAGCGACAGAGTGATATCATTGTCTTCGATGATTTGTCATTGCCAAAGGCCATGGATGCGGAAAGCGGTTGCATTGACGTCATAGGCAATATCTATATGTATCTTGCATATGACGAGAATTTTGAAGCGCCTTACGGCTATAACGTAATGATGCGTATTCCCGGAATATATCGGCAAGGAAGTAAAAACTATGATACATTCGCAAAAGATTGGTAAACAGAAAGAAACATATGCAGGGTTCGCACCCATAATCAAAATTTCAACCAAAACTATTACAACTATGAAAAAATCATTTATGTTTATGACGTCACTCTTCGCAGTGGCAACTCTGATTTCGTCCTGCACCAAGGACGTTGAACCGGAAGCGGATAACGCTGCGGCAACCATCGTAACACGTGCGGCCGGGGATACTCCGGCTCCTACGGCCTACATCGAAGTCAACGACACCAATCCGTTGAATGTTCTGATGTATCGCAATGCGGACAACACCCCGTTCTTCAAGATCACGAAGGTATTCGCGGCCAATATCAATGACAACGGCAGTGAACCCTGCCTTTACCTGAACGACAATGTAACCGAAGTACTGGTTCCGTCCGCCGGATCGACTACGACCGGCCATTACAAGTACGTGCAGCCGATCCGTCAGGACGGAGGCAAGGTACTGCTCTCCATCCTCGGCAACCACAAGGGTGTCGGAGTCGGCAACCTGACGGAAGCCAATCAGGAGAAGTTCGCAGAGATTCTGGCTTGGGCTGTCGAAGAGTACCAGCTCGATGGCATCGACTTCGACGACGAATGGTCCAAGTATGGCGAAAACTCCAATTTCCCCTCGTCAGTATCCGGGTCATTCAGCGGTCTGGTGTTAAAACTGCGCGAGAAACTCGATGCACGTTTCCCCAATGAGCACAAACTGATTACCGTATTCTACATCGGCTATGCATCGTCGTTGTCCTCGGCTGCTGTTGCCGCTTGTGACTACGGATGGTATGCTTATTTCGGTCCCAATGTTTATGTATCGCCATCTTCTCCGTGGACCAATGCTAAATGGTCTGCACAGGCGATTAACCTGAATCAGAGTTATAATGCAATTACTCTTAACCAGATCAAGAATCGGTCGGCACAATCGAAAACGGATGGTATGGGTGCGATCATGACCTACGACTTGCGTGTCCAAACTAATCGTGACCCTCTTGCAGCGATTCAGAAGATTGGCGAAGGCATCGGTCTTACAGTCAGCCGTGCCAGCTCTCCCGCAAGCGGTTATGCCAAGGATTGGTCTACGGGTGGCCCTGGTACAACGATTACGTATGCTGATGTGCAATAAGTTCAGAACGGTGCGTATTCTGTATATGTAGCAAATGTCTGCTATGGCGTTTGCAACCCGCACACCATTCTGGAACCGGTGTGCGGGCTTTTTGTGCCCATATGTGAATGCTATTAAGGCATTCGAACACCATTAAAACAGCCTTAAAACAAAATATACAAGGAAATAACCCCGTAAACTCTTTTCAGAATATACGGGGTTTCACAAAATTGATATCGCAAATAATGTATATGTAGCAAGTGCCTGCTATGGTCTTTTTCAATCACTTACAACTTATCTTTTATGTTTATCAATTTTGCGGCCAAAGAGAAATTATAGAATTCTATTGATTATACAAGAAGATTCCGGTAATTAATATAATATTTCTGCAAAGATAGCATAATTCTTCAAATTAAAATTGTGCTATCCGGAAAATAACGGGCGGGGCGATGCATTACGCAGAGTAGGTCGTGGAAAACCCGTAAGCAATAACACAAAGCCCACGCCCGTTAAGGTCGTTGCTTCTGAAAAAATACCTCGCCCATTGCGGGCGCGGGACTATGAATCTGCCGCTTACTGTAAATTTCCACGTTTACTCTGCAGCAAATGCTGCCCGTTTTCAACGGATAGCAGTACAAAGATACATATAAAAAATAAATTCCGAAGAAATCCCAGTATATTTTTTACAATAAACATCACTCAGTCACATAAATAAGATGAAAATAGGTCGTTTTGTTTGCCGCAGATAATTCCTCATGCAATAGTCAAGCCATCCAGCCGTCAAAAATACAAATACAGATGGATAGATTGTTACGCACATCCTTATATCGGGCTTTGTTAAAGTCGCTGACTCGGAAGGCCGTTTCGGAAAACAGATTACGAAACTACTTTCACGATTTCGCACAACAGACTACGACCATCTGCGACGATACGGATGCTCTATCGGCATTGAGGATCTTGAACTATACGCAGGTTAAATTTCGCT